>Ga0210383_10000643_pt1 | contig 31791 bp, 27 predicted proteins | sample IncBWC14OmetaG_FD_160072 | JGI IMG/M metagenome (GOLD analysis project Ga0210383, IMG submission 160072) | Forest soil microbial communities from Barre Woods Harvard Forest LTER site, Petersham, Massachusetts, United States - Inc-BW-C-14-O ... | reverse complement strand
CACGCGCATTCGCGGATTCAGCGACGCGAATGGATCCTGAAAAATCATCTGCATCTGGCGGCGTTGTGCGCGCAACTCTTCGCCGCGCAGCTTCAGCAGATCGCGGCCTGCGAAGAAAAGCACGCCGTGGTCCGGTTCGACTAGCCGCAGGACCATGCGCGCCAGCGTGGTTTTCCCGCAGCCACTTTCGCCGACCACCGCGAAGGTCTCGCCCGCAGCTACTTCGAAACTGACGTCGTTCACCGCAACGAAGCGCTCCGCCTCGCCGTTGCCGCCGAAAACGCCTCCGCCGCGCTCGAAGCTCTTGCGCAGATTGCGCACTTGCAGCAACGCACTCATACGAGCACGCACCGCGCGCCGTGTGTGACATCGGCGTAGCGAAATTCAGGCACGCGTTGCTCGCATTCGGTTCGACGGTAAGAGCAACGCGTCGCGAAGGCACAACCTGGGGGCAATTCAGTTAGTTGCGGCACGGTGCCGAGAATTGGCGTAAGCTCGCGCCGCTCCAGAGTTGGCGAAGCGTTGAGCAATCCTTGCGTGTACGGATGCAGCGGCGCGGTGAGCACCGTTTGCACCGGACCTTCTTCGACGATGCGTCCGGCATACATCACGGCGACGCGATCCGCCACATTTGCCACGACGGCCAGATCGTGCGTGATGAAAAGAAGCGCCAACTGCAATTCGTGCCGCAGACGATCGAGCAGGTCCAGGATTTGTTTTTGTACAGTCACGTCCAGCGCGGTGGTCGGTTCGTCGGCGATGAGCAATTTTGGCGCGGGTGCCAGCGCCATGGCGATCATTGCGCGCTGGCGCAGACCGCCCGAAAGTTGATGCGGATATTGTTGCGCGCGCGTTTCCGGCTCCGGCATAGCGGCATGCTGCATCGCGGTGAGCAGGCGGCGGTGCAACTCTTCGCGGCCCAGTTTTGGCTCGTGCGCAAGAATCGCTTCTTCAATTTGCGCGCCGACTCGCATCACCGGGTTCAGGGACGTCATCGGCTCCTGAAAAATCATGGCGATTTCCCGCCCGCGCACCGCGCGCCATTCTTCTTCGCTCAGAGCCGCCAGAGATTTAGCGCTGCCGTTTTGCGACGCAAGCCGCGCCTCTCCCGTGACGCGCGCGCCGGCCGGCAACAATCCCATCAGCGCCAGAGAAAGCATGGTCTTCCCGCTGCCCGATTCGCCGACGAGGCCGAGCGTTTCTCCCGCCGCAATTCGCAACGAAACGTCGTTTACCGGCTTCACCCATCCCGCCGCGGTGGGAAGTTCCACGGTGAGCGATCGCAACTCGAGCAATGCGGACATACCGTTATCATACGAGCTTGATTGCTTGCGCTCACCAAAGAAAGCGCTGGCGTTCTACAAATCCGAAACTGTTTTCGATTAGCGCAAATGGGTCACAGTCTGCTCGCCGGGGCACGAATGGCTCGATTAGAATACGAATTATGGCCAGCATCACTTGCCCTCGCTGCGGCTCGCAGGTTCCACTGCGCTTCCTTGATCCCGGAAACAGGCCGTTCTGCGCACGTTGTGGCTGGAATTTGGACCGCGCGGAAGCTGCACTTGCCGGGAATAGCACAATAATCAAATTTATCCCTCTGGCAATTGGAGCCTTGGCTTTGTTCGTAGCGTTTGGCGTGTCTCCGGGACGTGCGACCGGCATTGCTATTCCCTTCGTGGTGTTTGGGCTGATCGCGATGATTCCTCTTTGGGGCTACCACTCCGCTCGCAACGCCATCGCGGCGGCTAGGTCCGCTGCGAACCCCAGCTTTGCGCTTGCTCAACCGCCTGTTGATCCAGCGTTGCAGATGCTTCAGTCGTTGCCGCGCCCTCGCCGGGTGCGCTTTCGGATTCAAGGAAGTGCCGGGGCGTTTGTTGCCGTGCTCGCCGCTTTCCTTGGGTTGACGGTGTTTTTTTTGGTGGGAGCACAGGGGGGAAATTTCAGTCGCAATAACGACACTTTGACGATGGCGCTTCCGCTCCTGCTGACGCTCTTCGTAATCGCCCTTATCATAGGCATTCCACTTCTGCGCGAAAAACGCTATTTGCCGCTTATGGTTAATGGCGAATTGGCGTTTGGCCACGTTGTATCGCAGCAAATGGTGCAGCAGGGCAAGGCCAGTTATAGCCGGATAAACTACGAATTCAAGCCGAACACGGGCCAAGTTGTGCGCAATTCCTGCCGCGATCTGAGCGGCTTGGTGTTCGAGGATATGACCATTCCGGTTTTTTATGATTCCCTTGACCCGTCAAAGAACGTGGCGGCCTGCGCCAGCTACCTGATGGTCGTCAACACGTTTCAGTGAAGGCTGAGTTTTGCCACCTTTGTGCCGCACCTACGGCGCTTGTGTTTTGATACCGCGCACCCAGGCCTTGCGGGCTGGGCTAATTTTTGCCGCGCTTCCGGCGCTGACAGTCCGCTAGGCCTTTTCGTAACGCCGGATTTTGCGCGACCGCACATTGCGTGGCAAATGTTTCACTTCGCGCAACTGTGCGTAGTGGAGCGTCCACTTCCGATAGTAAAATGTAGAGCTCGATGGCTACCACTACGACTCACCGTGTGGACTGGTCGCTCCTGCTGGGGCAGCGGGCGTTCCGGTTTTTCTTCACGGCGATGTTCATCTCGCTATTCGGCAGCGGAATGAATTTCATCGGCGTGAGCTGGTACATCATGTCCGCCACGCATTCGACCGTCGCGGTGAGCTGGCAAGTGATCGTGGTGACGCTGCCGGGCCTGGTGGTGCCATTTCTCGGCGGCGTGCTGATTGACCGCTACGACCGCCGCTACCTTGGGGTGCTGCTCGATCTGGCGCGCGGCTTCGCGGTGCTGGCCATCGCGTACATCGCATGGCGCCGCGATCTGCATCTGTGGCACTTGTACATCATGACGCTGATCACGGGCACCGGCTCCGCGATGTATTGGGCCAATGTGAACGCGCTCGTGCAAGAGGTGATTCCGCCGAGCCAGTTCACCGGCGCCAATGCCACCGTGCTCGTGGGAGTGCAGACCGGCATGCTGCTTGCCGGAACGTTCGTCGGCTTCATCTACGATCACATTGGCATCGCCGGCATTCTGTTTATCGACGGCCTGACTTATTTTGTATCTGCTTATTGCCTGTATTCACTGCGCAAGGGTTACGTTTCGCCGCTTTCGCACCGGCAGTATCCTCGCGAATTTTCGGAATCCACGCAGGCAACGGTGCAAGCGCTCGAAAGTGGCGAGAATCCGGAAGTGGCGGAGGCGGGTTTATCTCTCGCGGTATACACGGATATGAAAGCCGGTTGGGCGTACCTTAGCGATCAGCCGGTGGTGCTGGCGCTGGGAATCACGCACGCGATGCTGATGGCCAGCATTGTCAGCTCCAACGTGGTGGTCGTGGCGCTCGCCAACGAAATTTTGCATTCCGGCGCGCGTGGATTCGGCTTTATCGAGGCGGGCTGGGCGATTGGCGCCATCATCGGCGGCTTGATCACCAGCCAGTTGCCGCAGCGCTTGCGCCTGCCGCTTTATGTGATGGCGGTGGCGGGAATGGCGTTGGGACACGTGGCTGTGCCCTTCGTCGTGCTGCTGCTGGGCGCGACGATTTTGCAAGGATGCTTCGGATTTTTCCGAGCGCTGGCCGGGATTGTGGCGCAATCTTCGCTGATGGCTATTGTGCCGAAGCAATTTATGGGGCGAACGCAATCCGCGTTTGCGATTTTTGCCACTGTGCTGCAACTGGCGATGAGCTTTTCGCTCGGCTGGATCGCGGAAAGGTTCAGTATTGCTATCGGATTTTTTCTGCTTGCGGCCATGTACGCAGGCGCGACGGTGACTGCCAGCCGGGCGCGCAGGCTGCTGCAAGCTTCGGCAACGTAGGGCACGCTGAAGTGCGCGCCGCGGTAAGTGTTAGGTGACCACCGGCTCGGAAGGCTGGGCTTTTCCGCCAAGCAATTCCACCGCGGCTTGGTTGAGTTTATTGCGCAGCGCGTAGCGGTCGTTCGCGCGAGTCACATAGCGCACGGCAACTTCAATGCCGCCCACGACGGGTTTCACACTAATAGCTGGATCGGCCGATAAGCCGCCGAGTTCGCGTGAGGTGGTGGTGCTGCGCCATTCCTGTTCGGCTTGCTGCACGGTTTCGTGCGTGGCTTCCACCACTTTCTTGTGAAGCGCGTCCACCAGCGGATACGGATCTTTGCCGGCCGGAAGCACCACTTGCAGTTCATCCCACAGCCACTGGCCTGTGGTGGAAAAGTTGAAGTAATGGCCTTCGATGGCAAAGCTGTTCGTGAAGGTTACGCGCCGGCCCGTCGGATGGCCTGAGTCGGTCCAGTTGCCAGTCTCCAGCAAAACCGTGTGGAATGGCCCAATCTCCGCCACTTCGCCGGTGACCCCATTTATTTCCACCCAATCGCCGAGGCGCATGCCGTGTTTTCCCATGAGCACGAACCAGCCAAGGAAGCCGACGATGAAATCCTTCAGCGCGACGGTTAAGCCCGCGCCGGCAAGCCCGAGGAATGTTCCGAGCTGACTCGGTGGACCAAAAAGCATGAGCAAGATGAAACAAAGCGAGAGGATCTGCAGCGACATGCGCGTGACGGTTCGCAGCGAGTCAACCTGGCGGCGATCCATCGGCAAGCGCTTCACCAGGGATTCCATCCAGATGCTGACGGCGAGTCCGAATAACGCGATCGCGAGGATGATGGCAATTCCGAACAGCGCGCGGTGCAGAATTTCGTGCTGGCGCGCGGCCACCACATCGATCCATTGGCCGTAGACCGAAGAAAGATCTTTCTTCGTCTCAATGCGCATGTCGTACGCCGAAAGAATTCTCTGATTCATCGCCAGTTGCTGCGTTTTCTTTAGCAATGCCGCCGTATCGTCCTGGCTTTTGTTGGCCGCGGATACTTGCGTGCCCGTGGTGGCGGCCTTCGCGCCCTTCGCGTGATGAGCGAGTTCCGGGGCGGCTGCTTTTTCCGCTTCTACCTCGGCGTCTAGCGCGGTGTGCTTGGCGGCCAGCGTGGCGATCGCCGTATCCGTATCCGTTTTCGCGCTCCACAATTGCAATTGCTTCTGGTGCAGCTGCCGCCATTGCGCGATTCGATAGACCACGCCTGGATGGTCCACTGGTTCTGGCCCGGTGGGAATTGCGTTCGGCGTGCCATGGGCCGTTTCTTCGTGTTGTTTCTTCAGCGCCTGGATGCGGTCGATGATGTCGCCGCCGGCGCGGATCAAGTCCTCTTTCGCATCGTCCACTTCGTCTTCCGCAAGTTCCACGTCGGCCTGGGCCTGAATCAGATCCGCTTGCAGCGCGTCCTTTTTGGATTCGGGCGCTTTGGCCACCTGGTCTGTGAGTTGCTTCACGCGGTCTTGATCTGCCTGCAGCAGGTTTTCTGCTTTTTGCAAACGCGCTTCATCTTCTTTGCCTTCCGGCGAAAGAGGAGGCGGATGCAAGCGCGCGCGCCGCAAGGCATTATCGAAAGCCTGGTCCACATCAAAGTCGGAAAGGCGCAAGGCTTCCTGCGCGAGCGCGCGTTCGTCATGCAACGATGCGAGTTGTGCAAGTTGTTGCGCGGTGGTCAGCGGGCTCTGGTCCACCAGCGCTTTTTCCGGCGCCTGCACCGTGGCTGTGGGCTCGAGGCGCGCCAGCGGTTTGCGCGTTTCCCAGAAACCGTAAATCGCTACTGCCGCCAATAACATAAGCACGATTGCCGCGATTCGCTGTCTTCGTTTCATAGAGATTTCCGCAAGTTATCCTGACCGCGATTTGTTCCCATCTTGGCTCATCTTGCGGGAAACGCAAGAACTTCCTGAGCACAGTGCCGCGTAAATTTCTTGTTGCGCAAACCCACGCAAAACATCAGCGCTTAGAATGGACGGAGAGTGATCGGACATGGACGGGTGTTTGCGCGCAGAATAGACGTGAAGGTGCGAGGTGTCATCCGGCTGTTGGAACGGGACGGTTGGTTTTTGACCGAACCCGAGGTAGCCATCGACAATACAAGCACCCGACAAAGCCGTGCGTGGTTACGGTGCCAAGCAAGCCGGGTGACGATTTGGCTCCAGGCACTCTTAATAGCGTAACGAAGCAGGCAGGGCTAAAAGCATGAAAAAGTATCTGATCGTGATCGAAGAAACCGCCACCGGTTATTCGGCCTATTTGCCAGACCTGCCCGGATGTGTCGAGGCCGGCGCCACACACGCAGAGATCGAAACAAACGTGACCGAGGCAATCGCGTTTCATCCGGACGGCCTTCGCCAGGAGGGAGAGCCTGTCCCCGAGCCACGCGCGTATTCCGCCTACGTCGAACTCCCCGCATGACCTCACGCTTGATTATTGAGGTCAGTGCTTCTCGCCCTATAGCAGCTTTGCAGGATTCTTGCTGAGGATTGTTTCTTTCAGACGGCCCGCGCAGTCCTGTCCAATTTTCATTATACGTACCGCGAGTTGACTGCCTCGCAGGCGCCGTCCTCTATCGAGCCGTTCACGCAGTGCTTCGCTTACTGCGATGGTCGCGGTTTCACCGGTCAGCTCCGCCAATTCATGCACAAGCTTCAGAGTTTCGTCGCTCTTAATATTGATAATCATTGGACCGCCCTGACGCTTCAGCAGGTCCGGTGTTCCGGTATAGCCCTATCTCTTCACCACCAATAAAAAACGCCCAGCTGGTGCCGGGCGTTTTTCCATTTTCGCTTTTCTGATTTCACCGCTGCTACAGGTAATCACGCGAAGGACCTTCCAGGAACGCGCGCAACTTCCGCGACCGCGAAGGGTGCCGCAGCTTGCGCAGGGCCTTGGCTTCGATCTGCCGGATGCGTTCGCGAGTGACCGCAAAGGACTGACCGACTTCCTCGAGTGTGTGCTCGCTGCCATCGTCCAAGCCGAAGCGCATCTTGATCACTTTTTCTTCGCGCGGCGTCAGCGTCTTCAGCACCGAGGAGGTCTGTTCTTTCAAATTAAGGTTGATCACCGCGTCCGAAGGCGACACCACGGCCTTGTCCTCGATGAAATCCCCAAGATGCGAATCTTCTTCTTCGCCGATTGGAGTTTCCAGCGAAATCGGTTCCTGCGCGATCTTCAGGATCTTGCGTACCTTGGATACGGGAATGTCCATGCGCTTGGCGATTTCTTCGCTCGTCGGTTCGCGACCCAGTTCCTGCACCAACTGGCGGCTGGTGCGCACCAGTTTGTTGATCGTTTCGATCATGTGCACCGGAATACGAATGGTGCGGGCCTGGTCTGCAATCGCGCGAGTGATCGCCTGGCGGATCCACCACGTTGCGTAGGTTGAAAATTTGTAGCCGCGGCGCCACTCAAACTTATCGACCGCCTTCATCAAGCCGATATTGCCTTCCTGAATCAGGTCCAGGAACTGCAATCCGCGGTTGGTATATTTCTTCGCAATGGAAACCACCAGGCGCAAGTTGGCTTCAATCAGCTCCTTTTTCGCCTGTTCGGCTTCCGCTTCGCCGCGATGAATGATCGTCAGCGTGCGCTTCAGTTCCATCAAGCCGACTTCGCTGGCCTCTTCAATATCCTTCAGCTCAGACCGGCGCGTGCGCAGTTCCCGGCGCGCTTCGGCGGCATTTTCGCCCTTGGACACGTCCGCTCGGCGTTCCAGTCGGCCCGCTTCGCGTTCCAGCGACTGCAGCCGCTCGACGGTGCCACGCATCTTGTCGATCAGGCGCTTCTTCTCAAAAGGGTTGAAATCGATGCCGCGAATTTCCAGCGAGATTCCGACGCGAGTCCGCGCCACGGCCCACTTCGCGCGAATATAGGGCTTCTTCTTGGCCTTCGGCGTTTTATCCAGGCGCACCGCTTCTTTCAGCGCCTGGTCATACAGTTTGGCAATCTTGTCGATATATTTCAGGGTCTGCTTGGTCTTGTTGGCGATTTTCTCTTCGGTCAGCTCTTCATCGTCAAACTGGACGATTTCCTTGATCGACCGCGCGCCCTTGCGCAAATCTTCACCCACCGCGATCAATTCCTTGATCACGATCGGCGACCGCGTGATGGCCTTCATCACAACCAGCTGTCCGCGCTCAATACGCTTGGCGATGGTTACTTCGCCTTCGCGCGTCAACAGCGGAACGGTGCCCATTTCCCGCAAATACATCCTGACGGGATCGTTGGTCTTTTCCAGCGAACCGGGCGTCAGGTCCAGATCGCTTCCGCCCTCTTCCGCGTGAATGTCGTCTTTCACCACCGCGTCGCGGTCGCCATGATCGGCAGACACTTCCACCGCGCGCGCAGCCTTCGCCGAAGCGGCGTCCTCGTAAATCTCGATTCCGTTGCGTTCAAATGTGGTGAGAAGGTCGTCGATCTCTTCCGAAGAATGCACTTCGGCGGGAAGCGAATCGTTCACTTCGTCGTACAACAGGTACCCGCGCTCCTTGCCTATGGCAATGAGCTGTCGTACCGCATCATATTTTTCTTCTAGTCCTGTAGCCGCCACAACACTCCTCCCGCTCTACTCTTTCCCTAACCTGCTGCCAACGTCCGTTGCGCACACCCAAGCGCGCTGCAGGTGCACAGAGCGGACAGAGATAGCCAGAAGCTGGCATGAGGAGGAATAGTCCTCCGTGAAGCTCTCAATTTTTGCTCTGAAGCCTTACTTGCCGCGCCGATTTCTTGCCGCTGCCCCACGCAATGCCTGTTGCTGCGATGCCGCTCGAACGGTGCCTTTGCTCGTGTTTGACTCTATAAATAGATGCAAAAACGAGGGAAACCGTTACCCGCACAACCCTTCTACGTTACACGGCTAAGTCCCTCCGCGTCAATGCTTTCGTTGGCCAGAAGGACCCCGGGTTTTGCGGCGCTTGTGTGCCGACTCATCGCGACCAAATGTCCGGCTATCCCGCTGCGCGTCGCTTCATCAGTTCCTGTTTCCGAGCCAGAAGCCCACGCATGGCTTCAGCGGTGGGGCTGTTCTCAATTTCGCGCTGCACCTGGGCCAATTCCTGCTCGATTTTCCGGCCGTGCAGCGCCTCCATGCAGCTTTCCGCTTCCTCCCACGTGCCCTCGTTCGCTTCTTCAAACAAAATCTCGAAGAATATGCGGCGGTCGCGGTCTTCCAGCAGCGCGCCAATTTCGGTGGCGGGCATCGGTTTATCCGCCAAGCCTGCAACGATGAGCGCGGCGAAAATCTTCTCCGTTTCCAGGCCCTGATACAGTCGGGATTGCTTCAGGCGCTGCGCCAGTTCCCGCTTGAACTTTTCCGCTTCGGCCAGCATGCGAATCAGCCGGCGTTCGGCAGGCTTCCCGGCTTTGCCCACGAGCTCCGGCCTAGTTTTCACTTCGCTGCGGCGCTCGGTCGCAGCTTTATTCAGGGCGGCGCGCAGCACCGGTTCGTCAACGCGCAGTTGAGTCGAAATTCGGGTGGCCCATTCGGAACGCAGCAGGCCATTGGGAATTTTCTGGACGTAGGGCATCAGGAAATTAAGGGCGCGAAGTTTTCCTTCACCGGTCGTCAAATCCATTTGCCGCGCCCGGCCGATCAGATAATCCACATAGGGAGGCGCGTCTTTCAGCGCTTTGATGTAGGTCTCCGCGCCTTTTTCACGGATGAAGAGATCGGGGTCGGCCTTTTTCTCGCCAATCGCTGGCAGCGCCAACACTTTCACCTCAAATTCATGCTCGAGCAGGAGAGAAACGGAACGCTCCGTAGCCGCCTGACCCGCGCTGTCCGGGTCGTAATTCACAATCACCCGTTTTGTGAATCGTCCGAGCAATTTAATTTGCGGCTCTGCCAGGCTGGTGCCGCAAGTGGCGACCACGTTGCTGATCCCGGCGCGCGCCACGGCGATCGCGTCCATGTATCCTTCGACCAGCACTGCGAAGTCCTGTCGCCGGAGTGCGTCTTTCGCGCGGTCGAGATGATACAGTAAGTTACTCTTCGAATAGATCGGTGTTTCCGGTGAGTTCAGATATTTCGGTTGGTCATCGCCCAGAGCCCGGCAGCCGAAGGCCACAATTTTCCCGGACTCGTTCGCAATCGGAAATGTAATGCGCCGGCGGAAACGGTCAAACAAACGTGCACCGCTCTGATCCCGAGAAACCAATCCCGATTCGCCAAGCAACTTCTCCGGATATTTTGGCTTCAGCATCCGCAGCAGCACATCGCCGCCGCTGGGGGCATAGCCGATGCCAAATCGCGCAATCGTGTCCTTGTCCAGCCCGCGATCTTCCAGATACGCGCGCGCCGCCCTTCCTTCCCCGGTGGTTTCCAGTTGCTTTACGAAAAAGGCTTGTGCCTCGCGATGCATCTCGATCAGGACCGCCCGCTGCTGGTTTTCTTTTCGTTCTTCCGGCGTGCGTTCCTTCGGTCGTGGCAATGCGATGCCGCATTTTTCAGCAACGACGCGGATGGCTTCCGGAAACTCGCACTTTTCCATTTCCATTACGAAGCTGAAAACGTCTCCGCCCTTGCCGCAGCCGAAACAATGGAAAATTTGCTTTACCGGGTGCACCGCGAACGACGGCGTCTTCTCTCCATGAAACGGGCACAGGCCGGTGTAATTCTGCCCGCTCTTCTTCAGGCGGACATATTCGCCCACCACGCGGACAATGTCCGCCTGCTGTTTCACCCGATCCGCAAATGATCCCGCTTCCGCCATCGCTTCCCTGAGTTTAATCCTTCAGACTCACCACCGTAATCGCTTTCCCGCCGTTCTCCTCGGTTTCAAACTGCGCGTGCTCGACGAGCGGGTGACTCTTCAAAAATTCCCCCAGGCCCTTACGCAAAGCCCCGGTTCCATGCCCGTGAATGATTCGCACCTGGGTGCGATGCGCCAGCGCCGCGTCATCCAGGAATTTGTCCACTCGCTCGCTCGCCTGTTCGACGGTCATGCCGATCACATTAATTTCGCCGGACTCCGCAGCTTCACCGCCGAGCGATGTCACGGTGATATTTTCATGTTTCGAATGATGACTTGCCGCTTTGCCCTTGGCTTCGCCTTCAACGCCGGTAATCTCTTCCACCGCAACTTTCATCCGCAGCGGCCCGGCTTCGATTTCCGCAGATGTCCCATCGACACGTCGCAAAATAACCGGCTTATTGAAGCCGCGCACGCGAATCCTGGCGCCCGGCTGCAACTGCGCGGCGTTCACCTTCTCAAACCTATCGGCCCTAAGTCCCAAATCCTGCTGCGATTCGGAAATTATCTGCACTACGGCGGCGTTCAATTCTTCCTTTGCACCGCCACGGGCGTCCTGCATTTTTCGGCGGGTTGTTTTCTCCAACTGTGCGCGAAGTTCGCGTTCCTTCACGGCTTCCACAACGCTCGCGACATTTTCTTCGAAGCGCTTCTGCATCTCCGCGAATTTTTGTTCCAGTTCCGCGATTCGTTGCTTCTGCCGGTCCACCCATTCGCTTCGCAGCTTCGCGCGTTCCTGTTCGAGCCCACGCCTTTCTGCCGCCATCTGGGTGCGCAAACGGTCCAGTTCATCGCGGCTTCGATGTAAGTAGGCGATCAGGTCGGCTGCTTCCTGGGATTCGGGCGCCATCAACGAACGCGCGTGCACGATGATGGACTCCGGCAGCTCCAGCCGTTTTGCAATGGCAATTCCGCTCGATCCACCGGGAACGCCCACCATCAGGCGATACGTCGGCCGCAAATTCACGTCATCAAATTCCACCGCCGCATTCACCACACCCGATGTGGAGGAGGCATATGTTTTCAGCCGGTCATGGTGCGTGGTCGCCAGCACGAAGCAGTGCGTCTCTTGAAACGCATCCAGCAGCGCAACAGCCAGCGCCGCGCCTTCTTCCGGAGCCGTACCAGTTCCCATTTCGTCGGCAAGCACCAGCGAGTTCGGCGTGGCCTCCTCCAGCATGCGTTTCAGGTTCAGCATATGCGAAGAAAATGTGGACAGATCGGCAGCGATCGATTGCTCGTCGCCGATATCCACCAGCACGCGATCGAACATGGAGAGCACCGCACGCTGCGCCGCCACGGGAATTCCCGCTTGCGCCGCCAAGACCGCGAGGCCGGTAGTCTTCAATGCCACTGTTTTTCCGCCGGTGTTCGGTCCGCTTATCACCAGCAAACGTTCGCCACCGCCGAGGGCCAACGACATTGGAACGATCGCGCGATTTTCCCTGCGCAGCTTGTCTTCCAGTACAGGATGGCGCGCCCTTTCCAATCGCAATTGCGGCTCGGTGGAAAACTGGGGCATGCACGCATCGAAATCGCGCGCGAATCGTCCGCGAGCGAAAATACTGTCGAGTTGGGCAATCACGGCGGCGGCAGATTGCAGTGGCGCCAGCATTCCTCGCAATCGATCGGTTAGCTCTTTCAAGATGCGAAAGATCTCCGCGGCTTCGTCTTCCGCGAGCTGCACCAATTGATTGTTGACCTCGACGGTTTCAAACGGTTCAACGAAAATCGTCTGCCCCGTGGCGCTGGCGCCGTGCACCACGCCCTGTACGTTGCGCCGGTGCTCCGACCGTACGGGAATTACGAAGCGATCGTTGCGCAAGGTGACGTAGTCTTCGCCGGATTCCGCTTGCCGCGAACGCAAAATTTGTTTCAGGGTTCTCTGAATCGATTCTCGCGTTTGCTGGATGCTAGCGCGAATGCGACGCAGCGCGCTCGAAGCGTCATCGCTGATCTCGCCGTTGGGCAAAATGCATCGGCGGATCGCCGCGTGCAATTCTTTGAAGTCAGCAAGAGACGCGGCGCGCGCTGCCAGTAGTGGAAATTTTGCGGCTTCTTCCCGAAATTGCTGGCGCAGCCACGACGACGTCTCCAGCAACGATCCCGCATCCAGAAAATCCGCGGCTTCGAGTGCCGCACCGGGGGATTCCAGCCGGTCCATCCAGCCCTGCGGGTCCGAGAGAGCGCCGAATCCCAGTTCGTGTCCGAGCCGCAGCCATTCCCGCGCTTCGCGAATTAATGCAAACGCGCTCTCCAACTCCTCGCGACTGCCATTTGATTCCAGCCCGTCGACAAATCTGCGTCCGGGCGCGCACGTGGTCCGCTGCCGCAGCAATTCTCGCAGCTTGTCAAACTCCAGAACGTGTTCCGCTCGCCGTGACATTCGTTTCCAGCCGTGACAGGTCTTGCGATCCGCAGCAATCCCTATTTTCTATTTTCGCTTTTTGCGTTTCCGGTTTGCAATTGCGCCGCCAGGAAGTCGCCCGCCTGCTCCACTCCCTTGGCGCTGTGCACCAATCTCTCGTGCGCCTCGCCCCACACGTGAGCAGGCTTTGCCCCAAGTTCCACTTCCCTGACGCGCTCCAGAATGGGCTGCCAGAAATCGCCAAGAACCACCAACGGTTTCGCATGTATCACGGATTTATTCAGCATTTCCCAAACCACCGCCAACTCCACCAGCGTTCCGGTACCGCCTTTGCAAGCCACAAAGCCATCGCCAAGTTCGATCAACCCAAACAGCCGTTCTTGCCAAGTCTTCTTCCGCACCTCGACGTCGACCCACTCATTGGCGTTTCGGTTGAAAAATTCCGCGGTTACGCCGTAGGTTTTCCCTCCCGCCTGCTTCGCGCCACGCGATGCAGCTTCCATTACTCCGCCATATCCTCCGGTGCATACAGCAAAGCCTCGCTCCGCTAGAACTGTACCGAGCGTTTGCGCTTCTTGATAGTCCGCGTCGCCGCGTTGTGGCCGCGAACTTCCAAACACCGTCACAATCTTTTCGCCCATCGCCGGATTCTCCGCTTTTTCCGCGTCCATTACTTCGAGGCTTCCTTCTTGTCGTCAAACTCTTCGATCATCGCCTGGCATAGTCCGTCCAGCGCGTCGTGTACTTCATGATTCTTCCCCTGCGTATTGTTGCTCATGAAGGAAAAAATAAGTCTTCGCCCACCGGCCGTCTCCGCAAAACCGCTGAGTGTGCGCACGTGGGAAACGGAACCCGTTTTCGCGTGGATCCGCCCGGTTATTCCCGAATCCTTCATTCGTTCGTTCAGCGTTCCGTCCACCCCAGCTACAGGCAAGGAGGCATAGTATTCCGGAAACCATTTTTGCTTTTGCGCATATTCCAGTAGCGCCACGAATGCCCGCGGCGTCACCAGATCGTGGCGAGACAATCCTGACCCGTCGGTTTGCACTACGTCGTCCACACCAATTCCCGCTTTTGCGTAGAAATCCTGCGGGAATTTTTGCAAATCTTCAGGCTCGATCCAGCGGCCGCTTTGCCGCGCCGACGTTCGCAACAGGACTTCCGCGTGCAGGTTTTGGCTGATCTTGTTGACCAGTTTCACCGCCTCACCGAGGCGAACCGACAAATGTTCGGCCAGAACCGTGCGCGACACTTCCAGCGGATCGGGATCGTGCAGCGCGCGCACTTTGCCATCCACTTTGATTCCGCGTTCCTCCAGCAGCCTGGCCACCAGCGCCGCGGCGTGTTGCGCCGGCTCCTGAATAGCCAGCACCAGCTTGCGCGGGGAACTTCGCGCGGGTAGCGTTCCGCTCACCACCACGGTGCTCGCGCCGGGTTCCCGCGTCAGCCGTAGGTCGGCCTTTTCTTTCGCGCCGATTGTGATCACTTCATTCCTGACCACGAATTCCTGCGCCGGTGGCTCCAACACGGCTTGCACGGCGTCTCCGGCCTTTTCTCCAGGTGTCAGCGTCAGCGTGACGGTGTTGTCGTCGACCACGATCGCGGAAATCGCCGCGCCATATTCCCAAACCATATCGTCGATTTCCCAGCCGTCCGGGTAACGCTCGCGCGGGAAATAGCTGTCGTCGCCCACCACGTCCCCGCCGATTTCCTTCACTCCGCGCGCCGCGACGGCATCGGCCAGCTCCGCTAGCGCTTTTTCCGGCGGGCCGTCAAACTCTTCCTTTAGATCGAATGGAAATTTACGGTTGGAAAGGTTTGGATCGCCGCGTCCCACCAGGATCAGATCGCCAGAAAGTTTGCCATCCGAGGAAAGTGCGCGATTGGTTTCAATGGTGGTGCGAAAGCGGTAGTCCGGTCCAAGTGTATCCAGTGCCAGCGCCGTCGTCAGGAGTTTCATGTTCGATGCGGGGACAAAATATTTGTCGGCGTTCTTCTCGTACAGAATTTCGCCCGTCGCTGCGTCCAGCACCAGCAGTCCCCATTCGCCTTTGTCGACAGGAGCCGACTGCACAAGTTTTTCCGCGCGTTCCGCAAAGCGTCCGGTGGCCGTGATGGGCCTTGGGCTCTGCTCCTGCATTGTCGGAGAGCTTTGGGGGACGGGCGCCTGAGTCCACGCCGGCGCAGCCGCAACGGCCAATAGCACGGCTAACAACGCGCACGCCGCTCTTTCGTTTTTCCTGACCATAAATCCTCTATTGGCAAAATCCATGGACTGAAAGTATATTCGAAAGTCAGTAAAGGCTTCCGCTCCTCTTACTTCCCAGCGCGGGGCGGCAAGCAGCTGTCTCTCGCTTTTCTCGACCCGCGGCTTTCACCGCCCAGATTTGCATCATAGTTGTTGGACTAAGGAGTTGTGGCACTACGGACGGAATCTTTGAAGAGGGTGATACGAATGAAAAAGTGGCTGGCAATGGTTTTGACTCTTTCCCTGGCGGCTCCAGCGATCTTCGCCGATGACCGCAAAGAAAAAGAGCGGCTGGAGAATTGCGGTCTAGTCGTGCAGGAAATCATGGATATCCCCGACGACATCCCGCAGGATCTGATTGACAAAGCCGACTGCATTATCGTGTATCCCTCGGTGCTAAAAGGCGCTTTTATCTTCGGTGGCAGCTACGGACGCGGCGCGATGACCTGTCGCACCGGGGAAAGATTCAACGGTCCGTGGAGCGCGCCGACGATGATGGCGCTCGAAGGCGGCAGCTTTGGCTTCCAGATTGGCGGCCAGGCCACGGACTTCGTGCTGCTGGTGATGAATGAACGCGGGGCTCGCGCGATCCTTAGCAGCAAGGTGAAACTCGGCGGGGATGCTTCCGCAGCGGCGGGACCGAAGGGACGCAACGCCGAGGCTTCCACTGACGTCACGATGCGGGCAGAGATTCTTTCCTATTCCCGCGCGCGCGGGCTGTTTGCGGGCATCTCTTTGGCCGGTTCCACCGTGCGGCCAGACAATAGCGCCAACGAGAAGGTCTACAATAAATCGGTTAGTGCCCAGGACATTATCTTTAAAGGTGCTGTGGCGGTGCCTCCTGCGGCACAGCAATTCATTTCCTACTTGAACAAAAAGACTCCGAAGAATCTCTCCTCCGGTAAAGAAATATAACACGTTGACTGAAAAGGGGTTAACGCAAGAGCCTCGGTTTAAGCCCGAGGCTCTTTTGCTTTTTAGATGCATTTTTGTTGACGGGCTCGATTAAATGACCTATGGTCATTTATGAATGGAGGTCAATTGTTATGCCTTCCCTGCTTTCCCCCGCCCATTCCGATCGCCGCTCCCGCCGCAGTGCCGAGCTTCGTGAACGCCTGTTCCATTCCGCCCTCGCTCTGTTCGCCAAGAAAGGTTTTGCGGAAACTACTGTTGAAGACATAACCAATGCCGCCGATGTAGGCAAAGGTACCTTCTTTAACTACTTTCCCAGCAAGGATCACATCCTGCTGGCATTCGGAGAGATGCAGTACTTGAAACTTAAATCCGCGGTCGACGAAGCGCGACGCACCACTACGCCAATGACTGTTTTTCTCCGCTCTCTCGGCACACGCATGACGGAGGAGCCGACGCGCAATCCCGACGTCGTACGCGCGCTGCTTCAGGCATTTCTTTCCAGTACGCCGGTGCGCGAAGGCATGCTCGATTTGCAGAAGCGCGTTTTGGCACTGCATTCGGAAATGATTCAGCTCGGCCAGCAGCGGGGAGAAATTCGCGGCGATCTTCCTCCGATACAGATTGCCAAAGTTTTTCGCCAGGCCATTTTCGGTACGTTGTTGCTGTGGTCGCTGGATGGCGACGGCACCTTGCTGTCGCGGATGGAAGCCGCATTCGAAGTGCTGTGGGAAGGGTTGACGCCGCGAAATATTTCGACGACGCCGGCCGTAGTTCCGTTGTTCTGGTGAATTGAAGTGGTGAGCTGTGCTGCTGAGGAGTAGCAATTTATGAAACGTAAGTTTTTGCTGATCCCAATCGTGGTGGCAGCTCTTGCGGCGGCCGCGGTGTACTCGATGGGGTGGTTCCGTCGAGACACCGGCCTGCAAGGCTCCGGCACTGTGGAGGCGCGCGACATACGCGTCGGGTCCAAGGTCGGCGGCCGCATCGACAAAATCATGGTGCGCGAGGGCGACACCGTGGAACCTGGCCAGCTGCTTATTTCATTTGATGACCAAGAGCTGCTCGCCTCTCTCGATCAATCGCGGGCCGCGGCGGACAAGGCGCAACGCGGATTCCGTAAAGAGGAAATTGCCGAGGCCCGCGCGGCAGCCGCCCAGGCCAAAGCCGAATACGACCAGCGCAAGAACGGCTATCGCCAGGAAGACATCGCAGCGGCCAAAGCCGACCTGGACCGAGCGAACGCCGACGAGGTGCGAACGCATCTCGATTTCCAGCGGTATGACGCGCTGGCGGCCAAAGACCTGGTGTCCAAGCAACAGCTGGACACCGCCGAAGCAAACTGGAAAATGGCACTGGCGCAAAAACAGAATGCGCAACACAAACTGGATGAATTCCACAAAGGTTATCGTCCCGAGGAAATTGCCGCTGCGGAGGCCCGCTATCAGCAGACCGAAGCCACACTGGAGAAATACGAACGTGGCAACCGCCGTGAAGATGTGGAAGCCGCCAAAGCCGCGCTGGCATACGACGAAGCCCGATTCCGCGAACGCCAGGTGCTTGCACCCGCCGCGGCGACCGTTGAAGTTCTGGACGTGCGTCCCGGCGATCTAATTCCTCCAAACACGCCAGTGGCCACGTTACTGGAGCGCGATCAAATCTATGTGCGCATCTACATTCCGGAAACGGAAATTGGGCAAGTGCATCTTGGCCAGAAAGCGGAGATTCGCGTCGATTCGTTTCCCAATCAATCGTTCAGTGGCGTGGTTGAACAGATTAACCAGCAAGCCGAATTTCTGCCGCGCAACGTTCAGACGCGCGAAGAACGTGTGCACCAGGTATTCGGAGTCAAGGTCCGTATCGACGATTCTTCCCATCGCGTGCTGGCCGGAATGGCCGCGGATGTGAAGCTTTCGCCGAACAGCTAAACTGTGACCACCTCCGACCAACCCGCCATTTCCGCCCGTCACCTGGTCCGCCGTTTCGGCGACTTCACGGCCGTGAACGACGTGAGTTTCGCGGTGCAAAAGGGCGAAATCTTCGGCTTTCTAGGACCCAACGGCAGCGGCAAAACCACGGTCATCAAGATGCTCACGGGGTTGGTGCCGCTCACCTCGGGTGACGCCACCGTTCAGGGCATCGACGTTCGCAGCGATCCTGAAGGCGTGCGCGAACATATCGGCTACATGTCGCAGAATTTCAGCCTGTATGCCGACCTTACCGTTTCCGAAAATCTTATTTTCTATGGACGCATCTACGGCCTGACTCAGGAGCGTTTGCGACGCCGCATGGACGAGATCATCCAGTTGAACGGGCTCAGCCCTTATCTGAACCGCTTGTCCGCGCAACTTTCCGGCGGCTGGAAACAGCGGCTGGCCCTGGGGTGCGCGATGCTGCACGAACCCAGCCTGATTTTCCTGGACGAGCCCACTGCGGGCATCGATCCAGTGGCGCGCCGCCAACTTTGGGATTTGCTTTTCGATCTTTCCGCGCACGGCATTACGTTTTTTGTAACCACCCATTACATGGACGAAGCCGAGCGCTGCAGTCACGTTGCCTACATTTATTTCGGCAAAGTGATCGCCGATGGCACGCCCGACGCGCTTCGTGAACTGCCGGATGTGAACCCGGAGAAGACTTATCGCGTGGAAATTACCGCTCCCCTCGTGACACAAGCGCTGCGAGCAGCGCGCACCATTCCCGGGATCCGCAGCGCCACGATTTTCGGACAGTCGGTGCATGCGCTGATCGATGACAACCTCAGTCTGGACCATTTGCGCGCCGAACTTCTGAACCACAAGGTCACCGTGGCGGAAATTCGCCCGCTGGCGCCCAGCCTCGAAGACGTTTTCGTGGAATTAACGAACAAGCACCAGGCCGCGCAGGAGGCCACCCGTGGATAATCCGTTTCGGGGCTTCAGCGCGGTTTTCTACAAGGAAACCCTGCACGTGCGGCGGGACTTCGGTACCTTATTTTTCTCTCTGATCATTCCCATCCTGCAGATGTTCCTGCTGGGTTTCGGGATCGACACCAACGTGCGGCAGATCAACACGGTGGTCTACAACGCCGACGGGCGACGCGAAAGTCGTGAACTTCTGGACCGCCTGAGAAATTCGGACACGTTTCACCTGGCGCGCTTCGTCAACAGCGACAAGGACCTGAACGACGCGATCGTTTCGGGCAAGTGCCGCGTGGGCATAAAAATTCCCGTCGACTATTCGGACAAGCTGCTGCACAACATGAGTGCGCAGGTGCTGGTATTGATCGATGGCTCCGATTCTTCCGTGGCCGGGCAAGCCATCAACGTGACCACGGCGATCGGCCTCGATGAATCGCTGCGGCGGGTGCTGCCTAGCGACGCCACGTTCGCGGTGGACATGCGGCCAAAGATTCTGTTCAACCCGGATTCGAGGTCGCCGAATTTTTTCTTGCCGGGCTTGACCGCGATTCTGCTTCTCAATGTGACCACCTTCCTGACGGCTTTCTCCATCGTTCGAGAAAAGGAACGGGGCACGCTCGAGCAGCTGTTTGTCACTCCCGTCCGCCCTATGGGCCTGCTGCTTGGCAAGCTTCTGCCGTATCTGGGCATCGGTTTCTTTGAGTTGTGCATGATCGTCACCGCCATGCGCTTCCTGTTCCAGGTGCCCATTCACGGCAGCGTGCTGATGCTCGCCTTTCTTTCCCTGCCGTACATTTTCGTGTCGCTATCACTGGGCATTCTGATTTCCAGCAAAGCCACATCGCAGGCGCAGGCAATGCAGCTCGCCTTTCTGACTATTCTTCCCAGCATCTTTTTTTCCGGCTACATCTTCCCACGAGAGACCATGCCCAAATTTTTCTATGTGCTCAGCTACTTTGTTCCCGCCACCTACTTCATTAACATCACGCGCGGGATCATTTTGCGAGGTGCGACCTGGGCGCATCTCTGGACGGATGGCCTCGCGCTTTTCCTGATGGGCACCTTCCTGCTCTTCATTGCTGCGCGCCGCTTCCACAACAAAGTCATCACGGCGTGATATTCTGTTTTTCTGCCACTCTCCAGGGGATCGTTCGTGACTTGTCCAATTTGCCAGAAGCGTAAGCCGGGGCGTTTTTGTCCGGCGAAAGCGGAAAAGATTTGTGCGGTTTGTTGCGGGACGCAGCGCGAAGTGACCATCGACTGTCCTCCGGACTGCGCTTACCTGGTTTCCGCGCACCGTTATGAGGACCAGCACGAACGGGCGCTGCCCGCGGATACTCCGCTACTGGACGTTCGCATCACTTCGGACGCGATCCACGCTCACGGACAGTTTCTCTCCGCGATCGCGTTCAACATCGCAAAGTTCTGCGCCGCTCAACATTCCACAACCGATCCGGACGTGATTGCGGCCGTGCGCGCGCTTGCGGAAACTTACAAGACCTTGGCTGTGGGCCTCGTGTACGAGCAGCCGCCCGTGCCGATATTGCAACGCGAGTTGTACGACGCGCTTATGGCGTATCTGCTCGAGGCCAAGCAGAGCACACAGCGGCCTTCTTTTGGTCCAATCAAAGACGCGGAGATTTTTCAGCTGCTGGTCTTTCTGTTTCGCATGGGCCTGCTGCGCACGAACGGCCGGCCTCGCGCGCGCCGCTTCGTTGAGTTTCTGCGCGGACAATTTCCGGGAGCGCAGGAACTGCAACGCGAAGAATCCCGCATAATCGTGCCCTAAGTTGTTCGGGTCTCTCGGAGTCTGTATGCAGGAAAACGCCTATCACCCAATCACACATGCGCGACTCGGACTCGCAATTGAGAATGACGGGTTCGCGATCGTTGAAAATTGCGTGGACGAGTCCACAATAAATCAGCAGTGTGTATCCCTCGATGGGAATACACACGGACAGAGGAATCTGCTGGGTGTTCCGTCGGTCCGCCAACTCGCGGCCTCAGAATCTGTGCGCAGCCTCGTCGAGGAGGTTCTTGGTCCGGATTGTCGTGCCGTAAAAGGCATCCTATTCAACAAAACGCCGGAATCGAATTGGAAGGTTGCATGGCACCAAGAGTTGACGATTGCGGTGCGCCAGCGAACGGCAATCACTGGCTTCAGCCCGTGGACTATCAAGGACAGGGTCAACAACGTTCAGCCCCCTGCAGAGATTCTCGCTGAAATCCTCGCCATTCGTATCCATCTCGACGACAACACTGTCGAAAATGGACCGCTGCGTATTGTCCCAAGGAGTCACAAGCACGGCCGCCTTTTGTCGGAATAAATCGCAGGCTGGGACAAGTCCGCAGCCGTGACGTGCACAGTCCCTAGAAGAGGCGCACTGCTCATGCGCCCGCTCGTATTGCACGCTTCGTCTGCCGGCGTAATTCACCGCGCTCGGCGTGTCATTCACCTTGAATTCACTGCCCTGTCACTCCCAGGTGGATTGGAGTGGCATTCCGTCGTGTAGTGGCTTTCCTTCGCTGTATACTTTCGGGGGAGGACCGCCCGGTGCCCGGTAAACGGAAACGTTCGTCTGCATCCACAACACCTCCTCCTGCCATCGCTTCCGACCGTATCCTTCATTACGCCGTGCTGGACGATTCCGTGGGCTACAGCAAAGGCCACGGCTTGCTGTTTGTGGATGGCGAAGAAATCGGAAGAGTGCCGCTGCTGGCCATTTGCCAATCGCGAAATAAATCGGAAGTGGTTCTGTACTTTTGCGAAAAGGGCTGGAACTCGCTGGCCGTTTCCGTGCACGATTCCGTGGCCAATGCCAAGCGACGCGCGGAGCGCATCTATCCGGGCTCATCGGAATGCTGGGAAGAGTCCCAAGTTTCCGAGGAAGAAGTCGCACAACACCTCGACCGCGTTTACAAGGATTTCCGCTGCAGTTTTTGCGGCAAGCGCGGCGATCTGGTCGGCCAGATGTTCGCGGGAAACGGCGATGCGCAGATTTGCGACGAGTGCGTAGCGGAATTCAACTCCGGGCTTGCCAATCCCCCCACGCAGAGCGATTAGAAGCTGAGACAAGGAGATTCATGAAAATCACGACGCGCGTTCGGTCCTTGCTGCTGCTGGGCTTGGGTTTCACTGTGGTTTTGCTTACTGCTGGTTCGCTAGCTTGGTCACAAACACCTGAACTATCGAAGACCAACTCACTTCCATGGATGGATCGTTCGCTCTCTCCCGACCAGCGCGCCGACATGGTGCTGAAGCAAATGACGCTGGACGAAAAGATCCAACTGGTTCACGGCACGGGCTGGGGCGTGTTGCGGCAAGGTGATCCGGTGCCACCGCGCTCGAATCTTGGCGCGGGTTTTGTCCCAGGCATCGAGCGTCTGGGAATTCCTGACATTAATTTGGCCGATTCCGCCGTGGGTATCCGCATGGCGGCGCTGCAAAGCCGCTATGCGACGCTGCTGCCATCGTCATTGGCATTGGCCGCCACCTGGAATCTGGAGGCCGCGAACTTGTTCGGCTCCGTGATTGGCAGAGAATTACGCGACCAGGGCTTTAACATGTCCATTGGCGGCGGCGTTGATCTTGCCCGCGAGCCACGCAACGGGCGAGGCTTCGAATATGCCGGGGAAGATCCGGTACTGGCCGGCAGCATCGCCGGCAACCTGATGAAGGGCTTGCAGTCCCAGGAAGTGATGGGAGACATCAAGCATTACGCCGTGAACGATCAGGAAACCGGTCGAAGCATTTTGAATGTTGTACTCGATAAGCGCTCGCTGCGGGAAAGCGATCTGCTTGCTTTTCAAATTGCCATTGCGATTGCCGAGCCTGCGGGCGTGATGTGTTCGTATAACAAACTGAATGGCGATTACGCGTGCGAGAACGACTACCTTTTGAATCAGGTGCTAAAGAAGGATTTTGGATTTAAAGGCTTTGTGCTTTCGGACTGGGACGGCACGCATAGCAGCGTGAACGCGGTGCTAAACGGGCTCGATATGGAAATGCCCGGCGATGGATTCCTGGGCGATCCGCTAAAGAAGGCGATTGAGAGCGGACAGATACCGCAGGCCCGGCTGGACGACATGGTGCATCGCATTCTGCGCAGCATGTTTGCGACGGGCGTGGTGGATAATCCGACGATGCCGCGACGGGTGGTCGATCCATTTCGTGGACGCGACGACTCACAGCAAATCGCCGAGCAAGGCATCGTGCTGCTGAAGAATGCGGATCATCTGTTGCCGTTGGCGGCGGATCACTACAAAACCATTGCGGTTATCGGCTCGCATGCGGATGCGGGCGTGCTTTCCGGTGGCGGTTCCGCGCAAGTGGACGCGCCGGGCGGCAACGCCATTAATCCGAAGCACGGTGCATCGCAATGGCAAAAGCCGGTGTACTTCCCTTCCGCTCCGCTGAAATATATCCGCGAGAAAGCGCGCAACGCCAAGGTGGAATATAACGATGGAAGCGATCCCGCTGCGGCGGCCACTCTTGCAAAATCTTCCGAGCTTGCCATCGTGTTCGTGAATCAATACATGTGCGAAGATCGTGACTCCGAAACGCTTTCGCTGCCCGAAAATCAGGACGCGCTGGTGCGTGCGGTTGCGGCTGCGAATCCGCACAGCATCGTAGTGTTGGAGACGGGCGGGCCGGTTTCCATGCCTTGGGTGAAGGATGTGAAAGCCATTCTGGCGGCGTGGTATCCGGGCATTGGCGGCGGACAGGCCGTTGCCAATATTCTTTTTGGCGACGTGAATCCTTCGGGCAAACTTCCGATCACGTTTGCAAAAACCGAGGCGGACCTGCCGCACCCGCAAGTTCCCGGCATGGATCTGCAAACAAAAGCGCACGCGGCCGGGCAAAGAATGGGGCCATTCGATGTCGACTATACGGAAGGTGTGAAAGTCGGCTACAAATGGTTCGAAGCAGAGAAAAAAGAGCCGCTGTTTCCGTTCGGATTCGGCCTTTCGTACACGACCTACAATTATTCCGGCTTGCAGGTGGATGAGAAACAGCGGCAGGTTACGTTCTCTGTGAAGAATGCGGGTTCGCGTGCCGGCGCGGAAATCGCCCAGGTGTATGTAGAGCTTCCGGCGAGCGCGAACGAACCCTTCAATCGGCTGGTAGCGTGGGAACGTATACAACTGGCGCCCGGAGAATCGAAAACGATCACGTTGCCGCTGACGCCGCTTTATCTTTCCATCTTCGACGAGGCCAAAAACGACTGGCAACTTCTACCCGGCGACTACAAAGTGTTCGTCGGCCCGTCATCGAGCGAAAGTCCACTCACGGCGAACCTGAGCATCCACGAATAGCGTGTACGCACTCGCACTGCAGGCCTGATGCGCTCCTTACGGCATGCCACGCACTTCGTGGCTGATCGCGCCTGGCTCCCAGCCCAGGGTCATCTGGGCCGGGCGACTTGTTGGGCGGAGGCCTTCCCAGGGACGAGTGGCAAATCCGAATTTCTCGCGGATTTTTCGCACGCGGTCGGAGATTTTCTTGCGATATTGTTCGGGGGCGTAGCCGTTTTTGGCGTACCACTCTTCATATTGCTTCGCCAGCTTCGGAAATCTATGCCGGATGAACGGCACGAACTGTTTCGCCGACGAGGGCATTAGGAACAAGACACCGGAAAAAAACCATTGCGCGCCGGCTTCCTTGGAGGCAGCCGCCACCGCTTCCAGTTCCGCCTCATTGATTCCGGGCAGCAGCGGCGAGGCGGAGACGCCCACAGCCAGACCGGCTTGGCGAAGCTGCTTCACTGCCGCCAGGCGCAGATCGGGCCGGGGCGCGCGGGGTTCCAGCAATCGCGCCAGCCTGGGCCGGAGAGTGGTGATGGTGATGTTCACGGTCAGCGCGGATTTCGTTGCGATCCGCTGCAAGATATCAATATCGCGTACGATCTGGTTTGATTTCGTGATGATGGAGATGCTCAGGCCTTCGCGCTTGGCGAGTTCTTCCAGGCACGCGCGCGTCACTCCATATTCGCGCTCGGCGGGCTGGTACGGATCGGTGGCCGTGCCGATGGCAATATGTTCGGCCTGCGTGCGTCCTGACGATTCAGACTCATAGGAATATTTTCTGGCAACCTCGCTGGCCAGCAGCGCCGCGGCGTCTTTCTTCACGAAGATTTTGCGTTCGAATTCGCCGCCGTCAATTTCCATGTATTCGTGGGTGTACCGCGCATAGCAATATTTGCAGCCAAACTCGCAGCCGCGATACGGATTGATAGTCCAATCGAATGGCACGCGCTGGGAATCGCAGCGGTTCAGGATCGATTTCACCGGCAACAAGAAATATTCTGGCTTTCCCGCGGATTTTCTGCGGGTCTCCGCAGCCGGAGAATTTGCGGCGAGGCGTGCTATGCCCACCAGTGGCGCATGAGGAGTCTGGATTTCTGGCGGGGGGCAATCCGCCGTGGGCTTTTCCAGACTTCCCTTGCACCAGCCGGCTTCACCCGGGGCACGGGTACCGGCCTCTGCTGTTGGGTCAGGCGTTTCAGGGCAAAAAGGCAGGAATCGAACTGCGGGGGAACGAACGGGGCGACGCCGAGTTGTGAAACGGGGCGCCGTAAGAGAAAGAACTGGGGACATAGCTCACCTCGAGCGAGAAGAGTATTTCGCTTTTTATTCGCCATGTCAAGCACTTTCTCTTTTATTTCGCCCCCGTCGCCTTTGCGCCGCAGCCCGCTTGAGTTGTCCTTGCGCCTCGCCGCAGCCGTCTGTTCTAATCTCGACGACGCGAGCTTCAAGACGAATTTCGCCCGGGCGTGCAGCAATGCCGGGCGGCGTTGCAACGGCTGCTTCGCATCTTACCCTCTGGAGGCCGCTGGCCCTCTGGAGCACCACTGGGGATTTCGTGCGCATCGAATATTGCCTTCTCAGCCTGCTTGTCCTGGCACCTTCTTGCATCGCCGCGCAAGCCCCAACGCCCGCCCAGAAACCCGCCGCTAAGCCGTCCGCGAACCCGCCACAGCAGCAGGCATCCCAGGAAATTTCTTCGCCGGTCTCTCATCACTATCCGATTCTTATTCTCGCGCATGGCAGCGATCCTGGGTGGTCACTCCGGCTTGGCATGAAAGGTCCAGAGCGGCTGGACCGCCCGGGTTATCCGCCGATTGTGCTGGACCCGGGCGAGATAGTGTCCGACGGCTCGGGTGTTTCCTGGACGTACAACGCGAAAGACGACGCCACCGACGCGATTGTTATTGTCAAACTCATTCGCGAAACCTGCACTGACGGCACAACCGACGCAACCAAGTACACGTTTCGCGCGGAGGTCAATCACGCGCAAATCGGGCAGCTGAGGGGATGCGGGCAGAGCGATCCGGAGAAGTTTCCGGAGTTTCGCAAGAAGAATCAGTTGGACATTCCCGACGACACGATCACCAACGACAAAGATAAAGATAAGGACAAGAAGACCGTACTCGATCCAATCACGAATTCTCGTTCACCGGTTGCCACCGCTTATCTCGACTCGGCCGGTCGGGTGATCGTTTCGCGCGGCGCTGTGCGGAAAACGGCAGCGACCGCAGGGATGGAGCCTGCGCTTTCCCACGATGGCAGGTTCCTGCTGTACACGCGGTCCGATTCCACAAGCGGTCCGGAGCGTTTGATCATGCTCTACGAAGTGGATGCTGGCCGCTCCAATCAAATTGCGGGAAATAATGTCCGCCAGGCATTCTGGTCGCCCGATGATTCGCGCATCGCTTATCTGAAGTTCGATGGGAAGATTTGGCAGGTTTGGACAGCGCCGGTCAACGCGCCGGATAAGGCCACGCTATTTTCTCCGCAAAATGTGGATTCGCTTCACGGGTGGGTGAATCCCACGACGATTCTCGCGAGCGACATGCAGAATGCGTACTGGCTGAGCGAAGATAAACCCCCGCAAACTGTGCCTCTGAAAGAAATTTACGGCGACAGTTTCCAGATCATGAGCAGCGACACGATTCGTGTTTGCCCGATCAACCCGGATCTGCTGCTGGTCTCGGCTTATTATCTGAACTCGCCGGCGGGCGCTCCCACGGACCAGGTGGGATTGAATCAAACGTTTTTCCTTTATGAAGTGCACTCGCATCGACGGACGATTCTTGGACCTCGCGATGCTTTCGCGCGCAACGCGGAATGGTCTCGCGACGGCTTGCAGATCTTCTTCACGATCGGCGTCCCGGGCAAAGGTGCTCTGGCTACCGATCGCATCTTCTGGGACGGCACCGGTTTGAAGCGCTATTCCAGCGGCTATGCGATGGTTGTGGGAAAATAACCTGATGGAAGGCCCTAGAAATCCTTTGAATAATATTACCCACTAGTTATAATAATCACCTCGCAACCCCTTTAGAATTCGCACTTGCACATCGTTATCAAAACAAAGCACCTGTAAGCTCCGTAGAATCCGCCCTTACGAACCCACAATTCATCAACTCTTCTAGAATCTCTCACTGACCCAAAATTCTTTTTTCAACGGAAAAAACAGTTCAGGCCGGCGACGCAGCTCAGGAGTGAGACCGTCCTCGCACGGCAGAGGAGCGTAGGCGCCAATTTTGCGGTTGTTACACCAGAAGCGTTACATTGCGCGAATTTTCATGTAGCGGGCGAAGTCAGGATAGAGCTTTACGGCGGCGACGGCGAGAAGAATCAGTACGGCACTCTTTATGGTGGTGTTCATGGGAGGTCCCCTCGTCTTGAGTAAACTCGTGGGGGCAACCCGGGAATATCGGATGAAGGCTGTAGGCTCTCGCGAAGTTTGTGGGAGTCGCTCAGGCTCAAGAGAGACACCAGGCGAACGGGAGATTACAATACGGATGAAGAGGAAGGAATCACGAGGACAAGAATTTATAGAGCGGTTATTTCGGGACCGATGCTGGCCGCTTTGCTGGCTGTGGGGATCCCGGCGCAGGAGCCTCCCGCTCCGCCTGCCGAAGATACTGCTCCGGCCGCGCATAACAATGTGCGCAAGGCAATTCGCTGGAAGCATTTTGAGTACACTTGCGAGGGCGCGGCGAAGTTGGCGGTCGATCTTGGAGACCAACTGGCGAAGGTGAGTTTTGGCGGCAAGGCCTATGTGATGAAGCAGACGATGTCCGCCGATGGAAACCGCTATTCGGACGGAAAAGTGGTGTGGTGGGGCAAGGGCAACGGCGGGTTTCTGCAGCAAGATACGCCGCAGGGAACCGGCAAGATGATCGTGCAGGGTTGCCAGCTGGATAAGCCATTAAACGGCGAAGCGGAGAGCGTCATGGTGGGGGGAACGGTGAGCTACCTGCAGCGGATGGCGTTGCCGACGAACGCGGTAATCCAGGTGCAATTGCTGGATGTGTCTTTGGCGGACGCCGCTGCCAAAGTGGTGGCGGAGGAGAGCATCAACCTGGGGCAACGGCAAGTTCCGGTGCCGTTTTCTTTGAAGTTTGATTCCGCGAAGATTGATGCGAAGCATCGGTATTCGGTGAGTGCGAAGATTACGGTGGACGAGAAGCCGTGGTTTATCAGCGACCGGTCGTACCCAGTTTTGACGGATGGGAATCCTGCGCATGTGGATTTGATCTTGAAGCAGGTGAGTGGGCCGGGCGGGAAGTAGGATCGTGTTCTCTAGGGGCTAAAGCCCATTGCGTTGAGGCGGGAATGTCGGAACCCATATTTTGCGGCCTTCATGTCGGGCCCGCATTCCGAAGCGGGCCGTTTCCGAGCTCTAGCTTCAGGTAGCCACCGTCTTGCTTCCGCCCTTTAGACAGGGGGGGTCGGAGATTCAGCCGCCGGCTAGCGATGCGTTATATGCGAATACAGATGGCCCGTCCTTTAGGACAGTTAGCGATTACGAATCGTTTACGGTTGGCCAGTCGTCCTTGCGGAAACCGTTGCCTATACTTTAGTCATGGCCACCCCTCCCACGGCCGCGGTACGGCAAGTTGGACTCCTTGTACTGGAAGCCGACCCCGGCAATAGCGGCGCGTTAAAACAAATATTGGATAGCGAAGGCTGGCGCGTCCGCATTGTGGGCGACCTGCAGTTGTTGCATATGGAGCTGAAGACCGGCGAATACTCGCTGGTCATCGCGAATATTGAAATGGTGGGCCTGGATACGCCGACATTTCACGTGCTGAAAGAGCTGGCGGCGGTTGCGCCGGAAGAAGGCGGGCGCATACGGGTGCTGTATGTTGTCGGAGAATTGGCTGGGAGCCAATTTGTGCCGGCGCTGGAAAAAGCCAAAGTTCCGTACGCCGTGCGGCCCTTCCACCTGCACGATTTCCTGGAAAAAGTGAGCGATTTGCTGGTGGAGGTGAAGGCCATCGAAGGACCGCTTCGCATGACGCGCTATGAATTCGGCGAAGCGCGAAAGAAGAAGAAGCAGACCAGCCGGACTACTTCCATGTTTGCCTCGCGAGATTCCTATTCGTATACGGAAGAAGAAATCGCGGAGTATGAACGCGAGGAGGCCGAAGCCTCGAAGACGCGACGAATCAAGCCACGGACTAACCTGGGAGATCCTCGGCGATAACGGCTCCCGCCGACCCTGCCACGAAAATTCCCTGCAAGAAAATTTGGCGCGAGCGTTCCAACTCCAGAGCGTGCCTTGGGCGCGCAGAGGAGGACGGCATGATTCGTTCCGCACACACTTTGTTTGGCAGTTCCCTTTTCGGGACAGCTACGCTGGGTATCGCCACGCTGGGGTTTCTATGGGCTTCGCCGACACCGCCGACGCCGCCGGGAAAACCGGTGGGCGAATGGCGGCTGTTAGAGCCGATCAGCTATGAAAATCTGACGGTGTTCCCGGTGGTTAGCTCGTCCGGCTATGACACTGGGGCGTTTCTGACGCTGGAGGAAGGGCTGGCACGCGGCGAAGTGACTGTGCAGGAACAGGGCGCGACCATGGTACGGGATCGCGGTGACGCGCGCCCGGCGGTGCAAAACTATGGCGGACCGTCTGTGAATCAGCTGGTGCTGATCAACCGCAGCAAGCGTCCACTGCTGTTGCTGGCCGGGGAGCTGGTGAGCGGCGGAAAACAGGATCGCATCATCGGTAAGGACCGCATCGTGCCAGTAAGCGCGCAGCCATTGCCTCTGGATGTGTTTTGCGTGGAGCACGGGCGGTGGTCGTCGGGGTCAAATTTCACCGCGGCGAAAACGATTGTGCACCCGAGCGTGCGGGAACAGGCCGCGGTGACCCAGGAGCAAACCAGTGTGTGGGCGTCAGTAGCTACTGGAAGCACAGCGGCGCGATCGGCGGCAGCACCGGCTCCGCAGGTATCCCAGGAAGTGCTGGTGCAAACGATACGGTCGGAGGCGCCCACGCAGTCCTATGACAAAATTTATGGATCGCGGCGCGTGGCGGTGTCCGTGGATGCAATGGTGGACGAGGTGCAGCGGCGATTCCGAAAAGAGGCGGCGGGGCTGAAAGGCGAGCACGTGGTGGGCGTGGTGATCGCATATGGAGGCGAAGTAGCGTGGAGCGATATTTTCGCGTCGGGAGAATTGTTCGAACAGTATTGGAGTAAGTTGCTGCGGAGTTACGCGGTGGAAGCTGTGGCGCGGCCGACGTTGCGGGAAAAGGCGCCGGTGGAGGACGCGCAGGAATTTCTGCAGCAGCTGAAGGGGCGCGAGCAGACGGAATCCGAGCCGGGTGTGTATGTGTGGAGAGAAACGAAGGACGGGAGGCTTTCGCAGATTGAGCTGGAAGCGTTGCAGCCGAAGTGGATGATGTTGCACCGGCTGGTAGTGAGGCGGACGAGTTAAGAACCAGTAGGGGCACGATATATCGTGCCCCCGCGGCACAACCGCGGCTTCTGCTTCGCTACAGAGGAGGGATGATTTTCATCCAAATCCCAGCGCAATGGATTCTCCCGGATGTAACGACAAATTTCCGCGTATTCCTTTCCATCTCGAATGACGTGTTCAAAATAATCGCGTTGCCAGATCACGCCGACCGAGGGATGTTGCCTAAAGTGCCGGGTTACCGCGGCCTTGAACGTGCGCACAATCGTTGGTACCGAAGCAAACGTCGGAGAAGAAAAACCTTCCCGATGTGGGGGGCCCCGCCGCACGTTCATTTTCTTGATGTTCAAAATGGCGTGTAGATGATTGGCCATGATTACCTAAGCGTCCGTGTCGACGGTGGGAAAGTGGTCCGGAATATGGATCCAGCAGGTGCGGATGATTTGGCCGAGACAGGTTTCCTGTACTTGACCGTTCTCGATACGGCCGAAGATACATTCTCGGTCTGCAGAACAGATTGTAAGGAAGTACGCGGCTGGTTGCGAGTAATCGAAACCTTGAATGCGGATTGATCGGCGGCCACGGAACTGCCTGTTTGTTACCATACAATAATATTATTATAGCTTTAAGAATGGGGCGCGAACTATCGTACCCCTATGGGCGCATGTCGCTAGAAGCTCCGAAATGGGGGCCGGCCAGGAGGGATGGCGGAGCGTGGGCGCGATTTCGGCTAGCGGGACGAGGACGAAATTGCGATGGAGCATGCGGGGGTGGGGGATCTGCAAATCGGGCGTATCGATGGTGGCGTCGCCATATAGAAGGATGTCCAGATCGATCAGGCGGGGACCTTTCGCGAAGGCCTTCTTGCTGCCCATTTGCGATTCGATGCTGCGCAGAAGGGCGAGGAGTTCGGCGGCTGGTAGATTCGTTTGCGCTTCCAGGACGGCGTTGAGGAACCAGGGTTGATCGAGATAATCGACAGGTTCGGTTTCGTAGATGCTGGAGATCTTTGTGAT
>Ga0210383_10000641_pt1 | contig 31830 bp, 21 predicted proteins | sample IncBWC14OmetaG_FD_160072 | JGI IMG/M metagenome (GOLD analysis project Ga0210383, IMG submission 160072) | Forest soil microbial communities from Barre Woods Harvard Forest LTER site, Petersham, Massachusetts, United States - Inc-BW-C-14-O ... | reverse complement strand
TCAAACACTACATCAGAATGAGAATCGTGCGATCAGTGTACCCGTGCGGCCCTGAAGATAAAGGGTATTTGCGGTGTAGATCGATCCGGTTGGCAAGTAAGTGTCGATAACCCCGAACCCGCCTGTATAGATGCCGCCGTTTGAGGGGGGCTTGTTTGCTGGATTCGTAGTAGTCGGATTCGGCATCAAGGTCCGGTTGAAGATGTTGACGAATTCGGCGCGGATATAGAGGTTGAATTTACCCTCCGGGCCAAAGCGGAAATTCCGGCCGATGTTGGCGTTCTCACTGGGTGTGCGTGGGCCGCGGAAATCTTTGTAGTAAACCGAGGTGGCCGGACAAACCGCGCCCGCTGGACACGCCGTCCACGCGTTCGGATTGAGCACCTGTGTATTCGCCGGATTGAAGGTGCTGTGATCGTTGATGTTCACGCCTGGCGTGTAGATGGGTACGCCGGCAACTCGAATATCTTCGCTCTGGAAGAAATTCGGCGTGGTGCTAACTGGGGGCGCCAGGAATTGGCCGCTCTGATAATTAGCGAACCAGCCGATCTGCCAATCTTTCGCCGCGTAGCGGACAGCTTTGGGCAGGAACGCCGCCCCAGGTACCGTGTAGATGGCGTTGAAATTCAGATCCTGCGGCGGTATTTGCTGGAGTTGCCAAACCGCGCTTTGTGGATTGAAGAAGTCTTGCCGCTTGGGCTCAACGAAGCCCTGCCCCCAAGTATAGGAGCCACCAGCCTGCAAGCCGTGCGAGAAACGCTTGGTCGCCTTGAGTTGCAAAGAATCGTATTTGGAACGGCCGGTTGGCGAATTGGAGTCTTGAATACCGCCGTACTGCGGGAACGGGTAAAGCGCGCTATTCAGCGAGTTCGTTGCCGGGAAACCGACATACGGCAAAAAGCCCGCGTGCCCGGACGCAGCCAGCCTTTGCTGCACCGCATTGCTGTTGAGGGGCTGTATGGTCAGCAAGTAGTCTTGGTAATTGTTGGTGCCGGCAGGGCCGGTGCCAGGGTATGGATACAAACCAAATTGCGCGTAGGTCGACGCCGGAATTTGCGAGCTGACAGTAGTGCTGCCGGAGTTGACGCCGGTGCCATCGACAGTGCCGAGAGGTCCGGCGCCCAGCCACACGGCGCGGTTGCCCACGTAGTAAGCTTCCATGATGAAATTCTGCGTAACTTCTTGTTGGACACCGAAGCTAAATTGGTTGATGCGAGGCGGCCGGTTTTCGTTCTGATCGGGTACGTAAGGATCCGTCGTTCCCGCTACGGCCGGGCTTCCTACGGTTCCCGGGACCGGCAACACGCCGGCAGAGGTACTTGGCCAGGTAGGAGTCCCAATTGCACCCGGAGTCGCGATGTTTACATAGGGGTTGAGACCGGATAGAGGGTAGGTGCCGGGAGTACCGATCGTGACGCCGGCCGGATTTGCAATGAACTGATAGGTGAATCCCCAGCCGCCGCGAAGCACGGTTTTGGGCGTTAACTGATAAGCTGCGCCGACGCGCGGCCCAATCGCGAAAGGATAAGCGGATTTGTAGAAGTTGCAATTACAGGTATTGGCGAACTGCACGGCGCCCAACGCACCGCCGGCGCTCGGGTTCGGCAAAGTGGGATCTAACTGTCCGATGCGTCCGTATTGCTCATGCTCTGGCGTGGCGTAATCCCAACGTGCGCCGTAAGTCACAGTCAGTTTGCGAGTCACTTTCCAGGAGTCTTGCGCGAACAACCCCCATTCCTGGCTTCCCTCACGAGTAAACTCAGATGGCGTCTGGGTAACGGAGGCGTAGTCGCCTAGCAGGAAACTGGCGAATCCGAAGCCCATGTTATATCCGTTGAAATTAGTGGTCGGAGTGAATGGCTGCGCGGTCGCAGTTGCGATACCCGATGGGTTGACGGCGTCCAGGGTAACCCCCGAAAAGGCTCCCGTGTAGTCTTGCTCAAGGTACAATTCCGCGCCGAACTTGAAGCTGTGAGCGCCCTTGACCCATGTCAAATTCGCATTAAAGCTGGGCTTCTCTTCGTAGTTTTGCGACTGGGTTTGACCATTGGTTCCGATATTCTGCATGCCGCCAAAGCCGGAAGTTGTGCCGGCGGCGCCCTGGATACAAGTGGTTGGAGTGCCAGGTGGCCCAATCAGCTGCCCACACAATCCTGTCACGCTCGGAAAATTGCGATCTTCAAGAAATCCCGTGAGATCGAAACTGGAGGGGTTGAATTTGAGGAACGGAGCGTGGTCGTTGAAGCTGGTGTGATAGTAGCCCGCGCCGAGGTGGAGCAGGATGGTCGGTGAAATGGTGCGGTCGTAGTTCAGCCGCGTGATATAGGTGGGTATGAAGGTGCCACGGTACGCGCCGATCTCGGTCGGCAGACCATCCGCATTTCCCAGAGGAGACGAAATCTGGCTTTCGGTGTTGTTCCTGGACCAGAAAAACGACAGTTTGTCTTTCTCGGAGAGAATTTCATCCACCTTCACCGACGGGATGGCTGAGTACCGGCCGCCCGCAATGCTCCCGTTGTAGTTACCGACTAGATTGCCGTTCTGTGGCTGGGGGAGCAGTGCTAGAAACGCCAGCGAGCTCGGACTCATAGCACTGGCGGGAATCTTATTACCGGGATAAGGGTTGGCGTAACCCAGACCGTTGGCGGGATTCACACCGCGCGTGGTGGGATCGTAGATCTCATTCGCGTAGATCGGACGGTTCAAAGCGTCCGTGCCCAGCGGCGTGGTCGGAATGCCTAGCGCAGCGCACAGACTGCAAGTGCCATTCGCTGAGATCGCGGAGAAGTCTCCACTCCTGAAAGCAGCCGTAGGAACTGTGTCGGTGAAATTGTACTGCGAGCCTTCCAGGTACTGCTCATAGGCAAAGAAGAAGAAGGTTTTGTTCTTGCCGTTATAAAGCTTGGGGATAATAACCGGGCCGCCCAGGGTGCCCCCGAAATCGTTGCGGCGGTTTCGGGGCCGCGCTAGACCTCCCTCGCCGTTGCTGCTAAAAGGATCGCCTGCGTTAAGGTCTTCATTCACAAAATAATCGAAGCCCGTGCCGTGATATTGATTTGTGCCCGACTTCATGGTCATGTTGATCACCACGCTGCCGGCCTCTCCGAACTCAGGCGCGTAGTTGCTGGTTTGATACGCGATTTCCTGAATGGCGTCCGCGTTGGGCTGAGCCATTTGCGTGTAATCGTAAGTCCCGAAGATACGCGAAGTGGCGTCCTGACCTTCCACGCGCATGGTTTCGGTCAGAGCGGCGGTGAAGGGGCTGCCTGGTATCGATCCGCCCAATCCGTTGACCGTGAACAGTCCGCTGGTGGCAAAACTACTCACGCCCGGAAGAGTGAGAAGCGTGTTGTAGGGGTTGCGGTAACCGGAGGTGCCGGAGTTGACCGTTCCGATGCCCAACAGAGGAAGATCGTCCATTTGCTCCAAGGTGACATTATGTGTAACGTCGCCGGTTTCATCCTGCAGCAGCGAAGCTTGCGCTTCTACGGTTATGGAGTCCGTAGTCGCCCCGACCTGGAGGGGAATGTCTTCCTTCAGAGTTTGCGCCGCCGCGATGGTGAGATTGGTATGGGTGTAGGTTTTGAAGCCTGACACCGTGACGTTCATTTCGTAGGAGCCAACGGGCAAATTCGGGACCGTATAATTTCCCGCGGCAGTGGAGGCCGCGGAATAAACTACTCCTGTTTCGGTGTTCCTGGCTTGAACGTTCGCTCCAGCAACGGCGAGTCCAGTAGGATCGGTAACGGTTCCCGTGATCGTTCCTGTTCCGCCTTGGCCAAAAGCGACCGGGGCAAGCGACAGAAAAAAGAGACTCGACAAAAGCAAACCAGCAGCTACAAACACTGAGCGCATCGGTACACACTTCTCCTCAGACGTTGGAATCACTAAACCTCATATTTACGAACGCGGCAGGGCGCCGCAGACCCGTTCCGAATTAGCTTGGTCGAGCATATTAGATTTCAGCCCCTTTCGTCAAGTGCAAAAGTGAAATTTCAGTGCAAGGGTTCGATCTTTGCTTGCAACAGAGGAGATGGGATGCGGTTACATAACGTGAGTGCGAGAGTGGCTAGAAACAAAAACCCCGCCGTGTTTTAGACGGCGGGGTCAAGGGCTGAACTGAGACTGACGTTAGAACGTGAAGCGAGCGACGATGACGCCGTTGCGCGGCTGCGCGAGTTGGTTGGTGCTCGAGAACGCCGTGCTGATGTATCCCCAGCCACCGGTAAGCAGTCCAGCCTGATTGCGCGTAACCGGCGTAGTCGGATTCGTCGGAGACGTCGCCGCCGGGTTATTCAAATACGTGCGGTTCAGGAAGTTCGAGAACTCTACCCGAACATTGAGGCTCATTCGTTCTTTAAACCGCCAGGTGCGTCCCAGATTGATGTTCTCGTTGGGATGGCGGGAATAGCGGAAGTCGCTATAGAACGGAGCGGCCGTGCCGAACTGACCGGGTGCCGGTGCGGACCACGCGGCCGGATTCAACACCGGCGTAGTCGATGGATCAAAACAATGGCAGTTCAGACTCGGTACCAAATAGAGCGGCACGCCCTGCACGCGGTTGTCGAGGGCACCCTGGAACAACTGGTTCGCGATGCTGCTTGTGGACGCGGGGGTGGGGATGGGAAGTCCGCTCGAATAGGAGAGCAGGGTTCCGATTTGCCAATCTTTGAAGACGTAGGACGCCGCTTTGAGCTGTTCGATTCGAGGCAGCGTGTAGCTGCCAGCCACGACAAACAGGAAAGGCTGATCGAACTCAGAAATCGACTTACTCAGCAAGGGCGCTTGAACGGCGTTGTTGACGGAGTAATTCGTAGGACCGCCAACGGTAGTGAAGGTGTTACCGTCTACGCCCACGTCGAGCGACTTCTGCCAGCTGAATGTGCTTTGAAGAACCAGACCATGAGTTGGCCGCACGGTGAGCTTGGTCTGCAGCGCATCGTACCAGGTCTTGCCCAGCGGATCGCCCGAAACCGGGATAAAGCCGAACTGCGGGTACGGCCGCAGCGACTGCGCCACGGTGTTGGCCGCCGAGAAACCAGTGTACGGTACGCCGAGATGGTATTGCGCCAGAGTTGCCGACGGAACGCTGCCTAACGAGGTGGAAAGCAGCTTTACGACGGTCGGGTCGCTGAGGCTCATCCCATGCGCGGAGAGGATCGATGGCGTGACTGCATTAACGTCCTCCAGCGAGGGTGCCTGCCACCAGACGCCGCGGTTGCCGACATAAGAAGCATCGATAACGATGCTGTGCGTCAGTTCGCGCTGGATGCCAACGCTCCACTCATTCTGCCTGGGTGGCCGACCCGCGTTGGGATCGAGCAAGACCACGCCTGCCGGAAAAGCTTGGTTGCCGTTGGGCGAGATGGGAGCGACTCCCGGATTAAATACCGGCCAAGTAGGTTCGTCAATGGCGGGGATGCCGCCGGCCAGAGTCATGGCCGGAGCTCCCAGGCCGGGGGAACCCACTGCATTGGCGTTCACGATCCCGGCGCTATTGATGCCGAGCGGATTGATGCTGGTGGCGCCGTAGATGAGTCCCCAGCCGGCACGGATGACAGTCTTGTCGTTCAGAGAGTAAGCTCCACCCACGCGCGGCCCCAGCGCCCAAGGATAGTTTTTCGCGAACTGGCAGTTACACCTGCCGGAACCGTCGCCTTCAAAAATAAAGCCTCCAAGTGCGCCGCCCGCACTGGGGTTGGGAGTGCTGGGGGAGAAGTCCACGGCGCGGCCGTGCTCTTCCTGATAGTAAGTGCCGAAATCGTACCTCAATCCATAATCGAGAGTAAATCTGCGGCTGACTTTCCAGGAGTCCTGGACATAGAAGCCGAGCTGCTTCTTCGACTGCCGGTAATCCGCGACTGCCGCGATGCTGTAATTATCAACCTCGCCCAGCAGGAAGCTGGCATAGTTGAAGCCAAGCGACCCGCCCGGCAACGTCTGCCCCACTAGGTAAGGCATGGCAGTTTCGTTGGGGCTGAACGTGTAGTTGCCCATGGTGCTGGAATAAGCAATTTGCGGCACTGCGGACCAATACATGTCGTATCCGGCTTTGTAACTATGGTTTCCGCGAATCCACGTCATGCTGCCATTGGTGGAAGGCTTTTCCCAGAAGCTGTGGGTTTGTCCTGCCACCGGGCCCATGTTCATGGTGCCGCCCGCGGCAGTGGGACAGCCGGTGAGAGCGGAACATAGTCCCTGGAATATCGGAAAGTTGCGGGGTATGGTGGCTCCGGTCAGCCCCAGTTGCGATGCCGCATTGTAGGTAATAGTCGGCGCGTCATCGAAAAAGTCGTTCTGCTGATAACCGACGCCTAAGTGAACCAGTACGGTGGGGCTCACGGTGTAATCCCAATTCAACCTTTCAACGGGACCACCGATGAAGGAACCGCGATCGGCGGTAATAGGCGAAGGGAGGCCCTCTGAGCCGCCATAAATTGGTGAAAATGGTGCAAACGTTCTGGTTTTCGACCAGTAGAACGAAATCTTTTGTTTGGTGCCGATCAACTGATCGACTTTCAATGCCGGAATCGTCGTGTGCCGAACGGCGTCGTAGGTGGGGAGCATGTTGAAAGTGGAGAAGCCATTCTGGGCTTGCGGTATTAGAGCCTGAACCTTTAACGCCACCGGGTCCAACATACTCGTCGGAATCATATTGTTCATGAAGGGATCTTCGACCACGTAATTTTGGCCGTTCACCGTAACCGTACGGCGGGTGGTGGGATTGTAGATTTCGCCCGCAAACATCGGACGGCCGAGGATATCGGTACCTAGACTCTTGTTTCCGTCGGCGATGATGGCCCCGCTGAAATCACCGTTGCGATAGGCCGCTGTGGGAACCGTGATGGGCGTGTTGTTAATAATTTGCGTTTCGCGGAACTGCTCGAAATTGAAAAAGAAAAAGGTTTTGTCCTTGCCGTTATAAACTTTAGGAATCACTACCGGGCCACCGATGGTAAATCCGTAATCGTTACGGCGGGCACGCGGCCGGATGAGCTGTCCGTCTTTTTCGCTGTTGGTCAAGCCCGCATTCGTGAAAGGCGTACCGGCATTGAGGATTTCATTCACGAAATAATCGTAGACGGTGCCATGGAACTGATTGGTGCCCGACTTGATGTTGACGTTGAACAATCCGCCACCGACGGCGCCATATTCCGCCGCGAAATCACTGGTCTGGATAGAGACCTCTTGAATCGCATCCACACTGGGCTGAGTTTGCGCGGCCGCATAGGGGAACCCGGCGTTAGTGGAATCCTGCCCCTCCACGTGGAAGGCATACGAATTCGACTGCGCTCCATTGATTTTGACCTGAGAGTTCGGAACGTAATATGCGCCCGGTACAACGTTCAACACATTATTGGGATTGCGAACACCGGAGCTGCCCGCGTTCGCACTGCCGACGCCCAGCATGGGCAATTGATCGAGCGTCTGCACTTCCACGTTCGTGCTGACGTCGCCGGTCTCGGTCTTCAGCAGACTGGCTTCGGCGCTTACCGTAACGGACTCAGACGATGTTCCAACTTCCAGAGGGATGTCGATACGCAGCGTCTGCGCCACCTGAACCGTTATTCCGGTGCGTACATATTTCTTGAAGCCGGCCAGCGCCGCAGTTACTTCGTAGGGACCTACTGGCAGCTCACTAAGAGTGTAATTCCCAGTAGAGGTGGTAGTGGTCGGAAACACCGCTCCCGTTTCCAATTGCCTGGCTTCAATCGCGGCATTGGCCACCACGGCACCCGTGGTGTCAGTGACCGTACCGGTAATAATGCCGCGGTCGCTTTGGGCAAAAGCCGCTGAAGCAAACAGCAGCAAACATAAAGAGGCCAGTAGTGTACCGGCAGCTGCAAACAGTGAGCGCATAGACGTCTCCTCAGACTTTGAGAAACTGAACCCCAATTGCGCATGGCACAAGAATCGCCACGGCACTTTACAGAACTTTAACTTTAGTCGAGCATATTCGATTTCACTTGCTCCGTCAAGGCAAAAGTGAAATTTCAGTGAACGTTTCCGAACATCTTCTGCATGCACTAACTTCCCTTGCGCTGCATACCACACCACTCTCACGTGGTTGGCCCTCTAATAAGCTGGCCAGTTGTTGATTTGAGATCGCCAATGGGACGGAAATAAAACTGACCCCGCTGATGAAAATCGCGAAATTACTCTTGCATTACCGATGCTGTCGCCGGTCCAGTACGGCAGCGGCAGTTGGACTACTCCCAAGTTTGTCAAGAATCTGAAGCTGGAGCGTAGCGTCGAACTAGATTCCGCGGGCAAAGCCCTGAGCAAAACTGACTGCGCCTCTGGTGCGGGCGGGCGTGAGCGCGCAGCCCGCTTATAGCCAATGAAGAAGAAACACGCTGGCTCTATGCTCCTGCTGGGGGCCTACTCCGGTGATCATTGCGAACGGAGTTGTTTTCGCGCAGTTCCAATGGCGACTCTCCGGTGCAATCGGACCGAGTGGCAATCTGTTAAGCGTTGAGGATCGGAAGGCCATGTCATCGTCTATGCCCTGGACGCAACCACCGGGAATATGCTCTTCGCTGGCTCTCGCATTTCAGTACGCCCGGCAGCCTAGGCCGCAACGATCGTAAAAGCGACGACTGAATCCGAATGCCACACTCCCTCATCTTATGGACTGTCGTCGAACGATTTCGATGATGGACTTACGAAGGGGAGAAGTACATGGCAAGACTTACGGGCAAAGTGGCGGTGGTTACCGGCGCATCGAAGGGAATTGGGGCCGGAATCGCGGAGGAACTCGCAAAGGACGGAGCTTCGGTAATCGTCAACTATGCGAGCAGCGCCTCTGGGGCCGAGGCAGTAGTGGCAAAGATAAAGAGTGCGGGCGGCAAGGCGAAGGCTGTGCACGCCGACGTGAGCAAGCCGGCTGAGGCCAAGCAACTGATGGACGCGGCGGTATCGGAATTCGGGGGACTCGATATCCTGGTCAACAATGCCGGGGTCTACGAATTTCTTCCGCTAGATCACATCACCGAAGCGCACTTCGACCGGATGTTCAACCTCAATGTCAGAGGGCTGCTATTCGCCACACAGGCCGCTGCCAGCGCCATCGGCCAGCGGGGCGGATCCATCATTAACATTGGTTCGATGGCCTCTCAAGCACCGCCTCCGGCCGCATCGGTTTACAGCGCCACCAAGGCGGCATTGGATGCTATTACGCGCAGTCTGGCAGTTGAATTGGGTCCGCGAAAAATTCTGGTGAACGCGGTGCTGCCGGGCCCGGTAGAAACCGAAGGCGTGAAGTCGATGGGCGGAGACGGGGATCAGTTCATCGCTCAGCTTGTAAGCCGGACGCCACTGGGGCGCATCGGACAGCCGAAAGACATCGCGACAGTAGTTTCATTCCTGGCTTCCGAAGATGCCGGCTGGATTACTGGGCAAATCATACCAGTGGCCGGCGGGTTGCGTTAAGACTACCGCTGCTGCGATTCGCTACTGGGCGGCACAATGCCTTGAATGCGCATGTAAGTTACTAAGTTGCCGTAATGCTCCATGGTGTGGGCGACGTTGAAATCGAGCATGCTGAGCCGTGAGATCTTGATTCCGCCAAAAGCGGGTATCATCTCCGCGGCTTTCGCATCGCTCATGTCGGCGTAGATCGCGTCGCAATAGGCAAAGGCAGCCTTCAGAGCGGCGACGATATCGGCTTTGGTCTTGGCGCTCTGTTCCACGCCCTTCTCGTCGTGCTTGCCTGCGGCCGCGCCGCAGAATTCGTATTGACCGTCGGCGACGTGGGCCAGCACTTGCCCAAGCGTGCGCACCGTATCCACCGGTTTGAACGCGTACTTTTCCTCGGGAACTTTTTCCGCGGACCGCATGATGTCCTGCTTGGCGTTCGAATAAAACGCCTTGGAGCTGATAACCATGGGATTGCTAGGCGCGGTTTGCGCCCAGGCTCCGGATACGGCAAGTAGAAAAATGATTGGCCAACGCACGTGGGTTGCCTCCTGAAATTTTTGGTAACTTCGATGGTATCAGCTTCGGTTAGCTTCTCGAGAGCAGTGTCCCAAAGCCGGGTGCACGGCCGCTCATGCCCAGTAGCCTGACGCCTGCTCGCAAGGCATGCGGAGTGCTGGAAACGGCCGGGATATGCCCTTGCCCTTCTAAGGGCGCCAGGATTTCGAGCGTTCGCAAACCACCGCACGAAACCAGGATTGCATTCGCTTTCGGTTGAGTTTCGCGCACACCCACGCAGAACTTCAGAAGACCGTCTTGGGTGACGCGATCGACATCTTCCACCTTCTCGATGCCTAAACCCTTCACGCCTAGAACTTCAAATCCGGACTCTTTGAGAAACGTGTGCAAGCGCCGGTTTACTTCGTCGTCGTAGGCAGTGGCCGCAACCACCTGCTTCGCTCCCACCGTCTTGAGACCCTCGACGACGCCGGTGCTCATCGTAGTGGCTGGTAAGCCGGTGGCCTTCTTGAGGATTTCCGTCAGGCGCTCGTTGAAGGCCGCGCCTTTGTAGAAACTGAGCGAGGTGCCCATCAGCACCACCGCGTTCGCCCCTTGGGACGCCAGCTTTTCGCTAGCCGGACCGATGCGATCGAGCACGCCATCGTAGCCTTCCGGAGTCATGGTCTTCAAGCCGACGTTGGCCGTGATGAACTTGACGCCGGTGGGATACATTGCGAGCGCTTCTTCGGGTACCGGGCGATCCACGGGAAAGATCAGGCCGAGAGTGGGAACGGCGGATCGGGCGAGCGTGGCGCCGGCAACACCGGCGGCGGAAATTTTCAGAAATTGACGGCGTGAGTTAGTCATATTCTTCGCATCACCAGGCAACCATCGCGTCTTCAAAGAGCGCGCTGAGTTCTTCCGGTCCGGCCGGTCGCGGCGAGAGTTTGGTTACGCGATGCTGCGGCAGCGTGCCCTCCACCAGCTTCGGAATATCGGAGGACGCATAACCAATGTCGCGCAGTCCATTGGGCGTCTTCAAGCGCTGCATAAACCCCGTGATTCGGTCGGACAGAATGCGGCCCGCGTCTGCGGCGTGGCAGCGGGCAACATCCACGCCCAGCGCCTGGGCCGCTTGCATGTGCCGTTCCGGATTGGAAGACGCAGTAAAACGGAACACCGCCGGAGCGTTTAAAATTACCGAAAATCCATGCGGCACCATGGGATGATCCGCCTGGTAACCGGGCGCGCGATAGCTCTTCACATTGCCTGAAACCGGATAGGACATTCCGTGCGGCAAATGCACCCCCGCATTTCCAAATCCCATGCCCGCGTAGGAAGAGGCCAGCAGCATGTTGGCGCGCGCTTCATCGTCTGAAGGATCTTCCACGGCGCGCACGATGTACTGCGCCACCATCCGCAGCGCTTGCAGCGACCAAACATCGCTAATGGGATTCGATCCTTGATACGCCGGCCGTACCAGCGGCCGATCGGGATAGGGCCTTCCGGTGTAGGGCATCGCGGTATACGATTCAATCGCGTGACTCAGAATATCCAACCCGCTCGATGCCGCAACCTGCGACGGCATGCTGCGAGTGTTCTCCGGATCCAGCAGTCCCAGCGTGGGCTTCAGCCGCCGGCTGGCGATGCCGGTCTTGGCGTGCATGCGAATCAGATCGAAAATACTGACGCCCGTGGTTTCGCTCCCGGTGCCCGCCGTAGTGGGAATTGCGAACAACGGTTTCAGGGGACCGGGAATCGGAATGCCTTTGCCGATGGGCGCATTTACATAGTCCAAAAAGTCCGAGGGAGGATAAGTGACGTAGAGGTTGACTGCCTTGGCGGTGTCGATGGTGGACCCGCCGCCCACTGCCACGTATGCGTCGTATTCCGACTGTCTGGCGAAAGCGATAGAGTCCAGGAACGACTCATCGGTGGGCTCTATCCGCACGCGATCGTAGAGGACAAAGCGAACGCCAGCGCCATCCAGTGATTCCAATACCGTCTGCACGGGCGTCGAATCCGATAGCGCGGGATCGGTGATCACCAGGACTTTTCGCGCGCCCAGATCCGCCAGATCCATGCCCACTTCGCGCGTAACGCCGGGTCCGAAACGGATGTTGGACGCGGCCATTTCGAAAGCAATTTCGTTTTTCATCCTCAGAGGTGATGTTACAGCAAACCAATGTTGTGGCGGAGTGCCTGGGGACTAGGCGCCAATCAACCGGGTGCCGTCGCGGCGAATGGCGTTGGCCATTTCGAGAAGATTGCTAACAGGCTCTTCGGCATCCAGGATCAGGGTTGCTAGCGCGGGGCACAGTTCCAGAATCAGGACCAACTCGTCGGCAGCGAAAGCATCTCTTTCTTTGCGGTACAGCGCAACCACTCCCACCACGCGTCCGGCGTTCACCAGAGGCAATGCCAGCGCGGACAACAAACCGGGTGTTCCATCTCTCTTGGCGTAGCCTGGCTCCACCGCCGGATTCCCATTGAGAATTGGTTTACCTACTTCAGCCACCCACCCGACTAAACCATCGCCTTGCGGGACCACCAGCGATTCCAACCCGGATCGATCTTCGCCGCCGGCGAATTTCACGCGCACCCGATCGTCGTCGCCGCACGCCCAAAGCGCAATGGCATCGTAAGAAATGATGCGCCGGATGCGAAGCGATGCCACGGTCATGGCTTCTTCCCACTCCAGGGAGCAGGGGCCCGCCGCCGGTATTTCGGGAATCGATTCGTCGTACTTGCGGCGATTGGCGCGAGCCTGTGCCACGGGATTTGTTTTTGAAGAAGTCACCACCGGGGATTCGGCTTCAAAGCCGGCCGCGGGCGCGCTGCCGTTGGTGATCTTGATATCCACCGAGAGTGGCGTCTGAACGACATTGCTGGTGGTTCGCGCGCGCGCTTCGAGCTCTTGATAGCGAGCTTGCAACGCTTGAATAACCCGGGGGTCAAACGCCGTTCCAGAATCAGAGGCCACTCTTGCCATGGCTTCGTCCAGCGGAAGGGCCCGGCGATACTGCCGGTCTGACGCCAGCGCATCCAGACAATCCACAGCCGCCAGAATTCGAGCGCCGATCGGAATCTCGTCGCCACGCAGACCGTACGGATATCCGCTGCCGTCCCATTTCTCGTGGTGCGAGCGAACAATGGGAACCACCGGATACGGAAATTCAACGCGCTCCAAAATTTCGGCGCCGACCACTGGATGAATCTTCATCTTCTCGAACTCGGAGCGCGTCAGCTTTCCTGGTTTGGAGATAATCGATTCCGGCACCGCCAGCTTTCCGATGTCATGCAGCACGGCCGCCGCAGTCAAAGCCTCCATTTCTTTTTCGGACAGCCCCAAGTCTTTGCCAATCTCAGTGGCATAGAGTCGGACGCGCTGCAGATGATCGTGCGTAGTATGATCCTTGGCGTCGATGGCGAGCGCCAAGGCCTCGATGGTGCGCAGGTGCAATCCGTTCAGCGCCTGCATGTGCGTTCGTTCGCGTTCCATCTGATCCACTTGAGTTCGGTTGGAGCGATGGACCAGATAAACCAGGGGCAAGCAAATGATCGGAAATTCCCACTGAATGCCGCGCGGAACCGTGCTGATGAGCCACGCCATGGATGCGCCCGCTACGTAATACGGCAACAACCAGCGCTGCTCGCTCCACACTTTGAAGATGGGCCGTGCCTCGGTGAGACCAATGATTACCGCGATAGGAAACGTGTTGACGCAGAAATATGCGAGCGCGAGAAGTGCCAGGCTCACTGGTTCCAGGAAGTGGCGATGCGAGTAATCAAACACCTGGCCGGAAATAAAGACCGCGATGGAGAGAACGCTGACATTAAAAGCTGTCTGCACCAATTTGGGCCGCGCCGAGGTGCGCCAGGTGCACTGCACCAAGACGGACAATGCTCCCACGAGCAGCGCCTCGGGAAGGCTCAGGTTCACAATGCCGATCAGGACGAAGAGGGCGCTTACCGAGACCATGCTGCCCAGGCCAGGCAAGCGAAGCTTGAGCATGGAACCGAACGCCGCAGCCAGCGCGAAAGCTGCCAGGCGGATAGGATCTCCGGACTGCCAGTCGGCTAAGGCGAGGATCAATGTGGCGACGCCTAGACAAATGCATCCGAATACATGGATTTGACTAGCTAGACGCCGCGCTACTTGGGATTCCGCCTTCGACATCGCTACCGGTAATTTGCCTACTGTTCTCCTTGGGTGCTGGTGCCCCAGGTGACATTCGTCCCCCAAGTTACGTTCGTACCCCAAGTGACGTTAGTTCCCCAGGTGACATTGGTGCCCCAGGTGACGTTGCTGCCCCAAATGGTGTTGGCTTCGGCGGCGCCTGGGACAAGCACAACCGGGCCCCAGACGGCGGAAGTGAACCAATTCGAGGTGCTCCACCAGGTTTCGGCGCGGTTCGGCACCAAGGAAGCTGTGCCAAGCAGCGAGTTGTAGAGGATTTGCGGCGAAGCGGCGGAACCGCTCGCGCGATCGTAGTTGGTCAGCGCGGCGGCTATGTCCACGTATCCGGCGCCCACCGTGAACATGTCGTAAAAGTCGGTATAAGTTTTGCCGGTGGTTGGGTCAGTAGCCGTGCTCATCACCGGGAAAGTTTTCGAGGCCGTCTTCATCAGGCGCGCTTTCACCGTGTCCGGCGTCAAAGTGGGGTCTTTCTGGATCATTAAGGCGACAGCGCCCGATACTACCGGAGTGGCCATGCTGGTGCCGCTTAATTGAAGATAGAGAGGACCGCCCGAAACTTTGGCCTTGGTGTAGCTGGAGGCGGGAACAATGTCCGCCGGATAATCTTTCACCAGTGTGGAACCAGGCGCAAGCAACGAATCCACCAGATTGCCGGGAGCCACTACGTCGGGCTTGGCGATCAGATCGATCGTGGTTGGACCGCGCGAACTGTAGCTGGCGATCCGGTCGTCACTGGTGTTCATGGTTGCTTCGGTTTTCATGGCTCCCACGGTGATCGCGTGCGGAGCAGAACCGGGCGACAGAATTGTCGCGTATCCATTCCGGCCTTCATTCCCGGCGGCCACCACCACCACAATTCCTGCCTTCCAAGCCGCTTCCACCGCCTGACACAGCGGATCTTGAGTGCAGCTTTCGAAGCTCTGGCGGCCCAGCGAAAGATTGATCACACGGACGTTGTATTGATTCTTCAGTTGGACCGCTTTTTCGATAGCCGCGATTACCACGCTGTCGTTGCTGGAGCCATTCTGATCGAGAACACGCAGATCCAAAATGTTCGCATGCGGAGCGATGCCCTTGAACGTGCGGAAGGCGCCCTGTTGATCGGAAGAACTGCCGTTACCGGCGAGGATCCCGGCCACGTGCGTTCCATGGCCGAAATCGTCGTTCAGCACTCCTCCAATGAAACTCTGCCGGTAAACGATGCGGCTCTTCGACGAGCCAGCCGCATTCAAGTCCGGATGATTGTACACGCCGCTATCGATCACCGCGACGCCGATGCCATCGCCTTCTAGGCCATAACTCCAGGCCGTGGGTGCGCTGACGGCCGCAGCCGTATAATCGAGCGAAGCGCCCAATTGCCGGTCGAGCGAGATGTAGGTCACGTTCGACTGATTCGACACTGCTAATATATCGGCCGGATGCAGGGTCGCCGATACGGCTGGAATGAGCGAAAAGACGGTGTTTAATACCCCATCCAGCAGATTCACTACTCCACCCAGCAAGCCACCTAGAAGACCGCCCGATTGTTGCTGCGGCGGCGAATTGTATTGAACGATGACGTTAATCTTGTTCGACGGATTCGCCAACATAGCCCGCAGATCCGGCGAAATCTTGGAGTTGTCGGCAAATGCCCGTCCGGCGATGAGAAGAAAGAAGGCAAAAAACGCCGTTCGCGCTGCACGTTTGGAATATTTCAGGGAATAACCTGGCATGATGGCAGCTTGAAAAGCACGCCGCCCGCCAAAACATAAGTTGCTGGTAATGAAGCGGTTACATCCCTAAGATGATTTGTTTTGGGCCAACTTGTCCCATGGCCGGGAGACAGGCTGACCCTAATTAAAGGGCCGGCTCCGCTGAGGGCTTTTGTGCCACGGCGCGTTTTGCGAGAGACTAGGGAGAGTCAATATGGCAAACACCAGCGGACGTCACTTCCTTCAGGTTCCCGGACCCAGCAACGTTCCGGACCGCATCCTGCGCGCGATTGCACGGCCTACCATCGATCACCGGGGTCCAGAGTTCAGCCGGCTTGGGCTGGAGCTTTTGGAAAATCTCAAACCCATTTTCAAGACCTCGGGAAAAGTAATAATCTTCCCCTCTTCCGGCACCGGAGCTTGGGAAGCTGGCATCGTCAACACGCTTTCACCGGGCGACAAGGTTCTGATGTTTGAGACCGGCCAGTTCGCCACCTTGTGGAAGGAAATGGCCGTCAATCTCGGACTGGAAGTACATTTTGTCGCGAGCGACTGGCGGCACGGAGCCGACCAGGACAATGTGGAATCGATACTCCGTGAAGATCGCAACCATCAGATCAAGGCCGTCTGCGTGGTGCACAACGAAACTTCAAGCGCCGTAACCAACTCCGTGCCATCGATGCGCAAGGCGATGGATCGCGCCAAGCATCCGGCCCTGCTGATGGTGGATACCATTTCATCGCTTGCCTCGATGGATTATCGTCACGATGAGTGGGGCGTGGACGTGGCCATCGCAGGCTCGCAAAAGGGACTGATGTTGCCGCCCGGGCTGGGATTCAACGCCATCAGCGAAAAAGCGCTGGCAGCCTCCAAGTCGGCGCGCATGCCCAAATCTTATTGGGATTGGCAATCCATGCTCACCCAGAACAAGAGCGGCTTCTTCCCGTACACGCCTGCCACCAACCTGCTTTATGGACTGCGCGAGTCGCTCCAGATGCTGCATGAGGAAGGTTTGGAAAATGTGTTCGAGCGGCACATCCGGCATGGAGAAGCAACGCGGCTAGCTGTGCGCACCTGGGGCCTGGAGACAGTGTGCGCCGATCCGGAGCGCTATAGCAGTTCCGTGACGGCAGTCTTTGTCCCGCCCACGTCTAACGCCGACGAGTTTCGCAAGGTGGTGCTCGAGAACTTCAACATGTCGCTCGGCAGCGGCCTCGGGAAACTGGCTGGCAAAGCTTTCCGCATTGGACACCTGGGGGATTTCAACGACCTCATGCTGGCTGGAACACTCTCGGGAGTGGAAATGGGTCTCACGCTGGCGGCTATTCCGCACTCCAGAGGAGGCGTGGCCGCCGCGCTCGAACATCTTACTCGTTCGGCGCAGGACGTTCGGGAGCAAGCCCTGCAGGCGGTGCTCGAAACCGCGTCGCAGGGAGTTCGTTAACAATAGCCACACGCCCCGGTAGCGTGGACTGTCGGGGTTCTGGGGCTGCATGGAAACTTGGCGCGATCTCAAGCAAGTCGTGCGCCTTTACGTTCAGCGCGAAATGTCGACGTTGTACCGGGTCAATGGAATCAAGTAATTGAGCACCCGGCCGCTAGCGCCGTCTTCACTATTTCTTTATCCCTTCCTAAGGACTTCTTCAGGCCGCAGATTCTAACCTCGTAACTGGGAGGGCGAAATCCATGGCACTCGCACTGGAAAGAATGATCGCGCCGATAACTGGAGTCCCGGCACGACCGCTCACAGAAGAAATCGGCTCCAAACTCGAGATTTCGGTGGTCTTTACGTCGGTCGATGCGACGCTCGCGGCATTGAAGGAAGCTGCGGACCTTGCGGCCAGTCTGGGTGGCCGCATCACGCTGATCGTGCCTCAGGTTGTTCCCTATCCGCTGCCGCTCACCAGTCCTCCCGTGCTGGTGGATTTTAACGAACGGCGTTTACGCGTCCTGGCCGGCCACAGCCGTGTCGAAACTCGCGTGTCCATTTATTTGTGCCGAGACGCGCTACCGACACTGCTGTCTGTATTGAAGCCCCATTCTCTGGTGGTGGTCGGAAGCCGCAAGAGATGGTGGCCAACAGCTGAAAAAAGATTGGCAGCCAAACTGCGGCGAGCCGGTCATGTAGTGATGATTACAGAAAGGAACTGAATCATGCTCGACTTGTTCTACGTTGCAGTCGGTTGTCTTTTTTTGTTTATCTGCTGGGCCTTCACCAAGGCCTGCGACAAGCTCTAGGAGGAAAATTCCATGGACTATATCATCGCCGGCATCACGTCGCTCGGTTTGTTCATTTATCTGGTTTACGCGCTTCTGCGCCCAGAAAAATTTTAGGAGATTTCTATGACTAGCGCTGGAGTTTTACAGATTCTGTTGTTTTTCGCGTTGATCCTGGTGTGTGTGAAACCGCTAGGCGCGTTCATGGCGAACGTGTTTGAAGGCAGGCGTACATTCTTGCATCCCGTGCTGCGCTGGTTGGAAGTGTTGACCTATAAGGTATCGGGCGTGCAAGAAGACGTCGAACAGCGTTGGACGCAATACACCGCGTCCTTGCTGGCTTTCAGCATTTTCGGTTTTCTGTTGGTGTACGTACTGCAGCGCGCTCAAGCCTATCTGCCGTTCAATCCACAGAATTTTGGGACGCCCAATGTCACTCCTGACCTGGCATTCAACACTGCGGTGAGTTTCCTGACCAACACCAACTGGCAGTCCTATGTCCCAGAAGCCACACTGAGCTACTTCGTGCAGATGGCCGCTCTCACGGTCCAGAATTTTATTTCGGCGGCGGCCGGTATGGCGATCGCGGTCGCTGTGATTCGCGGCTTCGCGCGGCACGAAGTGCGAACGCTGGGCAATTTCTGGGTTGACATGACGCGCGCAACTCTATACGTCTTGCTGCCGATTTCGTTAATCGGCGCGCTGTTTCTCTGCTCGCAAGGCGCAATTCAGAATCTGAAACCCAACACCGCCATCACGACTGTGGAAGGCGCCAAGCAGGTGATCACTCAAGGACCGGTGGCGTCGGAGGAAGCTATTAAAGAGTTAGGCACCAATGGCGGAGGATTCTTCAACGCCAACTCTGCCCATCCTTTTGAGAATCCGACGCCCCTCACCAATTTATTCGAGATGTGGCTGCTGCTGGTAATCCCAGCGGCCTTTACTTACACGTTTGGAAAGATGGTGAAAGACACGCGCCAAGGCTGGGCTATCTTCGCCGCTTTCACCGTAATGTTTCTAGCCGGTGTGTTCATCTGTTACGGCTTCGAGCAGGCGGGGAATCCCAATCTTGCCAAGTTCGGAATTCAGACCACCGCCACCACTACACAGGCCGGCGGCAACATGGAGGGCAAGGAAGTCCGATTTGGCATCGCGAACTCCGCTCTGTTTACAACCATCACCACCGACACGAGTACCGGCGCGGTAAATAACACTCACGACAGCCTGCTGCCTATCGCGGGTCTGGTGCCTCTACTGAATATGATGACCGACATCGTCATTTTCGGCGGCGTGGGCGCTGGGATGTACGGAATTCTGATTTACTGCATCATCGCAGTCTTCATCGCCGGATTGATGGTGGGGCGCACTCCGGAATATCTGGGCAAGAAACTGGAGCAGAAAGAGGTGAAGATGGCGATGCTGGCCATCATCGTCACCTCGGCCTGCATTCTGGTGTTCAGCAGCCTCTCCACGCAACTGGTGTTCGCAGCCAAGGGCTACTGGAACGCGCCGGGCGCGACGATCGCCAACATGAATAACAGCGGTCCTCATGGGTTCGGCGAGATCCTGTACGCCTACACCAGCGGTACCGGCAACAATGGCAGCGCGTTCGCAGGCATTAACGCCAACACGCCCTGGTACAACCTGACGCTGGGCCTGGCGATGTTAATCGGAAGATTCTTGTTCCTGATTCCGATTCTCGCCGCGGCCGGCAGTCTGGCCGCCAAGAAGAAAGTGCCCGTCACCAGCGGCACGTTCCCAACTCACGGCCCGCTTTTTGTGGGCCTGCTGGTGGGCACGGTGGTCATTATCGCCGTCCTCACGTATTTCCCGGCGGTGTCTTTGGGGCCCATCGTGGAACATTATTTGATGCAGAGCGGCAGGCTGTTCTCACTCTTGACCTTGCCGCTGGGGAGCTAACGCTCGGGGAGCCAATCATGTCTACAATTACTACACCTCCGCAAGCCACGCCGCACACGCCCTTGCACGAAGATCCAACCTCGCTTCTTCCGAAAAAGCTGGCTCGAGCAAGGCCGTTGTTCGATCCGGACATCGTCCAGCGCGCTGTCAAGGCGTCGTTTTTGAAGTTGAATCCGGTCACGCTGTCCAAGAACCCCGTGATGTTCGTGGTGGAAGTGGGCGCGCTGCTCACCACGGTATTTGTGGTCCGGGATGTATTTGCCGGCGCCGCTGGGCTGAAGTTCGGAATCCAGATCGCGCTCTGGTTATGGTTCACGGTGCTGTTTGCCAACTTCGCCGAAGCCATGGCGGAAGCGCGCGGCAAAGCGCAGGCCGACAGTCTGCGTAAGACCAAGACCGACGCCCTGGCCAAACGGCTGACGAAATCCGGCATGATCGAGCAGGTTACCGCTTCGGCTCTGCGTGCGGGCGACGTCGTATCTTGCGATGCGGGCGAACTGATTCCCGGAGACGGTGAAGTAATCGAGGGAATCGCGACGGTGGATGAGTCGGTAATCACCGGCGAAAGCGCGCCCGTGATCCGCGAATCCGGTGGCGACCGTAGCGCCGTCACCGGCGGCACGCGGGTGCTGTCGGATCACATCAAGATCCGCATCACGTCCAACCCCGGCGAGACGTTCCTGGATCGCATGATCGCGCTGGTGGAAGGCGCGGAACGGCAGAAGACCCCGAACGAAATCGCGCTCAATATCCTGATCGCGGGCTTGACGCTGATCTTCCTGCTGGCTGTCGTAACACTTCAGCCTTACGCCGCGTTTAGCGTGACGCAAGCGGGTGCGGGAACGGTGCCGAGCGTGGCCGTACTGGTTTCATTGCTGGTCTGCTTGATCCCGACCACCATCGGCGGATTGCTCTCAGCCATCGGAATCGCGGGCATGGATCGCGTAATGCAGCACAATGTGCTGGCCATGAGCGGCAAAGCGGTAGAAGCCGCGGGCGACGTAAACTCGCTACTGCTCGATAAGACCGGAACCATCACTCTGGGCAATCGCCAGGCTGTCGAGTTTCTGGCAATTACCGGAGTGTCCGACGAAGAATTGGCAGATGCCGCGCAATTGTCCAGTCTGGCCGACGAGACTCCGGAAGGCCGCTCGGTAGTGGTTCTTGCGAAGGAAAAATATGGCCTGCGGGGCCGCCACATTCCCGAACGTTCGGCGAACTTCATTCCGTTCTCGGCCTACACGCGCATGAGCGGCGTCGATTTTGAAGGACGCGAATTGCGCAAGGGCGCAACCGAGGCTATTTGCAGCTTCGTGAAAGAGCGAGGCGGCGAAGTCCCTGGATACTTCCAGGAAATGAGCGATCGGATCGCGCGCAATGGCGGGACACCGCTGGCAGTTTGCGATGGCGCGCATTTGCTTGGCATCATCCACCTGAAAGACATAGTCAAGGGCGGAATGAAGGAGCGCATCGGCCAACTCCGCACGATGGGAATTCGCAGCATCATGATCACCGGCGACAATCCGTTGACTGCCGCCGCCATCGCCGCCGAAGCCGGGGTGGACGATTTTTTGGCGCAAGCCACGCCGAAAGACAAGCTCGAATACATCAAGAAGGAGCAGCAGGCCGGGCGCTTGGTCGCGATGACGGGCGACGGCACCAACGACGCGCCTGCTCTGGCGCAAGCTGACGTCGGGCTCGCGATGAATACCGGTACCATGGCCGCCAAGGAAGCGGGCAACATGGTGGACCTGGACAGCAATCCCACCAAGCTGATTGAAGTGGTGGCCATTGGCAAGCAGCTGCTGATTACGCGCGGCGCGCTGACAACGTTCTCCATCGCCAATGATGTCGCCAAGTATTTTGCGATTATTCCCGCGATGTTTATGGCGACCTATCCATCGCTCGCCAAGCTCAATATCATGGGGTTGCACACGCCACAGAGCGCCGTGCTGGCGGCGGTCATCTTTAATGCGCTGATTATTATCGCGCTGGTTCCGCTGGCTCTGCGCGGCGTAAAATACCGCCCGTTGGACGCAGCTAGTTTATTGCGCCGCAATCTTTTGATTTACGGCGTCGGTGGAATCCTGGTGCCATTTCCCGGCATCTGGGCCATCGATCAATTGTTGGCGCTGTTCCATTTGGCGTAGTGCCCGAGAATTCTGGAGGATTTAATGTTGTCACAACTTTGGCCGGCTCTTCGAATCAATATTTTCCTGCTGATCCTGCTGGGCGTTGGTTATCCGCTCGCGGTCACAGGCATCTCACAATTAGTGTTTCCCCATCAGGCCAACGGAAGCCTGATTACAAAGAACGGTCAGGTGGTCGGCTCGGAACTCATCGGGCAGAACTTCACCAAGCCCGAATACTTCCAGCCCCGCCCATCGGCCGCCGGTAACGATGGCTACGATCCCACTGCGTCCGGCGGATCCAATTACGGCCCGACTAATCAAAAACTGATCGATCGTGTGAAGGCGTCGGCAGCTAAGTTCCACAAGGATAACCCCGACTATCAGGGGCCAATCCCGGCGGATTTGCTCACCGCCTCCGGCAGCGGCCTGGATCCTGACATCAGCCCCGCATCGGCACAGGCGCAGGAAGCGCGCGTGGCGAAAGCTCGCGGGATTTCGCAGGATCAGATCGGACAATTGGTGGCGCAATATACCAAGTCTGCCGATCTCGGGTTGCTTGGCGAGCCGCGCGTGAACGTGCTCAAGCTGAATCTCGCGCTGGACGAGCAGTATCCGAAAAAGTAAGTCGAAACGTTCTTAGGTGTATGGTAAGGCGCTTGCAGGACAAGGTGGTGCGTCGTTCCTGCAAGCGCTATTTTTTTCACGCGGAGGTATCATGCAATCGAGAGGCAACACGCAATGATTCAGTGCGATCTCAGCGGCAAGAACAAACACTGCCGGCAAAGGGAAATCGAGGGGAAGGCGTACGACATCTGTTCAGAATGTTGGACTCCGTTTGCGCGAAAGCTGAAGGGGAAGGGACGAAAGACACTAGCGGTGAAGGGGGACGTCGAGATGATTGTGCTCCCGCAACAGATTACGATTCCGGCGCCGGAAGCGCCTCAGCGTTTACCGGGCGGACCGCCGAAGATTTGGAGCGGCGGTCGAAAGCATCATTAGGTCGAAGAGTTTTTAATGGAACTGCCGGAGGGGCTTGAACCCCAAGCCGGCGCACTAAATGGACTGTTCCCGCCGCTCGGAGACAAGGTTCCAACACGAACACTCCTACATGTCTTGAACGTGGCGTGCTATCACTGCGCGTTGTCGGATCAGCGCCATGGCTCTACATCGTGGCTCGGCGTCGGGCAGCTCTGCGTGACACCAACAAACCAAGCAGTAGGGTACCAGCTAGCAGCAACGTCATCTTTGGTTCTGGCACTGCAGACGGTGCCACTTTCCATAGGTCCACGTGTGAGACGGTAGGTTGCTGATCACCGTTGTTTAGCAGTCCGTCAGTGGTCCAACTCCCGGAGGTTTCTCCAAGGGCGCCAAGATAATACAGTGAGTAACCATTCGCTGCTTTGATCGTTATGTATTCCGCATCTTGCGTTGTTGACCAAGTTCCGCTGTCCCCAGTTCCGGTGATGCTGGCAGTGACTGGATCAAGAGTAACGGTTAACCCTTGGGCAAACAGTATTGACTGTTCAACCGCCGATGCTGTGTCACCACCGCCAGAATTGTTATAGAACCCATCAGTGTCCGGGTTGATCTTCCCTTGATGTTCTCCAGAAATACATCCGTCGTTAACGAACGCGGTAAGCGTTTGACTCGGCAGCGAGCCGACACCCGGACCATTGAAACCACTCGCGCAGTAGTCGAACGGTACAGTATTTGCAGCGGCCAGACCGGCAAGTAACAAGACCGAGGTCAGGGCAAAAAGCAGGATTCTGGCTTCGTGTAGGTACGCTTTATTCATTGGAACTCCTGATCTCCGACGAACAGAATGTTCACCAGAGTATCTATAGTGTACTAGCACTCTTTGCCACCTTGGATGAGGAATCACCCGCTAATGTTTCAATTAAGTACTAGTACGGGACTCACCAGTGTGACCCGAAAGTGAGGAAGATCCAGAACCCGGACCCTCCCTCCCAACGCGAGCGGAAGGCATTTTCATGTGTTTGTTGGGATGGAAAACCGTGGATGTTTCGTCCCAGCAAGTCGCCCATACGATTCAACGGGCCAACCAAATCGACGACGCCGCTGATCGAAGCGGTTAAACCCCACGGTGCAAAAGTCTTGCCGGGGCAATCGCGAATGGTATGGCGCAACTCGTCTACTGTTCTGATTGTGTCGACGGATCAGCCCACCCGCCTCAGCAATGTTACGTTGGAAGGCGTAGTATTGATCGAATGGCACAACAACCACAGGTGATCGCGGTAGCATCGGTCGAGGGTTCGACCTGGACTTGGGACCTGAAGGTTGATGACAGCGGACTGTTCCGCTGGTACTTAAACGGCACGGTTGAAACCAATCTGCGGGGCGTCAATAAAGCACACGCAGAATCCATGCTATGCAGGTTCGTCAATAGCTGTCTTTTGGGCGATCTCAAAATAGGGCGAAGTGGACGTATCGGACAGGGTTCGGAAACTAGATCACAAGGTCCTAGATCCGCCAGTGTGGGATGAACGCCAACCGAAGGCACGCTTGATGGCGCTGCGCAACTCTGCAGGCCACGAACCAGTGCTGCGCCGTCCTTAGGTATTATGGGGCGACGCGACCGAAATCACTAGGGTGAACCCATCTCTCCGGGCCGGACAAATTGATTCTGGGGCGGCTGGTGGGATTTGAACCCACGACATCCAGAACCACAATCTGGCGCTACTACCAACTGAGCTACAGCCGCCGTGCGATTACTAGTTTAGCATCGGGACCGCGCGCTAACTCAGTCCCGCCTTCTTCCAGAGCTGATTGACGCGCTGTTTCACCTCGTCCGGCATCTGGATCACATCGGGCCACGGACGAACGAAACCTTCCTCTTTCCACTTGCGTGTGGCGTCGATCCCCATCTTCGAACCGTAGTTAGGCATCCCGCTGGAATGATCGCGCGAGTCCACCGGCCCCAGCACAAACTGGATGTCGCGCTCCGGATCGATATTGTTCAGCGCCTTCCACGCCACTTCGCGGACGTCCTGCACGTCCACGTCTTCATCCACCACCACGATGCACTTACTAAACATCGCCTGGCCCAAACCCCAAATCGCGTGCATCACTTTACGCGCGTGCAGCGGATACGATTTGCGGATCGAAACCAAAATCAGGTTATGGAACACGCCCTCGGCCGGCATCGCAATATCGCGAATCTCGGGCAACTGCAGGCGCATCAATGGCAGGAAGATCCGCTCGATGGCCTTGCCCATATAAAAATCCTCCATCGGCGGCGGCCCGACAATCGTAGTCGCATAGATCGGATGATCGCGGTGACTGACGCACGTTACGTGGAACACCGGATACTCGTCTTCGAGAGAATAGAAGCCCGTGTGGTCGCCGAACGGGCCTTCGATGCGATTCTCGCCGATCTCGACATAGCCTTCCAGAACGATCTCGGCGTTCGCGGGGACTTCGAGATCCGACATCTCGCACTTCACCATTTCCACCGGCTTGCCGCGTAGAAAACCGGCCATCATCATTTCATCCAGATCGGGCGGCAGCGGCAGAATCGCCGAATACATCGTCGCAGGATCTGACCCGATTGCCACCGCAACATCCATGCGCGCGGTCTTGCCTTCCTTCAGCAGCCGTCGATAATGTTCCGCTCCATGCTTGTGCGTCTGCCAGTGCATACCGGTGGTGCGTTCGTCGTACACCTGCATCCGGTAGCAACCGCAGTTGCGCTTGCCGGTGTCGGGATTGCGCGAAAACACCATGGGCAGCGTGATGAACCGGCCGCCATCCTGCGGCCAGCAGTGCAGAATCGGGATGTTGTTCAGTGAAAAGTTGTCGCGCCGGATAACGTCCTTACAGGGGCCGTTAGACACCATTTTGGGAAAGAAAGCGCCCACTTCGGCCAGCTTTGGAAGCATCTTCAGCTTCCCGATCAAACCTTCCGGCATCCGCATTTCGAGAAACTCATAGATGCGTTGTGCGACGGATTCCACCGAATCCACTTCGAGCGCTATTTCCATCCGCCGCATGCTGGCGAAGCTGTTGATCAGCAGTGGAATGCGGCTGCCTTTGGGCTTTTCAAACAGCAACGCGGGGCCGTTGTTCTTGACGGACCGGTCTGCGAATTCGGTGATCTCGAGATACGGATCCACTTCGAGCGAGATGCGCTTCAGCTCTTTCTTCTTTTCGAGGGCGTTGATGAAGTCGCGCAGATCGCTGTATGCCATACAGGTTTTACTATGATGGAAATTCACTCTCATGACAAATCGAACCGCTTTCATTACCGGCGCGAGCCGGGGCATTGGACGGGCGTGTGCTCTGGCGCTGTCGGAGGCGGGCGCGCGGGTGGCGCTTGCGGCGCGGAATACCGCTCAGTTGGAGGAGCTAGCGGGCGAGATCCAATCGCGCGGGCGCGAGGCATTTGCCGTGACCATCGATATGGCCAACGCCGAGTCCATTCAAGAGGCCTTCGCCAAAACCGCAAAAGACTTTGGGCCGGTGGCGATCTTGGTGAACAATGCCGGCATCACCAAGGACGGCCTGGCGCTACGAATGAAGAAAGACGATTGGGATTCCGTGCTGTCCACTAATCTGACTGGCTCATTCCTCGCCACCCAACAAGTGCTGCATCACATGATGCGCGAGCGCTGGGGGCGCGTCATCAACATCTCGTCGGTGGTGGGAGAAATGGGCAACCCGGGCCAAGCCAACTACGTTGCTTCGAAAGCGGGTCTTATTGGACTGACCAAAGCGTTGGCGCAAGAGATGGGCAGCCGCAATATCACGGTAAACGCGGTTGCACCAGGCTTCATCGAAACCGACATGACACAGAAACTGTCGCAAGAACAAAAGGACAACCTGGTGGGTCATATCGCCTTGAAGCGCATCGGACATGCGGCAGACGTTGCCGCCGCGGTGCGATTTCTTGCCAGCGAAGAGGCTGGCTACATCACCGGGCATGTGTTGAACGTGAACGGTGGCCTGTATATGTAATTGCAGCAGCGTCCACATGGGTGGCTCGTGTCTGGTCATCAAGCCGTTTGCGACCCGCGGGGCTGATCGCCCGCCTGCATCCTAAAGTGTGAGCATGATTATTTCTATGACAGATTTGGCAGCGTCTTCTTTTGTCTTCGGCGGATTGGAACCGCAACTATCAAGTTTTGAGAAGTCGAGGGTTCTCATATGGCCTGTTCCCTTCGAAAAGACTGTAAGCTATGGGCACGGCGCCAAGGAAGGTCCGGCGGCTATCATCGAGGCCTCGCGTTACATGGAGCTCTATGATGAGGAACTTGGCGGCGAGACTGCCAATATCGGCATTCATACCTTGCCGGCGATCGATGGCGATCGCGAGCCTGAAGAGATGATGCTTGCGTTGCGGCTAGAAGCGGGAAAGCTCTTACAGTCCGGGAAGTTCATTTGCATGTTGGGAGGCGAGCACTCCATCTCGCCTCCGGTGGTGGCAGCCTTTCGGGATACATTTCCCAAGCTCTCGGTATTACAAATCGACGCTCACGCCGATTTGCGTGACAGCTACGAAGGAACGAAGCATAGTCATGCCTGCGCGATGCGCCGGATTCTCGAGGTTTGCCCCGCGGTGCAGGTTGGAGTACGGTCGCTCTCGGCCGAAGAGGCAAGTTTCATTCCGCGCTTGCCGACGCAGATATTTTTTGCCAAAGACATTGTTGGCCAGACTGGTTGGGTTGACACGGCCGTCGACGCCCTGACCGAGGACGTCTATTTAACGATCGACATCGATGGGCTCGATCCCAGCCTGGTTCCCTCCACTGGAACCCCTGAGCCTGGCGGCTTAATGTGGTACGAAACACTGGGTTTCCTACGGACGTTGGCTGCCAAGCGACGAGTGGTGGGGATGGATTTAGTCGAATTGAGCGGGTCGTCTACCAGCAACGTCTCAAGTTTCCTTGCGGCCAAACTTATCTACAAGACCCTGGGATATGTTTTCAGACAGCAGGTGCCTCGGCTTCCGGATTAACTCTGCCTCGTAACCCGACCTGGCGCAAGGATCAGTGTTATCATCCGCTTTCTCATGCGTTTTTTCGATCTGGCTACGATCGCGGTTTACTTAATCGCGATCACCTGGTTCGGAGCGCACTTCCGCAAGAGCCAGCGCGATCTCAAGGACTATTTCCTCGGTGGCCGCAACGCGCCCTGGTGGGCCATCGCGTTGTCTATTGTCTCGGCGGAAACCAGCACTCTCACGGTAATTGGTACGCCTGCGCTTTCGTTCTCCGGTAATTTTCAGTTTTTGCAATTGGTGCTGGGATACCTGCTGGCGCGCATCGTGATCTCGGCCCTGTTTCTGCCGCAATATTTTCGCGGCGAGATGTTTACCGCCTATGAACTAATGCGGCGTCGATTCGGCGAACGCATCCGCCGGCTGACCGCAGGCACTTTCCTAGTGCTGCGCGCTTTAGCCGAGGGCGTGCGCGTGTTCGCGATCTCGATCGTCATTTCGATTGTGCTGGGGACGGGCGAAGTGGTCTCTATTCTGGTCATCGTTTGCTTAACGTTGTTCTACACCTTCGAAGGCGGCATGACGGCGGTGATCTGGACCGACGCAGTCCAGATGTTCTTGTACGTCGGGGGCGCCATCCTCAGTTTTGCCGTGATCCTGCGTGAGATTCCCGGCGGCTGGCCGCATGTCACCATGCTGGCCGACGCTACACATAAGTTCCAGATGTTTGATTTCCGTTTTGCCTGGACGTCCGAGTTTTTCTCGCGCAGCTACAGCTTTTGGGCCGGGCTGATCGGCGGCTGCTTCCTCACGACAGCCAGTCACGGAACCGAGCAATTATTGGTGCAGCGGCTGTTAGCCGCGAAGAACGAGCAACAAAGCCGCGCGGCACTACTATCGAGCTGGGTAGTGATCTTCTTTCAGTTCGCGCTGTTCCTCTTTATCGGCGTCCTGCTTTTCGTTCACTATTCCGATGCCCGGTTGCCAGCGCCTCAACCAGCCGACTCTATCTATCCGAAATTCGTCTGGGAGAACTTGCCGGTGGGCGCGGCCGGATTAGTAATGGCCGCAATTCTTGCCGCCGGCATGTCCAACCTGAGCGCCGCTTTGAACGCGTTGGCTTCTACGACGGTAATGGATTTCTATAAGCCTCTGGCCATACGTCGTCATCCAGCGCCATCCGATACGCATTTTCTCGGGATCGCGCGCTGGGCAACCGTAGCGTGGGGCGTGGTTCTGTTTCTGGTGGGGCTGGTGGCGCGCCGTGTGGGCTCGGTGCTCGAAGCCGGCCTCACCATCGCATCCATATTATATGGATCGCTGTTGGGAGTGTTCCTGCTCGGGCTGCTTACCAAACGAGTGCAACAGAACTCGGCCATGATCGGGATGATCGCGGGCTTGCTGCTAATGATCTTCATTCGACTCGAGACCAATATCGCCTTCACCTGGTACGTGGTCATCGGCACCGCTGCAACATTTTCGACCGGATACGTAATATCGCTATTCTTGAAAGAACCTCCTCATGATCGAAGCCCAACCTGATAAGAGCGGTTTGAAACGCGAACTGGGTGTTTGGAGCGCCGCTGCCATTGTGGTTGGCACGGTGATCGGCAGCGGTATTTTCCTGGTACCAAGCACGATGGCGCGCAATGTCGGCTCTCCTTGGAAAATCTTCGGCGTCTGGATTGCCGGTGGGTTGTTATCTTTGTTTGGCGCTTTGAGCTACGCCGAGCTGGCCGCCGCGCTTCCCGAAGCCGGAGGCGAGTACGTTTATTTGCGCGAAGCTTATGGTCCGCTGTGGGCCTTTCTCTATGGTTGGACGCAAATGTGGGTGGCGAAGAGCGGCTCCATCGCCACGCTGGCAACCGGATTTTATATCTATCTCGCCAATTTTCGACCCGAGCTCGGAAAGGTTTGGCTGATCGCGCCGGTGCCATTAGGCGAGGGTGGATCGCCACTTCCCATCCGTTATGGCCAATTGCTCGCCATCGCCGTTATTATGCTGCTAGCCCTGATCAATTACTTCGGTGTACGCGTGGGCGGAAATGTTCAAGTGGCAACTACGTTATTGAAGGTGGCTCTTATCGGGGCGATTATCCTCATCGGACTGAGCTCTGGGCTGGGAAGCGTTGCCAATTATCACTCGTCCACTCCAGCGGTGGGTGGAATACTCGGTTTCTTCGCGGCGCTGGTGGGCGCTTTGTGGGCCTACGATGGCTGGAATAACGTCACGATGGTGGCATCCGAGGTGCGCAAGCCGCAACGCAATCTCCCTCTCGCGCTGATCCTCGGAACCCTGGCTGTAATCGGGATTTATCTGCTTACCAATCTGGCTTATTTCTACGTTCTTCCGGCCAGTACCGTGGCATCCACAGATCGGGTAGCTGCTGAGATGATGCGCCGGATATTGGGCGCACCCGGCGCGGCGGCGGTTAGTCTGGCGGCCATGATCTCGATTTTCGCGGCCCTGAATGGTTCTATTCTTTCCGGCTCCCGGGTGCCTTTTGCGATGGCGCGCGATGGGCTATTTTTTCGCGGCGTGGAGCGAATACATCCCGTTCATCGAACGCCCAGCGTTTCCATTCTGCTTTTGAGCGCATGGGCCTGCCTGCTGGTGCTGAGCGGCCGATATGATCAGCTTTATACTTACGTGATTTTCGCTAGCGCGATCCTTTATGGAATGGCGACGGCGTCGGTAATGGTGCTTCGTTTTCGACGTCCTGATATGCCACGTCCTTACCGGACCATTGGTTATCCCGTAGTCCCGCTTGCCTTTGTCCTCGGGATCGCATGTTTAATCGCATCAACGCTACGCAGTTCTCCCCGTGAATCCATTCTGGGGCTGCTCCTCATTTCCCTGGGCCTGCCGTTCTATTTCTACTGGAAAAAGCATCCTTCGGCCTAGGATCGCTATTTTCGAGACATATCAGACCCGGCAGGATAGTACGAGAAGCTTGCTCGAAAGAGCCATACTTGTTCGGTTTACCGAACAAGAAGCTTGAAAAATGCATCAGAATGCGGTACAAAGTTTATTGCAGATCAATGAGATGAGATCCTCTTGTTCGCTTTTCCGAACGAGAGTGGTTTTTGGAGCCTAATTTTTTGGGGAGAGGGATGAATGGACATTAACAAAATGCTGGCCGAGTTAAGGCTCGAGCGGGAACAGATCGAGGAAGCGATCATGACTATGGAACGGCTGGCTCGTGGACGTGGGAGACGTCGCGGCCGCCCACCTGCCTGGATGTCGCAAATCAAGCGGCGCGGCCGCCCGCCTGGAAGCAAGAATCGGCCGAAAAACGAACCCAAGGGTTCCACCAAAGTCGCGGCAGCCTAGCCCGAAACCGGATCGGCTGTCCTGGCTCAACGATAAAGTAGATAACGCTCTCTTTGCTGCATAAAACGCGCCAGGGAGTTCTCCATTTCCTGAAGGATGGTTCGGGGGTCCGTGCCGTCCTTCAACTCCTCTAGCACCGCCTGATTACCGATCAGGAAGCGGTTGTCCTGCCACGCAATTTTCCCCGGATAGAGCTTGTTCAAGGCGTAAGCCAGTTCCAAACCGAGCCTGGTGCTATCGAAGCTGTCCCGGTTGGTGACTACAAAGCGCACGCCGTCAATGATCTTGCCGGAGAAATTGGCCGATGTGGGACGAAAGTGCTCCGGATATACTCGAACTCCCGGGATATCGCGGCGGTTTAAGAAGCTGGCCAATTCGCGCGCGTGGATCCAATCGGCGCCGATTAGCTCAAAAGGACTATCGGTTCCGCGCCCGACCGAGTAATTCGGAGAAGCTTCCAG
>Ga0210383_10000640_pt1 | contig 31843 bp, 22 predicted proteins | sample IncBWC14OmetaG_FD_160072 | JGI IMG/M metagenome (GOLD analysis project Ga0210383, IMG submission 160072) | Forest soil microbial communities from Barre Woods Harvard Forest LTER site, Petersham, Massachusetts, United States - Inc-BW-C-14-O ... | reverse complement strand
GCCGGTGGCGCACTGATAGAGTTGCAAGTGTGGCGCGTGCGCTCCGCCCGTGCGGGGATGCCAGTTTCAGGTTGAGCTTTGTCGTGAATTGCCGGACGACAGCCGACCAAGCAGTCGGCCGTGCCAGGTTTGCTCCACTACGCGCAGCAGCAAGCAGGTGATGTTATCGTCGCTGCCCCCGCCTTTCGCCGCCTGAATCAGCTCTTCGCACGATTGTTCCAGGGCGGCATTCCGGCCGATGACTTCAACCATGGTGCCTTCCTTGACGTAACGCGACATGCCATCACTGCAGAGCAACAGAACGTCTCCTGGCGAAAACTCGTGGTCCTCAAGATCGGGCTCGACGCTATCTTCTGAGCCCAACGCCCGCACGATGACGTTCTGCATCTTGGAATTTTCCGCTTCTTCCATGGTCATCAGGCCTCGCCGCACCTGCTCCATCACCAGCGAGTGGTCGCGCGTGAGTTGCTGGATACCGCCTTCCCGAACCAGGTAAATGCGGCTGTCTCCCACGTTGGCGGTGGAGAAAAGATTTCCCTCCGCGCGGACCGCCACGATTGTAGACCCCATCCCCGCATGCTCCGCGTTGTGCGCCCCAGCTGTTTGAATGGCTTGATTGGCCAACTGGATGGCATTGGCCAGAGCAGTTGCTCGTTCCGAAACTCCCTCAAAAGTTCGCCCCAGCACCGGGGATAAAGCCCGCCGGGTATCATGACGGAAGTAGCCCAGAACCGTGTCCACGGCGATCTTGCTGGCAAGCTCCCCAGCTGCCTGCCCTCCCATGCCGTCACAAACGATGAAGACCCCGGCGCGCACATCGAAGCCGAAATTGTCCTCATTGTTGGCACGGACTACACCAATGTCGGTCTTGCCAGCGGCTTGGACCACCAGGTTCATGCCACACCATGTGTCGGCGCTAAATCCTATCCTAGTTCTCGTTCGAGGTAAATACTGCTGCAGCGAAGGGCCAAGTCTAGCTTAGGGAAGCTACGGGATGAAACAGGACGGCCTCGTTTCGCACTATATATGGGGAATTTGAGACCGATATAGGTTAAAATTCCCGGCACGTCCAGGTGGATGAAAAGTCCGCTGGCGGAGCGGAGGGAATAGTGGCGACGGTGAAAACGATCCCGATCAGGTATGCGAATGTTGGCGATCTTCGGCTTCTTCGATGTGCATCTCGGGTTTGCACGTCCGGCTTGTTGTGGGTTTTGGTTTGTCTTCTGGTTCCGGCCTGCATGGCGCAGCAGAAAAAGCGCGTGGCCGTACTCAATTTTGACTATGGTACGGTGCAGAGTTCGGTGGCCGCAATTTTTGGAGGGAATCAGGACGTCGGCAAGGGTATTTCAGACCTTCTGGTACAGAAATTGGTGCAGGACGGCAAGTACTCCGTGATCGAGCGCAACGCCTTGGACAAGGTCCTTGGCGAGCAGAATTTCGCCAACAGCGACCGCGCCGACTCCAGCACAGCCGCTAAGATCGGAAGAATTCTCGGCGTGGATGCGGTAATTGTGGGGAGCATTACTCAGTTCGGCAGAGACGACAAGAACACTACAGTAGGCGGCAGCGTGCTGGGCAATTACGGGAGCAAGTACGGTCTTGGCGGCGTCGGGAAAACCAAATCCAAAGCAGTGGTAGGGATTTCAGCTCGCATGGTGGATACGAGCACGGCTGAAATTTTGGCGGCGGTAACCGGGACCGGACAGTCGACTCGCTCTGGCACCTCGCTGCTTGGGGCTGGCGGCGGGGGTGGCGATGCTGCCAGCGGCAATTATGACATGAGCAGCTCGAACTTTGCCGATACCATACTCGGCGAAGCGGTGCATCAGGCGGTAGATTCTACGGCAACCCAACTCGATCAGGAGGCTGCGGCGCTCCCGACGCGGAAAATTGAAATCAGCGGTCTCGTGGCCGATGTCACTGGCACTACCTTGATTCTCAACGTCGGCAGCAAAGCCGGCGTGAAGGTTGGAGACATGCTCGACATCAGCCGACCCGTCAAGACCGTGAAAGACCCGGCTACCGGAAAGGTGCTCAAGACGATCACCGCTAAGATTGGTATGGCAGTGGTGACGGAGGTGGATGAACAGTCGGCTACGGCAAGTTACAACGGCACTTCTCCCGCCAAGGTCGGCGATTCGGTGAACAACTCACAATAATTTGCGCCATCTCGAGCAGCGCAGCCAGAGAGACATTTGCGTGGCTTCGGATTTTCAGGCGCGCCTCATCTGCGAGGTCAGCCACTAAGATAGGAGTCTTGCCATGAGCGAAGGAACTACAAAACGAATCGGTGATTACGAGGTTCTCGGAATCCTCGGCAGCGGCGGCATGGGCAAGGTCTTCAAGGTGCGGAACGTCATTTCAGATCGCATCGAAGCTATGAAGATTCTCTTGCCTGACCTGGCCGGGCGTCAGGACCTGGCCGACCGGTTCCTGCGCGAGATCAAGCTGCTGGCAGGCCTCAACCATCCCAACATCGCAGCTCTTCGCACGGCGCTCACCCTGAACAATCAGCTCGTCATGGTTATGGAATACGTCGAGGGTACGACTCTGGCCGCGCGAATGGAGCAAAGTCCAATCCCTGCAGCCGAGGCAGTGAATTATATGGACCAGGTGCTGGCCGCCTTGAGCTACGCGCACGCGCAGAAGGTGATTCATCGCGATATCAAGCCCGCCAACATGATGCTCACGCCCGAGGGTGTGGTAAAGCTGATGGATTTCGGGATCGCGAGATCCGGCTCTGACCGTGGTCTTACCATGACCGGCACAACCATGGGCTCGCTTTACTACATGTCGCCGGAGCAGGTGAAGGGGCAGACGACTGACCAGCGCTCCGATTTGTACTCGGCGGGGGTTTCCCTTTACGAAATGGTCACTGGTGAGCGCCCGTTTCGTGCGGATAGCGACTACTCGCTGATGGCCGCGCACCTCCAGCAGGTGCCCAAGCCACCGATTGAGATCCGGTCAGATTTGCCTGCCACGCTGAACCAGATCATCCTGATGGCGATCGAAAAAGATCCGGCACAGCGCTTTCAGTCCGCCGATGCTTTCCGCAATGCCCTGAAGAGCGCCAGCGGAACTTTGCCAACGGCACGACCCGCCGCAAGCCAGAGTGCTCTTGCAGCCCTGGCTGGTCCGGCGAGCGCAACCCCAGTGCTTCACAATGACGCGCTGGTTGCACCGGTGCTGGAATCGAGCGGTGCGTCATCGCAACCGGTTCCAAGCATGCCCCAGCTTTCTGCGCAGCAAAAAAGTCACCGCGGTCTTTATATGACGCTTGGCGCCATGATCGTGCTCGCGGTGCTGGTCGTAGCTGGTATCTACGTTCCGCGAAGGGCCAAGACCAGTGCCAACGAAGAAGTCAACGTGGCGCAGCAGGAGAAGCCGGCCAGCCCTGCGCCGGATTCTACGAGCCCCGGCAATTCCGCCGGTAGTGACACGACCAAACCTGCGGATCAAAATGGCTCGCCCACAAGTCCAGGTACGCCAGCTCTCGGCGCGACTCAGCCTCCTTTGTCTACAAGCGACGCGACCAGCAGCAGCGGGAATGACGGAGCCGGCTCAGATGCGAAGCAAGCCGACCAAACTCCGGCGCCGGAAGTTAAGAAACCTGTCAAGAAGCACACTCCCCAAAACAATCCTCCGGACACGCCCACACCTGTTCAGGGCAATCAAGAAGTGGCGACTGGTCAGGGTGTGCCGCCGCCGGCGGGTTCGGATCAGTTGGAAGAATTGGAAAAGCAGGCAGATCAGCTTTCCAGCCAGGCCAGCACTGTCAACGAAAGCCTGGACACTTTGCGAAGGCAGCAAAACGCGCAAGGACTGAGCCTTCGTAGCGACATCGCCGCCGCTCAAGAGCTCATGAAGACGCACCTGGCAAAAGCTCAGACGGCGCTACAGAATCGAGATGCCGCCAACGCCAAGAAGTATCTCGACCTCGCGGAGGGCGACGTCACCCGAATTGACAAGTTTCTCGGGCACTAACAATTGTATATTCCCAGCGCCGCACGACAAGAACCACGAGTGAACTGGTTGTACACTGGGAAATCGATGAACCCCCGCGAAGCCCGAAATTCCTCCCCGCCACCTCTAAAAGTGAGCTTTCGGACAACCCCTGCGGACCAGCAATCTTTTCGTTTCACTGAGCCGTTTCGTATCGGACGCGTGGAAGAATGCGAAATCCGCATCGAGAACGACTACGTAAGTCGCATCCATGCCGAGGTGGTTTTTGAAGGCGGTACCTGGTGGGTGCGCGACCTGAACAGCAGCAACGGAATTTTCGTCGCCGGCCAGCGCGTCGAACGCGCTCCGGTCGGGCAAGCGACGGTGATCAGGCTCGGAATCTACGGAACCGAGGTTTCTCTTGAAGTCGAACCCCCGCCGGTCGAAAACAAAGCGGCCGAAAGCAAGACTCCAATCGGCAGCGAAACCATGGTAGCTCGCTATGTCGACCACTATTTCGGCAAACCTGCGAACGATCTCCCCGCCGGTGAGCACACCATGTACGTGCGCAAAGCCTTTCAGCAGGTGCAAACCAAGCAGAAAAGAAAGTACGGCAAGATCATCGCCGTGCTGGCTCTGGTCGCATTGAGCGTGGGAGCCTACGCGCTCTATCTGCACCAGCAAGTCCGGCGGCAGCGCGCCATGGCGCAGGATCTGTTCTATACGATCAAGTCTCTGGACGTTGATATTGCCAATCTCGAAAGGGCGCTCTTAGATTCCAATAGCCAGCAGGGAACCGACGTCATCAAGAAATATGAGAGCCGCCGCCAGGAAATGGAGAAAAGCTACGACCAGTTCCTGGCAACGCTGCACGTCTACAACCCCAAAATGACAGAACAGCAGCGCCTCGTCCTGCGCATTGCTCGCATCTTCGGCGAATGCGAACTAGACATGCCGAAGGATTTCGAGTCTGAAATCAACAAGTACATCAGGAATTGGCAAGGCTCCGGAAGATTAGCAAGTGCCATTCGCATCGCGCAGCAGAATGGTTATCCTGACTTCATTTCGAAAGAGCTCCTGGCTCGCGGGCTTCCGCCTCAGTTCTTCTATCTTGCCCTGCAGGAAAGCAATTTCGATTCCTACATCAGCGGCCCCATGACCAGGAAAGGCATTGCCAAGGGGATGTGGCAATTCGTGCCAGAAACGGCAGTGAAATATGGCCTGCGACCGGGGCCACTCGTTGACCTAAGGCGTCCCGATCCCAGTGATGAACGCGACCAGTATGAGAAGGCGACCAAAGCCGCCGCAAGATATCTCAAAGATCTATACAGCACCGACGCGCAGGCCTCGGGTTTCCTGGTGATGGCCTGTTACAACTGGGGAGAAAACCAGGTGCTTCCCCTGGTGCGCAGCATGCCGGCGAATCCGCGGGAACGCAATTTCTGGAGATTACTTTCCAACCACAGAGACAGGATTCCGCAAGAGACTTATGACTATGTTTTCTACATTATCTCCGCAGCTGTTATTGGCGAGAATCCGCGTTTGTTTGGCTTCGATTTCGACAACCCGCTGGCCAACCTGGAAAGCAAGTGACGCACCGAAACTCTTGATAGGCCGACTCCTGATACCTACGGGATGTCGACCGCGCCATTCTTAGCCGACAATTGGCCTTCTTCGTCCCGCACCACTACCCGCACCAGATAGTTCCCCGGTTTCACATCAAAATTGGTTTTCATGGTGATCCCCGAGTTCAGCATGTGTGCCAGCGTTTCGTCTCTTAGGCGGAAAGTGACGACCTTTTGAGTCCCTTGAACGAAGTTTCCATTTTGATTGAACAGGGCGGAAGCGAAGGTAAGCTCGTCGCCGTTGCGACCCTCTGCCTTGCGGAAGTGCAAACGTCGCGCGTCCATGTGCGCCAGCACCGTAAGCTTGGCTTGGGTGTCGCTGGCTTTAAAAAACTGTGTGCGCAGATCGAAGGGCAGGTCGTGCAATTCGTCCTGCGAGAACATGGCATCCTGAATTTCCTGCTTTGCCTGCTCAGCTTTATCTTCAGTGGTTTTGGGAGCGTAATAGCCGCGCCGGGCCTGCACGCTTAGATTCTGCGGATTCTTGAGCGTGACTTTGAGTATATGAAAAGTCCCGTCGAGCTTGAGATTCTGCGGAGAAAAGCCCAGCACGTAAGAGTATTCAGGAGCCTGCGCAACCCGCCGGAAGCCTTCGTCAAAATCGTTGTTGTTGTGGAAGAAAGTACCACCGGTGCCGTCCGCCAGGGCAGCGAGCAGATCAGCGTTCGCGGAAGCGGCCTCAATCTGAAGCAGGAGCGTTCCGTCGTTGGAGTTGGAAATCGGGGCCTTGGTGAACTTCGCACCGGTACTGGCATCTCCACTCGCAAGCACGGTGTACAGCCCACGGGCGTCCAGTGCGCTGATGATCACTTGCGAGTGAACCGCATGATCGACGATGTCCATATACTCATGCTGGAGTTCCGGAATAATGAACCCGGGAGAAACCACGACGACGGTTCGCTGACCAGGCATCCTCGAAATGTTGCGGACCACATCCTTCAAAGTACCCAGCGCAATTCGACTTTCTTGCTCGCCAGCGGCCAATACGCCGCGAGCGGTGGCGATTGCAACCGTTGTGAAATCTCCCAGCGGTATCGGGGTGTTGGGGCTGCCGGGTACATTCATTTGTGGTGAGCAGTCCTGCGCTTCCTGAACGGCCGTATCGGTGGCTTGAGTGTCGTTCTTGTTGATGATCAGATCCGCTTGGTAGTAACTGATGTCCGGGCAATCGTTATTACCGCGGGCGGCTATGGGGTGGGGATGCAGTTTAAGCAAGGCGTCTTGCAGCTTGGTACGGTCGTCGGTGTAATCAACCGTAGTAAGGCCGGATGTTGTGAAAATGGCGGCCCGATCGGTTGGCCGCAGCGTGGCCAGATGTTTCACCGCTGAGTCGACCGCATGGGCGAGATCAGGGAACGCCAAGTGTACATCATCGAACAAGTAAGCCACATAACGCTCGGGTAGGGAGTGCGGAGTTGCGCTGGCTGCGGGCGCGTCAGGTTGCTGCTCTGTGGTCTTTTCCGCTTGGGCAGCTTGGGTTCCCGGCTGTTCGGCGGAGAACTGGCTGATGATCTGGGGCTTGCCTTTATCCAGTAGTTGGAAGTCTTCCTTGTGCAGATTGCCGATGGCGTGACCTTGTCCATCCCGCACCACCACGCGAACCAGCACGATCTTTACGTTCACTTTGAAGGTGGTGGCTTCGTCTTGAGAAGTGATCTCGGCTGCGGTCGCGTTGTCGCTGGCAGGCGGCGCCGTCGTCTGGGCTGGGGACGCAGTCGGTTGCGGTGAGTTCGATTGCGCGCTAACAACAGCCTGAGAAGCGGCGAAAAGCAGAACCCACACGGCTAAACAAGAAGGAAGAATACGGAATGCCCAGTATCGCAAACTCGGGAAGAACCGAGTAGACCACGAAACGTCGCTCATAACAACTCCTGCACAGCTCAGCGCGTCGCCCGTCGGACCGCTCTTAAGCAGTCACTGCTGAGCCCAACGTCCACATGTTACGCGGCTTCCCAGAAATGTGCCAGAGAAAGCTTGGTGGGTGAAACCAGACAAATCTTGAAGAGGGGCTAGATAGAAGGTTCCGCGACACTCGAAGGGGCGGCATCGTTTCGTCCGCCCGTGAGCGCCTTTCGCCACTCCTGAAACTAGTCGTTGCGAACGAAATCGGCTTTCTTCGCGGCCAGGTGTTCTTGCCTGTAAAAACGCGCCACATCTCCCAGAGGCACGGAAACCTTTACTGGCGCAACTTCCCACAGCGGTCTCTCGCCTTGCGCATAAAGATAGCCGGAACTGTCGAGCAGGTTCTGTTCCGCGGCCATCGCATGTTGAGCCGCACGCGCCGGATGGCTCACCATCTGAAGCGGTTGTGGTTCGTTGCTTAACGCTGCAGCCGCATAGGATTGTCCCAGTGCCGCCGTGGTGCAAAGAAGGCACAACAGAAACAATGTAGTCTTCATCGTATTGGTCTCCAGGGGCGTTTTCCCTTGTATTTCCGGCCCCTGCAGTGATATGAGCAAGCCCGCGACCAAACCCTATATGGCTGAGTCGCGTGGGCTTATCAACAAAAGGGAGCGTCGCGGTGTGCAAATGTTTGCACATTCGAGGAGATCGGTCATCCGCGCGGGGGCATCAGTGCGGGACTGGGGAGTTCTGACTGACCGACTGGTGCTCTTTGATCCAATCATTGGCCTGCTGCTGGGCGGCCGCGATCTGGGAATGGTTCATCCGCGAAGCGAGATGGGCGACTCGGTATTTGCTGGCCTCGTCTCCGCCGGCTTGAGCTAGGACCGACCAGAAATAGGCCTTAACCAGGTCCTGAGGAACGCCGCGCCCCGCCCAGTAATAAGCCCCCAGCGTTGCCTCCGAAACCACATGCCCTTGCTCCGCTGCCATGGTGAACCAGCGCACGGCTTCGGCATAATCCTGGGGTACATCTTCGCCCGTTGCGTACCGTGCCCCGACCGAAAACTGGGCTGCGGGATCGCCTTGTTCGGCCAATTTACGCATACCCTCGAGGCTGTCCGCTGCAACTGGGACTGGCGCCGGCGGTGGGGGCTGCGGGGAAGCCGGTTTCGCGGGCTGAGTAGCCATACCAAGACCTGCGAATCGGCTAAGGTCTCGCGGCGAAATCACCCATGACGCGGCGAATACTACCGTAGCCGCGGCCGCAGCAAAAAGAATCTTACGAGATCGAGAAAGATGGGGCAGCGGCAAGTCCGCCGGAGACTCGACGGGGAATTCATCATCTATGCACGCTACCGGTGCCGCAGGAGCAAACTGCCGGGAAATCGGCTGCCCAAAGTCCTGCCGCACAGAATCTCTTTCTTGGGAATCAGGCTCGACCATACCAGCGCGATGGACCGCAGAGGAACAGATTCCAGCCAACCGCTCGAGCACAGTGGAGTCGTTCGAGCTGAAGGCATAAGGTTCCGGCGAGAACGCCTCCAGAATTCCGATTACCGCATCTTCCCAGCGCACCGGCACCGCGACCATGGAACGAATGCCAAGAGCGCGGCAGCTTTCGCGATCCACCACCGGGTCGGTTTCTGAATCTTCACAACTCAGCAATCGCCCCGTGCGCACGCACTCGCCGGAAAAGCCGGCGCCAATACTGAACCGCGACCCTAGACTGGGAGCATCTTGCCCAGCGCTGGCGCGGCAAATCATCTCCGGGCCTTCGGTCAAAGCAATCGCTGCGCCGGTGGCGCGTGTGAAGCTTTGCGCTCTCTGAGCCAGCAACTGCAAGGCTTCGTCGAGATCAGATCCGAGCGACTCCACTTCCCGCTTCACCGCAGCCAAGGCGGTCAGAACTGAGGTGTAGTCGGCGGGAGCCGTGGGCTCGAGTTCCTGCCGCATCCAGTGAACCAAAGCACTGTCGTGCGGCGGAGTCTCGACGACCGAGTGAGCCGCAACTTGGGAAAACAGTTCTGCCCGCTGATTGGCACAGGCCATCAGCAAATTTACAAACAGCCATTCTTTGAGCTGGCGGAGTGAGTCATCCGGCATCTTGGGAAACCGGATCCCAACTCGTCCCGAACCGTCCGACCAGATGACTTCGCCGGTGGTATGTATACACGCCTTGGTCGCCGTAAGATCCAGACACAGATTCACGCTGCGCTGAATCTCAAGCGGTGACGACGCTTGAATGGCCATGCCTTCTTCGTGGATGTCGACGATCTCGCTGAGATCGAGGATCTGCCCACTCGAGCTCCCATTAAGGCTGGCGTAAGCAGGTGTATGAACTCTCTGCCGCACATGCCGGCGTCGGATGCGCCCGGGAGGCATCAACTCCCCACCAGCCTCCACCGGATTGGACCCAAGGGTTGCCATACAAAATCAGGGTTACATATTACCCCAGCTTGGCAAGGTTTTATAGGGATTAAAGGGTTGGATCGTCTCCTGATTTGGGATTCGACGGCCCGGCGGGTGTCGCGTGGCCTCTAGACAACATCGAGCACGATCACCCAGCCGGACGGCCGTCGCATGCGGCTTTCTCTCGTCTAGCGGCTCAATAACACTCATGACCCGAGAATGCCCGCCATGCGGTATGCCCCGAATTTCAACTGTTTACCGCCGACATAGCCGGTTTGCTGAAGGCAAGGTGGCTATCGAAGTTGGCGGTTCAGTCAAGAAGGAGAATTCCTACTAAGTCGCAAGTGCCGGCCGAGCACTCTGGTACACTTCTGCCGTTATGTCTCGAGGTAAGACATGAAGGCCTCTCTGTTTTATCGAATCGCCGCGGTTCTCCTGCTGTTTTTTGCTGTCGCACATACGCTTGGTTTTCGCCAGTCCGATCCCGGTTGGGGAGTTGACACCTTGCTTGCCTCCATGCGGTCTATTCACTTTGACGTGCAGGGGTCTAGCCGGACATATTGGGACCTCTTTGTTGCCGCTGGATTCTCTGTCGGCGTGTTTTATCTTTTCGCGGCGATATTAGCGTGGCAACTCGGTGGCCTTCCGGCCGAGACTTTAGCGCTCATGCGCGGAACAGCATGGGCGTTCGCGGTTTGTTTTACCGCCATCACGGTACTGAGCTGGAGATACCTCTTTATCCTCCCTGTCGTTTTCTCGCTGGTGATTACAGTGTGTCTGATTGCGGCAGCGTGGCTTTCAGCGCGGCCAATCTGAAGAGTCGGTTGGGGGCGTGTATTAGCTTGCCTGGTGAACCCCACCGCACTCAGCTCCGGCGGTTCCGGCGTGCGGATAGTCGCCAGCCACTCCTGGCTTTTGCGAATCTCCGGGAGTCAGCAAATTACCGTGGAACACACTGCCAGCAACGGTCCCTTGCCCGGAGGCTGTGCCTGCGTGCGGATCGTCAAACGAGATGATGGTTTGGGCAGGCGCGGCCACAGCCGCAGTAGCGACGAGTAGACCGGCAAAAAGCTTCCATGTTCGAGTCAATTTCATTGAGCACATGATGGCAAGGTGCGCCACCGTTATCACGAGTACGCAGAATTCGGAAAGCTCTTTCAGCGAAAAGCCGAGTTGCAAAGCTCGCTGTGCAAGTTGAACTCGCTGGACGGCAGATGCCGGGAATATCCTGTAACCGCCGCTCGTGCGCTGGGTTGGTGACCCGAGTCTGGAGTCCCTTGCATCAAGGGCGGCGGACAAGAGTGTCCGCCCTACACAGGCGTTCTGACGGATTCACCTGGAAAAGACGGTTCCGTGGGCGTAAGCGTTGCCTTGAAAACCGTGTGGCCACGACTTGCCGTCCAGGCTGACGCCGGGGCGGTCGCTGCCGCGGTCGCGAAAGCTCTCATCGAGTTTCGCCGAGCCGGTTTGCGGATCAAAGTTCACGACGAAGAGCCGGTGATCGGGACCGTTCTCGTCCGAGTTGAGAACGATGCGTGTTCCCGTGGGATCGGCCGCGATCCAGTGCGGCTTCTGGCCCACGTCGAAGGTGACGCGGCTTACTTCGCGCGGTTTCTCGGGGTCGGAAATATCCAGCACGGTTAAGCTGTGCGTCTCCGGCACCGTGGCCAGCCACCAGTGCCCGATGCGCAGAGGCACGCCGCAGTCGCCGCCGGGAAAGCTGTAAACGAAGCGAAGCGAAGGATTCTCGCTGTCGACACCGCGCATCAGGTAAAGCCCGCAATTGAACGTATGCACAAGCACGCTCTTGCCATCATCGAGCAACCGCGGCTCGCCGGGATAGTACTGCTCGTCGCCGCGTGGACCCGGTGGAAGCACGAGCGTCCGTAACACGCGCAGGCTGGAGAATTGCCACACCTGCACGGTACGGCTCTTGCCGTCCATGTCGTGCATCGCAGTGTTGGTGGAGACGACTCGGTCAACCGCCGGCAACAGCTCGACACTGTACGGTCGAATGAGTTCGCCAGCCGAGGTCGCATCTTGGGCGCCGCCTTCGCGGAGCACGTGCCCGTCGTTGTCGATCTCAAGCAGGCCGCCGCCTTCCGCTTTCGGCCCGTGGCCTCCGCGATATTGGAAGGTGGCTAACACGTTGCCGTTCGGCAGCCGAAAGTAAGTGTGGGGATGCATGTATCCGTCGAGGTCGCCGAATGATGCGACGATGTGGGGCTTTAGAGGTTCGCGCAGATCGAAGACCCAGGTACGACCGGCTTCAAAACCGTTGGCCATGAGCAGGCCACCCGCGGGCATTTCGATTTCGGTGTGGTGCGGAACCGACCCCGCAACTCCGGTGGGCGCGGTCGCCACGACCTGCCCGTAAGCCGGCGAGGCCGGATCGGCGTCAATGACAGCCAGAAAGTCGCTCGCCTTTTTGTCGTCGTCGCCGCACCAGGCGAAAAGGTACGAACGCTTTTTGTCAGCGGCAACAGTAAGGGTGCATCCAAGCAATAGGGCAGTGAGCAGGAATCCGCGGCGCATAGATGCATTGTACAGGGCAAGCATTTCCAGGAGACACTCGCCGTTATTTCTGGTGCAGAGAACACCCGAAAACAGAAAGGGGAGCGCTGGTCGCTCCCTTTTGATCCTTTATCGGCCGGGCCTCTGTATGCGTCACCGCGAAAGCCCTTCACTGGATGTAGCGCGAACTAACGGGACGAGGGGTCATGCTGCCGAGAAGCTGGGATCCGTTGAAGCGCTTCCCGACTTGTCGTCACTATCCCTGTAGCCGACTGGGCCGCGTTGCAAGTGCGTGAAACGATTCTGGATCCATTCGGGGACACTGCTGGCGCGAGTGAGGCCAATGTGATACTTTGCCCTACACCGGGTGAGAACGGCAGCCATGCAGGGTTCTTTTGGAGATCCCTCAAAAGTCGAAGTCACACAACTTCTCAAGGCGTGGGGCGGCGGAGACGACAAGGCGCTCGAACGGCTGACCCTGTTAGTCCAGAGCGAATTGCACCGCATGGCCCACCGCTGCATGGCCGGGGAAAATCCTGGTCATACTCTGCAAACCACTGCCCTGGTTAACGAAGTTTATATCCGGCTGGTGGACATTCACGCGGTGAGCTGGCAGGATCGCGCTCATTTCTTCGCCATTTCGGCCCGCATGATGCGACGCATTCTGACCGACTTTGCGCGTTCCCGGCGTTATCAGAAGCGAGGGGGAGGCGCGGTGCAAGTCACATTGGACGAGGCTCTGGTCGTGGCTCCGGAGAAACACGCAGACATCATGGCGCTTGACGAGGCTTTGACCCACTTTGCCGAACTGTATCCCCGGCAGAGTCAAGTGGTAGAGCTGCGTTTTTTTGGCGGACTCGAAGTTGAGGAAGCCGCCGAGGCTCTGAAGATATCTCCGGAGACAGTCAAACGCGACTGGAGATTTGCCAAGACCTGGCTGCTGCATGCCATGAGTGAAGAAAAGACCGGAGAAAAGGGAGATGGATGCTGAGCGAGCCCGGCGTCTGGAGCAGTTGTACCATTCCGCGCTCGAGCACGATGCGGCGGAGCGCGCCGCCTATCTGGAAAGTGCGTGCGGCGCCGATGCCGGCCTCCGCAAAGAAGTGGAATCTCTGCTCGCCCATGACCGGGATGCGGCCAATTTTATCGAAGAGCCCGCGCTCGAAATGGCTGCCCGGATGGTGGCCCAACAGAATCAGCCAGACGACAGGAGTGGCGTTGCCGTCATAGGCCGCACCGTCTCCCACTACCGCATTCTCGAAAAACTCGGCGGAGGGGGGATGGGCGTTGTTTACAAGGCGCGAGATACTCGCCTTGGACGCGTGGTCGCGTTGAAGTTCCTGCCGGAAAGTTTCGCCTCTGCCCCGACTGCGATCATCAGATTTCAGCGTGAGGCTCGTGCCGCCAGTTCGCTCAACCATCCCAACATTTGCACGATTTATGACATCGGAGAGGAAGCAGGGCGCGGCTTCATCGCCATGGAATACATGGATGGGCAGACGCTAAAACATGTCATCGAATCCGAGCCTCTGGAAAAGGACCGGCTGCTGCAACTGGCAATTCAAATCGCCGACGCACTGGACGCGGCTCACACCAAAGGCATCATTCATCGGGATGTGAAGCCGGCCAACATTTTCGTAACGCGGCGCGGTCAGGCCAAAGTTCTGGACTTCGGGCTGGCGAAGTTGGCTTTCACATCCCGCGGAGCGGAGACCGGGCCTGCGGGCTCTGGCGTGCGCGCGGGTCCAGAGGAAGATTTGACCAATCCGGGCATGGCGATCGGGACGGTTGCTTATATGTCTCCGGAACAGGCACGAGGTGAAGACGTTGATGTTCGAACCGACCTGTTCAGCTTCGGCGCCGTGTTTTACGAGATGGCTACCGGGCGCCGTGCGTTTGATGGAAACACAGCCGCCGTGGTCTTTGATGCCATACTGAATCGCGATCCGGAGCCGCTGGTGCGCCTGAATCCGCGGCTGCCGCAAGGGTTGGAACACATCATCCAGAAGGCTCTGCAAAAGGAGCGCCAGGATCGCTACCAGTCAGCGGCAGAGATTGTCGCTGATTTGAAGGCCATCGAAACCGGGGCGCAGGTTCGCGCGGCTGTCGGTCGTGCCGCCTCAAAGCGAAAGCAGTGGCTCGCGGCACTGGCAGTGCTTGCGGTCGCCGTGGTTATCGCGATAGTTTTCGGGTTCCGCCAGCGGCAATCCCACAAACTGACTGAACACGACACCCTGGTGCTGGCCGATTTCAACAACAGCACGGGCGATCCAGTTTTCGACGATACTCTGAAGCAGGCGATTTCCGTGCAATTGGCGCAATCGCCATTTCTGAATATCCTCTCCGACGCCAAAATTCGCGCCACGCTGAAGCTGATGGCTAAGCCCCCCGGTACCAAGCTAACCCCGGAGGTGGCGGACGATCTCTGCCAGCGCGCCGGCAGCAAGGCCTACATTACGGGCTCGATTGCGAGTCTGGGCAGCCAATACGTAATTGGGGTCGATGCGATCAATTGCGAGACAGGGGACACGCTGGTGAAGGAGCAGGTTACGGCCACCAGCAAAGAGCAAGTCCTGAAAGCACTGGGCGACGCCACCACCAAGCTTCGCAAAAGGCTCGGCGAATCCCTTGCCACGATTCAGAAGTTCGATGCCCCTATCAGCGAAGCCACAACCCCCTCGCTCGAGGCACTCAAAGTTCTTTCGCTGGGCAGGAAGGCCCAGCAGGAAAAGGGGGTGAGCGCCGGGATTCCATATTTCAAGCACGCCATTGACCTCGATCCAAGCTTCGCTTCCGCCTATGCGGCCCTGGGAAACACTTATTTCAATCTGCAGGAGCCTGCACTGGCCAGTGCAAACCTGACCAAAGCTTTCGAGCTGCGCGACCGAGTCAGCGAGCGGGAGAAGTATTGGTTCTCGTCTTATTACTACCATTTAGTCACCGGGGATCTGGAAAAGGCGGTAGAAACCTATCAGCGCTGGGCCGAAGACTATCCGCACGACAACGTGCCACTAGGCAATCTCGGAGGGATCTACGGCTATCTGGGCCAATACGAAAAAGGTGTAGCCGACCTTGTGGAAGACCTCCGCCTCAACCCCGATACTATCGCCGGGTACAACAACCTCATGAGCCACTACACCGCCCTGAATCGTTTGGACGACGCCAAGGCTGCTTACCAGCAGGCGAAGGGGCGCAACCTGGACCATCCTTTTCTGCACTGGAATCTTTACGGGATCGGATTCTTGCAATCGGATACTTCGGAAATGCAGCGCCAAGCGGCTTGGGCGGTAGGGAAGCCGCAGGCGGAGAATCTGCTGCTTTCCGCTGAGTCGGACACAGAGGCTTACTTCGGACGGCTGGGACGGGCGCGCGAACTCACTCAGCAAGCGGTAGACTCCGCGTCGCAAAACGATCAGCAGGAAACCGCGGGTGAATGGCAGATGAACGCCGCATTGCGCGAAGCAGAGTTTGGCAATGACGCTCGGGCCCGTCAGGAAATCGAGGCAGTGCTGGCCAAGTCCAGGAGTCGAGAAATGCAGATTCTGGGTGCGCTCGGTTTGGCGCGTGCAGGAGATTCCACGCAGGCTGAGCAAATGGCGGACGACCTAGCCAAGCGTTTCCCCTCGGATACAGCCGTCAACCGCTACTGGCTGCCCACCATTCGAGGCGCCATTGAGATAAATCGCAGAAGCCCCGCGAAGGCGATTGAGATCCTTGTCAGCTCCATTCCCTACGAACTGGGGAATCCTTTGCCCCAGGTCGAGATCGGAGCTTACCTTTATCCGGTCTACGTACGCGGCCAGGCTTATTTACTTTTGCGAAACGGTGAAAAAGCAGCAGGGGAATTTCAGAACTACCTTAGCCACCCCGGGATCGCCATCAATTGTCCGCTGGGCGCGCTGGCTCGTCTCCAACTCGGCCGCGCCTACGCCCTCACCGGAGACACGGCAAAAGCCCGCGCAGCCTATCAGGACTTCCTGGCACTGTGGAAAGATGCCGACCACGACCTGACGATCCTGAATCAAGCGAAAGCAGAATACGCTAAGTTGCAATAAGGGAGCGCGGCTGGCATCGGACGGTATCACGAGTAAATGAAAGCAACCGCAAGCAGTAATCCAAATGCAACTCCTTGCTTCATTTCGGACCACCCCAAACTTCTAACATCCAGAGGTTTCGGCTTAGTGAAGAACCACAGAGTCCCTCGAACGAGAGCGGGGAGGAAAGCGAAGATCGCCAAGGGAGGCAGCACGCGCCAGAAAACTGCGACGACCAGGGACGCAAACAATATCGGCTGCGCCAGTAAGAAGAATTTCCCGCGCGCAACTTTCTGAGAGAAAGTCGCTGCACGAGCAGAATGAATTCGCAGTTGAACGAAATGAATCTGGTTGCCCGCGAAGATCCAGTTGGCCACCCACAAAACGAAGGCGCGCTCGCTTAGCCGCCCTGTGCCGATGTAGTAAGCCGCCGGTGCAGTGCAAACCAGGCCAATCGCGCCGACCAACTGAGACACCATTCGCGTTTTCCGACCAAGACGTCGGAGAACTGATTGAACCAGGAAAGCTAATGCAGTTGCCCCTCCCAGAAGGAGCAACTGCAAATTGTGTCCTTTCCACATCAGCCCGGCCAGACAAGCGGTAGCCAGGGCCGCCAACGAGATTGATGTGATAAGCGCCATCCGCCGTTCTCTCCCCGTGCTAGCCGCCAGTGGGCCGGTGCCGATGAGGCTTTCGACCGGTGTCCGCAGCCAGAACAAAGATAGTGCGGCCACTGTGAACATGAGCAACGGCCAGATCCGATGCTCCGGCGCAAACCCTGCGGCAACCCCCGTGAACAGAGGAACAAGCAGCAGGCCCCATGCACCATGCTCGCGAGGAACAATCAGAGCTCGTGTGCGGGCCTTCTGAGCTGCGCGGACAGCATCACTTGTCTCGTTCATTTCCTTCCCACTCTTGGACTCGGTTTTGTTCTTGCCGTTTCTCATCTTCCGTTCAAAGCGGAGTGCCGCACTCCTAATTTCTGCCGCCGAAGACGCTCTGCCCAGCTGAATAGCTGCGCGGCACCGCAATTTGCGCCAGAAAACTCAATTCGCTTTCCGTCAGCCCGCAGGACATCTGGACCTTCGCTAGCATTTGCGCAGGTGTGGACGTGGATTCAGGCACGGGGGCTATTGTACCGGAGCACGATCTCAGGAATTACTGCAGCTTTGCGTACTCAGCCTTGGCCTGCTTCAGGATGGGGATGTCCGGGTCGGCATCTTTCCAGAGGGTGAGGAAATCCTGGTAGGCCTTTCCGGCTTTCGCCGGGTCGCCGGCGAGCACGAAGCCGCGCGCCAGCCCCAGGTAGGAAAGCGAGTAGAACTGTCCCCAATAAGGGTGTTGCCAGGCACTGCCCCAACTGACGCCCTTGTGATCCAGGATTTTCTCGAACTCAACCGTTGCCTTGGCCCCTTCATGCAGACTCAGGTAAGCCAGACCCCGCAGGTACACTGCCTCGGGGTAAGCACGCTCATACGGCGAGGCGGATGCGAGCAGTTCGACGGCTTTGGCGGGCTGATCGCGCTTGAGCGCGAGCGCAGCACGAATAGCCGGTAGGTGCACCGCATTCCAGAGGGTTCCGTTTGGAAACAGCTTCGAAGTTTCCCCGGCGAGCTTCTCCGCTTGAGCCGCATCGCCGCACATGGCTAGTGCCAGGGCAGAACGCCCCCGTCGCGGCACGGTCTGGCAATTACCCGACAGCGCGTCGGCACGCGCATCGGCCTCTTCAAATTCGGCGGCGGCATTCCGGAGCCCATTGCGCAGCGCCGTCTCCGCGGCGCGCTGGTACAGTCTGCTTGATTCGCGGCGGTGGCCAAGAGAATTCTGGTTGGCCGCCTGCAAGCCAAAGCTGAGGTACTCCGCTGGCTTGCCCGCGAACCATTGAACCTCCCGCGCAGCGGCCGCATCGTCGCCCTCGACGTAAGCCATTTCGAGGAAGCGCTGGTGAATCCTCGCTCCGCCGAGTCCCTGCGCCCGCAGTTTCTCCGCTAATTGCTTCGCCTCGGCGAGCCGGCCCAGGCCCATGTAGGCGTCCAGTTGGCGCCGGTACGGAGGTTCAACGTTCGGCTGTAGCCCAGCCGCTTCCTGGCCCTCCTTGAGCCCCTCTTCGAATTGCCCCAGGTCTATGTACTCGACACTCAAGTCGTTGTGGAATGCCCAAAAGCGAGGATAGTTCTGGATACCCAACCGATTTGCGTCCATCGCTTTCTCAGACTGGCCATCATACGAGTAGTAGTTCGCCATGATGAGGTCCCGCTCAAACTCGGAAACTCGGTCGATCAAGCCGAAAGCTTTTTGTGTGTATTCCCGGCTGCGCTCTATGTCCCCGGCATTGTCGTACGCGATGCCGAGCATGAAGTAAGCCATCGCGAAATCTGGATCGAGCGCAACGGCGCGCTCCAACAATGGGACAGCGGTCAGAAATTGGCCCTGATCCATCACGGAATGAGCCGTCGTGTAGTTCTGGAGAGCTTCCAACGATGGAGTAGTGGCTTGTTCGAGCGGACGATTCAACTTCTGGATCGAGTTGAGCGATTCTCCCAGCTTGGCCCTCATCGCCGTAGCGGCGGTTCCCAATGCGTTCAACACCTGCTCTTTGTCGCCCGCTTGCACTTGTTCCCGAGCCAGCGTCCCGCCTCCCTGGCAGGTCGTTGCCTGCAATGTAATGACGTAGTTCTTACCCAGGTTCTCGATGGAGCCGTCGATCGTGGCCGTGGCTCCGTACCGCACGCAGATGTCATGTGCGATCTGGTTTGTGATACGGCTCGCGGGAGCAAGGCTCATTAACCGCAGGTTTTGTTGTACCTGCTCGTCGTCCATGATTTTCAGAAAGGGCGATTGCTCGAGTTGAATGGCAAGTCCCTGGCGCAGCGTGCCGTCAAACACGGGATCGCCGGTCGTATTGGTGAAATCGGCGAGTATTATCGTGTCCCGGTTGGTGAGCTTCGGCGCGCGATGGAAATAGAAGTAAGTGCCGGCTGATAACACCAGCACCGCAGCAGCGCCAGGAACAATTGCTTTCCAGCGTTTCGATCTGCCTTTGGCGTCTGCGGGTTTCGTACTCGTTATCACGCGCGCCGAATCTGTCTCCCGCTTCAACGCTCGCAGATCGGCTCGCATCTCCGAAGCTTGCTGGTAGCGTTGCTCGCGATCCTTTGCCAGCGCCTTCACGATGATTGCGTCCACGCCAGCGGGCAGTTCTTTGTTCACACGGCTGGGGGCAACCGGCTTCTCGTTCAGGATGGCATTCATTATCAGGACGCGATTCTTGCCAACAAATGGCCGCTGGCCGGTCGCCGCTTCGTAAAGCACGACACCTAAGGAGAACAGATCGCTGCGCGCATCGATCTCCTCTCCTTGAACCTGCTCGGGAGACATGTAGGCGGTTGTGCCGGGGACAACACCGTCCGCGGTGAGCGATTCCTCGTCGGGCTCGATTTCCGGTCGATGGCCGGGAACGGCTTTGGCCAATCCAAAATCCAGAATCTTCACCCGCTCCGAACTCGCCACGAAAATGTTGGCCGGCTTTATGTCTCGATGGATGATTCCTTTCGCGTGGGCTGCTGCCAATGCATCAGACGTCTGAATGCCAAGATCCAGAAGTTCGTCCGCGGGGACTGGTCCATTGCGGATTCGCTCCTTCAGGCTCTCGCCTTCCAGGAGTTCCATGACGATCACTGGCTGTCCATCGTGTTCTTCCACTTCATAAATGGTGCAGATGCTCGCGTGGTTCAAAGAGGAGGCAGCATAGGCCTCGCGCTTAAACCGCTGCAGGGCCTTTGAGTCGTGCGCCAGATTTTCAGGAAGGAATTTCAGAGCGACCCGTCGGTTCAGACGGATGTCTTCCGCCTCGTAAACCACTCCCATGCCGCCGGCTCCGAGCTTCCCAATTACGCGGTAGTGAGAGATGGTTCGGCCGATCGGGGAGCTGTCAGGTTTTCGCTCGTTGTCGTTCCTCTGTTGCTGGGCGAGGGCCTGCGCGGCCTCCTCTATCGCAGGAGTCTCAAGGAAGTTTCCTGCCTGCTGCTGTGCCGTGAGCAGAGAGCGGACCTCACGCTCCAGATCTTCGTCGGCTCCGCAAGCGTTCCGCAGAAATGCATCTCGCTCTTCGGGTTGGCGTTCCAGCACCGCCTGCAGCAGACCATCGACTTGTTTCCAGCGATCAGAGTCCATCGGTCTTGTCGCCCGCGAGCTCTCGATAAAGCCAGGCCTTGGCGGTGCTCCAGTCCCGCATCACCGTGACGGACGACACTTTGAGTACCTCGGCTGTCTCTTCCACGCTGAGTCCGCCAAAGAAGCGCATTTCGACCACCTGCACCTTACGCAGATCGAACCGCGCCAGCGCCTCCAGCGCGTCGTCGAGCGCCACCAGGTCCGCCCCTCGGTCGCCGCCCACGATGGCCGTGTCGTCCAGCGAAACATGCGGCACGCCGCCTCCTCGCTTCAGGTTATGACGCCGCGCATGTTCAACCAGGATGCGCCTCATCAACTGAGCCGAAACCGCGAAGAAGTGTGCGCGATTCTGCCACTGCATGCCTTTGTAATCCACCAACCGCATGTACGCCTCATTGACCAGAGCCGTGGCCTGGAGGCTGTGGCCGGGACGCTCGCCCCTCATGTAGTGACTTGCGAGCCGTCGGAGTTCCTCATAGACGACCGGGGTAAGCTTGTCGAGCGCGGCTCGGTCTCCGTCACCCCAGGCGCGAAGCAGTCCGCTGACCTCCCCGATTGGCGGCTTTCGAGCCTCGTCGTCTCCCGCTGGTGTTGATTTCTCCATCGCGCTACGCCTCGGAATCTTAACCCATAACGCAGCGCGTTCGAGAAAAGTTAATTTCGTATGATAGTTCTGACCCTCCACTTGCGCCTATCGAGATGAGAGCGATGCAAGTCGCCCCGCAAGACATCAAGCATTGAAGGAGAAAAAAATGAAATCCAGCATGTTTACGTGGATCGTGGCGCTCAGTGTATGCGCTCCAATGGCTATGCCAGTTCAGGTAGTCGCACAAAAACAGTCAGCGACGCAAAAACAGACACCAGAGCCTGCCCGCTATACCATCACCGACCTGGGCACGCTCGAGGGCGGAAACTTTAGCCAACCGTTCGCTATTAACGAGTATGGTCTAGTGAGTGGCTCGTCGAACCTCCCGAACGGCAATCAGCACGCAACCCTCTGGCTGGAAAAACTGAGGATCGACATCGGCTCTCCCGGACTCGGGGGACCGAACAGCATCGCCTTTGGCGACAACGACGGATTCCTATCCGCGGGTGAAGCTGAAACCTCTACTCCCGATCCCAACGGTGAAGATTTCTGCGGGTTCGGTACCCATCTCACTTGTCTCCCTTTCCTGTGGCAGGACGGTGAAATGGTTCAGCTCCCGACCCTGGGTGGCAACAACGGCGTGGCAATGGCGATCAGCAATCGGGGAGAGGCCGCCGGATTTGCCGAGACATCGAGGCCGGATCCAGGCTGCCCAGCTCCACAAGTTCTTCACTTTGAGCCCGTCGTTTGGGGAAAAGGAGGGATTCACAAACTGTCTACGCTTGGGGGCGATCCAGATGGCGTCGCCCAGCAGATCAATGATAACGGACAGGTTGTCGGCGGGTCGGGCACTTGTGCAACTTTCAACACGAATTTCCTCTACAACCTCGTGCCGGTTCATGCCTTGCTTTGGGAAAAAGGCAAAGCGACAGACCTCGGTAACCTCGGCGGCAAGACGGGGCAGGCGGGCGGAAACATCGCCTACGGCATTAATCACCAAGGCCAGGTGGTCGGTAACTCGGACCTGGAGGGCGACACAACTTTTCACGCCTTTCTCTGGAACAAGGAAACTGGGATGCAGGATTTGGGCACTCTCTCCGGGGACGTAGCGAGCGTGAGCATCAGCATTAACGATGCCGGCTCGGTAGTTGGCGCGTCCCTCGACGCGAAATTCAACCCGCGAGCGTTTTTTTGGGAGAAAGGTGCAATGACCGACCTCAACACCATGATTGCTGGTCACTCTTCCTTGTATCTAATGACTGGCTGCTCCATCAATTCGCGCGGGGAGATCACTGGCTTGGGTATGACGAGCACTGGTGAGATTCACACCTATCTCGCCACGCCGATACGCGGTATTGCGACCGGCGAGAGTGCCTTACAAGGCGTGGTCAGTCCGAGGACTCTGAGCGACGATGCTCGCAAGTTGCTTCAGCAACAACTGCGCTTGAGCCGATTCGGTGTTGGGCTCATGGGACCGCAGTGATCGACTTGGAAGACAGCAATCGGCGATTGCTGAGAAGCTTGGGAACATCAGCTGCGATCGAGAGAGCAGGGAAATTGCCTACTCTCTCTATTCTTCTGTTTCGCCACTGACTCGGCGGGGACACAGTCGCAAGGCGCCCGAGCAGAACGAATCCAGTACATCCAAGCAAAAGAATGGCTCCTCAGGCAGGACTCGAGCCTGCCTGAAAACGTCAAACGAAGGACTCAACAAGCACGAATGGCAAATCTCAGTCCTTCGGTGATGGGGGTTTAGTAAAGCTTCCGCAAGATTCTAATCTTGCGGTGGAAGGGTGGTGCAGGCTTCCACGATCTGGCGGTGGGCGGGGTTGGGTTGGACGAATTGGAATCCGTAGCGAAAGGCGCTTCGTTCTCGCACCACGGCCCGGACACTGACGGGGCCGAGGGGTAGATCGAAGTCGAGATCGACGATCTCGCCGATGGAAACTTCCATGACCAGCATGGCGGCCAGGCCGCATTCGCTGATGTCGAGGGCATAGCCGTTGAGAAGGCCTTCGGAGCGGGAACGAATCTTCAGATTGGCGTCCAGTTTAAACCTGGGGTGACGACGGCTATTACTCCGGCTATGTACTTCCATACTGCTCCTTATGACTTCGTTACTTCTTTGCTGCGCCGGGGTGTTTTCGTTAATCATTTTATGCCTGCTCGCGCCAGGATGCGGGGTATGAATCGAGCCGCGTTCCCCGAGTCGTGCCATTTTAGTTTCCGGACGTCGGCCGTCCTTCCGGGACTTGGCCGGATTTCCCGCTTTTCCCAGCGTTTCGACGCTGGGCTGCCGTCGCGATGGCCCTCCAGGGCTGACTTTCCATGGTCTCGATTGGTGCGACCCGGAAGTTGTTTTTCACATCCCTGGAGCCTAAGAAATACCTGCGTGCCTGCTTGGTTTAGGCTACCATGGCTGGAGCCACTCGATGGAACGAGACCCCAGAAATCGCCAGCAACGGAACGATCCGAGGAACGATGCGGCTGGCGTTCGCACGCCGTCAGAGGGCGGGGGTTCTTCTTCCGACGCGAATGTGCCTTCCGATGCTCCCACCTTCGTAGACTATTCGCCAGACTCGCCGACGATGATCGGCTCTCCATTGGATCCGCCCGCTCGGGCGAACGCGACGCCCAGACCAAGATCGGTGGTGCATTCGGATCCGGCGACGTTGGAGCCAGGGGTGGTGCTCGCGCAGAGGTATGAGATCGTCGAGATTCTCGGGCAGGGCGGCATGGGTGCCGTCTATAAAGCGACCGACCTGGAGTTGAATCGAACCGTCGCGCTGAAAGTGATCCGGCCCGATTTGGCTCGCGATAAAGCGATTGTGGATCGCTTCAAGCAGGAATTGTTGCTGGCTCATCAGGTGACGCATAGGAACGTCATCCGCATTTATGACCTGAGTGAAGCGGACGGGATGAAGTTCATCACCATGGAGTACGTCGAGGGTGAGAACCTGCTGACGCTTATCCATGAGAAGAAGAAATTTTCGCCTGAAGAAGCCGTGGAGATTATGCAGCAGGTGTGCCGTGCGCTGGAGGCGGCGCATGGCGTGGGCGTGATCCATCGCGATTTGAAACCGCAGAACATCATGCGGGATAAGAGCGGGCGGATCATCGTGATGGATTTTGGTCTGGCGCGCACGCTCGAAGGCGATGGCATGACCCAGAGCGGGGCTCTGGTGGGGACGATGGAGTATATGTCTCCGGAGCAGGCTTTGGGGAGGGCTCTGGATCAGCGCTCCGACATTTTTGCCCTGGGACTGATCTTCTACGAAATGCTGACCGGGCAGACACCGTTCAAGGCGGACAGCCTGCTCGCGAGTTTGATTCGGAGGACGCAGGAACGGGCCGCGTCGGTTTCCGATCACGACAACACGATTCCGCGGCCGCTGAGTAATGTGGTTACGAAATGTTTGGAACGTGATCTGGATCTGCGGTACAAAACCGCGAACGAACTTTTGGCTGACCTGGAAGCGTGGCAGGGTGGGCGGGCCGCGGCTACTTTGGGTTTTGAGGCCAAGGTCGGTCCGTGGGGGCGGACGATTCCGTGGCCATGGATCGCTGTCGGAGTAATCGTGCTCATGCTCGTGGCCATTGGATACGTTTGGCGCGACAAACTGCTTCGGCCATCGCATGCGGCGGGCAGTGGGGCTCCGGCGATTTCTTTGGCAATTTTGCCCTTTCGGAATGCTTCCGGAGATCCGAGCTTCGATTGGCTGGGGCCGAGCCTGGCGGATATGCTGAGCACCGACGTTGGCCAGTCTGCTAGATTGCGGACGGTTTCTCCCGACAGGCTGCATCAGGTTTTGCAGGATCTGCACATCGCGCCGAATACTTCGTTCGATCCCACCATGCTTCGGCGCATTGCGGAGTTCAGCAACGCGGATGTGGTCGTGTTTGGCCAGTACGCGCGGTTCGGCGATCAGGTTCGCATCGACGCGACTTTGCAGGATCTGAAAAACAATCGCAGCATTTCCATGAAAGCGGATGCGCCGAGCGAAAAAGATATTCCTGGCGCGTTCGATAAGCTGGCGGATTCGGTGCGGCAGAATCTCGCGCTTTCAAAAGATGCGGTTCAGGAGTTGAAGGCGAGTTCGTATCAGCCGACGTCGACTTCGATTGAAGCTTTGCGCGATTACAACCAGGGGATTGGGTTGCTGCGGGAAGGCAAGAATCTCGAAGCGGAAAAGCAGTTCGAAGCTGCCACCAAGAAAGATGCTGGCTTCGCTTTAGCATTTTCGAAATTGGGGCAGGCCTACAGCAACCTGGGGTACGATGCGCAGGCCGAGCAGGCGGCGCAGAGAGCTGTGAGTTTGAGCCAGAACCTGCCCGAGGCGGAGAAATATTTGCTGGTTGCGATCCAGGCACAGATCGCAAAGAACTTCCCCGCGGCAATCAAAGCATACGAGACCATCGCGAAAGTTTCTCCTGAGAATGGGGATGTGCAGTCGGCGTTGGCGGCGCTCTACGAGCAGTCTGGGGATTTTGCGAAAGCCGCGGAATACAACCAGAAGATTCTGAGCGCGAATCCGAAAGACATCAACGCCACCCTGGCGATGGGACGGCTCGCCATCAAGAACGACAACGCGCAAGGGGCGCTCGATCCGCTGAACCGGGCGCTGAGCCTTTCGGTTCAACTCGATAATCAGGAACAAAAAGCTGCCACGTTGCACGCTCTGGCTGTGGCCTACCGAATGTTGGACCGTCCGCAGGACGGTCTGCGCGACGACGAAGATGCGCTGACGATCTGGCGGAGTATTGGGCAGAAGCGCGGGATTGCGTCGAGCCTGAACGAAATCGCGAGAACTCAGGTTTTGCTGGGCAAAAATAAAGAAGCGCTGGCCAATTTTCAGGAGGCCTTGCAGATCCGGCGCGACATTGGCGACAAGCACGGCTTGGGCGACACGCTTATGGATCTGGGCAATTTCCAGGATGACCACGGCAATCATGACCAGGCGCTGGAGATGTACAAAGAAGCGCTGCAGATCGAGCGCGATATCGGCAATGAAAACCAGCAGGCAGGTTGTTTGAACAACATCGCGGGCGTGTATTTCGCCAAAGGCCAGTACGAAGACGCGCGGACCTATTATTTGCAGGCGCTGCAATTGCGGGAGAAATCCAAGGTTCCGGATGACGTTGTTGAGACCATCCACAATCTGGCGGAGACTTCCGTCAAGATGGGAGATTACGATCAGGCATTTTCACAATACATGCGTGCGCTGGACCTGCGGCGCACGATGAATGACACGCGCGGCGCGGCCATTGAGTCCTACACCCTGGGAATGATTTTGGATTATCAGGGGCGGTTTGGGGCTGCCATCAATTCCAAGCAGGCTGCGCTGAATACCTTTCAGGAACTGAAAGACAAAACTTACTGGATGGCGGAAATCCAGGGTGGCTATGCCCAGGCGCTTATCCTCGCCGGGCGAGGGAACGATGCCAAAAATTATTTGGAGGATGCGCTCAAGCTTTCACGCGAATTGAAGAATGATGGAATGGTTTCGCAGACGCTCGCGTTTCAGGGCGATGCGGCTTATTATCGCGGCGACTCAAAGACTGCGGGAGCTTTGTATGAACAGGCGCTGAAGGCCGCCAACGTTAGTAAAGAACCCGACAAGATTCTGGTGGCGAAGATCGATCTGGCCAAAGTTGCCATCCATGAAGGACACGGGCAGCAGGCAATTGCAAAGCTGCGTCCGCTGCTGGAGCAAGCCGAGCATCTGGGACTGAAGTATACGCAGGTGGAGTGCTCGGTTTCGATGGCGGAGGCCATGATCCAGGTTAAAGACAGCGTGCATGCTCAAGAAGAACTGGAGCGGGCGCTGCTGCAGGCGGACAAACTCGGATTGAAGCCGCTGAGCGCTAAGGCGCACTATCTGCTGGGCGGTATTTTCCGCGCGTCGGGCGATGCGCTTGAAGCCCAGCAGCATTATCAGGACGCGCTTCAGTTATTCGACACCATGCACAGTGATCCCGGCGCCGATAAAATTCTGGAACGTTCTGACTTCAAGATGATGTACGAGGGAAGTTCGGAAGCGGGTACTGCGGCGGCGAGCGGAAAATAGTTGGGAACCGACCGGCGGCTGAAGCCGGATTAATTCGCGGTCCGGCGATACGGCTGAAGCCATATCCTGATGTGAATTGCCAGCGTCGCCTAGGCCCGAGACGTAGCAAGGTAGGTTTCTACACAGGATGGCGTGGAAGAAATAAGGGTGCAGGCGACCGCCTGCACCGTCGATATTTTCAGAAACTAATATATTTGAACTGAGCCGGAACCACCGACAGGCCCGTGTCAAATGTCAATACGACGCTGGTACAGCCCTTGGAACGGGGCTTGGTTAGCCAGAAGAAAAAGTATTCGGTCAGACCGTTTTCTCCGGGTCCGAAGTTCAGCAGCTTGCTTACGGCGATCGGAGCCGGGTTTGGCGGAACCGGTGTCCCATTCGGACACGCAATCTGAATCGATGACGGATATACCCAGGGAGCGGTACAACCGGTACCGTTGGGATTGGAGCACACGCTCAGAGTCGCAAGGTTGTAGTCAAAGGAGAGGGGCACGGGGAATCCCGCAATGATCGGATTCAGCTTCGTGTCTGACACGGGCCACTCAAATCCCTCGAAGGACGACGCGGTCTGGACCGGCGGAGCGCCGGGCGTAAAGGCTGCGACAAAGCAGGACAGCCCGCCGCTTCCACCCTTGTGTGTCGTATCCTGCGAATAGAATTCAAAAATATTCTTGTCGAAAAGGTTGCTCGGACATGTTTGCCCGCTGGCCTTCAGGAAACCAGGGCCACCCAGTCCGGGAAAGCCGGGGGGGAAACTGTAATGCGTGGTCGAGGTGTAGAGGAACTGCTCGCAATCCGATGCTCCGGCGCAAGACAGTTGGAACTCGGTGCACTCCGGGTTTCCCGCTTCGCTGAAATCGCCGTAGGGAGCGCAGCTGAAGGTGGAGAACACGGTGCCCGGATTAAATGTGTTGTATTGGGTGGAACCGGGATTGTAGGGAGTTTGGAGCACCGGAATTGGGAGGAGGCTAATCTGCTCGCCTCCTGCATTGTCGAGGGCGGCTAGTTCGTAGTCGTCAGTGCCGACCGGGAATATGGCGGTTCCACCGGCGGTCAGAGTTTGGGTTTGCGGGGCATTGTAGCCCCCGCAGTTGCTAGCGTCGGGGGCGAGCCCGAAGGTTCGCGACTGTCCTGGCGTTAGAGTGCCGGTGAAACTATCCGAAGCTAATCCTCCTGGGGCGCAGTACGAGCCTCCTGTTAGAGGAGAATTTCCAGACAGTGTGATGGTTCCAGTGAAATTCGTGCTGCCATTATTTGTAACGGTCAGAAATCCGCTGTCGGGGCTGGCACAAATTGGCTCGATAGGGCCGACGTTGCCGGGTGAGTTGCAACCACCGAACTGATAAAAAGTGAGTACGCCAAAATTGTATCCGGTACCTGTGAAAGTAAATGTTCCCGGGGTTTGCGAAGTCTCGTAGGTATCTCCGGGATCGCAACCGGTCGGCGATCCTCCCTGCAGCACGTATGCATCGGTTACCAGGCCGTTATCGCAAGGATTCGCTTGAATGTGGCCGGAGTGAATCTGACTGTCATACACGCCGAGATTCAAAGAACCATCAGCGCTTTGGATTGTGAGCAATGCGCCGCTTTCAAGACTCTGCGCAAGAGCCATGGTTGGAATCAACACACTCAGAGCAACAACTGCTGCCAGAGCAGAGATCTTCATAGAGAGTATCCGGTCCTTTTTTTCCGCAAGTTCGCGCGGACACAGCGAACCAGCTGAGATTGCCGCCCTAGGGCGGTACTGAGACTCGGGGGAGGGAGCGTGGTGACGGGCGTGCGAGAGCCAACATCACCAGTTGCCGCGCTGGACAACCGTTCTCTATAGTCGTCGCGTCGCACAAACGTGTCAACATAATTCGTTATGGGAGGGCCTTTGGCGAGAGCTTTACGGCGCAGGATATCGCAAATATTTGCGAACATGCTGTGACCGCGGGTGCAATGATTTCGGTTTGCAGGGTGCGAATCAGGGTGCCTGCAATGAATGAGCGAGGCTTTGCAGATTTTGAGCACGCACTCGAATGATGCCGCCGCGCGGACTGTCGATGTCCGCGATGAGCAGGAACGATATCGACAGCACAAGAGGTAGAACCAGCAACAGATGGGCTCTGGTTTCGCCGTGATGCGCACCATAGCCAATCAACAGGTTACAGCAGATGGCAATCAACACCATCAGGCCCCACGCCGCAGTCGGGATACGGTTCCACCAGGCGGCCTGAGTGTATCCCTGCGAGTTCAACACATCATTCATACCTGCAACGGCGAGAGCGATGACGGGTGACGGCTGCGCCGCAGCGGGCGCTTGAACCGCAGTCCACAGTTCGCTCTGCACTTGGGCGGTGGAGGCATTGATCTGCGCCAGTTGGCTCTCAGCGCGAGCCTCATAGAATGAAATGCGCAGCGCGAGATAGTTTCTCAGCAGTGTGCGTAATCCCGCCGCATCGGCGGCAGGCAGCAAGTCGGCACGGACGTACTCTGTTCCAATTGCATTGGCCTCGGCCTCTTCGTAGTTCTTGCGTTGATCGTACCGGGTGACCGCCATAGAAAAACTGAATCCTATGATTAGACCGAGTAGCGTCAGGGTAGCCGCCACGACCAGACCGAAATCGTCACGGTCATCTGCGGCCAGCTTCCCGCCCCACCTGGCTATGTAGACGCCGAGACGCGCGGACAGCCACAGCACCATGATCGAGAGTGCAAAAATGAGGAATGGAGAGTTCATTATGGTGTTCATGGCCATGGCCTCTTATTTTAATCAGATCAATGTACAGCATTTGTAAGCGGAGATGTTCAAGACGGACCAGCATCCTTCAGTTACCGCCGTGTTGAGAAAAACGGCCAAGCCAGTTAACAACCTCGAGCACCGGTTGCAAGGGTGATGGCGCGACGTGCTTCACGTCTTCGATGAAGTCGAGAAAGCCGGGGAGTCGGTCGCGTAACAAAGCGCTGCGCGCGCGCCGGAGCTCAAGACTTGAGGGAACTTGTGTGCCTTTTCGGGAAACTGCACACTCTCAGGCTCCCGTGATTCCTCCCGTCCGGCATTCTCGCGACACACACCTAGACCTGGACGCCTCGTCCGGGCAGCTCGTTTGAGTGCCGAATTGCGTTTTCCCACACCCGATGCGTGGCAGAACTGCGCCTCTACGGGCGAAGGATCGCTAACACGGCTGGTTCGCTGGTGTTGCTCGCGAGGCTATGGGTGTGTTACAAGCCAGAGATGCGCAAATGGATGAGCGAGCGCTTGAAGCGCCGCAAGAAAGAGCCGGAGAAAGCCGGAGCGGAGCCTGCACCCGCACCGCTACAGCCAGCTTTTTATGATACCGAACCAGCCCACTCGGAGCCTGCAGCCGAAGTAAGCCATGCAGCACCGGCTCCGTTGCAGCCGGAGGCAGCACAAGAGACATCGCCTGAGCCGCAAGCGGCCCAGTCACGACCGGCTGGAAATGGAGATGGAGATGGAGCCAAACGCCGCCGTCGCCGCGGCCGAGGCGGACGCGGCAGGAACCGCAACAGCGCTCCGCCAGTTGAGTCACCGGCGACGGGCTCCGGTACGGCGTCAATGCAAGATGCTGCCCCGGAGCATGCGCCAGCGGCTGTGGTTCCGCATGCTCGTGCCGCGGCCAGAGCTGCGTCCGTTCCTCCTCCGACTGAGGCGCCGCGTCCTTCAAAGGGTGTGGTCGTACTGGCGATTGGACTACCCGGTTCTGGCAAGAGTTCGTGGTTCAAACGACATAACATCACGCCGCTTTCCAGTGACCTGCTGCGCGCCCTCCTGTTTGACGATCCGACGGAACAGCGCTTCCAGGATCTGATTTTTTCCAACCTGCGTTCCATGCTGAAGGCGCGGCTGATCGCGCGGCGTCCCATGAATTACGTCGACGCCACCAACCTGTCTCCGCACGAGCGCAACGGTTGGATCAAGCTGGCCAAGGATTACGGCTACGAAGTCCAGGCTGTGTTCTTCGACGTGCCGGTCGAAGTTTGCCTGGAGCGCAACCAACGCCGCGAACGCAAAGTGCCGGAAGACGCGATGCGGCGCATGGCCGGGAAACTGAAACAGCCAACCTTCGAAGAGGGATTTTCGAAGATCACCGTGGTCAAGGTGAAGAAGAAAGATTCGGCCAATTCTCAGTGAGCGCTTGCCTGGTTTCGTCAGTTGTCGTCGTCGAGCGTAATATCTCGGTAAGTAGTGACATGTTCCAGAGCCTGCTAACTAGCGAGCATCAGAGACGCTCAAGAGGGAAGACACTTGTCATCTGCGGATGTATTTGGTTTACTCTCACATTTTTCTGGCTCCCACCTCTTATGCTGATCCTCGGCTGGTTTCGCCTTCCCATGAGTTTTTACGCCGTTCTGCTTCCTGCTGAGTTTGTCATGTCGGCTTTTATGGCCGCAACGGGAGCAGTGCTCTGGAACAGCGCTGCCAAACAGAGGATCTCTGCCGTGGTGTCTCTAACCGCATACTCGGTCGCGACACTAGCGATCCTGGCGACGTTCAACTTGTACGGATGGGTTCATTTAACTCGCTAGGGCCTGTCAAATGGCGTAATATCCCGATTGCACTCACTGACCGAGGGGGTCGACGACTGTATTAATGTAGGCGCGGCGCCGTCGTCGGTGCGACCCACTTTTCGCGGCCGACACCTG
>Ga0210383_10000638_pt1 | contig 31908 bp, 27 predicted proteins | sample IncBWC14OmetaG_FD_160072 | JGI IMG/M metagenome (GOLD analysis project Ga0210383, IMG submission 160072) | Forest soil microbial communities from Barre Woods Harvard Forest LTER site, Petersham, Massachusetts, United States - Inc-BW-C-14-O ... | reverse complement strand
GGGGAGCGTTGCGCGGATTGTGCGCGTGCCAACCATCGCCCGGATCTCGGTGGTTGGCCCGTCGGCGACGACGGCGCCGTGGGCTATCAGCACAGCGCGGTCGGCGTATGCGTCGGCCTCCTCGAGATAGTGCGTGGCGAACAGGACTGTCTTCCCTCGAGCGGCAAACGCGCGCATCGTGCCCCAGAACGCTCGCCGCCCCTCGACGTCGAGCGCGACCGTGGGCTCGTCGAGCACGAGCAGCAGCGGGTTGCTTACGAGCGCCACGGCTAGGCGCACGCGCTGTGTCTGGCCGCCCGAGAGCTTGTTGGTGCGTTGGTCGGCGATCTCAACGATGCCGGCCAGCCCCAGCGCCTCCTTGACATCGAGTGGCTCGGGATAAAGCGAGGCCATCATCGTCACGAGCTCACGCACCGTCAGATCCCTGATCAGATCGCCCTTCTGCAGCATCCCGCCGACCTCGCCGTGAGCGACAGCCTGGGTGGGCGGGCGCCCGAACACGGACACGTTGCCCGCGTCCGGCTGGAGTAGCCCCAGCAGCATGTCGATGGTGGTCGACTTGCCGGCACCGTTGGGTCCGAGCAGCGCAACGGTCTCACCGGCGGCGATCTGCACGCTGACGCCGCGTACAGCGCGGATCGGGCCGTCGGGGCCCTTGAAGGACTTCACGAGACCGCTCAGCCGGATCTCGTTCGAAGGCGCCACCGATCCTTCGAGCGAGCCAACGCTCATTTGCGAGCGGCCCTCACTGCCTTCAACCGATCCACCTTGGACAGCACGACCTTGCGCATGCGCACTGTCTTCGGCGTCGCCTCAACTGCCTCGTCCTCGCGCACGAACTCGAGTGCTTCATCGAGCGTGAGCTTGCGATGCGCGTCCAGTCGCACGAGCACGTCGGAGGTGGAAGAGCGCATGTTGGTGAGGTGCTTCTCCTTGACGGGATTCACGTCGAGATCCTCGGCCCTCGAGTTCTCGCCGATGATCATCCCTTCGTAGACCGCCTCGCCGGGGCCGACGAACAGCGAGCCCCGCTCCTGCAAGGTGAACAGCGAGAAAGTGACCGTCTCGCCGCTGCGGTCGGCGACGAGCACGCCACTGGTGCGCGTGAGGATCTCGCCGGCCCACGGCTCCCAGCGATCGAACACGTGGTGCATGATCCCCGTACCGCGGGTCTCCGTGAGGAACTGCGTGCGAAAGCCGATCAACCCGCGTGCCGGCACCAGGTAGTCCATGCGTACCCAGCCGGTGCCGTGGTTGGTCATGTGCTCCATCCGGCCCTTGCGCGCAGCGAGCAGCTGAGTGACCGTGCCCACGTACTCCTCGGGGACGTCGACGGACAGCCGCTCGACGGGCTCGTTGCGCTTGCCGTCGATCTCGCGCTCGACCACGTGCGGCTGGCCCACGGTCAGCTCGAAGCCCTCGCGACGCATCATCTCGACGAGCACGGCCAGCTGCAGCTCGCCGCGACCCTGGACCTCGAAGGTGTCCGGTCGGGCGGTCGGCTGCACGCGCAGGGACACGTTCCCGACCAGCTCCTGCGCCAGACGCGCCTCGATCTGGCGGGCGGTGATCTTGTCGCCGTCTTTGCCGGCCAGCGGCGAGGTGTTGACGCCGAGCGTGATCGACATGGCGGGCTCATCGACGGTGATCACGGGCAGCGGCCGCGGGTCGCCGAGGTCGGCGAGCGTCTCACCGATCGTCACCTCGGCAATGCCGGCGACGGCGATGATCTCGCCGGGGCCGGCCTCGGGCGCATCGACACGTTCGAGCGCGTCGGTTACGTACAGCTCGGCGACGGTGGCGCGCTGGATCGATCCGTCGGCGCGACACCAGGCGATCTGCTGGCCCTTGCGGATCGTGCCGTGGCGCACGCGGCAGATGGCCAGGCGCCCAACGTAGGGGGACGCGTCGAGGTTGGTGACAAGCGCCTGCAGCGGGTGTTCGGGATCGTATGTCGGCGCGGGTATGCGTTCGAGCAGTAGATCCAGCAGTGGCGCGAGGTTCTTCTCCTCGATTTCTTTGCCCGGCTCGTAGTGCAGCGAGGCGATGCCGGCCTTGGCGTTGCAGTAGACGATCGGGAACTCGATCTGGTGCTCGTCCGCGTCGAGGTCGAGGAACAGCTCATACACCTCATCGACGACCTCCGCTACGCGCGCATCGGGGCGATCGACCTTGTTGATAACGAGGATCACCGGCAGCTTCGCCTCGAGCGCCTTGCGCAGCACGAAGCGCGTCTGCGGCAGCGGCCCCTCGGATGAGTCAACGAGCAGCAGCACGCCGTCGACCATCGTCAGCCCGCGCTCGACCTCGCCCCCGAAGTCGGCGTGCCCGGGGGTGTCGATGATGTTGAGCTTGACGTCCTTATAGCGAAGCGAGGTGTTCTTGGCGAGGATCGTGATGCCCTTCTCGCGCTCGAGATCCATCGAGTCGAGCACTCGAGTATTAACGTCCTGACCCTCGCGAAACGCGCCGGATTGCCACAGCATCGCGTCCACGAGCGTGGTCTTGCCGTGGTCGACGTGCGCCACGATGGCGACGTTGCGGATGTCATCTCTGGTTACGAGCACGGCCCGACAGGCTAGCGGCGCGAGCCCTCGTTGCCGGTGAATGCGTTGCGCGGCTCGCGCTAGCGCCCGACGCGCACGGCCCGCAGCCCTGTGCGCAGGCCAAAGCGGGCCAGCGCCGCAGGGTAGTGCTCGGCGCTAGCAATCGTCTGCTCGAGCGCCGCCGCGAAGCGCCTGATCTCCGACTCCTCGACGGTCAGCGCGGGAAGCGCCTTGATCACATTCATGTGATGACCGGCCACTTGGCAGAGGATCTTGTGCTCGTGAAACAACGGCACCGTGACTAGCTGCGAAAACAGGCCCGGCTGGCGACGCTCGACCGTCTCCCACAGCCGCCGCGCGCCGGCGCCCCCAGGCGGGCCGAATTCGATCGCCCACATCAACCCCATGCCGCGCACGTCGCGAACGACCTCGAAGCGCTCCACCAGCGGCATGGTCAGCTCCATCAAGAGCGCGCCCAGGCGCTCGGCACGGGCGATGAGCCCCTCCTGCTCGATCACGCGCAGCGTCGCCAGCGCGGCTGCCGCTGCGAGATCGTTGCCGCCGAAGGTGGAGCCGTGACGTACCGCGCGCTCCATGCCGTCAAACACGCTGTCGAACGCGGCTCGCGAAACGAGCACCGCTCCGATCGGCACGAGCCCTCCCGACAGCGCCTTGGCAACGCACACCATGTCTGGCTCTAGGCCCCAGTGCTCGAGCGCAAGGAAGCGCCCCGTGCGGGCGATCCCCGTCTGCACCTCGTCACACACGAACAATGCGCCAGCCTCGCGGCACAATCGCTGCGCCGCCGGCAAATACTCGGGCGCAGGGATGTTCACGCCCTTGCCCTGGATCGGCTCGACGATGAACGCCGCCACATCCCCCCGTGAGAGCTCGCGCTCGAGTGCTTGCAGATCGCCAAAGCCAACCGGGTCACAGCCCGGCAGCAGCGGCCCGAAGCCCTCGCGGAACTCAACACCCCCGTTGAGCGACAGCGAGCCGAGCGTGAGCCCATGAAAAGCGTGCTCTGCGTAGAGCACGCGCGGGCGCCCAGTGGCAGCGCGTGAGATCTTGATCGCCGCCTCGACCGCCTCGGTGCCAGTGTTCGCTGGGACCATCGCGGCAACACTGTCGGGGGCACGATCGAGCAGCTGCTCGGCGAGCACGCCGCTCAGCAGCGTCACACCCAGTTGCGGCAAGTTGCCGGTGTGGGCGGCCATAACCTGCTCGATCGCGGCGATCGCCTCCGGGTGGCTGCGCCCGATTGCGAACACGCCATAGCCGCCGAACAGGTCGAGATAGCGCTCGCCGTCGGTGTCGATCAGATGTGCGCCCTCTCCCCCGACCCAGGTCTTGTCGAAACCAAGCGTGCGCAGGATGCGCCCCATCTGCGGGTTCAGATAGCGGTCGTTGAGCGCCATCTCATCACCGACGCGGCTTTCGATGATCTCCTGCACGCTTGGCGGGACCGCACCGGACATCCGCTGAGCGTAGCTCGCGCTCCCATGCAGCCGCCGCGAGGCACGAAAGAATAGCCACTTCAGCCTGGATCGCCGACCCGGCAAGGCCGACCATGCATGCGCGCAGCGCACGCCGCGAGGCGTTCCACATCTCGATCGTGCGAATACCCCGTAGCAGCCGAAACAGACAATCGCCTGCGGCAACTCAGACAATCGTCTTAGCTATGCATCCGTTGGAACGGATGGTCAACCCCTCAAGGGGACGCCCAGACAGGTCGAAAGCCACGACATGCAGGGACGATCGTGGCTATGCCCAACCGAGCTTGACCGCAGACGCGTAGTTGACGCCAACGCCCGTGTGCGCACGATCCGAATGGTCGGCACAGGTGCGGTTGGAACAGCGCTTTTGATCTCCACGCCGTGGTTGGGGTGGTGGACGTTCGCCCTGCTGGCGGTCTCGGTGCTGAACTTCGTCAACGTCGATCGCCGCATGAGCACCAGCGAGCATCCGGAGCGCGTGAGCGTATGCGCGATCATGATCACACAGCTGCTGATCGCCACCGGCGTGGTCCTCAGCGGCGGCCCCAAGAGCCCAGCGCTGCCATGGCTGGTGCTGCCGGCAGCGATGGTGGCAGCGCGCTTTCGCCCGCAGGTGGTAATCGCGGGGCTTGGCGTAACCACAGTGATCATCCTCGCAGCCACGCTGGGGGTGGACGTCACGGCCACAATCAACGACCCGGTACCGGTATTTGCCGTCCTCGCGCTGCTCGCTGGCGTGGTGTCGATCGTATGGGCGCTGCAGGCAGCCGAGCTGCATCACCGTGGCGAGGCGATTCTCGACCCGCTCACGGGCCTCTTGAACCGACATGCGCTGGTGCCTCGCTTCATGGAGCTATCGGTGCAAGCACGCGTGACGCGCCAGCCGGTGTGCGTGATTCTGTGCGACGTCGATAACTTCAAGGAGATCAACGACGAGCACGGCCACGACTGTGGTGATGCAGCCCTGCGCGACGTCGCATACACGCTGCGCAAGCAATTGCGCTCGTTCGAGCTCGCATACCGTCTGGGCGGCGAGGAGTTCCTGGTGCTGCTTCCAGGCGTGGACCTTGGCGGTGGTCAAGAGGTTGCAGAGCGGCTGCGAGCGGCCGTCGAGCAAGCCCATCCGGCCGGCGTCGCGATCACGATCTCCTTGGGCGTGAGCGCCGGGCGCGGCGAGCAGGTCGACTACGACACGCTGTTCAAGGCGGCGGACACAGCGCTGTACGAGGCCAAGCGCTCAGGGCGTAACCGGAGCGTGTCCGCACCCGCGTTGCCCGACCCGGACATGCCCAGCGCAGATGGCCAGGCTATGGCGCAAACGGAAAACCCGCCGGTGGGCGTGCCTAGACCACTCGCCGAGCACGCCTGAGCCGGCAAATCCAGGGCTAGCATTTCCGACGTCTGTCCACCTGTGCGGATTTGCGTGCATGACTCTGGGCAAGGAGGGGTAGAATGCGTACGTCTGGACTCGCAGGCATGTTTGAAAGTCCACGCGATCGGGAAGGGAGTCGATATGTCCACAATGACCACCACCCCAGAGTTCTTGCAGCGAACCGCTTCTGCCAAGCAGGAGGACTCGCGCGAGCTGTTCCTACGCTGGCAGCACAAGGGCGATGCGACTGCGCGTGACGTGCTCGTGCGCCGATTCATGCCGCTCGCGCGCAGTCTGGCGCGGCGCTACGGTCGCTCCTCGGAGCCATTCGAGGATCTGCTGCAGGTGGCATCGCTCGGGCTACTGAAGGCGCTCGACCGCTATGACGTCGATCGTGGCCACTCGTTCGCATCATTTGCCGTACCAACGATCCTGGGCGAGATGCGTCGCTACTTCCGCGACTCCGGCTGGGCAGTACACGTACCCCGAGGCGCCCAAGAGCGCGCGCTGAAGGTGCGCGACGCACAGGAGCGCCTCGCCAACGAACGCGGGCGTGCACCGACGGTCAACCAGCTTGCCGAGTACCTTGAGTTCGACGCCGAGGACGTGATTGATGCCCTCCAGGCGCTGCAGTCCTACGAAACGCTGTCGTTGGACGCGCCACGACCGGGTGCCGACGGCGATCTCGTCTCCTACGGTGAGGCGATGGGCACCGAGGACGAGCGCTTCGAGCTCGTCGAGCTGGACGCCACCGTGACGGCGGTGCTTCGGCATATCCCCGCGCGGGAGCGGCTGATCTTGCAGATGCGCTTTGTCGACGATCTCACTCAGACTGAGATCGCCGAGCGTGTCGGCATCTCCCAGATGCAGGTGTCGCGTCTGCTGCGCCGCTCGCTCGAGCAGCTGCGGACCCTCACCCAAGCAGCTGGCTGAGCGCGGCATCCGCTCGATGCTCTCTCCTCGTGGGGATTCCTCGGGCCCTTGCCGCCCACTTGGGAATTTCTACCGCCCATGTGGAAATTTCTTGCGCAGCCACCGCCGTAGCCAGCCCTGCCATGCCCGGTCGATCGCCGCCGCACGATGGCCGAGATCCCAAACGTCTGTCTGAGCCTTCCCAGTAGGCCAGGGAACGTCGTGGTCGTGCGCCAGGCGCTGTCCGGCGTGGCCGAATGTGTCGGCTTGGACGCAGTCGAGACCAACGACCTCAACACGGCGGTGACCGAGGCATGCAACAACGTGGTGCAGCACGCTTACGCCGCGGACGAGGGGCCACTTGAAGTCGATGTTCACGTATCAGTCGACGCGATCGCAGTCGTGGTACGCGACCGCGGGTGCGGAATCGATCCGCCAATGCCCGACGACGAACACGACGATGACGCTCGTGTTGGCCTCGGCCTGCCGGTGATCGCAGCGCTCTCACGGGATGTGGAGCTGAAAGATCGTGCCGGCGGCGGGTCCGAAGTCCGTATGGAGTTCGCCGCAACGGATACCACGAAGCTCGACCTCGATGACGATGCTACGCCCGAATCATGCATCGAGCCCTGGGGCGATCCCGCCAACACGGTCTCGTTGCGCCTGGCACCGAACACACTCGCCCGCGCCGTACTCCCCCGTGTACTGAGCGCGCTCGCAGCCAAGGCATACTTCTCAACCGACCGTATCTCCGACGTGCAGATTGTGGCTGACGTCCTGGCGGCCAAGTCGCGTGACTCGCTGAGCGCCAGCCATCTGGACGTGGGAGTCACGGTCACGCCCCGCAACTTGGAGCTGCGCTTGGGACCACTGCGCACAGGCCGCGGGGAAAGCCTGCTCAGCGCAGCAGCAGACGGCATGGCACCGGTTATCGCGCGACTGGCCGACGAGCACCACAGGGTGCAGCAGGTGGACGCCTCCGCAGAGACGCTGCAGCTCCGCCTCATCGAACATCAACGCTAGGCGAGCGTCATCGCAGCGCGAGCGCTGCGGCGGAGGTGTTGTGTCCTGCCTTTGGCTTGAAGCCGACTCGCAGCTTCAACTTCTTCTTGCCATGCCCTTGCAACATCGCCATCCCCTTGGCGCCGAGCGGCACGCTGAGCTTGACTTCACCTGCCTTCTTCACGCGCTTGACGACGCTTCGGGCGCCACGCCCGCTGACCGTCAGGCGCCCCGCTTCGGGCACCCACACTTTGACGATCATGCGCGAGCCCCGGCGCTTGTGCGAGATCAGCTCGATGGGGCAGCTCTTGACCGCAATTTTAGTGCTCTGGGTAATTTTGGCCCCGTTCTGGGCGATGATCGTCGTGGGCGCGACGAGACCCGCGTGACACAGCCGGCCGTTGGTTGCCAGCGCCGAGTTGCCGCCCATCGGCAGATCGACTTCAACGCTCGAGATCGGTACATCGGGGAGGGCTTCGAACGTTGACGTGGTGATGCCATTGCGCGAGATGTGGGTGTGGCCGACGAGCACCACCTCCACCCCATCGCCCTGGAGCACGAGATCGAGGTCGGGGAACGCTTCGCCCCCGTGTGAGATCAGGTAGGCCGGGCCTTTGAGCACACCGGGCAGCACGGGGGTCGTCACCGTGACGCTTCCGACATTCGCCACCTTCGAGCAGCTGCCAGGAGGAAGAGTCGCTTCGAAGCTCGCAGCCACGCACGCTTTCTGCAAGGTCGTCAGGCGGGATGGCAGCTGCTTTGGCAGTTGCAGCTGCATCTCGCGGATGTTTGCCTGGCCGGGAGCTTGGGTGATCTTCACCACAAGGCTCGCCCCGCCCACTTTCGTCGGCCTGCCACCCGTGCTGACGCTCACGCTTGGTTTGAACGGCAGCGCAGCACAGTTGCCCACCTGGAACGGACTGGAGAGGCTCTGGCTCGCTCCAAGCGTTCCGCTGAAGATCGATTCCGTGGCTAGCGGCCCGCAGTTGGTCGGGTTGAACAGGAAGTTCTTGCGGTTCACAGCCACGCTCAGGCTCTTCAAACGCAGCGGCACCCCGTCCTTGATCGTCGGTAGCACGCTCGTCACGGTGACGCGGCCGCTGTAGAGGCCGACGCTGATGCCAGCGCGGGTGACCACTTCACCGAGGTTATACGGCCCCGCGACTGCCGGCACGACAATCGACAACCCATATGGATCGCTGCCGTATGGTCCAGTGAGGTAGGCGTGACCGGTAAACGAATACGGTTCGCTACCCGCGCCAGCGGCAACCGTCACCGTGCCGATCTGGCTTGTGGCAGGGCACGAACCAGCGTTAGCAGCAGGTTCGCCGCATAGCGGCACCGACGAGATCGCCCCCAGCAGCCCGGCCGGCAGCGTGGTCGTCAGCTTCGACAAGTATTGCTGCCCGTCGCTCCTGGAAAGGCTGAACGTGGCGGGATCGTAGGTGCCCGCATTCGCGGGGCTCTGCGGCGGGAAGCTCTGCGTGAGCGCGAATGGCAGCGACGAGGGGCATTCGCCGCCGGCGCCGTTGCTGTCGACCACGAACCCGTTGGTGGCGGCAGCCGCAGGAGGCTCGCCCCCATAGGGAGTGATGGCCGCCGCAGGCTGCACCGGCCCACAGGACAGCGGGTTGGCGAGCGGCGCCTGCGCACCGCCCTTGAAGTGCAGCGTCAGATCTTCCACGGGAACCTGCGGGGCGTTCGCGAACACCGCCGTGAGGCGACCTGTGGTCGTGTTGGCCTTCACGCGGCCTTCCAGCTGCAGGCCCACACCGTACTGTGGCGCTTCGCCGAGTAGGAAGATGCGAAACTCGCCACCCGATTCAGGTTCCCTGCCTGCGGGGCCTTCTTCCGGGACACCCACGTAGACGCCACCCGTGAGCGCGCCGGGGGGAATCCCCGGCGCGTTGACAGAGAACGAGCCGACATTCGAGCCGCCCGGGCAGCTGCCGCCAGCGAACTGTGCGCTGCTGCACGCTTCCAAGCCCTTGGCAGCCGACGGGTTCAGTGACATGCCTTCGGGCAGTGTTACTTCCGCGCTCTGAACATCGGGGGAGTCCGGCTTCGTCGGTTCGTTCAATAGCTGCGGTACATGCAGCGTGGCGCTCACCCCGTCCGGCTGATCGGATTGGGTGGTTTCAGGCGTCAGCGAGAACGAGGGGTTGAACGCCAGCGCGCCGCACCCGGTCGCCGTCACGGGCGTTTCGTTCGTGTAGCGCTGGAAATGCCCAGGATCTTCGTAGGAATCGACGTGCAGCGTGGTGATCGGCTTGCTGGAGCAGGTGCTCGGAAGTGTGAGGAACGCGCGCCCTTTGACCACCCCTTGGAAGATCAGCCGCGACTCCACCACTTCCGGCTGCTGGGGGATGTTCTGAATCTTGAAGAACTCGTGATAGTCGCCTGTGGCGACACCGCTACTTTCGCTGGTTTCCGGTTCGGCGTGCCAGCTGATGCCGCCTTCCAGATACAGATGGCCCCGCAGATCGTCGCCCGCAATGGCGAGCGCTTTCAGGTTCGCGCTGTTGATTTCAACCCCGAAGCGCGCCGGCTCCCAGGGCTTGCGGGCCATGTTGTAAACCGGGAAGTCTTCTGTGATTGTGTCGCCCAGTTTCAGTTTGAGCAGTTCTTCATACACGTTCGCCGTTCCCGTCGCTTCGTCTTTCCCCACTTCGCTGCCGTGAGGGCATTTGAATTCGTCCAGCTGCGCTTCGCTGCACGTTTCTGTCACTTCGGGGTCGACTGCGAGCCCTGGCGGGAGATCTACGCGAACGTCCTTGACTTTGCCTTCCGGTTCCTTCGCTTTCAGCAGGCCCGTTTCTTTGTATTCGAACTCGAAGTCCGTGATGCCGTACTCCGGGTGCCCCGCCGCCTGCGTGTAGAAGGCAGCCTGAGAACCAGTATCGCTGCAGTTGGTTTCCTTGCACGTGCCGGCTTCCCACTTCTTCAGCGACAGCGCCCGCGCACCCGTCGCCAACAGAGCGGATCCAATCGTCACCATGAGTACGCTCAGCAGTCCAGCGCGGACGACACCGCCGACCCTCGATACCCAACCCGAACTCCTCCTCATCACGTTCCTCCTTGCCTGTCAGGTGGTAGGAGCCGTCCGGTGGCTGCGCTCGAACAGCAGCCCACCGCGCCCTATCCGGGCGATGACTTTGGCCACAATCGCCCCCACGATCAGGTAAACGAGCAGAGCAATGCCCCAGTCGACGGTAATAGCGCGCTTGGGATGACCGCTAAATCGGATCAAGCCGGTGAACGCACCAGCAAAGAAGTTCGCGCCTTCGTGGATGCCTTTGACGATCGTGTTCGCGCCGTTGGCATCGACGTCGCGTAGCACGATTGCCAGCGCGATCAGCAGCGCAATCACGCTCGCCGCTGCCATCACGAGGCGCGCCAGCAGGACCACACCCGCGCCTGCCGTACCTACCGCAGCAGCGCCTGCATTGCGCGTGCGCCAAGCCATCGTCCGCCTGCGGCGTACGGGAGCTGCGCGTTCGGGTTCGACCGGTTCACGCCGACGCCTTGATTGCGAGCGCGAGGGTTCCACTACCTCGGGCGCAGCGCCCGCTTCCCGCGAGTACGCGCCCGTTTCGGTCTCATTTGGTTCTACCCGTGTGCGTCTCATCGCCCTCCTCCTCACGCTTGATCGGGCTGGCGCCCGTTCTGCTCTCCTCAAGACCTACCCCCTCCCCAGATCGCCAATCACGGCTACCGATCACAGCTCCGCGATCGAAGGGGCGGCATGCCGGTAGGCGAAACGAGTTACCGGCATGCCGCCGTGTCACTCCCATCCTTGTGGATGACAATCGCCGGGGGAAACGACTGCTACCCGCTCGGGAATGGCACTGCAATTCCCATATGCCCCCTTCTCTCCGGCCTAAACCTGCATGCGGACGCAGGTTTCCCGGCGAGCTCGCCGGGGCGCGAGGTTTGGGCACTCGCCGGATCGGGCAATCTAAGACCACAGCGAAATTACAGAACATCACATGGCGCCTACGAAAGGCGCCAGAAACTGGGCACAGAGCCCAAGGAAACCGAGGTGGAGAAGAATGGTCGCACTGCTAGCTCTTGTACTCATCCTGGCAATCTTCGGAGGCCTTGGATTCGCCGCACATGTGCTCTGGTACATCCTGATCTTTGCGGTGCTGCTGTGGCTGATCGGCTTCTTCGTCGGTGGTGTGGAGGGCGGAGGCAGACGCTGGTACGGCCGTTGATAGACGCCGGTGGGATGGCACGATGCTGGGCGAACTGGCAGTCCAGCATCGTGTCCGGCCTTTCAACGTCGGCTCCAGAACCTTCAACGCTGCCTCCAGCCGTTAGAGACAAATCCTGTGAGCTGTGTCGGGAATTGACACCGGTGCGTTAGCCGCGGGGCTAGAATCGCTCTATGGGGCCAGCGGAGCAGCTTCGAGTCGACTCCCGCAGCGAGTCCGATCGCGTCGTGATCAGCCTTGATGGCGAACTCGACATGGCCAGCGCACCGCTGCTGCAAGCCGCGCTCGAGAGCGCCGAGGCAGACAGCGCACCTGCGCTTGTGCTCGATTTGCGCGAGCTGCGGTTCATGGACTCAACCGGCCTGCGGATCATTCTGTGGGCTCGCGAGCGACTGCACAGCCGCGGTCAGGAATTCGCGCTGACCGTAGGCTCCAGCCAGGTGCAGCGTCTGCTGTCCGTCAGCGGCGTGGGTGAGCACCTACGCGTGATCGCAACACCCGACGAGCTGCTCGTCTAAGAACGCGCCATACATCCCGGCCACGGCCGCTATAGCTTGGCAAGCCGGCGTGTCAGGAATCGCCGCTCTGGTTCAGAGCGCACGAGCTCGAGCGCCTGCTGATAGGCCACGCGAGCGTCGCCGCGACGGCCGAGCCTGCGCAACAGCTCGGCGCGTGCTGCGTGCAGGTACTGGTAGTCGGGGAGCTCGAGCCGGTCGATCGCTCGCAGCCCTGCCTGCGCTCCCTGTACCTCCGCGAGCGCAACCGCACGGTTAAGCTCGACGATCGGCGACCCTGTCAAGCGCACCAGCCGACCGTATAGCTCGAGGATGCCCGACCAGTCGCTGCGCTCACCCGCGTGAAGCCAGGCGATCGCGGCCTGCAGCGAGTACAAGCCCTCCACCTCCACGCCCTGCAGCGCCCGCGCACGCTCCAAGGCGGCGCGTCCAGCGCGAATCTGGGCCACGTCCCACAACGTTCGATCCTGATCGACCAACAGGACGATCTCGCCGTCGCGCACACGAGCCGCCCGACGCGAGTCGTTTAGCAGCATCAGCGCAAGCAGACCGAACACCTCCGGCTCGTCGGGCATCAACTCGCCGAGTGCCACCCCCAAGCGGATTGCTTGCTCGGCGAGCATCTCGCCGCGGCCGTCGTAACCCTCGTTGAAGATCAAGTAGATCACGGCCAACACCGCCGCAAGACGGTCCGGCAGTAGGTGCGCGGGGGGAATTCTGAAGGGAATGCCCGCATCGCGGATCTTGCGCTTGGCGCGTACCAGCCGCTGTGACATCGTCGCCTCGGAAACAAGAAACGCGCGCGCGATCTCCGCCGTTTGGAGCCCTCCCAGCGCGCGCAACGTGAGCGCCACCTGTGCATCGGTCGCGAGTGCCGGGTGACAGCAGGTGAAGATCAGCTCGAGTCGCTCGTCGCGGAAGGTTGTCTCGTGCATTTCATCGTCGATCGACTCGTGCGCGATCGGCTGCCATGGCTCTCCGGCTCGGGGATCAGCCAGCAGCTCGGTCTTGGCCGCAAGCGTGCGCCGGCGGCGAATGCGATCGATCGCGCTGTTGCGTGCGGTCGCGATCAGCCATGCGGGCGGGTTAGCGGGCGTGCCCTCACGCGGCCATCGCTCAGCGGCGATCGCAAATGCCTCCTGGACGGCGTCCTCGGCGAGGTCGAAGTCGCCGAGGTAACCGACCAGCGCAGCGAGCACACGACCCCACTGCTCGCGAAAGACCTGCTCGATCAGCGCGCCAACACCGGGCGCACCTCCACCGCGCCGCCCATCCGCGTCGCAGGCACCTGCGACGCGAGCTCGATCGCCGCGTCGAGGTCGTCCGCCTCGAACAGGTAGTAGCCCCCGAGCGCCTCCTTGGTCTCAGGAAACGGACCGTCCGTGGTAAGCGTCGCGCCGTCCTGCACGCGCACCGTGGTGGCTGTGGTCGCGGGCTGCAACTGCGCCCCGGCGCTCACACCTGGGGTCTGCATGATCGCCATGTACTCAGCCGTGACCGCGCTTTTCTCGTCCTCGGAGAGTCGTTCCCAGGTGGCCATCGCTTCGCCGGTGTAGATCTGGAGCAGGTATTGCATTGCTTCCTCCTTTGTGGATTATGGTCGCCTACTTGACGTAGCGCACCCTGCGCAACCGACATACATTCAAGGACGCATATATAAGTACATGGATATATTAGTTGGATGGCCAGCTCGTTTGACGTCGTAGCCGAGCCCGCGCGGCGACAGATCCTCGATCTTCTACTCGCCGGGCCGCGCGCGGTGGGCGAGCTCGTGTCCGAGACCGGGCTCAGCCAGCCGAACACCTCCCGCCACCTGCGCGTGCTGCGCGAAGCAGGGCTCGTCGAGGCGCACGCGGTGGGACAGCGCCGCCTGTATGCGCTGCGCGGCGAGGGCTTCGCCGAGCTCGCACGCTGGCTGACGCCATACGTGCTGCTCTGGCAAGGCGGCCTGAACGCGCTCGAACGCCACCTCGACCGAAGCAGCTAGTCGATCACAAACGCCACTTCATCGACCGCACACCAGGACCAGTTCTCACCGGGCTCGATCGAGCTGAAGATCGGGTGGGAGTCCTCGGCGGCGTGGCGGGAGGCGTGGCGGTTGGGCGAGGAGTCACAGCAACCGACCTTCCCGCAGATGCGACAGACCCGCAGGTGCAGCCATTCGCCGCCGATCTTCAGACACTCCTCGCAGCCTGGCACCTCAGCACGCGTAGGCACATCTGAGATCTGCACTTGGTCGAGGTGCGTACAGATCTCCCCAGCGCCCATGCCGTGCTCCTAAGCGAGGACTTCGTCGGCGGCATCGATAATGCGCAGGTGCTTGGCCACGCCGGTGACCCCAAGCAGGCGCTGCACCTGCTGTGAGCCACGGGTGACCGCAAACTGCTGTCCGCGGTCACGACAGCGCTCGAGCACTGCTAGCACGCTACGCAGGCCGGTCGAGTCGATGAACTGCAACTGCTCGAGATCCAGCACGACCATCTCCTGCCCGTCCAGGCCGTCTATCGCATGCTGCAACTGCTCGGCGGTAGCCATATCAAGTTCGCCGTCGAGCGCGAGAATCACGCGGTCGGACTCGTGGCGCACGCCGATCTGAAGTTGATCCTGTACCCCCATAAGCAGATTTTACCGATAAGCGATCAGTCAAGGCGCATAGCGAGCATTGCGATGTCATCGCGGAGCCTGCCATTGGCGCGCCGCAGCGCCGCTCGCTCGATCTGCGTGAGCAGTCCAACAAGGCTGGGGTCGGGTCGCTCGACGTCTGATTCGAACAGCTCTTGCTCGCCCAACTGCGCACCCGCACGGTCGGCCTCCGGCAGCCCGTCGGTATACAACAACAGGGTCTGCCCCGGCTCGATGTCAACCTCCACTTCGCTGATCTCTATCGGGTCGAGCACCCCGAGCAGCGTGCCCGGCGTGCCCACCTGCCTGTGTCCGCCATCCGCATCGATGATCAGCGGCGGCGGATGCCCGGCGAGGGTCACGGTCAGCCGAGCGCGTTTGCCCCCCAGATCAAGCGTGGCAAGACAGACCGTGCATAGAGCCAAGCCGGAGGGCTGGTGGCGTAGAGCGCGATGCAGCGTGTCCAGCATCGCCGTGGGCGTCAGGTCGAGCATCGCCGCAGTGCGCAGCGTGTAGCGCGCCAGCGCCGTCACGGCAGCCGCCCGAGGGCCCTTGCCGCAGACGTCGCCGATCACCAGCAGCCAGCGATCCTCGCCATAGGCGAGCACGTCGTAGAAGTCACCGCCTACATCATTCAGCTCGCCCGCCGCCCGGTACAGCGAGGCCAGATCCACACCAGGGATCTCCGGCAGCGACTCCGGAAGCAGCGCCGCCTCGAGCATCGTCGCGATCCTGCTGCGCTCGGTGTAAAGGCGTGCGCTTTCCACCGCCGTGCCAGCGCGCCTGCCGAGCCGCACCGCGAGCGCGAGATCGGCTTGCGAGAGCCGTCGCAACGACTCTGATGAGACGAGCGTGATCGCGCCAAGCGTACGAGAGGGGGCGGCAAGCGGCACGATGATCACGGCCGTCGCCCCGATCGCCTCGAGCAATGCCAAGTGGGCGTTGTCGCGCGCATACGCGGCGAGCGCGCCAGGCGGGATATCCGTGTAGATCCGCGCGCGACCGCTGCGGATCACCTCGGGCACGCCCAGGGGATCATCCGGGTCGAGGTGGTAGCCACGATCGATCCGTTCGGCGAGCTCGACCTGACTCGGATCGCTGTGGTAGACAGCCACCCGTTCGATCCCGCCGCTTTCGCCGAGCACGTCCACGGCGCACCAGTCGGCTATCTGCGGCACCGCCAGCCGTGCGATCTGTGTCAGCGTCTCCGTGTAGTCCATCGAGGAGGCAAGCACACGACTGGCCTCGGCCATGAAGCTCTCAGCCAGCTGCGCCCGCTTGACCTCAGTGATGTTCTCGAAGACATTGACCGCATAGAGGATGCGCCCGCTCTCGGGATCTATCACCGGCGAGGAACGGATAATCAGCCAGCGCTCCTCACCGGTGGCGCGCACGATGTTCCTCACCAGTAGCGGCTCCACGCTCTCACCCGTGAACAGGCGCCGCCCCGGCATGCTCTGCAAGTCGAGCTCTTGGCCGCGCTCGTCGAGCACGAGAAATCGCGGCATGATCGTCCCCGGGCTAGCGCTCATCAGCTCAGCCGGCGTGCTTGCGCCCAGCAATTCGGCGGCAGCCTGGTTGGCGAAGACCATGTGACCGCCGTCGTCGGTCAGGGTGATCGCCTCGGCCACGTTCACCAATACCGCCTCCAGACGCTGCTCGACCCTTCGCAGCTGAGAGAACAGCCGCGCATTGTCGATCGCCATCGCGGCCCGCCTGGCCAGCTCGCAGACCAAGTCAAGATCGCCGGGCTCATATGAATCGCTCTCCCCCAGCCGTAGCACCGACAGTGCACCCAGCGTGCGCCCACGCGCCAGCAGCGGCGCCACGACCGCCGAGTGATAGCGATGCTCGATCATGAATCTCGCGTGCTCGGAGCCCTGGGCGAAAGAGTGCATCAGCGCGCTGGTCATCTCTGCCAACAGTTCCGGCTCGCCACTGCGGATCACGCACGCAACAGGATGCTCGCCGCTGGGATCGAGCGGATGCTCCCTGCGCATTGCCTCCAGCGGGCCAGCGATCCGCGGGTCAGCAGACGCGACGGCCACCTCCCTGATCGAACCGTCCTCGTCGCGCAGGTCGATCACGCACAGATCGGCCAGCCGCGGCACCGTCAGCCGCGCGACCTGATTCATCGTCGTTGGCAGGTCGAGCGATGAGGCTAGGACCGCTCCAGCCTCCACGAGCAGCTCAACGGCGACGTCCTGCGTGGGCAGCATCTGATCGGTCATGGAATTAGGTTTTAGTTCCGCGGGGACTTGGCCAGCTCAAACCACACACGCGTTCCCCCCTCGCGGTCCACTCCCCAGCGAGTGGCCTGCTGGTCTACGAGATACAGCCCGAAACCGCCGACCGCCCGTGCGGGATCGCGCGGCGCCGCGGTGAAGCCACTGCCATGATCGATCACCTCGACGCGAACAGCGCCCTCATTGAGCAGCTCCGCCTGCAGCACGATTTCGCTTGCCGACGGCGCGTCGGAGTGCAACACGGCATTCGACACAAGCTCCGACACCAGCAATGTCAGCGTCGCCAGCTCATCGGGGGAGATCTCGCTCTTCTCGCTGAAACCCGCAACAGCCTGGCGTGCCAACGACGGCGCCTGCGGATCACGCTCGAGACTCATGCGCAGGGCGAGCGGCCCCTTGAAGCATGACGAGCCGCCGGCCATCGCGATCATGGCTGTCCCGCCGGGTCACCAACAACAATCGACATGCGCCGAGCAGATGATTCCATGTAGATGGCGTCGCTCAAGTCAAAGGCCAACGCTTTCTGGTTGCCGTCACTGCTTCTGAACATCGATCCATCGGGCGAGTAGCGGGGTACATTCCGACTTGAACTCACTCTCGATCGACAGGATTGGGTTTCCCCCTCGACCTCCTGTCTAACATCGAGTCCGGCTAGTCTCACCGCAAGCTCCTCCACCAATGGGACGTTCGCTCGGTTGAGCTTACGGTGCCGGGCACGTTCGCTCGCCTGCGCCGATGGCGTTCGCTCGGATGGAATGACAGAGTGTGCGAACCAAAAGGGGGTTGGCGATCTTAATTCGCGGGTATTCGCATGACATGACAACCGGAAGCTCAATATTCCTGATAGCAGTTGGCGCGATCCTGCGCTACGCCGTAACCGCGACCGTCTCTGGCATCTCGCTTCAGACGATAGGGCTGATTCTCATCATCGCCGGCATCCTCGGGCTGGTACTGTCGCTGTTCTACATGCTCGCGTGGAACCCGAGGCGCGGACAGGTCGTGCGTGACCGAGTAATCGAACGCGACCCATATGAAGAGCCGCCCGTCCGCCCCTGAGGCAGTGGCTGGCGGCTGAACGCGCGAGCACCGCACAAACGGGCCGGCGGGCGGGGCACCCACGTGCCGGACCGTTGTGCGCCGAGCCATTCTCAGCGCTTGAGATTCCCCACAGCCCTCAGTAGCTCGTCCTTGGTCATTTTGGAGCGGCCTTCGACACCAAGCTTGCGCGCCTCTTGATGCCGTCCGTGAGCAGGCATCGGTGATAGGCTCCGCCTTCTAGAGCGAACGATCTATTAGACGATGGGCCGGAGGTGTGTCCAATGCCGGGAGCACAACGATCCGCGGAGCACTCGCCGATGACGGCGGCAGGCCCGCATCACGGCCATCGCCCACATGGTTGGGTGCGCCACTACGCCAAGCTCATCGGACCGGACGGCTCGGTCGCGGCGAAGCTGGCATTCGAGCGCAACAACGACCAGCGCGTGCACCGCCTTGTTGGCGCCGCCCGCGCCCGTCGCCGCAAGACCGGCGCGCCACGCATGCGCGCGCTGCTTGCATCGCCCGGCGGCCGATTGCGCTGGCAGGACGCCGCTGCCCCGCCAGCGCCCGAGCCGGATGCGGCAGTCGTACATCCAATCGCCGCATCGACTTGTGACTTGGATTGCGCACTGGCGCTCGGTGCCACGCAGCTGCTGTTGCCGCTTCATCTCGGACACGAATGCGTCGCTGAGGTGATCGCCGTCGGTGAGCGGGTGGCCACGGTGAAGCCCGGGCAACGAGTGATCGTCCCCTTCCAAATCAGCTGCGGCGAGTGCCCCGCCTGCATGGCTGGACACACCGGCAACTGCATATCCATCCCGCCGATCTCGATGTACGGCTTCGGGCTTGCCGGCGGTCACTGGGGCGGTGCATTCTCCGATCAGCTCACGGTTCCCTACGCGGACGCGATGCTCGTGGCGCTGCCAGAGGGCGTCGATCCGGCGGTGGCCAGCGGGCTGGCGGACAATCTGTGCGACGCCTACCGCCACATCGCACCGCACCTGCCGGGCGTGCTCGAGCGCGATCCCGAGACGGAGGTCTTGATCGTGTCCGTCTCCGACCCGAGGTCGATGTTCAGTGGCAGCGTGCCGCTGTACACCGGCTTGGTGGCCCGAGCGCTGGGTGCTCGTAACGTCGCCCTCGCCGATGCCCGCCCCCACATACGAGCGGAAGCCGAGCGCCTCGGGATGCAGGCGCTCGAGCCGCGCGAGCTGCGGCGATATCCACCCGCCCCGCTGGTCGTCGACATGAGCTTTGACGCGCTTAGTCGCGCGCTGTCGTGCACGGCGCCAGATGGGATCTGTTCGAGCGCGGGGAGCTTGCACCGCAGCGCACGAATCCCAACCCTGCTGATGTACGGGCACAACGTGACGTTGCACCTAGGTCGCACACATGCCCGCGCGTTGATCCCGCGTGTGCTCGAGCTGCTGGCGCGCGACCAGCTGCGTCCATTCGAGATCAACACGCGCATCGCCTCGATCGATGACGCACCCGCCGTGCTGGCAGAGCATGTCCGCGGGGGCACGATCAAGACGATTCTCACCGCGTAGTACTGAGATCCACCTCGGTGCGACGAAGCCCGGGGACTACATACCGCTATTGCCCGTCAACGTCGCGTGCAAGCGCGAAGAGCTCCTTGCTCATCAGCGCCACAGCCTTCTGCGGACTGTGCTCGAAGTGACCGATCTCGCGGTATCCCCGGGACGCATGGAAGGCCAGCGAAGCGTCGTTGCGTGGGACGACGTTGACCTCGCAAACCATCCGCCCGAACGGCTGTGCCGCGGACTCCATCGCGTCATAGAGCTGGGCGCCGATACCGCGACGGCGCATCGACTCGGCGACGGCCACCCGGTCGAGGTACAGGAACTCCTGAAAGCTCTTGCTGAACCAGCGATAGTTGTCGCTGTCGTAGGGCACGCCCGGCGCCATCGCAATCGCAAAGCCGACGACCTCGCCGTCGCTTTCGACCACTAGGTTGCGGTGAGCGAGCGACAGGACCAGCTCCAGGCGTGCCTCATCGAGCGCGCTGAGCTCGTTCACAGACGCTTGATTGAGCTCGAGCAAGCGCGGCCAATCCGCGCGCGTCGGCTCACGCAGGAGCATCAGCCCTCGGCTCGGGGGGCCGGCCCTAAGCCCAACGCACTGCGTAGCTCATCGGATGAGAGCTCCGCGAAGCGCACCACCTTCTCACGTGAGCGCTCGCCGCGCACGACGCTGACCCGCCCTCTGGCGATACCAGCGCGCTTAGCCAGGAGCTTGCAAAGTGCCGCGTTCGCCAACCCGTCGACGGGCGCCGCAGCAACGCTCACGCGCAGCACACCGTCGCGCTCCTCCAGAATCGCGTTGCGCTTGGCTCGTGGTTGCAGGCGAATCGCCAGCTCAGCGTCGGACATGTCATGCAGTATGCGTGCCCATCACGGAAAGCGCGCTGCCCACGACTCGCGCTGCACGCCGGCGGCGTTGATCACATAGGCGATCAACCGATACCAGCCCGCGATCACCAGCAGCTCGATCAGTTGCTCGTCGCTGAAGCGCACGGCCAGCCTTGCCCACAAGCCGTCCGACACATTCGCCGTGTCATACAGCTCATCCGCGAGCTCGATCAGCTCGGCGTCCTGCGCGCTCCAGACGGGATCGTCGGGCTCGCCGCGCACAGTGGCAGCGATCTGCTCATCGGTGAAGCCGAGCGGCTTGCCGAACGCAAGCACATGCACGCCCCACTCGTACTCTGCTCCAGCACGTGCGCATGTGCGGTGGATGACCAGCTCGCGCTCACGCGGCTCGACGAGCCCGTGTCCGAGGATGCCCGCTCCCAGCGGGCGCATTCGTGAAGCGAGCTGTTCGTGGATGTTGAGCGTGCGAAACAGCTTCAGCGGCTCGGCGTCACTGCCGGGCGGCATCCACTTGCGTAGCGAAGCGTCGATCTCCGGTGAGTAAGGCGGATCAAGTGGCGCGATCCGCGGCGGGCGCTCTGTCTCAGGCATCGTCTAACCTTTCGCTTCGATAATCGAAGCAAGGAGTTTAGCTTCTAATTCCGAAGCACGCAACCAAGATTCCTGTCTCGGGACAGCCCGTGCGCGGCTCGCGCACGGGTCGACCGGTGATGGCGCTGCTCGAGCTGCTGGGCAAGCGCTGGGCGTTGCGCGTGCTGTGGGAGCTGCGCGACGACGGAGTCCCCACGTTCCGCGAGCTACAAGCTCGCTGCGGGCACATCTCCTCGAGCGTTCTGGGCGAGCGCTTGCGGGAGCTGCGCCAGGCCGGCATCGTCGCCGAGTCGGCCGGCGAGGGCTACCGACTCAGCGACGAAGGCCGTGAGCTCTTGCAAGCGCTTACGCCGATCGACGCGTGGGCTAAGCGTTGGGCCGCGCGCTGATCGGACGCTATTCCTGCTCGACCCAGTCGAACGAGCGGGTGACTGCCTTCTTCCACTGGCGGTACCCGCGCTCGCGCGCGGACACGTCCATTTCCGGCTGCCAGCGCCTGCCCTCCGACCAGCGCCCACGCAGCTCATCCTGGTCTGACCAGAAGCCGACCGCCAAGCCCGCGGCAAACGCAGCGCCGAGCGCCGTCGTCTCGGTTACCGCTGGACGTACTACGGGCACGCCGAGCACGTCCGCCTGAAATTGCATCAGCAGCTCGTTGGTGGTCATGCCGCCGTCGACCTTCAGCTCCTTGATGGGGGCATCGGCGGCGGCGTTGGCCTCGTCGAGCACCTCGCGGCTCTGCCATGCGCTCGCCTCCAGTGCCGCGCGCGCGATGTGCCCGCGGTTGGCGTATGCAGTCAAGCCGACGATCACGCCGCGCGCGTCATCGCGCCAGTAAGGCGCGAACAGGCCCGAGAAGGCAGGCACGAAGTACACGCCGCCGTTGTCGGAGACCGTGCGCGCGAGGTCCTCCACTTCGGCAGCGCTGTCGATTAGCTGCAGGCGGTCGCGTAGCCACTGGATCAGCGCCCCTGTAACCGCGATCGAGCCCTCCAGCGCATACCTCGGCTTGTCTTCGCCAAGCTTGTAGGCGAGCGTCGTCAGCAGCTTCTGCGAGCGCACGCTCTGCTCGCCGGTGTTCAACAGCAGAAACGAGCCTGTGCCGTAGGTGTTCTTTGCCTCGCCCCGCTCAAAGCACGTCTGCCCGAACAGCGCCGCTTGCTGGTCGCCCAGGATGCCCGCGATCGGGCAACCGACCGCCGCCGTACCGGACGCCTGGCCATACACCTCGCTGGATGAGCGGATCTCCGGCAACATCGCACGCGGGATGCCCATCAGCTCGAGGCTCGGATCGTGCCAGTCGAGGCTCTGCAGATCCATCAGCATCGTGCGGCTGGCGTTGGTCACGTCGGTCACATGCACGCCGCCTTTGGCGCCTCCCGTGAGGTTCCAAAGCAGCCACGTGTCGATCGTGCCGAAGGCAAGCTCACCGTTCTCCGCGCGCTCGCGGGCGCCGTCCACGTTCTCCAGCAGCCATGAGACCTTCGGCCCTGAAAAGTACGTCGACAGCGGCAGACCGACGCGCTCGCGCAGGCGGTCGACTCCCTGATCGCCAGCGAGCTCGCGCACCAGCTGATCGGTGCGCGTGTCTTGCCACACGATCGCGTTGTAAATCGGCCTGCCGGTCTCACGCTCCCACACGACCGTGCTCTCGCGCTGGTTGGTGATGCCGATCGCGGCGATATCGCCGGCCTCAGCGTCGGACTTCGCGAGCGCCCCGTCGATCACCTCGCGCGTTCGGTGCCAGATCTCGCCGGCATCGTGCTCGACCCAGCCGGCGCGCGGGTTGATCTGCTCGTGCTCGCGCTGGTCGGCAGCGACGATCCTCGCGTCCCCGTCGAACAGGATGAAGCGGGTGCTCGTCGTCCCCTGGTCAATCGCCCCTACGTACCTGGCCACCCGCTGCCCTCCGCGTGAGAGTTTCCTCATCCTTTATCGAAACCGAATGAAACGACTGTATTCCACCCGTTGAAGGCAGACGGGAACGAACTACTCGGGCTGTAGCAAATAACACAAATACTGAAGGAGTAGTCGCTTGTCACAGGATCAACAGAGCATCGCCGGACGAGCCCTCACAAAGGTTCCCGAGATAACCGTCTTCTTCTGGATCACGAAGATCCTCACGACCGCTATGGGCGAGGCGACCTCGGACTTCATGAACGCTGCGCTGGGGCCCGCGATCGCCGTGCCGCTGATGCTCATCGGCCTCGTTGTAGCGCTCAAACGGCAGTTCAAGACAGCCGGTTATAACGCGTGGAACTACTGGCTGGTGGTGGTCATGGTCGCGGTGTTCGGCACCTCTTGCGCCGACGCGCTGCACGTCGGCTTCGGCATCCCTTACACAGTTTCAAGCGCGTTCTACCTAGTCGTTCTCGCGGTTGTGTTCACGGTCTGGTATCGGAGCGAGAACACGCTCTCGATTCACAGCATCTACACGCGTAGACGCGAGCAGTTCTACTGGGCCACAGTGCTGGCAACGTTCGCGCTCGGCACCGCCGCGGGTGACATGACAGCGACGAACTGGCATCTCGGCTACCTCTCCTCGGGCCTCCTGTTCGTCTCCCTGTTCGCACTCCCAGCGGTGGCCTACCGCTGGTTCGGTCTCAACTCGATCTTCGCGTTCTGGTTTGCCTACATCATGACCAGGCCGCTTGGCGCCTCGTTCGCCGATTGGATGGACGCCACCGCTCGCAAAGGCGGGCTGGCCCTGGGCACTGGCCCAGTAGCCGTCGGCCTGGCGGTCGTGATGGTCGGCTTCATCGCCTTCCTGGCGATGACCCGGATCGACGTCAAAGGCGATCAGCAAGTCGCGAGCGCAGCAGCGCCGCACGCCCAGCCCGCGCTGGATCTGGAGCTCGACTAGAGGTAGCAACGCGATCCCCACGGGTAGGTAGTGGGTGTCCATACAAGGAGAAAGGATCGCTATGTCTGATCGCTACTTGTCCCACGCGCACGTACGCAGCCGGCGTACCGTCGGCTCACGGGTGATGCGCCCAACGCTCTGGATCGCTGCCGCCGTCGCAGCCCTGATGGCGTTTGCGGTGGCACCGTCGATAGCTGGTGCCAGCACCCCATATGTGTCGCTCGGTGATTCCTACACGTCCGGCCCATTCATCCTGCCGCCCGCGCCCGGCGCGCCGCTCGAATGTCTGCAGTCGGCTCGCAACTACCCGCATCTGGCGGCCTCCGCGCTGGGCCTGTCGTTGAAGGACGTCAGCTGCTCGGGAGCCACCACGGAAAACATCACCACCACCGCCCAGTACTCATCCCAGCCGCCGCAAATCGATGCGCTCAGCTCTACCACCCAGGTCGTATCGGTGGGGATCGGCGGTAACGACAAAGGGCTGTTCCTCAACACGCTCATCACGTGCGGAGCGGAGGATCTCGTGTTTCCGTTCGGGACGCCGTGCAAATCAACGTACGGCCACAAACTCGCCGAAGAGATCGCCGAAGACGGTCCTGTGATCGGAGCGATGCTTCACCAGGTCCACACCGTCGCGCCGTCGGCGAAGGTGTTCGTGGTGGGCTACCCGGACATCCTGCCCCAGAGCGGCAACTGCTGGCCCACCGTGCCGCTCACCACTGGCGACACGGCCTACCTCAACGGCGTCGAGAAGGAACTGAACTCGATGCTCAGCAGCGAGGCCTCCGCCAACGGCGACACGTACGTCGACACGTACACGCCGAGCATCGGCCATGACGCGTGCAAGTCGCTGAGCGTGCGCTACGTCGAACCGGTGCTGCCCGAATCGGATGCGTTCTCCGTGCACCCCAACGAACGGGGCATGGAAGCCGACGCTTCAGAGGTCGAGGCGGCGATGCGGACGAAAGGGATCTCGTAGTGGCTAAGGCGCGGCCGCTACGACTGAATTAATTCAAGTAGATCTGAGATCGCATTGGGGACCGAGGCTGCTTGGGCCTCGGCCTCAAGGCGTCTCGGCCTGGGTGCATATTAGAAGATATTGCGAATAGACGATCATACGATTAATCGTCTATTCGCATGGGCTGTCCAGTTGTGTGCGGAGCCGGGCCAGCGCTAATGGCTCGATAGCGCAAGACCGATATTACGCCCGTGCGAGTCCACACTCTTGTTGCGAGCCATCTCCGTAGCTGGCGAGCCGCCGCCGCTGCACTTCTTTGCCTTGCCCCGTTCGCCCTCATCGCCTGCGGAGGGTCAACGTCAAAGCCCACCGCCCGCGTCACTCCAGCCGAACCGACTCCGACGCTCTCGCCGCTGCCTCGCTCCGTCCACGCTCCACCCGGCTTCTCCCTAAGTGGCTGCCCCGCGACAACAGTGCCGATCAACTCACGCTGCTTCACGCGTCCCACATCCGTCGTCCTCACCCGATCCAACTTCGCCGACATCGTACGCGCGGCCGGGGTAACCGCCGGCACATCACAAGTGTCTTGCCGACCACTGATACCAGCAAAAAAGCCGCACGTGCCCTACATTCTGAACTGTCACGCTCAGGGCATGAGCGGCCAAACACATGTTTTTGTCAGCGCACTTTCGCTGGTCACGGCTACTGGACTCTCGTTCTCGGTAGCAACGCACGACCTTCCCCAGCATCTAAGAGCGCCAGACCACGGCGGCGGAGCCCCGATCATCCTCGAATTCGTCAATTTCGGCCCGCTGGCTAGCACGCGTTGAGAGCAATGCTCGCCCTAGGCTGGTCTATTGATCTGTGTCGTCACGCCCCAATGCCCCTTCACTAACTAAAGCGCTTCCTTAGCTACCGAGTAAATCAGAGATACCGCTTTCAGCCAGCTCAGCCCATTCTCGAGCTCCTTTAGTTTGCCTATCTCGTCGAACGCCGCTCGCGAAAGTCGCGCATACTGATGCTCAAGGGACGTCAGGTGTGTGCGAAATGCTCAACGGCCTCCTCCTCAGCCACGAGGCCAAACGCTCCGCAGCGCAGCAACGCCACTCATCGCCCGAGCGGCTGCCGGACGACCCGCCTACGCACCATCAGGCGCTATGGCTTCGACGACGGAGGAAGATAGGACGTAGCGCCATGGTGTCTCAGCCGCTCGTGCAGCGCTTGGTACTTCCGCACGGCCGGCGCCGATTTGAGCTCGCGCAGTTCCGCAGCGGCCTTGCTTTCGCTTGCATGAGCCCTCCGCGGAGCAGCCGTCGAGCCACATCCGGCGAGCACGAACACAGCGGTGAGGACGCCAGCGGCTCTCAGCGTCCGCCGGCACCACGCCGGACGCCCCGCGAACGTCGATAGCGCTCCATTGACAATCACGTCGGCGATCCCATGCTCACGCTCCCTCGGGCAGATGCGGCCCATATGATTACTTGTGCCATTCATAAGAGAATAGTACGACTCCCACGGCCTTATCCCAGCTTCTGGTACACCATTCCTTCCTTGCCACCGCACCAGAACGCACCATATCCACCCCTTCTCGGCCCCTTGTACCAGCAGTACGCCATCTTGAATTGACAGGGAAGGAACAAGTTGTCAACGTCGACGCTCTATCCGCCCGCAAAGAACTTACACCCCAACCGACCGGTGAAACAATAGCGCGTCGCAACACCAGCGCCTGCCGGCTCGCCGCAACGTAACACCACAAGCCCGACTCCGTAGCTGCACTTCTCGCAAATTTCACGCAGTTGCGATGCGAGGTCGCCTCTACTTACTGCGCCGCGAAAACAAAGGGCTTGCCACGTCGGCCGCGCCGGCCACTGACCGGCCCCGTTTTCGGTGCACGGGACAGAAGCTCCGGCCTCGGGCCGACCCTGCTGAGTCTTCCCGCTACGGCACTAGGGCGGCGGGGGTTGCGTATGTAATCGCAAGTGCTATCGCCGAGGCGAGGCGCCAACTGCCACCTTCTCGCATCACACTCAACGCTTGCTGCTCGGCAGACATCGCGACGGTGGTGAACACAACGTACCCCTTATCTCCCCTCAGACGAACCTCCTTCACACTTGCCACCGTGAATTGCGAGCGCTCATTGCGCTCTCCAATCGTCCTCGCAAGTATTTCACCAAGCCGCTTACCACAACTATGCTCGATAGCGTTGCTACCCCCGCCTCGCGTACTGGCGACCCTAGCCTGGGCCTGTCGCGACAGAAGCGAGCATCCACGTTCAAAGTGCCCGTCCGCGAGGGCACCGTAGTAACTGTGCACCTCGCTAATGATCGCAGCGCGTTCGATATGACTCGCGCTCTCGCCAAACGTCGCAAACGCAGCCTCGTGTTGCGCTTCACGTACTGCAAATTCCGGGGCACTTGGTGTGCTGATCGCGGGTTTGGTCGTCGCTTGTTGACCCGAGCCCCCACAACCCAGCAATCCCAGCACGCTGGCCCCAACCGCCACAGCCTCCGCAACACGATGCCTCGCGGGCATGTTGCTGTCCTTTCGTCGCCTATACATACAGATCCGATAGCACAATCCCGCCGCAACCCTCAAACGTGCTCGTATCTTCGTCTACTTGCACTGCCACGTCAGGGTGCGCTGAGGCCACCGCTTGAGTTATCAAGCTCAGTATCTACATGCAGAAAGACAATTCTGCCCCGCAGCGGCCTGCCACCCCTGGAAGCGCAATCCCATACTACGCTTGATTCAAACGTCATGCTGAAATCTCGGCACCTAGCGTGAATGTCTTGTGGACTAGCAGCCATGCCTCATATCGTGCGTCCCTCGGCACCTCTATCCGCAACGCTGGCCCGAAATCTAGACTTAGAGTCCCACCTTGGCTGACTCGACATTCTAACAGCGACTTATACCTCAACCCAACGACGACATCGCCGAGTCTTGGATCATCATCCTCCGGATCAAGCCGCAACCAACCCGAACCGGCATACTTGACTTGGAATGGCGTCGAAAGCGTTATCGTCAAATAATCGCGTACCGCGTCGCATAGGACAATCTGGAGCTGAACGCTAAATATGACGTGGCTGACTTCGACACCCTCTAATTCCAGGCTTGTTACGCCATCGGCCTCTATCTTTCGGATCATTCGCCCGTGAACCAACGTGGAAAGTTCTGCAACGGTGTTTCATTTCCATAAGGCACGTGATATCCACCTCTAGTCTTGGGCACCTTTCCTGTCTCGTAATCCACCGGGTGCCCATACTCATCATAGTAGACAAGCGATCCCTCGGGATTCGCCGCCGAAGGCCCCATCACGCGAATCGCGTTCTCCATCCCAGTGGTTCCCGGCTCACGAAGGATGTAGCCGTTCTCAAGGAACTCTATGTCATAGTCCAGGCCCTCCTTAGGCTCAGGCGCGCCGAAGTGCTGAAGCGTCGTAAACAGCGTCGCGTTGATCTCCGCTTCGAGTTCCCGCCTCGAGGCGTGTTTTCTTTCCAATGCATGTAGGTGTTCTAGGACGCCACACGGCGCCGTGACGCTATGGCAGGCGTCATACAGTAGGCCAGAGGTATCACCATGGTTTGCGGGATCATCCGCCGTATACGAATACGGTTCGTGCGTCCCTTCGACGTCCGGGTCAACCGTTAGGAACTGTCCCGTGGCGGGATCGTACTCACGCGCCCGTAGATAGATCAGCCCGGTGTCGCTGTCGGTGTATTGGGCGTCGTACCCTAGTGGCGTGGTGCTTGTACCGGTCGTACCGAGCACGTTCCCGTACGCGTCGTACGTAGCTGTCCCCGCGACAGTTCCCGTGGAGCTCGTCAGCAGCCGCGTCGAGCCCTGCTGGTCATGGTGCAGATAGAGAACAGTCCCCGTGCTGTTGTTGATCTGCTCGACTGGGAGGCCACCGGGCCCATAGACGTAGCTGTTCGTCCCGTCATTGAGGAGCAAAGGCAGTTCTTCGGCCGTATCCCACGTGAAGTAGCTCGTGGTCCCGGAGATGGTCTGCGACGCCCGCAGCCCGTCGCCGTTGTAGGCATAGGCATCTTCGATGGCTGCGGTTTCCGTTCCTTTCGGTCTCGTCACCGACGTCAGGTTCCCCGCTTGGTCGTAGCCATAGGTTGTAGCCGGCCCGGATGATGGTTCCGTCTTGGTGCGCTCACCGACTTCGTTGTACGTATACGTAGCAGCGGTGGCTTTGCTGACCGTGCGCGTTTCGAGCTCATCGCCGGCGTTGTACGCGTACGTCGCACTGCCGATCGTCGTCGGGTTGTTCGCTTCGTCGTATTTGTACGTCACCCCGGCGCCTTTCGTGATGCGATTGCTTTCGTCGTAGCTGAACGTGGGTTTTTCTTCGCCCGGTAGCCCTTTTGTGACGGCTTTCGTCACCCCGCCGTCTTTGTTGCGGGTATAGACGAGCGACGCGAGCGTTTCGCTGCCTTTCGTCATCTTGACTTCGCTCATCGCATCGGATTCGTCGTACACGTATTTGTCTTCGTCGCTCGTGCCCGTCGGGAACGTCGTGGCCGTTACGTCCGAATCAGCGTTGTAGGCGAATTTCGTGGAGTGTTCAAGCCAGTCAGCGACCGTCTTCAACCGCCCCGCGCTGTCGTACGTGCGACTTATGGCTTTGCCATTGGGATACGTGATCTTGGTTTGCTCATTGGCCAGATCGTATTCGTAGCCCACCGTGTCACCATGCCCGTCCTTCGTCGCGGTCAGACGATCGAGCTGGTCATATTCATACGTGGTCGTCCCGGTGCCGTCGATCATCTTCGTACGGTCGCCGTCCCCGTTGTATTCGTAGGTGACATCGGGTGTTTTCCCGTCGGAGTACGTGACTTCCGTGAGGCGTTTGTCAGCGTTGTATTTGTACGTCGTGATACGTTTCTCGGCGTCCGTCACGCTGATCAGGTTGCCCGCCTGGTCGTATTCCTTGAGCGTTTTATGGCCCAGCGGGTCGACTATTTCCTTCACCTGCTCAAGCACGTTACGTTCGTATTTGGTGGTGTGTTTGCTCCCGTCCATCTGGCTCATCACCTGGCCCGCCCCGTCATATCCAGTTTCGGTGACCGCCCCATCAGGGTCTTTGACTTTCGTCCGCTCGTTATCAGCATCGTACGTGTAGGTCGTCGTGTCGGCTTCGGGGTCCGTCTCGCTTTCGAGATTCCCATCGCCGTCGTATTTGTAGGTCGTTTCGTGTTTCAACGGTGCGATGAGCTTGGTGGGGCGGCCCTGGGCATCGCGTTCCGTTGTGGTGGTGTACGCGGATTCTTTGGCGCCGCTGACGTGCCCGCGCGGGCTCACCATCGACGTTTCCTGGGAATCTTCGTTATAGCCCCACGTGCGCTTGTCGCCTTCCGGATCGATTTCCGCGGTGCGGTCCCCAGCTGCGTCATATTCGTATTTCCACACGCGTTTGAGGGGATCTTCCATGCTCGTCTCGTCCCCGTGGGAGTCGTAGGTGTATTTCGTTGTCTGTGTAGTGGCGCCCGGCGCGGGACGGGAGATCGTTTCCGGATCGCCGTCGCTGTTGCGTCCGATCGTCGTCGTCTCCCCGTCGGGGGTGGTGGTCGTATGGATGTCGTGCGTCGAGTCGTATGTCCATTTCGTTTCGTGGCCTTCGGGTTCGACCATGCTGATGCGGTTGCCGTGTTCGTAACTGAACGTCGTCGTGTGGCCATCACCGTTCGTGACGCTCACTAGCTCGTCCGCCGAGTTGTACGTCGATGTTTCGGTGGTGGCCAGCGCGGTGCCGTAGCCCTTGGTGACCGCCGCGGACAGCCCGCTGCTCGTCAGGTACTGAACGGTAATGGCGCCGGTCGCCACATTCGTGGTACGCACCTGGAACGGCTGGTATTCGAAGGTCGTCACGCGGCTCATGGGATCTGTCTGTTCGGTCTCCTGATGGGAGCTGTTGTATTTGTTGAGCGTTTTACCCCCGCGCCCGTCGATCATTTCCGTGAGCTGGTGCGAGCCGTCGTATTTGAACTGCCAGCGCAGCGCTGATTCCCCCGGCTGGGTGACCGTCGCGAGGTTCCCTCCTTCGTAGGTGTATTTCACGACGTGTTTCATCGGATCGGTCGCGCTTTCCACGAGTCCTTCGCCGTTGTAAGCGAGCTTGATCGTGCGGCTGTCCGGATCGGTGATCGTTTCGAGCTCCCCGCTACCGTTGTAGGAGAGCGTCGTGGCGTTCCCGTTGCGATCGGTCACGCTTTCCAGACGCCCAGCGCCGGAGAACTTGTAGACCGTTTGGTCTTCGAGCGTGAGCGTGTAGCCCACGACTGACGTGCCGCTGAGCACGTCCTGCGTCCAGGCCGGCGACGTGAACGACCCGCCCGAGCCTTCGGTGAACGCGATCTCGCTACCGTCGGCCTGCACAAGCGTCGCCAGGTGCGCGGAGGGTTCGAGCAAGAGATGTTCGCTGAACGAACTTGACCAGCCGTAGCCGAACGCGCCATGCACCCCCAGCGCCGCCGCTTGCGAGTTATACGTTCGAGTCAAGTCGAGCCCAACCCCGCGACCGCCGATCGCGAAGTCTGTTTGTGTCTGCGAGAAGTCGCCCTTGCAGCTCACCGATTCCCCGCACATCGGAACTTCCTCTTCCGGTGCCGATGGGTTTTCTTCGCCTCCCCAACTCGTTTCCAGCGATACTTCGATCGGCTCGAGGATTTCGATGCCGCCATACCCGCTTGGCTGAGTGATCACACCTAGGTTTTCAACGGGCACCGCTACTTCGGTGACGTTACAGCATCGCGAGTTCTGTTCCATAGTGCCCGAGTTGACAATGAGAGCTTCGTCTTCGCCATGCGGAGAGAGGATCGCCGGATGATGCGGTCCGCCTTCCGCTAGGAACGAATTGTCTTCGAATTTGTTGTTGTTTAGCAGCTCTGCACCAGCGGACATGTATAGCGTCCCGCTACCGAAATTGACCGTCCCATCGTTCACGAACGTACGCGCTTCGAGGCTCATCGATTCACTAGCTTCGTTGAACCTCTGAATCAATCCACTAGAGCCCGGCTCCATCACGAGTGAGCCGCTACCCGAGATCGAGCTCGTCCCTTCCCACTTGAGGGAGGCCGCGACATCCAGGGATCCCGCACCCGTCAGTGTCCCGCCAAACAGCGAGAAGGCTTC
>Ga0210383_10000637_pt1 | contig 31950 bp, 12 predicted proteins | sample IncBWC14OmetaG_FD_160072 | JGI IMG/M metagenome (GOLD analysis project Ga0210383, IMG submission 160072) | Forest soil microbial communities from Barre Woods Harvard Forest LTER site, Petersham, Massachusetts, United States - Inc-BW-C-14-O ... | reverse complement strand
GTCCAGATTGTCGTGCAGAACCCAAAATACAAACCAGTTGGGGCTACTGCGGAACGGTTTGACCATCCTAGATGGCCACCGATGCTCACCAGCAGAGAAAACGGAATGAGAAATTTGATCGACGCAGCTAGCCAGAGCCAATAGCGGGCCCGCGCGTGGTTCTTTCGTAGGATTAACGTCAACAATCCAGCAGTGGCGGCAAATAATGTCGACTGCCACAGGTGATCGCCTAGGGCTGGTGCGACCGCTGCCCAGGTCTCCGACAAATATCTCGGGATCATTGCGGTTTATCCTTTCTCGCAAGACTCCGCAGAGTCTTTTCAGCTTCTTTTACATCCGCAAGCGTGAGTTTGCCGGATTCAATCAGATGCGCCATTACCGGCTTCGTGCGGCCGCCGAAGAACGCCAGCAGGTCATCGATCAACCGCCGTTGGGCAGCCTCGCGGGAGACCGAGGCCTCGAAAATGTGAAAGTTCCCGACTTTCTTCACTCGACGGACTACGTTCTTTGCTTCCAATCGATACACGGTGGTTTGGATCGTCGTATAGGCCGGCTTTTGCTTCGACGGAAAGGCTTCTTGAATCTCGCGAATCGAGCACTCTCCTTGCATCCAAAGCGCTTCCATAATCTGAAATTCCAGTTTCGACAACTTTTTGGGCCGTGCCACCTCCACCTCCACCTCCTATGGCTGTTCGATTATCTACTACATCTGTTTGTTGATGTCAAGAGAAGCTCGCTACGTTCATCCAGAAGGAGAACGGCCTCTGGGGTCCAGCCGCTAGGCAAGGAAAGGAAATAGGCCAGAGGAGATCCCTCCCGGTTTGGTGGCGAGCCGCTCGTTACCGGATTCGGAAGGAGGAAACACAGAACACAGTCAGATCGGGGGAGACAGGGTGCGGGTGTGCCGCTTTGACATGGCCAAGATCGCGGTCGATAATTTTGCAGAGACAGAGTCGAACCAAAGGTTAAGACCAGGTGTTCAAAAAATCGGGGGTGACGGCGTGCAATTGTCAGGATGAAAGCTGGTAGCCTTAGTTGCTGGGGAAGTGGCCAAGGACATGCACCTGGGCGATAGGATGGGTCTGATCTGTGGCGGGACTTTGCTGTGGGTCCGGGCAGGGACAGGAATGTTCCTCAGGACAGGGAAAACCCCATCATGACCAAGCCTACAGCGCATAATCGTAGACAGCTGTTGCTGCTCGGGACTGCTTGGGTGGTCGTCACCTCCTTCGCCCAGACTGCTGCACCTGCGCCCGCGACCGCACTGCCGCCTGCTGCCTCCCCTGTCGCTGCCGTACCTCCGGTCTTCGAGGTGAGTACGGTCAAGCAGAACAAAGCTGGCAGCTCGAGCTCCCATTCCAGCTTTCAGAATGGACTCTTCACTGCGTCTAACATCTTGTTGAAGAATCTCATGCAATATCAGGCCTACGGAATCCCGGAGCCTCGGATTCTGGGCGGCCCCAAGTGGCTCAACTCCGAAAGATTCGACATCGAGGCAAAGACCGACAGCTCGGTCGCCGATCAGTTACGAGCGCTCAGCCGCGAGCAGCGCAAACTTCAGACGCAAGGGATGTTTCAACAGCTCCTGGCGGACCGCTTCAAACTGACCGTTCATTGGGAGACACGAGACCTTCCGGTCTATGCCCTCGTGGTCGCGAAGAAAGGGCCCAGTCTTCATGAATCGAAGGAACCTGACGGTGGCTTGCATACATCGTCGAGCACCGGCCAGTTCACCGCCCAAGGCATTAGCCTGACGGAAATGGCCCAGGCCTTGACACAGGAGCTGTCGAAGGAACTGGGCCGCGTGGTCCTCGATAAAACCGGAATCAAAGGAAGATATGACGTTACGCTCAAGTGGACGCCGGAAACCGACGCAACTCCCGTTGCCAGTGGACCGGACGGGACTTCACAACAAGACTCCAGCCCCTCTATCTTCACGGCAATTCAGGAACAACTCGGCCTGAAGTTGGAATCGACGAAGGGCCCCGTACAGGTTCTTGTGATCGATCACGTCGAGATGCCTTCAGAAAATTAGTTAGCGTCCGTTGCCGCCTCCACCACTGATTTGATCGATGGCTACGAACGGGTACTGCGACACTCCGCAGCCGGGCATTGGCAATTGCCCCGGTGCTTAGCCATCGCTCACGTACGCTCTAGGTTCTGTCTCTGCCTAGCCGTCGAATGCGTTCGCGGTTCGTCTTCGTCATGGTCGTCCTGGAGTTCGAGCATAGGTGCCTTACTGAGCTTGACTCTTGATTCCACATAATGCACTTCGCCCGACGTCGAAAACTGTGCGACGAATCTTCTAAAATCCGCGACCTAGGGTTTCATCGTTTCCAATCATCGCATGTCCGCTAACGCGAACCAGCCGAACGGTTTGTCTGGCAAGTTCGACCAGTACAAGCGTGACATTCCGTATGCGACGTTGGCGCAGGCGTTCCAAAGCCTTGTCCGGCCGCTTCTCAGTAAGGGCGAAGACGACTTACGGAAGAGGCGTGATGCACTTCGGGAGGCGCTCGAGCCGAACGGCCCCCGCTCGAAGGAAACTGGCACGACACTGCCAGCCGCCTCCGGGTATGGATGCCGCCGGTGCGCCTAGATCGGCTCGCCAAGCTCGCGTTCGATCAGATCCGTCAGGCCTCGGTGACGACGCCCGCTACACTGATCCGCCAGCTCGAAGCGATTTGCCGGCTCGCACCGCGACTTCCGCACGCCTGCCGTCAAGCGCTGTCGGATCAAGCGGACGCGATCCAGGAAACGGCGAGTGCGCTGGTCGCGCTTGATCGCCGCGACCTCGACGCGGCGTGGCAACTTGCACACACCGCTCTCGTAGCGCTGCCCCGGCATTTGTGACGATGGCGCCGAGGTTCGGCTTGGCGATTCCCGCATTGGCTTCGCGATCTGAACTCGCCGAGTTTCTTGGACGTTGCCACGGGTGTCAGCGAGAACAGCGTCGAGCTTGCTTTAAAGCCGGGACGCTTGCTACTTTGCAGACTCGCTGCGCAGCGCCGCGCGAACCTTCCCAAGCAGTGAGCGTCTGGTGAATGGCTTCTCCAGGAACGCCGCTTCCGGCACCAATTTGCCACGTAGAGCAACCAGATCGCCTGGGTATCCCGAAATAAATAACGAACGAAGATTCGGATAGAACGCTTTGGCCTGCTCCAGCAGCTCAACCCCACTGTTGCCGGGCATTATGACATCCGTAAGCAGTAAATCGATTCTTGGCTTAGAAGCCTTCATGAGGTCCAGTGCGTATTCCGCATTTGTCGCTTCGATGACTTGGTAACCGGCATCTTGCAGCATTTGGACCGCCAGCTCGCGCAGAGGTCCATCATCTTCCACAACCAAAATCGTTTCTGATCCTCCCGGAAGCTCGGCTTGTTCAGGGGACTGCACCAGAGGTTCGGCTCTTTCGGCCACTCTGGGAAAATAAATTTTGAACGTCGTGCCCTTGCCGGGCTCGCTGTAAACGAAGATGTAACCCCCGCTCTGCTTCACAATTCCGTACACCGTCGAGAGTCCGAGGCCGGTCCCTTGCCCAACCCCTTTTGTGGTGAAGAAGGGCTCGAAAATTTTCGCTTTGATGCTTTCGTCGATGCCACAACCCGTGTCGCTGACGACCAAAACGACCTGTTGTCCGGCGCGGGAGCCTGGATGCTGGGAAACATAGTGCTCGTCGAGTTCAGCATGCCCCGTCTCGATGAAGACCTTGCCTCCGCTCGGCATCGCATCGCGCGCGTTCACCATCAGGTTCATCAGGACTTGTTCAAGCTGGCCCGGGTCGGCACGGACACTTCCGATCGGTGTTGTCGGCCGGAATGAAATGGCGACATCCTCGCCAACCATACGCTGCAACATGTCGGCCATGTTATGCACCACATCGTTCAAATCCAGGATTTTCGGGAACACAACCTGTTTCCGGCTGAACGCCAACAGTTGCCGAGTGAGCAAAGCTGCCTGATTCGACGCTTTCTTGATTTGCGCAAGGTACCGGTTCACTGGACTTCCCGGCGCAACCAGATCGAGCGACAGATCGCTGTAACCGACAATCACGCTGAGGATGTTGTTGAAATCATGTGCCATGCCCCCGGCCAACCGCCCTACGGCTTCCATCTTCTGGGCTTGGCGGAACTGCGCTTCCAGGCGCCGGACCTCCGTGACGTCGCGGGTGATCGCAAGCACGCAGGGTTGCCCGTCAAGTTCAATCGATTCCGCCCACACCTCTGCTTCCCGAGTCTCTCCCGTCGCGGTCGTGAATTGCGTATGATGTTTTGCCACCTGTTTGTCTTCCTTCAGCTGCCGCAGCATATCCGTGCGATCCGAGGGTTCGCTCCAGAAGCGCAATTGTGCGGCAGTGTGACCAATCACATCACTGCGCTCGAATCCGAGCAGATCGAGGAAGGCGTCGTTTACGTCTAGATAGCGCCCGTCCGCTTCCGTCGATATCGTGATTGCCAGCGGGTTTTTGCGAAAGGCCTTGCTGAACCTCTCTTCCGATTTGCGTAAATTCTCCTCTGTACGCCTGCGCTCCGTAATGTCACGAATATTGCATTGGATTACGCTCTTGCCATTTGCTCCGTAGACGTTGCTGACGAACTCGACGTTGACGCGCCGCCCACTCTTGGTCTCAAGTGGCAAATTCTCATATCGGATATATTGCTTGTCCTGCAGTTCTCGAAAGGCTGCTTTCGATTCTTGAATTTGCTTGAATGGGCCGATGTCCCAAAGTGTTTTGCCAATAAATTCTTCTCGTGGATAATCCAGCAGATTAACCAAGAAAGGGTTTACATCGATTATCAATCCCGAGTGCGCGTCGAGAATCAGTATTCCATCCTGCGCTGTCTCAAACAGTCGACGGTATCTGGCCTCAGAAGCACTAAGCGCCTCTTGCGCCCGCTTACGTTCCAGCGCCAGATCGCCCTTCTTCCCGTTTTCCATTAGGAATTCTTCCCCATCCGCCCTTGCGGGGATTGCACAAAACGTCGAACCTACTCAACGCCGAGGAGAGTTCGGACGGTACCGATGTTGCTTCCGGCGGCGGAGGACTCCCTTTCCCGACACCTTGGCAATGCAGAGCCTGCCAATACCACGACGGGAGCGAAGCCCGCAGTCAGAGTAACCGGACCCCGGTGGCCGCGACATCCGGGTTATTTCGGATTTTGGCTCGTATTAATTACGTGCTTCAGCATCTGCCGGGTTTCTTCAATTGCTGCGTCTACGAGGCTGTAGCAGCCTTTTCAAGCAAATCGGCTCGCATGTGCCTCCGCAAAATTACGGATTCACAAGCGCTGCAGCATACGTGTTTACTCCATTCAAGACACAGGTCAGAGCGGGAGAAAATTACCGTGCCGCGGTCGACGAGGCGTCTTTTGCTGGCGGACGATCATCCGGATTTGTTGCGAGAGATACAACAGTTGGTGGCCACCGATTTCGACGTGGTAGGGAACGCCACCGACGGCCTGATGCTCGTCAAGATGGCGGAAGCTCTGAAGCCGGACGTGGTGGTGACTGATATTCGAATGCCTGGGCTCAGTGGAATCGACGCGGCCCGAACCATCCTGCAATGGAAGGCCTGCAAGACGGTTGTTCTCCTAACGATGTACGACAGTCCGCGCCTAATCAGAAGCGCACTGGAGGCCGGAATCCTTGGGTACGTTCTCAAGGCGACTGCCGGAGAGGAACTCTTACCCGCCATTGAAGAGGGGCTGCGAGGGCGCGTGTTCATCTCGCAGCGCCTTAGACCTCGCACGGTCGGGTCGTAGGATGTATGATTATCGTGACAACAGCACGGAAGAGACCGGGAGGGATGTGCCGTTATGGTCTTGACCACGGTGCTTCTTGCCGACGACCACACGATCGTTTCCGAGGGGTTGGAAGCGCTTCTCAAGGATCGGTTCAAGCTGGTGGGAACCGTTCGTGATGGGCGCGCGCTGCTTGCCGCGGCGGATCATTTACGACCTGAGGTTATCGTCACCGACATCTCCATGCCGCTCCTGAACGGACTTGATGCCGTTCGACAGATCAAAATTAGCTTGCCTAGGACCAAGGTGGTCGTACTCACCATGCACGCCGATCCTCACTTGGCTGCGCAGGCTTTCCGCGCTGGCGCTTCTGCTTATCTTCTGAAGGTGTCTTCCGGAGAGGAGTTGGTCAGGGCGATTGACGAGGCTTTGCGAGGCAGAGTGTACCTCTCTTCCTTGATTTCAAAGGATCTCATCAGTGTCTTGTTAGAGGCCAAGGGCGATCTCGCTGTTGGGAAATCTCAGCTCACGCCACGCCAGCGCGAAGTCCTCCAGCTAATCGCGGAGGGGCGAACCATGAAGGAGATCGCATCGATCCTGAACATTTCCCGGCGCACAGCGGAAACACATAAATACGGCATGATGGAGAAGCTGGGCGTGGACACAACCGCGAGCCTGGTCCAGTACGCCATACGCCTCAAACTCGTTGCATAGGATTTCGACTCAGGGCGACCAGCGGAGCAGTTGGGTATGGAACTAAAAGTCAGCCGTGGAACAAGCAGCAACCCGCCCAACGGACGATGCGACTCCGGACGCATAGAAGATATCACTCGCGACCCCACAGAGCCGACACTCACAGAGGAGGCGGCGCGGCGCCGCACACAACTGTACTCCAGACTCGTCAATTCTCTAGATTGCATCGTGTGGGAGGCGGATGCCAGAACTCTTGAGTTCTCGTTCGTCAGTCCGCAAGCGGAGCGGATGCTCGGCTACCCGGCGGAGCAGTGGCTTTCCCCTGGGTTCTGGGCCCAGCACGTCCATCCCGAAGATGTCGAGTGGTGCACCAAATTCTGCATCCAGGCTACACAGCAAGGGCAGGATCACGAATTCGAATATCGCATGATCGCAGCAGACGGCCGGACCGTGTGGCTGCACGACGTGGTCAGCGTGCAGCGAGCGCCGCACGGTCCTGAGCGTCTTACAGGCATGATGATTGACGTCACGACCCGGAAGGTGGCAGAGACCGCCCTGAAAGAGAGCGAAGAGCGATTCCGGCAGGTATTTGAGAACAGCGCCGCCGGCATGGTGATCAGCGACGCGTCTGGCCAAATACTCCGCGCCAATAAGAGCTTCTGCGATCTGGTAGGGTTTTCCGAAGACGAATTGCGGGAACGGTCGATACTTGAAATCACCCACGCCGGAGACCGCGAGTCGACCCGGGCGTATTTGGAAGACATCCAGCGGGGCCGGGCTCAAATACACGAACTGGAGAAGCGATACGTCCGTCAAGACGGCGAAGTCGTGTGGGGTCGCACCAGTGTCGTCTTCCTGCTCCCGGACGGACGTGCCCCATATTCGATAGTCGTTGTACAAGACATCACCGAGCGCAAGCGGGCCGAGGAGTTGTTGCGCGAGAGTGAGGAGCGTTTTCGAGCGATTTTCGAGAATGCAGCACTCGGCACGTCACTGGTGGACCGTCAAGGACACGTCATCAAATGCAACCCGGCTATCCAAAAGATGCTCGGCTATACCGAACAAGAACTGCGTAGCATGGCGTTCACTACGTTTACACACCCGGACGATATAGACCTGGACTGGGAGTTATACAGAGAACTGGTCGATGGGAAGCGCGACAAGTACGAGATTGAGAAACGCTATCTCACGAAGGATGGTCGCGTGATGTGGGGGCAGTTAACTGTTTCCCGCGTTATGAATAATAAAGACGGCGCACTAGCAGACTATACGGTTGGTATGGTTGAAGACATCACGGAGCGCAAGCGGGCCGAGGAGTTGTTGCGCGAGAGTGAGGAGCGTTTTCGGACAATTTTCGAGAATGCAGGACTCGGCACGGCGCTGGTGGACCGTCTGGGACACCCCATCAAATGCAACCCTGCACTTCAGAAGATGCTCGGCTTTACCGAACAAGAACTACGTAGTATGGCGTTCACCGAGTTTACCCACCCAGACGACATAGACCTGGACTGGAGGCTATACAGCGATCTGGTCGATGGGAAGCGCGACAAGTACGAGATTGAGAAACGCTATCTCACGAAGGATGGTCGCGTGATGTGGGGGCAGTTAACTGTTTCCCGGGTTAAGAGTAAAGACGGCGCACCGGCAGAATACATGGTTGGCATGGTTGAAGACATCACCGAGCGCAAGCGAGCGGAGGGGCAGCTGAAGACCGCTCACGACCAGTTGACGAAGGAACTCGCGGAACGGACCCTCGCCGAAGCGGAGATCGCTCGCCTGAGTGTGAGTCTGATCAATGCGCAAGAAGAGGAGCGCACGCGGATCGCTCGCGAGCTACACGACAACCTCAGCCAGCAAATCGCAGGCCTCGGCATCGCGCTCAGCAATATCAAACGCCAGATTCCTGAAGACCGTCGCGAAGCTCGCGAACAAGCGGAGCGTGCTTACGACAGAGTGTTGGCAATCGGTGAAGGCGTCCGCTATCTGTCACATCAGTTGCATCCTGCGATCCTCGAACACTCGGGGCTTGTAGCCGCACTGGAATCTTACTGCACCGAGTTCGAGTCGCTGACCAAAGTGAATGCCACGATCCAGGCCGAAGGTACGTTTGACGACCTGTCCGCCAACGCGACACTCGGCATCTTCCGAATCGCTCAAGAAGCGTTGCAGAACGTATGGAAGCACTCAGGTGTGAGAGAGGCCGGTATCTGCTTGGCACGGGCCCGAGAACATATGCGGTTGCAAATCTCAGACCGAGGCATCGGGTTCGATCCTACTCAACCGTCCAAAGAGGCAGGATTGGGCCTGGTTAGCATGCGAGAAAGAGCAAAACTGCTGGGCGGCACGCTTACGGTCGAAAGCTCGGCGAGGCGGGGGACCACAATTATCGTCGACATCCCAGTAAGTCCTGCCCCTCTGGCCAAGGCGTCAGAGTAGGAAGGCCTCCTGGACAGAGAGATCAAAGTCCAGCCACACTAGCTGTTTGAGCAAGATGCCCTGTGCTTGCGTTTCAGTGCCTCCTGCTTATGACATTCCGTTCCCAACAGTGCAAGCAGACTGTCCAATAATCCGGAACGGTGTTCACTGCAAGGACAAGGGGTTCGTCTTTTCCAGCGACACGCGTGAGGCTAGAGAAGGCACCAAGCTAGCTGCTTTTTGGGTCCAGTAGTACAGACGGGCCTGCCTCGCAATGACCCAGGTGAATGAAAGCTCTTCGTACACCGTGTCTTCAAATTCTTCCGGCGTAAAAACGTGTGCGTCAACCGGATGCATAACATCGAAGAGCAATCGCCTCACAATCTTAGCGGCACGAGGGTCATCTGCTTGCTTGATAACAAACAGATCAAGGTCGCTTCTTTCGCGCGCGCTACCCGTGGCGTAGGAGCCGAATGTCCCCACGGCCAGCGGCGCGTATCCCTGCACGATCTTGTTAGCAATCCGGTCAATGTCGTTTTCGGTCAGCATAGGTCGTGTCCGTCAGTACCAGGTCGTTTCCGTTAAGTCACTGAATGGAGTAAGTGATCACCAGCAATACGTCTTCGATCTTCGAGGGATCGAGCCGCACCTGGCCATTCACGGTGGTTGACAACGCCGCCGGTAGGCTAGCGCTCGGAATGCTCAGGGCAAGCGACTGCGGCGTGGTTAGGGCCGGCGAAAGTGTGGCGGTGGCCGTGAGCGCCGCTACCGGATCGCCCGCAGTGGTTTGCGCAGTTGACGGGGCGAGTGTCAGCGGCGTACTGGAACCACCCGTGGGGCCAAGCGAAGCGGCCATCGTGTTGCCTGCGGCAGCAACCGATAGAGCCAAGTACACTGCGATCGTTTGAATCTCCACACCTCCGCTGCCCAGATTGGAAAACGGAAAAACATTATCGGTGAGCGGCAAAGTGAGGGTCTGCTGCGTGGCGGTGGAGTCGGCCGGATTGAAGAAGGAATAGTAGGAATCACTAAAAGTGTTCCGCGCGCTAACCAAGATGGAACGTGGCGTCGTCGGTTTCAGTGCGGCTCGAACGTTATTGGCCGCCGCTTGATCCCCACCGCCGCGTGCGGTGTAGCGTACGTGGAGAACAACATCGGTGATGGTTGAGAAATCAAAATTGTTATCCCGAGGATCGAGTACAAGATTCCAGGTGCTGATCGCCCCCTGCCCCTCAAATGGCAGCCAACGTTCGTCCCGCAAGTTGACCTCGAACAATCCGGAATCGTTTTGACCGGTGCTGGTGGCGATGGTTTGCGTGCCGGAGGCCGCCATCGGCGAAGTGATGACGGTGGGATCGTTTGGCGCCGCGTTGGCCGCCTGCGGAGTGTAGGTTGAGCCCGGGGCCTGGATGCGAACCATGGCGTTGATCAAACTCAAACTTGCATTCACTCCTGTATAGGGTCCAGTGACGCATGCGAAGGTAAGCGCGAACCCGCGCAGCCGCCGGAAGTACTGACCCGGGTGATCCGCCTCAAACAAAGCTTCGTCGAGCGAGATCTGGCAGGTTCCGGTTTCACGGAGCATTACGAGAGCAAGAGGAGACGTAAGCGCGAGAGAAATGTGCTTGGTCAGTTCAAGTTCGCGGCTATTTTCCGCGAGGTATTGGGCCTCCATCCGGCGCAGGTCGAAAAGCAGGCTGTCTCCCGCTGACAGGCCTTTGTGCTGGCTGTCCCAGTATCCAAACTGAATGAAGGTATCGAAGTTTCCAAGTTCGTATTGATAAGCGTTCTGTGACTGGAGGGCGAGCGAGTAGGCAAGCTGATACGCCTGGGTATAGACCGTGGTCAACTGGGAAAGCATCCAGTTGTAAAGCTGGGCATTCGTATATTTGTTGGTAAGAAAATCACTGACGGCTTGAGCATTCGCAATTTGTGCGTTTTGAATGGAGAGCTCGGTATTTGCAATGCTAAGGCGGTCAGCGGCGGCCGCGATCTGGCTGTCCATTTGCGTAAGTTCCGCGGCAGCGAGCTGGGCCTGGAGCTGCCATTCGTCCATCCGCCGCTCGTATCCGCCCAGGGTCGCGGCCATGCCGCTGGATTCGCTGAGAATGCCGGCCAGCCCGCGTGCCACGCTGGCGAATGAGGAAGCAGAAGATGCAACGTTTTCACCGCCGAAGGCGACGACCACGGTCGGGGTTCCACCAAAGCCCGACACACCCACGGTGGCGGTTGGGACCAGGTGCGCGCCGCCGGAGGTTGAATCCAAAATGAGGGCGAGGCCATTTGCGATCAAGGCGCTTCCCTGAAGAGTTAGCGCAGCCGTCTCCCACGCGTTCATAAAGGCAATCGTGGAATAGAAATTGTAGCGAATCTGAACCACGGCTTTCTGATTTTGCAGAGCCGTAATCTGTTCCTGCGCCTCGGTCACCTGCAGATTCTTGACCGCCAGCATTTGCGTCTGGATATCAAGCTCCTGATTAGCCCGCAGGACTGACAAGGTTTCCGCATCCTGCTTCTCGAGCGCCGACAGAATGAGCGAGCCATACGAGCGAACGTCATTCGTCAACTCCACGGCTTTCTGGAGATACACGGAAAAACGATAAATCGGCGCCGGCTGCGCCATACCGGTGAAAGCAGCGCCGGCTGCTGCTGCCTCAATCAACTGCAAAGGATTGAGGGGCGGTCCGTACAACGGCAAAGGCTGAGCAATGCCTTGAAGATTGAGGCAATGGCGAATGTTGTACAGGCGTTGCGATACGGTCTGCCAGTATTCCAACAGTTGGTCGTTCGGCGGAATGCAGAACAGCAGCGTGTTCGCAACTCCTGGGAATTGCGGCAACTGTGACGTCCCGTTTGTTCCCTGGACGATCGATTGCGGGGGCTCCGGCGCGACCACAAGATTCTCGACGCTCACGAGCGCGTTGGAGAACAAGTCAATATTCTTCAGCGATGCGTAGGTTGGCAGTGCCGCTCCGCTCTGGTTCGCATTTGGAGGGCGTACCACTTGCGGCTGCGGCCCCAGAATCAAATCCGCCAGTATATAAAGCTGCTCGGCCTGGCTTACGTTTTCGGCGGTGTACTGGTTGTAATACCAATCGCCCCAGGCGATCACATCGTCGAGAAACTTCATGACCGTGGCTTTGCCATAGGCCGAAATGCGAAGGCTGGCTATGGCGTGAGGATCGAAGGGGTCGTTGAGCCAATTCGCGATGGCATTGGCCGTGGCCAGATCGTTGATTCCCTGTTGGGTGTCGGCCGCAAGAAGGTCGAGAATGTTCTGTATCTGCTGGTTGGTCCAATCCGCGGCGTTCATCGCATTCAGGGGCGCGGTCTGCCAAAAACGCTGCGGTGCAGGTTCCGTGCTTGAATCCGCCGGATTGAAGATGAATTCCAGCCAGGTCATCGCATCTTGGAATTGCTGGTTTTGCATCAGCAGCGAGGCCATGAACATGGGGATGTGATAGAAAACTTCCCAGTTGTAGAGCGAGTAGGCCCCGGCCGAGCCGATGGAAAAATCGAGGTTCGTTTCACCCGGATCGGCGGCGCCAGCGGTGCCCGGGTAGGGCGTTTCCACGAGACTCGTAGGATTGTAGATCGACTTGAAATCAAAATTGGGCGTAAACCCACGCACAGCCTGCGCATTCAACTGAAGATTTCTCGTCATGAGCTGCGAGACTCCGCCGATTTCGAGCTCCCGCAGGAAAGTGCGCGCGTAGGGATGATAGAAAGTTTCGAACGTGTATTTCGTCGCCCATTGCTTTATGTAGGCAGTGTTCGTAAGTTCCACGGGCGAACTGGAAATCGTGAAGTATTCGGGCTGAACCAGGTAAGTGCGTCGTGGGTCCGCCACGAAAAACGGGTCGGCCGAATCGAACACCAATTCCTGAGCCGGAACGACAATGCGCGGATCCTCGATCGTAGAAAGCAGCGTGTCGCTCACGGGCTGTCCCGTATTCGTCGTAGCGTAGAGCACGTTCAGATCGCGAATAGTTCCGGAACTGTTGCCGGTGTAACCCCCGTAGACAATGTCCTGCGCGGAGAAGCCGTACATTCCAGGGACCGCGAGCTGGCCCGTCATCGATGCCGAGGTCACGTAAACAAAAGTCGGTTCCTGTGCGGGGTCGATGGCGGGCGAAGGAGGCAAGAAGCTCGCCAACTCTTGAACGCGGAGGGGCGCCTCCGGCATGGGAAGAATAGCTGACGCGACCAGATACGGCGCATCGGTCGGAAAGAAGATGAAGAGTGCCGGGTTGTGCGATTTGTATATCTGAATATTAAGATTGAACGAGGCATCCTGCCATGAGCGGAACGTGAACGAGGCTGGAGGATCTTCTGTGGCCAGAAACATTTTCTGCGGGAGCGTTTGCTTCGCTTGCCATTGCCCGGCACTGAATTCACTCATGGCGAATTCAACGGTCCAGAACTTCGGGGGCGCTTGCTGCGCGGGCATAGAGCCATCGCTCGCAGCTACTGGAATAGCCTGATCGCTCTGCTGTTCAGCGACTTGCTTGAAGATGGGCCATACCAGATGCAAATGCTGATCCCAAATCACCGGGATGAGATGTTGGGCAGCAATGTCCAGGTTCAGAGGCAGCCAGGCGCTCCACGCACCCGAACCTGCGACCAGTCCATTACGGGTGCGGTAGAACCATTGCGGCGGCGTGCCGCGCGCACGGGCGAAGACGTGCAGCACCGTCGAACCGTCTGGCTTGGTCTCGTTGTAGTGAGCCGCTATTTGCAACCGGGCGACGCCCACAAGCTTCCGCAGGTAGTTCTCGATGGCAGCCTCGGCGGCATCGGCGTCGCAATTGGTTTGACGGAGATCGTTTTCCAGATCGGTGAAGAAGGGCGAAGCATCTTTTCTCAATTCCGGCAGAAGATAGTTTTCAGGATAGAGAAAAACTTCGCGATTTGCCTGCCATAAGCGGAATTGCTGACGCCACGACCATTCGCTCCAGCGGCTGTCGGTGGTGTCTACCTTGACGTCGCCGAAGGTCAGATTCAGGAAGCATTGCTGCACAAACTGCTGGATTGCCAACGCCGCTTGCAACAGCCGCGTGGAGACGGCGCATGGAGACATTTCCGGATCGATCAGAAAGTAGTCGAAGATGTCGTCGGTGGTCAGGAGAAGCGAAGTAGACGCCGCCGGGCCAGGACCGAGCAGATAGGCGACCAGCGCATCGCGGCGGCTTTGACGCAGCGCGTCCTCGACGGGCTGAATTGCGGCCAACCACGCGCTTTGCGAATATTGGGACTGCAAAACTCCCATCGCAGCGGTGGCAGTGGCGGTGGTAGGCGGGACGGCGGCCAGTTGTACCAGGCTCGCGCCGCTCATTCCATAACGCGCCACGACATCAAGCGCGTTCGCCAGCGCCGCCAGCATGGCCGCATCGGCGAGTGAACCAGCGAGATTTCCGGGGGCCAGGTTCGGAGGCGTCGCGCCCAGCGCGGTTGCGATGGCGAGCACATCGTTGACGCTTCCGTTGAGGGCGGCAGCGAGACCTGGAACCGTGACCGTGCCTCCGCTCGTCCAGACTCCATTTCCGGCGGAGCCGTCGAGGGTAACCTGCGACGCAGAAGTTACCGTAACCGTGAACACGCCGTTCGTTGCGGTATTGCCGAGCACGCCGCTGATGGTGACTTGCTCTCCGGTTTGTAAGCCGTGAGGCGATGCGGTGGTGACCACAATTGGTGTCGTGTTCGTGGAGCCGGTAACAGCGATCATTCGGCCGCCTATGGCGGTTGGCAGATCCGCCGGCAAAGTATTGGGCGGCAGCCATTGGCTCAAAAGGTCGAATAGTTTAGGAGTGCGAGCCGACTGGCGCCGATTCAGCTTGAAGGCCCGCAACAGGCTCTCGAATTGGCTGTAGGGGCTGGCAGTTACAGGAACGAGCACAAGCGCACCCGGATTCAGCCATGCGAATGTGCCGGCATTTTCGATGGCAAAGGCGAATTCATCGTCTGCAGGCCGGAGCGCGTTGAAAAGCGCGGCAGCTTTTGCAATCGAGATGAAAGCGTTGACGAGCGCCGGAAATAGCGATGGGTCAACGCTGGCGCCCTGCGTCGCGAGGAGTTGAATGGTGGCCGGGCTAAGCGGCAAGACTCCCGCGTTCTCCAGTACTGGTGCCACAACGTTGGCCGTAGTGCCGGTTGCCGCGGCCAGAGCTGTCACGAAAATCGTCTGAATGGTGTAGGCGTCGTAAGCTGTGACCGTCACCACGCCGCCGGACGTCCACGGCCCATTGCCGGATGGTCCGTTGAGCGTGAACGAGGTCGCGCTCACGGCTGTAATGGTGAAGGTTCCGTTGGCGGCGGAATTGCCAACCACGCCAGAGATCGTGACCTGCGTGCCGGTCTGCAGACCCATCGGCGACGTGGTAGTGATTGTGATTGTAGGCGTGTTCGAGGCTCCGGTGATCGACGACGTTCTGGGCGCCGGAAGCTTGGCGATGGCATCGCAGATAGTTTGCAGAACTGCCGTCGACTGGGCCGCGGTGAACGTCAGCGAGCTTGCCGAAGCCGACTGATCGCGCAGGAGGTAGTCAAGATCGACTGCGGCAAGTCCGGTGCCACGCAGGACCGTAAACCGGCGATAGAACTCCAGTGTGTCGTCGGGCTTACCTTGAAAGGGTTTCCCCGCGGTCAGCTGGATCCAGAGTGTGAGCTCCGCAACTTCCAGCGAGAGAGCAGACGAGAGTCGCTGATATTGCAACAACCAATTCAGGGTGTCGAGCGAGAGCGTATTCGCCGCGCCGGTAAACGTCAAAATGGCGGAGATATCTGCTGCACTCAGGCCGAGGGCCGCGGTAATCGCAGTCTGTTCCGGTGTCGGCGGCGCGGGGTTGGCCGCAAGAATCTGGTTGCCGGAAAGAATTCCAATGACGCTGCCGCCGGATGTCCATGCTCCGTTCCCGGTTGATCCGTTCAGGCTGAAAGATGTGGAATCAATCACCGTGATGGTGAACGTGCCGTTGGCCGCGGTATTCCCCGCTACTCCGCTGATTGAAACCTGCATTCCCGACTGGTAGCCGTGCGGCTCGGCGGTGGTGATGACAATCGGCGACGCATTGGTTGCGCCCGTGACGTCGGTTTGACCGAGTGGAACAAAGATATTCCCCGCGGAAGCCAGCACTGCGGCACTGCGAAACACTTCGCTGTAGGTGGACGCGACAACCGTGTCTTCGTTGCCGAGGTGATTGGTGACGTCGCGCGTTTCCAGCGGAAGCCAGAAGCTCAGGACTTCCTGGAAAGGAAGTTTTAGCAGGGATTGCACTGCAATCGCGCCCGCAAGGAAATAGAGGAAATCGTCGTTTAAGACGCCTCCAACGGCGGCTTTGAGCGCCCAATCGAGCTCCCACATCTTGAGATTGGTGGCGCTCCACAGCCGGAGAAAACGATTGGCGCGATCCAGCACGTCGCCACTCAGTCCAGTAAACGTCATCCCATCGGTATCCGCACTCAGTATCTGGACGCCGGCCAAGGTTTCCGTGCCCAACGACAGCGTGACGCCTGATTGTGTGACCCAGACAACTTCGAGAAGCTGATAGAGCTGTTGCAGGGAAAGACCGGTGTGATTGAGGAGCACAGGGACCTTCGACAACGCGGCAACCCAGTCGCCCGGATTTGGCGAATAGGGCGCGCCCGTTTTCGGATCGATCACACTGGGAGGATGTTGAGCGAATCCCCAGCGATCCCAGGCCTGATGCGGATCGCTGCCGTTGACTACTTTCTGCATCTCGGGATTGAGACCGAGGCTGGCACCGGCTATCGCCGGAGCCGAAGCGGCCGCAACCGGATTTCCCGCAAACAGCGCCAGCACCGCGGCGCGAGTCGTCCCCAGCGCGGCGATGTACGCAGAAGTTTGCGAGAATGCCAGATCAAAAGGAAGCGTCAAAGGAAATACTGCGTTGGCCGTAAGCGCATAGGCCGCCTGCGAAATCTGTTGAGGAAGCGCACGCCGTTCCTCCGACGTGCCAGCCGTATCGATCACGGTAATCGGCGGAGCAGGCGGTGCGATGGCGGCTTCGAACAACTCGTTCACCAGGTCAATATAGGGCAGCGTAATATTCGTATTGTTGCAGTCGAGCGCGACGTACTGAATATCGGGCCGGCGGAGGAGCAGTGCGTCTAGCGCGCTGGTGACTCCCGTGCCGCTGGCGGCGAATCCTTTCAAATATTGCAGTAAGTCAACCAAGTATGCGGCTGGGCTATAAACCGACTGGCAGTCTTCGCACTGGAAGTAGTCGAGCGAACCAAACAGCGCCTGAAGATCGGGCATGCCTTGGAGCGCCGTGGAGCTGGCGTTGGTAGGAGCCAGGGCGGCAACATTGGCGCCATTGAATGCCTGGTTGTACCGCGCAAAGGTCGTGAGCGCGGTTGCGTAGGTCATCTGCGCGCGGGCATACGCCATTTTGGCCAGGGAGGCACTGCCCAGCGGCTCGGTCATTTGCGCCAGGAACGGCGCGCGTCCCATGAAGTACACGCTCTGCGCCGAGTTGTGGCCGGCACTCTTCAGCGCGTCGACTGCGGCGGCGTGAGGCGAAAGCCGGAACAGCCGCTGCGCGAGTTTCATGTCGGTTAACGCCGGGGCCGAGATCGCGATCTTGTTTTGTGACACGAACTGATCGATGTTCGTTTGCTTGATTTGAAATTTCGGATTCGCGACGAGAAAGTTGATCAGTTCGGTTTTTGTTTTTGCAAAGGAACTGCTTGGCGCTTTCGATAGATAACCGGCAAAAGCTGTAGATGGATATCGGCCTGCGAAGCGCGACGCCAGAGCCTTGGCAAACCTTGCGATGCGCTGCTGCGCGGTGTCGTTCGGCAGAACCTGCGGGATGCTGGTCGCGTTCGGATCGACCGCAGTGATTCGCTGCACCCAGTCGTTTTCATCGAGAAGCGCGAGATCCTGCACACTGGCCAGTGTCTTCTGTGACAGCCGGCTCAACGAATCCTTGATCAGCGGCAAGTTCCCGGTAAGTAGTTCACCCAGGCTCAAAGTGGTGTTGAGGGCGGCGAAATCGGCCGCGGTCAGATTCTTGTTGGCCCGGAGAGTTTTCCAGGTCGGTCCAAGCTTTCCACCATTGTCGGCGTAGGCCTGCACAAAGGCGGTTTTGGCTGCGTCTGCAACGCTACCCGCGGAAAGGACATCGCTTAGAGATGTCTTGCCGCGCAGGTATGGAGTGCTCGCCGTATTCTGCACCCGGAGTGCGTCGAGCAGATTCAGTTCGGAGTCCTGGGTGGCCGCGTAGGAGGCAGGCAGGATGTTCGCCGCAACCGCATCTGTGAGCGCCTCACTGAGTGCCGCCCGCGAATGAGATAAAACTCCCGTAAGCACCTGGGTGGTGAACGCATCGTCGATGCCGGCGTCGGGAAGAGCCAGGAGCGCGGCGTCGAGCGCGGGCGGAATGCCGTGGTAGAAAATTCCGAGGAACGTCGCTTCCTGAATCTTGTTTTTTGTGCCGAGCACATTGGCGAGGTAAAGGTAGGCGACATCCTCGAAGGAAGACTCGAGGGAATTCGCCAGAAACTGAATCTCGTGCGTGTCCTTATTTTCTTTGAGGTCGCCGAGAGCAACTCCCTGGAGCTGCGCCGTCACGACGCTGGTCAGGTTGGTAACGGTTGACAACGGTCGTACTATCCCGCTCGGAGCGGTGGTCAAATCGATGACCACCTGCGCCGCAGCGGCAAATACCGTGCCGGACTGCGCAACGACTTTTCCAGTCGCGTCGTAGGCGCGCACCAGCAGATTCCATGCACTCGGCCGCGCGTATGCGATTGAATATGTGCCGTCGGCGCTAGTCTTGCCGTCCGCAAGGTGCGCCTCACTGCGCACGCTTTCCGCGAACAGAGAAACCTGCGTACTGGCGATCGGCGCGCCGTTTTCGTCGACCAGCTTGCCTTGGACCGTGCCGCGAGGCTCGTTCACGGCAGTGGAATTGGGTGAAGGAGTGGGGTTGTTAGCGTTCTTATGCTTCGGCATATTTTGCTCGCTTCCAAATCAGCATTGCTGTCATTAAAAGGCTGCTGTCATCCGCCACGCCCCCCGCAAAGCTCTAACGTTCAACGGGCGCTCATGCTGGTTTGCCGGGGCGGCAAGGGACGGCTAGGGTCAAGTTGACGAAGGAGAAGAGGATGCGGGGAGCCGTACTTGCTACATACGTTGGGATCCGGATCTCCGAATATCTCCTTCAGCGACTGCCGTTCTGCAGCGTCCCGCGCGTCCAATCCCAGCTCGTGATACTTCTCGCGCATTACCATTTCACGGACAAACTTCATGTCGGCCTCGGGATGGGTATCAAAGTAGGCCGAGGCGCGGTCCTCGATTTCGCCATTGAAATCTTCGAGTGCCTTTGCCCTCGCCTGAGCCTCGCAAGCTCCAGCTTGATCGCCGCACAGCGAAAGGGCGAAACCTGCTCCCATCCCCACCGCTTCACTCAGTTCAGCACCCAGAGCTTCAGTTGAAATAACGTCCAGTGCCTGGCCGACGACGTAGTCCTGTGCGGCGCCTTTCATCTTCTCGCTTAGAGTTCCCGGCCCCAATAATCTCAAGCCCGCCACTGCCAATCCGGCTCCGACGGCGAGTGTGCGACGCAATCTTCCTCGCGTGGTAAAAAACTGACCATCTTCCCCGATCATCAAGGGCCGAGAGCCGAGTCTATTTTCTATTTCCTTAGCTCTCTTGTTTGACATGCTCGCTCCTCCCAGCTTCAAATCGGTTGGAGTTACTAGTCCTTTGGCAGATCGCTTTCCAGTACGAATTTCCTGAACAATCGCGGGATCAAGTGAATCCTCAATCACGATTGCATCGAGAGTCCGGTAGTATCCTTGGGGTTTCCCCTTTGGCACGTTCGGCCCTTTGCCGTGATCCACAATAAAACCCTGAGGATCCATAACCACCTCCGTCATCAGCAGTGGGCTATTGTTAACAGCACCAGGAAGCCCTGCGTTCATTTCCTTGTGGAGTTGGACGCCGCTAACAGACGTTCCTTTATATTTTGTCCCGAGCTTTTGGGCCCAATCAACGAGATGATTCAGGATGTCGTCAGAGCTCACCGGGTCTCGTCCAGACGGATCAACGAACGCGACGGGATTTGAAGCACTATACACATACAGATTAAGACCTCCGACGATGCCGGCTGGATCACTCGCGATCCACCTTCCCAGCCACGTCGCGTAATACCTCACTCCGTGGTAATTCAGCCCGCTCTCCTCATCCCGCTCCATGCCCGTGTAACGATATCGCTTGAGGCTCACCTCCACTTTGCTTCGCCCCGCTTGATACGAAGTGTTGCCATAGGGGCAATACTCTTCGTAAGAAATTACCTGCGCCTGATCATCCAATTCCAACGACACTGAGCCTAGATGATTGCTGAATTGGTAGCGAAGCAGTTGCGCGGGCGATCCGTCACTGCCTTGCGTGCGCGTCTCCACGAGAGCGACGCGCTGTTTGTCGTCCATGACGTGCAGCGTCTCGCGTTCCAGCGTGATCGTGCCGCCGCTGTCGTATTCGCGATAGACCTCGTAGCCGTTGAGATAGAACCTTTCTTTTATCGTGATCCCGGCCGAGGACTCGGTCACTTTGCGCCTGCGCTGCCCACCGCCGTCATAGACGTAATAGGTGCATTCGCCCTTATGCAGCGCACCGTCCGCGTCACTCCCGTTCACGGCCTGGCGTTTCGTCGTGAGCAATTCATCTTTGAAATTCCACTGCATGCCCTGCAGTTGCGGCATAATGGTCATGTTGCCGTGAAGATCATGGCTATACTTCTCAACCAGCGGCTGACTTCCGCTAACGGTCGTTTGTGATAGGCGATTGCTCATCTTGCCCGATTCGAGCAGGCTCGCTTCGTTATAGGCATAGGTGCGGCTCCAGGCCATCCCCGGCTGGCTTCCGCTGTGAATGAACGCGAGAAAATTTCCCACCGCGTCGTATTGATACGCCTCCGTGTAGGTTCCTATCGCATTGCCATCGGTGGGGACGGGGAACAGCAGCACGCGAGGAACGTCGTTGTAGGAGCTGGCCGTCGGGGGGAGCTTGTTTCCATTGCCGTCGAGTCCGAGTTGCTCGCGCCCGGACGTCTGGATCAGCCGGTAAATCGCATCGTAGATATAGTCGTTGCTGGGCTCGATCCGCTGATTGCGGAAAAAAATGGCATTCTGCAGGTCGGCGTCATCCTGGATATGCGTGATGTTGCCGACCGGATCGTAGCTGTAGGCCAAATCCTGAACGGTCCGCTGGTTCGCGGGAAATGCCAGCCGTGACGTGGTGAGGCGAACCAGGCGAAAGGTCTGTGGATCGTAGACGTATTGAGTCTGAACATTGTTGCCGTACTCAATGAGCACACGCTGGCCCTTCGCGTTGTAGTCGATGTTGGTGACGAACGGGGTCGCCGTCGCTGCTCCACCCAGATTGACGCTTATGGTTTCAAGGAAATTCGCCTCGTTATAGGAAGGGACCACGATACTGCCGTCGGGCGTGATTGCCGAGGTCGGGCGATTGAGCGCGTCATAGCGCGTGCTGCTGGTGAAAATCTCGGGCAGCAACGCAGGTGTCGCGCTCCAGTCGGCCAGAGCTTTGTGATCCGCCAGGAACTGCCGGCTACTTCGCAGCAGGTTTCCTTTGAAATCATATCCTTCATCCTGACCGGTAGCAGCATTGTGGCCGGTATTGGTGACGAGTCCTGAGGTGTCGTTGCTTTGGAACACGCGAGTGCGCAGATTCAGCGCATCGGGCTGCCCTTCGCCGTAAACGGTTTTCTGGAACAACACTTCCGCGGCGGTAGTACGCGGATCGGAATTCGCATTTGTTCCCTGCACATAAATGCCGGTCGCGCGGCGAAGCGCATCGTAGGTAGTGCGGAAGTTGTGGCCACGGCTGTCCCAGGCGCGAATCAATTTGCTGGTGACATCGTTCAGCATCCAGCGTTCACCAGCTTCCATGCTTGCCTGGTGAATGCAGGTGCCGAGCATGTCATAGTCATAGGCCATGACTTTGCGCGCCAGAGCATCGGTAACGGATCGCTGATAGCTTTGAATGTCGAGTTCTACGTGGGTTGCAAACTTCCCGGCTGCGCCGTTGTCGGCAATCGTGAGAAACGTCCGTCCCAAAGTATCCAGGTAGGCCGAAGTTGGCGTGTTCGCATGCGCGGCCGCCTTGGTGGCGGCAGCAGTCTCCGCAGATCGGATTTGCGGGTCTGGCCACAAGGCTGCCGCCTGCGCCGCGTAAGCTGGATCAGTCCGCAGCGCATACCAACTGGGCAAATAATCTGTGGCCGGTAAACGTTGGAAGAAGTCGCCAACATCAGGATCGGCAGTGGGATCTGTTTGCAGAACCGTGTCGTTTACGTCGAAACTCTGCTGATACCAGGGATCAAACGAAACTTTTTCGTAGCTCTGATTGGGATGAAGAGTCGCCACGACTCTCCCGACTGGGTCGTAGCAAAGAATTGGGCTCACGCCAACTTGCACGCCGAATTCGAATTGATGCCCTTTGGCCAGTTGGCTGAAAAAGGGCTCGTATTGCCGGACCGGCTTTGCCTTGTTGTTGAAAATCGTCCATCCGCTGCCGACCCAGCGCGGGGTGGTGGAAGTTCCCCCGGAAGCCGGGACAGGTTCGGCTTGAATTTTTTTCTGAATCTCGCGGCCAAAACCGTCGGAGTAGCTGAAGCTGATCTGCAGCCGGCTTTGCTGTCCCGTAGCCAGATCGTAGTAGTGCGTCTCGCGGGAGATGGTGGCGGCAAAACACGGCATCCACTTCGTGGGATCCGCGGGATTTGCGGTTCGGCTGTTGTAAAAGCGATTCACGTCGTAGACCACGCGCGTCGTCGCATTTTGCAAAAGCGGCGCGGCTACAGTGTGGGGATCGTCAGCATCGTAGAAGCTGGCGACTTGCGATTGCGGAATGTCGGCGGAGAAACCTGTCAGCAAGTCGCCCAGATTTTGTCCGGGCTTACCCATCACGGCGGTGCCCGCCACCAGTCCCAGAGTGTCGAAGCTCGCTGCGGCCTGATTTCCGTTAGCGTCGGTTAACAGCACCGGCGCCAGGACGCGGTAATCGTTCGAGACCAGGACCGCGTTGCCCACTGCATCGGTGGTCTCGACCGACAGAAGATCGTTCGCGTCGTAGTCAACGACTGCAGCATTTCCGAAGGGATCTTCAAATCTCCGACTGAGAAAGAAATGCTGCATCGCCTGATTCAATTCCTGCGGGAAGGCCGGAGGCGAATCGATGTAATACGCCCTCCCGGAAGGAATCCACCAATTGCCGTCGCTGTCCAAATCCGTATAGCCACCGCCGTCGACGTTAATGCTCGGAAGAACACTGGCTGGATTCGGCAACAGGACTTCAGCGCCACGCTGGTAAACGCCGGGAATTAAAGTTGCATTCAAAGCGAGTTTGCAGGTTTTCCCCGGAAGCGCGAGCGACTCCAACACTCCAAGCGCCAGCAAAGCCTTCGCATCTCCCGCAGATGCACCCATATCGTCCGGCCGATAGTAGGTGCGGGCGCATCCGACCCGCCTGCGGTATGCCTGCCCCGCAGTTAGTCCCGTCGGATCGAACTCTTCGAACGGGATGTCATGCGCGCCGTCAGACAAACTCTGAACCTTTGCTTGCAGTTCCGTGAAGTCAAACAGATTCGTGATGTCGGTTTGATCGGCAGCGGGCGAAATCTGCAGCAACTCGTAAGAAGTGGCTTGTGCCGGCAGAGGGTTTCGGTTCACATCGTCGGAGATCACGGCATTGGTGTACTGATTCTCGGAATAAGTCACGAGCAGGCGCGTTTGTTCCGCTTGGTCCACTGCGCCCAAGTTGGGATCTACATAGCGCCTTCCATATCCAACCTGCACGGCCTGCAACTCGTTGCCGTAGGGATCGACTGCCAGAGAAAATGAGTGCGTCACTCTCGGGTCCGCAACACTCTTCGCTGGCGGCGGAGCGGATGAATCCACAATCGTGTCTCCCACCACTTTGAAGAGCTTCCGCTCATACTGAAAGTTGATGGCCTCCCGCGGATGCGTGAAGAACACACCGTAGAGGTTCGGCGCCTGAGGCTGTAGAACTTCGATGGTGTAGTTTCGCTCCGAAACACTGTAGGGGCGGTCGGACTCATCGCTGCCATCGAGCCCATAAATTTCCTGGCGTACAATCGATCCCCGCAAGGCGCGGCTGGCCTCCCGCAGTTCCTCCGGCGAAAGAGCATAGGGGAGACGGGTGCCAGTGGCCAGCAGGATGCTTGTTGGCAAAACGCTGTCGTCCAGAAGCATTGCCTCGGCTTGAGCGCTGGTGAGCCCGGCAATTCCCTCCGATAGATCGCCTTCTGTGTAATACTCCTGCTGCATTTGCGTGGATATCCCGGCTTCTCCAAAGTAAGCGCCGGTATGAAACCAGGTTTTCGTGCAAACAGGTGGAATGTTCGAAGCCTGATCGATATTGGTGGGCGGAGGTAAGTCGACGGAACTGTTAAGCGTGGCAAACTCTTCCGTGTCCCATTGATCAACGCGACCGAAGCCGCGGAATTCGCGCTCCACGCCATCGTAGTAGCCGTGATGATAAGCGTAGCGCGTGACGAATAAATTGCGGCTCACATAGTCGTAGGTCTGCACGCGCTCGACAACGTGGACGGGAAACGGCAGTCGCGTCACCCACGGCGTCCCAGCCAATTTGTCCGCCACGTAGAATTTTGTCGATGGCGCATACGCGACCAGTGTCTCGGAGCCCAGATTGTTGTTAGCCCGCACGAGAAGATGCGGCTTCTGGCCTCCCATGAGATCGATGTAGCGCATCGGCTGGCGGGCGTTGCCCGGTAACACCGACGACCAGACCAGGCAAGCCGTTCCATTGCCGAGAAAATCGAGAACCGTCGCCGAGGATACGCTCTCGATCGCCGGAAAATGATTCAGCACACGCGCCGCACCCCAGCTGTTTCCCGACTGATTGAAATAGAGTTGAACCGAATTGCCGGCGAAATAAACGATGTCGGTTGTTCCCGACCCATCGATATCCGCCAAATGAATGCGCCGCCCGTCAAACAGGTCCGGCCAGTCGAATCGGGGCGCATAGTCCATGGAGATCTTCGCTCCGAATTTGCCGTAGCCGAGGTTCGGCCAATAGCACATTTCTCCATTGCGGATGCGAACGAGATCGGTGAGCCCGTCGCCGGACATATCCGCCAGGAAAACTGACTCCTTGCTGTCTGAAAAAATAAGCCGCGGCCCCAACTCTTCATCGAAAGATTGTGGAACTCGCTGCCCACCGGCAAATCCTGCCGTCGCCAAAGATTGGTACCACCGGAAATCGTCTCCTTCGCTGATCAACACGTCGGGAAAGCCGTCGCCGGTCAGATCGATGAATTTCAATTCCGGATCGTTCCAATCGAGCTTGGGGAGGGATGCAAATGGCACCAACGGTTCCCAGTTCGCATCCTCGGTTCTCTCGAAATAACCGGGCGTCGCGCCATCGTAGTTCACCAGATCGAGCTGACCATCCCCCGAGACGCTGAAGAGCTGCTGGTGTCCGGCGTTGAGATTGGTCGTCGAGGGCAGCTTGGAAACAAGTTGCACAGGCGCAAAGCGCGGCAGGGTGTACCACGTGCCATTCATCAGCTGCCGGTTTGCGGCGCTTAGGTTCGCTTTGTAAAACCAGCTTCCCGCCTGCTCGGTGAGAATGCCGGAGAGCCCCTCGCCATCCAGATCGACCCAGCGGTAATTTTGTCCTCCGAGTCCGGAAGGAAGATTGGCAAGACTTTGCGGATCGACGTCGCGCACGGTCTCATCGACGATCGCTTCGGTATAGCCGAATTCGACAGGCGGCAGCGAACTCGAGAAATAGCCCGCTGCTCCATTGCGCGTGTAACCGGTGACGGTGGCTGACAAAAGATGAGAATAAAACGGCTGGCTCGGATCCGTAGGAGGACTAGAAGTGTGGGCCAAGTCGGTCGAACGAACCAGGCAATCCTGCCCAAGATCGGTTGCCGGGAAATGATGAAACATCAACGCCCGCCGGCACAGGCGATAGGTGCGAACTTCGAAGCCAGGACGAAAGGTGGAAAACGGATCCAGCCTGCAGGTCCACGGCGCGGCTGTATCCTGCGGAATCGGATTCACCAGATCGTGCTCTCCGTAGTCGAACACCAACTCAAACATCCAATCGGAGGGCAGCGCTAGTGCGGTCTCAGCGTTTAAGTCAGGAAAATATGGAGTGCGATTGCCATAAAAGACGTGTTTGATGAAGCGGTTGGCCGATCGCGCGGCATCCGTTCGATTCCTCTCGTTGCTCTGCGTCTGACCAACACCGGTCGAATCTTCCTGCTTGTATTCGTAGGAAATTACGTTTCCTCTATCGTCATAGCTCTCGCAAATCAACCAGCTGAAGACACGGCCAGAATCGGAGGGATCGCAAACACGGCTATTGGCCGTTTTGCCATACCAGGTCGTGACGTTGTCTTTCGAGATGGAACGCCAGAAGGTATCACTGGGATTTGAGACATTAATCCATCGTTCAATGCGGGCGAAGAGGCCTTCTACACGAGGGCGATATCGATGGATCCCGTACTGCTGACCGTACAAAGAACGCGGGGTAGCAGGGTCTCTGGTCCACTGCCCGGCGCTTTGCGAGAGCTCGGGCATGAGATCTTCGGCGCCCGAGAGTATGAAAACGTCAGATTCGGTGGCGTCTTCATACTGCGGCAGCCCCTTATCGGTCTTCCGAGTGATGGACGGCAGAGACAGAGACCAGCCAAATCCAAACGAGCTGTTCCCCGATCCCGAGTTGTAGGAAAGCGCGAACTGCGGGCCGAAACCGGAGCGCCCAGGGCTGACAAAGATGGGCACAGTCAATGACCCGGTTCCGGTCACAGGATTGGCGCCGAACTTCTCCCCGATGCCGCGGATTGCGCCCCCACCCTTTGGAAGCGACAAGGTTGGTGACGATACGGCGTCTCGGTCGGTTGTCCCCGATAACGAGAACAGCCCTCCTCGGTCGCCTCTGGTCGAAGTATCTTCCACAAATGACTCGATTCAGCACCTTCTTGCAAAGTCGGCCCAACTCTGATGAGATAGTGCTGACTGCTCCGTAAACGTTTCTCTCCTTGGGGACGGCACTATACTGCAGCCAGAGGAGATCGCCTCTCAAATGCCCGAATCTTCGGCGGCAACGGGACTGGCGAAGTTATGCTAGCTGCGGATTCAATCTGTCAACCGCGTGTGTGCTCGTACGCTTACGGGAACATCAGTGTTCCGGCCGCCTTCGTTGGCACTTTGAAGTGATCACTGGCCGTGATCCGTTTGTGATCCGTTGGCGCTGCCTTCCACTGCTTTACGTTCCCCGCCGTGCCCTCTATGTTATTGAAACTACGTTTTCGAGCAAATTCGAATCCCACTCTCTCCGCCATTCCTTTAATCACAATCACTTAGTTAGGGGCGTGGCTACCAATATTTATGGTTTTTCTCTGATCCTCGGTATTGGCTTGGGCTTCAGAGGAAGAAGTGGGGGTGCTTCAGATACAGCACTAAGACATATCGGTACCGATCTTTCCAGCCCGATTGGCCAATTTCGATTAGTTGCCCGAGCAGTAACAGGCGAAATGGCGGTGATCTAGGCAGAATCTTCGACAAACACGCTGACCGCCTACCAACAGTTCACTTTGGATGCTGGGGAATTGCAAAGTCCAAGCTAATGCAGTTTCGCGTACTCGGCCTTGGCTTGCTTCAGGATGGGGATCTCAGGGTCGGCGTCCTTCCAGAGGGTCAGGAAATCCTGATAGGCAACGCGTGCTTTGGCGGTTTCGCCTTGCAGGGTGAAAGCACGAGCGATTTCTAGATGCGCGAGGGCGCCGATGGGCGAGTTCAAAACGATTCCCCGGTGCTCCAGGATTTTCTGGAACTCCGCTGCCGCTTCGCTGCCTCTCCGTGCCATCAGATAAGCCCGGCCACGCAGGTAGATGGGAAACATTGGGTTTCCATCCGGGCTCCCGAGTTCATAAGGAACCGCCATTTGTAAAGCTTCGAAAGCTTTCTGTGTGTCCATATGGTTCAGTGCCAGTTGCGCACGCGCTGAGGGCAAATAGTTCGTCTGCATCAGCGTGCTTTCAGGGAAGCGCTTGGCAAGATCATCGGCCAGCGACTGTGCACTGTTTTCGTCGTGCGCCAACGCGAGGGCTATGTCCGCGAGTCCTTCGGCATCCCGGCTCTTGGATCGCGAGAGCACTTCTCTCGTCTTCGTTTTAGCCAGTTCTTCATCGCCAAAGAGCGCCTCTGATATGGCAGCAAGCTCATCAAATAGCCCGCCTAATTGCTCCTGGTCTGATTGCCGCGCCAACAGGTCGACCCGGCGCATCAGCTCGCGGGACTCCCGTAACCGTCCAGAATACGCTGCGGTCTGGGCCTGAAGATAAGTAAGTTGCAACTTCCACTGAGTCCCGGAATCGTTTGCAATCCGCCCCATTTCAAGATTGTCGTGGTCCAAGAACGCCAGTGCATATCGGTATACCTGGATATGATAGCAATCGGCCTTTCGCTCTTCGGCGCTTTTCATCAGCGCGCGGGCTTCGTCCAGGCGATCCAAACGAATAAGCGAGCCCACCAGGGCCCCGTAACTCAGGCAATCTCCGGGAAGCAGCCGCAGGCTCTCCGCCGACTCCCGCCTTGCGTCCTCGTATTGGCCGAGAGTGCAGTAAATTTCACTCACGTTCAGGTGCGGAATATCGTCTCTTGGATAAAGCTGGCTCCAGAGTTTGTAAACCTCCCGAGCCTCTTCCCAGTCGCCGGTGACCGATTCCTGATAGTGCGCTTCGATGTATAACCTCTCACGATCGCTCACGTGCTCGCGCAACTCATACGCCTTACGGTAGTTCGCAACGCTTTCTTGTTCCGAATATTCCCCATACGCCAGTCCGAGAGAGGCGTAGGCCATGGCAAAGTTCGGATCGAGTAGGATGGCGCGTTGAAAAAGCTGGATTGCCGCGGTCTGGTCCTCCTTGTCCACCAATGCGGTACGTCCCAAACCATACGCGTGGAGTGCCTGGAGCGAAGGCGTGGTAACTTGCTCGAGAGGCGTATTGTATTTCTGTACAGTCCCTACCGATTCACCGAGCCTTGTGCGCAGGTGAGACGCGGCCTGGGCCAAGGCGTTCAGTACCTCTTCTTTTCTTTCCGCAGTCACTTGCTCCTGTACCAGCGACTCGCCGGTCGCGCAGTTCGTAGCCTTCAACCCCAGCACGTACTGATCGCCGAGTTTCGCAATGGAGCCGTTCAGCACCGCGGTGCTTCCAGTGCGAATGCAAAGCTGCTGCGCGATATCCGGGGTGAGCCGCGCATCCGGCGGCTGGTTCATGAGCCGCAGCGTCTGTTTCACGGTCGCGTCCGAAACCAGGCTGAGGAACGGCGACTGTTCAAGCTGTACGCCCAGGCCCTGACGCATCGTGCCGTCAAACACTGCGTCGCCCGTGGTGTTTTCGAAATCCGCCAGAACCACCCTGTCTTTGTCGGTCAACTTTCTCCGCGACTGGCGCGCGGTGAGCGCCCACCAGCCCAAAGCGAGTAGTGCGAGCACAATCGCGCCCATGGCGATCGCTGGCAGCCACATGAAGTGTGCCGGTTTTTCCATCGGCGCTCGCCCCGGTACGGAGGGCGCCGCGGTATTTGCGGGGGGCGCCTCAGCAGCGGCGGTGACCGGGAAAATAAAACGGTACCCCCGGCGGGGCAGCGTTTCCACAAAGCGCGGCGTGTCCGCCGAATCCGACAAGGCCGCACGAAGCTTGGCTACCGCCACATTGACAGCGTGGTCGAACCCTCCAAAGGAATCGTGCGGCCAGATGCGCCGTTTGAGTTCTTCGCGCGTGACAACCGCACCGGGCTGTTCCAGCAAGGCAATCAGGATCTTCAGCGGTTGGTCCTGAAGCCGGATGCGTGTTCCGGCTTTCCGGAGCTCGCCTGAACGCAAATCGAGCTCGAAGACCCCGAAACGCGTCGAGGAGTTTGGATCGGGCTGTTCCATCTTGCACCTTGAGAACGGGCCGTGACGGTCCGACAACCCGTCTTTGGCGCAGTGACACTCAGAATAGACGAAAACGGGAGACCGAAGTCTCAATACTTCTCAGGAGACAATCGAGTCCAAATTGTTTGCTATCAGGTGACTACCTGTTGACATAGGCAAGGCACAAAGAAGACCAAATGTGAATTGAGAAGACCGCCCCATCCGCTCGATGCTCGGCCCCAGTTGCGATTGGGCTGAGGTCAGGATCATGGGTCTGCGAATGCTTGCGGCAGGGGGTGTCCGGCTGCTCCTTGTTGCCGCGTTGACATTGCATGCGAGCGCACAGGACCTTCCTCGCCCCTGCCCGGGTGTCCCCCTACCGTTCGAACTGGTGTCGAACTTCGAGGTCGTCGTCCACGGACAGATCGGCGAACTGGATGGGCTGAGGTTCATTTTAGACACCGGTTCGTCTTACAGCATGATTGACCGCAGAGTCGCGGATAGGATGCGACTGCATCGTCACCCGGGAAAAGTGTTCAATTTTGACCGCAACCTCGCTGTCGAATGGGCGGACGTTCCCGATGTTGCGATAGGCCCGCTTCGCGTCGCGGGTATCAGCATGATGGTCGCCAGACTCGCCGACGTTAGCGACTCCGCGGACGGTGCCGACGGGATCATCGGACTGGATGTGCTGGGTCGGGCCAAAAAAATCGGCATCGATTACGAGCGAAGGAGAATTTCTTTTGAACTAGATGAGGGGGGCGGAAGTAAGCCTTCCGCCGTGAAGACCTTTGTAATCACGGTGGCTATCCAGGGGGTTCCCATGCGCTTGTTGGTTGATACGGGATTACGATACATGCTTCTATACAAGGACCGTCTCAACAGCGCCCTTCCGCACCTGCGCACCGAAGGAGAACCCAGAGACGGCGTGATCGGACGCTTGCAAGCCACACGAGTCAATTTGCCGGGAGTGCAAGGTTTTCGCCCAGAATCCGTGACTCCAGTCTTTCTGATCGGAGGCCCTGGAAAAACAGACTTCGGTGGAATTGACGGCTACTTGGGCCCAACTTCGCTCCACGCCAAGCAGCTCGAACTAGATTTCGCCGCAATGATCCTGCGCTGGCAGTAGGTCCGTTTCGAGGAACCGTTTATGCGGCTTCGGCTGCGGATCCATTGAGAGGGTGCTCGCCCCAGGCTCGATTTCGAAACCTTGGGTGGCATGAAACGAACGCAAGCGAATTTCAAGAAAGGCAGGAAGAATCCCTAACGGCAAACATTAGATCCCTATCGGAACTGCCCCGAAAGAACCGCTTGCATGAATGTGCAGGCGCTGGTCGGGCAGTTTCGATAAGGTCGTTTGAAGGGAGCCGCTGGCGTTTGCGGCGGATGCGGGATTCTCTTTGGGATTTCAATCGATTTTCGCTTGGAAAGCCTTGCCAGAAGCGGCTTTTGTCAAAAAAGCAGTTATTGATGCTCATCGATCTAAGCATGAATCCGTCGCCTCAGCATGACTTAGTCGCAGCGCCAGACCGATCCTTCCTGAAGCCGCGCTGGTCTGGAAAGTCTAGAACCTCCAATGACCTCTACTTCGAGCACGCGGCAGCGTCCGCCGCGCTAGCGGCTTAGTTCAAACGCGCTTGTGTCCACAAACAAGCATCATTCTCGAAACCCTCAACGGCTCTCCACTGGTCGCCCATATTCGCTCCTTTATACTAAAAACCGACCCAAGTGACAGGTCGCTCTCCCCACGCGTCAACATCGGGGCGGTTTGAACCTATTTCAACTCAGACGAATCCGGGTGAAGACGATGAACAACCCAGCACTCGTTTCTCTGACCTTCGACGATGGCTTTCGCTGCCAGTTCGATAAGGCTCTTCCCATTCTCAACCGCCACGGAATTCCCGCCACGTTTTTCCTCATCGCAAATCGCGATGCGACCCACGACCGTTGGTCAGGTCACGTCAATGACTGGTGGAAGATAGATTGGCGTGACGACGACATAGCCATGCTAAAAGATGTGGTCAAAGACGGCCACGAAATCGGCAGCCACAGTGTCACCCACGACCCGAACAAGATGCCCACGCAGCCGGATGTCGAAGCTCAAGAATCCAAACGTATGATTGAAGGGTG
>Ga0210383_10000636_pt1 | contig 32003 bp, 35 predicted proteins | sample IncBWC14OmetaG_FD_160072 | JGI IMG/M metagenome (GOLD analysis project Ga0210383, IMG submission 160072) | Forest soil microbial communities from Barre Woods Harvard Forest LTER site, Petersham, Massachusetts, United States - Inc-BW-C-14-O ... | reverse complement strand
TGTCATGCGCGACGCCATTGACGTGGCGCGTAAACTTTTTATCGAGGGCTTGCCGCTGAACAAAACAGTGGACCGCCGCCTAGGGTTCGATCTCGAGCTGTTCAGCCGGGGCGGCATGCGAGTGCTCGAAAAGATCGAACAGCAGAACTACAACGTACTGGCGCGGCGTCCGGCCATCTCCAAGTTCGAGCGCGTCCAGTTGCTGGTCGGGAGCCTGTGGCATTCGTTCTAGGCTTGGAGGAGTCGTACGGCTTCTGCCAGCAGGTTGCCCGTACGCGTGCCCGCAATTTCTACTATTCGTTCCTTCTGCTATCGCGTGAACAGCGTCAGGCCATGTGCGCCATTTATGCGTTCATGCGTTACTGCGACGATATCAGCGAAGGCGAAGGCGCTTCCCGCGAAGGGATCGAGCGATGGCGTCGCGATCTTGGTCTCGCGCTCAGAGGCGAGTACGGCGAGAATCCGCTCTGGCCCGCTTTTCACGACACCGTGCGGCGCTACAAGATCCCGCACGAATATTTCTACGAAATGATCGAGGGCGTTAGCTCGGACCTGCAGCCCAAACAGCTGCAGACCTTCGACGAACTTTATCGTTATTGCTATCAAGTAGCGAGCGTAGTGGGTCTCACCATCATTCACATCTTCGGATTTGAATCGCCCGATGCGATTCAGCTAGCGGAGAAGTGCGGCATCGCGTTTCAGCTAACGAATATCCTGCGCGATGTGCGCGAAGATCGCGAGAACGGCCGCATCTATCTTCCTGAAGAAGACATTCGCAAGTTCGGCGCCGACCTTGCAACGCACGACCAACGCTTCGTTCGCCTGATGAGCTTTGAAGCGCAGCGCGCGCAAGCGTATTACAACGAATCGCGGCCTTTGATCGCACTGGTGCATACCCGCAGCCGTCCCTCGCTTTGGGCGCTGATCGAAATCTACCGCCGTCTGCTGGGCCGCATCGAACGCTCGAATTTCAATGTGCTCGAAAAACGCATCCGCGTCCCAACCTGGGAAAAGCTGAGCATCCTGGCCAGCGCCGCGCTTCGCTAACGATCGTAGAGTTCCGCCATCTCGCGCAACCGGGGCGCGAACTCCGGCTTCAAATCCCCCGCCCGATATCGCCAGCGCCAATTCCCGCCCACCGTCGCGGGCTGATTCATGCGAGCTTCGGTCCCTAATCCCAGCAAATCCTGCATCTGGATCAAAACCGTGGCCGCTACCGAGGCCTCCAGCGTACGAATAAAAGTCCACTGAATTTCCTTGCCGTCCGTGTTTAAATATCGTCTCGCGAAATCCATCTCCTTGCGGATGTCCGCATCCGACCGCGTGCTTTCGCCCGAGCCTGTCGCGCCCCACCACCCCACGGTCGTATCGTTGTCGTGCGTGCCCGTGTACGCCACCACTTCGCGCGGATAATTGTGCGGACGAAACGTCGGCGCTTGCGCATCGGTGCCGAAGGCGAACTGTAGCACCGCCATCCCGGGAAATCCAAACTCTTCGCGAATCGCTTCCACTTCGGGCGTGATCACTCCCAGGTTTTCCGCTACAAAAGGCAGATCTCCCAGCTTCGCTCTTGCCACCCGAAACAAGTCGGCGCCCGGGCCCTTCACCCATCGGCCTTTCACCGCCGTTCTCTCCGACGCCGGAACTTCCCAATACGCCTCGAAGCCGCGAAAATGATCCAGCCGGATCATATCCACCATTTCGAAAGTCGCGCGGAAGCGGCCCAGCCACCAGCCGTAACCGTCCTTCGCGAGCTCGTCCCAACGATAAATCGGATTGCCCCACAGCTGGCCCGTCTCGCTGAAATAGTCCGGAGGCACGCCGGACACCACGGTGGAGTTGCCGTGCGCGTCCAATTGAAAATACTGCCGATCCACCCAGACGTCCGCGCTATCATGCGAGACATAGATAGGCAGGTCGCCCATGATTCCGACGCCGTGCTTGCGTGCATATTCACGCAGCTCATGCCACTGCTCGAAGAAGGCGAATTGAAGGAATTTTTGAGCGGCGATGGGCGCGGCCAACTGCGCCTGCCAACGGGCTAAAGATTTCGGATCGCGATCGCGCGTGTCCGCTTCCCAGCGCGTCCATTCTGCTCCCTGATGCCGTGCCTTCAACGCCATGAAAAGAGCGAAATCGTCCAGCCAATGCTGGTTGGCTTTACAAAAGGCGTCGAAACCTGAAACGGGGTTCTCCAAAAAGCGAGACGCCGCCGATTCAAGCAGCTGGGTCTTCCAAGGGATCAATCGTTCGAAATCGACCCGGTTGTCTGGAAACTTGGGTGTTTCCGCCAGCGCGGACGTATCCAGCCAGCCTTGTGCGGCAAGTCGTTCCAGGCTGATGAGCAGCGGATTGCCCGCCCACGCCGAAAAGCACTGATAGGGCGATTCACCATAGCCGGTGGGCCCAAGCGGCAACACCTGCCACAGCTTTTGACCGGCGTCGGCCAGAAAATCGACAAAACGCCGTGCCTCGGGGCCAAGATCGCCGATACCATGAGGCGAGGGAAGGGAAGTGGGATGCAGCAGAATACCGCTCGAACGGGGAAAGCGCACGCTTCATGGACGAATTTTCCCATCGTTCTGATACAGGCTTTGTATAGTATTTTCTTCAGATTGCCGATCATTCTCTTTACGGGATGATCATCACTCGCACACCCCTGAGAATCTCCATCGGCGGCGGGGGCACCGATCTGCCTTCCTACTACGAGCGCTTCGGGGGCTTCGTCATTTCCGCCGCCATCAACAAGCACATCTACGTCGGTATTAACGAAACCTTCAGCGGCGGTTACTTCCTGAAATACTCGGCCCTGGAAAACGCTGCGACGCTGGACGAAATCCGTCATCCATTGATCCGTGAAGCGCTCCGCATGCACAACGTTTGCCCGCCCATTGAAATTGTCAGTATGGCGGATGTTCCGGCCGGCACCGGTCTGGGATCGTCGGGCGCTTTCACCGTTGGGTTGCTGCGCGCCGTGCATGCCTTCCAGCGTCAGTATGTCGATCCGGCGCTGGTGGCCGAAGAGGCTTGCAAGATCGAGATGGAAATTCTGCAGGAGTCCGTCGGGAAACAAGATCAGTACATCGCTGCGTTCGGCGGCTTGGCGTGCTTCGAAATTGCAGAGGATGGTAAGGTCAATGTCGCGCCGCTCAACATCGCCAATAGTACGCTCTACAATCTGGAAGAACGCCTGATGATGTTCTTCACCGGCTACTCACGTAACGCCTCAGCCGTGCTGGACGATCAAAGAGTTCGCTCGGAACTGGGCGACAACGCGATGCTCGAAAACCTGCACTTTACCAAGCAACTGGGGCAATGCATCAAACTCGCGCTCGAGCAGGGCAATACGCGCCGCTTCGGCGAACTGATGCATGAGCACTGGATGCATAAGAAACAGCGCTCGCCCTGCACCACCACCGAAGGGATCAATCGCTGGTACGAAATCGGCCGCGAACATGGCGCAGTGGGCGGCAAGCTGGTGGGTGCGGGTGGCGGCGGCTTTCTGCTGTTCTATGCCGACGATCGCGATGCCTTGCGCCGCGCCATGGTGAAAGAAGGGCTGCGCGAATTTCGCTTCAAGTTCGACCATGAAGGTTCTAAGCTGCTCTCGCGGGATTGAGCCAGCCTGACCGCTCCCTTGGTACTATGACAACTCCGGGCTGAAATGCCCACGGAGGTGTCCTTCCATGAATCCGGCTGCGCCGCTCGAACGGATCCAGTGCCAATGGTGCCAGAGCATGAACGAGAAGACCGCGCTCACATGCCGGGCGTGTGGCGCTCCACTCGATATTCGCAATCTGGTGAGTGAATCCGGTTGGCGCGAAGCTCCGCGGCTGCGCGACATGACCGAATTTCAGTTCAGCTCCAGCACCTGCCAGGTGGAAGGCGAAATCGTTCCGGTGGCCGAAATCCATCTCGGCGCGAACGATTCGGTTTTCTTCGAGCACCACATCATGCTGTGGAAAGACGATAACGTTCCACTCAGCGTGTTGCAGTTGCCCGGCGGCCTGAAGCGCGCCTTTGCCGGAATGCCGTTCATCATCAGCGTGGCAACCGGACCGGGCCGCATTGCTTTCTCTCGCGACGCGACGGGCGAACTGGTGGTGCTTCCGCTGCATCCCGGAATGGAGATCGATGTCCGCGAGCATGCATTTGTGCTGGCTTCGCACCAGATCGATTACTCTTTCGTGCGCGTCAAAGGCCTGGCCAACATTTTGTTCGGCGGCCAGGGCATGTTCATGGATCGCTTTGTCACCACCAATAGCCCCGGCCTGGTTCTGCTGCACGGCTATGGCAACGTGTTCGAGCGCAAACTCAAGGCCGGCGAAAGCATCATGGTGGAACCCGGCGCATTTCTCTACAAGGATTCCTCGGTCCACATGGACGTGGAGTTCCAGAAGCTGGGCACTGGATTTTTTGGCGGAACAAATATGAGCCTGGCGCGGATGACCGGCCCGGGGCGCATCGGCATCCAGTCCATGTACGTCCATCACCGCACTGAGTAACCAGCCATGTTCTGTACTAATTGTGGTAGCCCAGTCAAAGATACTGACAACTTCTGTACGGCATGCGGCAGCTCCATGAATACTCCTGTGCGAACGCCGCCACCGGATGAGCCCGCAGCGCCGGTGCAATATTCTCAACCTGTGCAGCATTCTCAACCCGCGCAGCCGGCGCCTCGGGCGCCTGAGCCGCCGGTTGCATCCTCTGGCAATCCCGCTGTCTGTCCCTGGTGCGGCGCTGATATCTCCGCCGATCAGTTGAGCTGCCCGCGTTGCGGCGCGACAGTGAAAGCTCCCAGTATCCGCAGCGAATCCGGTTGGGCCGAACTGCCCGGCCGCAAGGACATGGCCAAACTGCAATTCGGCAATTCGTTTTGCCAGATTGAAGGAACCTATGTTCCCGTCGCAGACGTGAACCTGGCCGCTTCCGACAGCATCTACTTCACGCACCACGTTCTGCTGTGGAAAGATCCGCAGTTGAACATCACCACCATGCCGCTTGCTTCCGGATGGAAGCGCATGTTCGCGGGATTGCCGCTCATCATGATGCAGGCGCAAGGGCCCGGCCATATCGCTTTTTCGCGCGACGCGCCCGGCGAAATGATCGCGCTTCCATTGCAGCCCGGCGAAGAAGTGGATGTACGCGAGCATTTGTTCATGCTGGCCACTAGCAACGTCGTCTACGATTGGTTCTCCACAAATGTTTGGTACACCACGCAAGCCGACAACGACAAGGAAACGCATTATCCGGTTGGCATGTTCATGGATCGCTTCTCGGCCCCGCAAGCGCCCGGATTGCTGCTGCTGCACGCCGCGGGCAACGTATTCGTCCGCGATCTGGCGCCCGGAGAGACGATGTTGGTGAAGCCCACGGCTTTGATCTTCAAAGATCCCACCGTCGAGATGCAATTGCATTTCGAGCATCCCCGCGCCGGGTTCAGCCTGGGCTTCGGCTGGGGGGCGTCCAGTTGGAATAATCGATATTATTGGCTGCGTCTGTGGGGGCCTGGGCGCATTGCGGTGCAATCGGTCTTCGATCGCATGGAAGGCGAGAGCCGCTATTTGTCGAATTGTTCCCCGGCCACTGAACAGCGCTGGTAAGGAGGCGTTATGGTGGATGCTTCGAAACTGCGCGCCTGGTACGCGCACAGGCAAGGACTCGACGGATCACTCGACGGCAAATCGTCGGCGCAAGTGCTGCAGCGCGCTGGATGGGCGCGATCGGTGGGCGGTGTATCGCCTTACTTGACTCTGTTCTCTCGCGCCGGAATCAGCCGTGAACAGGCCGACGCTGATGCCGCCACGCTTAAGATTTACGAACTGCCGAGCGCTCGTGGTTGCACTTATGTCCTACCGTTGGAAGATTTCGCGCTGGGGCTCGCGGCCGGGCGAGGCTTCGATGGCGAAATGAAAACGGCCGCCAAGCTGGGAGTCACCGAGAAGGAAATCGACAAGCTGTGCGAGGCTGTCGTTGGCGCTCTCGAGAAGGGACCACTCGATCCCGACGGCCTTCGCGAAGCCGCCGGAAAAGCCGTTCGCAACCTGGGTCCCGAGGGCAAGAAAAAGGGTCTCACCACCACGCTCCCCGTCGCTCTCGGCATACTACAGGAATCGGGCGATATTCGTCGCGTTCCCACCAATGGAAGGTTCGATCAGCAGCGCTATCAATATGCGCTCTGGCGTCCGAATCCTCTGCGCGGTTTCAAACTCAGGCCGGAACAAGTCCACGCCGAACTGGCGCGGAAATATTTTGGCTGGATCGGTCCTGCATCCATCGCGGATTTCCAAACCTTTTCTGGGCTCGGCGTCAAGGTGACCAAAGCGGCGCTCGAAGTGTTGAAACTGGAGCCGATCGACATTGCTCCGGGCGATCAGCGCTTCTTCCTGCCCGAAGACCGCAGCAGGTTTGACGCCTTCAAGCCTCCGAAAGATCCGCGTTATTCCCTGCTTGGGGGTATCGATTCTCTGCTGATTCTCCGCAGCGAAAACCTCAAGAGCCAAGTCCCAGCAGGAACACTGGCGAACCTTTCCACTCATGTTATCGTCGATCGTGGCCGCTTGGTAGGCCTATGGGAATACGACCTGCCAACAGAATCAATCGCTTGGGTGTCTTTCAGCAAGAAAGATAAGGCGATCCAAGAAGCAGTCACGCGCACTGAGGATTTTGTGCGCGAGCAACTGGGCGATGCGCGATCCTTCGGCCTGGATAGCCCCACCAGCCGCGCACCCCGCATCGCGGCGCTGAGGAAAGCCGCAGCAAGTGCTTGACCACAGGGCTAAAGCCTTTTATAATCAAATCAGTACGGGTTGGTGTTGAGCCAAGCCCGATAGGGGCCTCAGCGTTTCACTATGATGACCCATCGCGAACAGGACGTGCTGCATTCTATCGTCGAGTCGTATATCCAGACCGGCGAACCTGTAGCCTCGCGTACCATTGCCAAGCAGCGCTCCGACAATCTTAGCCCGGCAACCATTCGAAATGTCATGGCCGATCTGTACGAAAACGGCTATCTTTCGCAGCCCCATACTTCGGCCGGCCGCATCCCTACCGAAAAGGCCTTTCGCAGTTACGTACAGTCGTTGGCGCGGGGACGCGTGCTTGTCACCGAGTTACAGCGCGTGCGCGCGGAACTGAGCCAGCTCACCACCATGGAAGCGCGCGTAGAGCGCTCTTCGCACATGCTGACGGAAATGACGCAGAGCGTGGGTATTACCGCCGCCATCCCCGCTTCCAGCCAGACGCTGCATCAGATTGAATTGATCGCATTGGCGGATCAGCGGGTGCTGATGATCGTCGTCACGCGGGACCGCATGGTGCGCAATCGCGTGGTCGCGGTGGATGAAAACGTCTCGCACGACGAACTGGCATCCATCCGCAATTACATCAATCGCAATTTCAGCGGCTGGATGCTGTCTGAGATCCACACGGAATTGGCGCGGCGGCTCGAACAGCAGAGCGCGGCCTACGATGCCATTCTGAAGCGCCTGAACGAGCTTTACGCCAAGGGCTTGCTGGATATCGAAGTGGCGCCCGAGATTCATTTGGAAGGTGCCAGTAACCTGGTGGGCCTGGATCTTCATCTCACCCGCGAAAAGCTGCGCGAATTGTTCCACACCCTGGAAGAGAAGAAGCGCATCCTACAGTTGCTGGATCGATTTCTGGAACAACCCGCCGGCGAAGTGGCGGTTCACGTCGGGCTCGCCGATGTGCATCCCAGTATGCGGGAGCTGTCGCTGATTGGGGTTTCCATTTCACTCGCGGGTGGCTTGTCGGCTAAGATCGCTGTCTTGGGACCGATGCGAATGAACTATGGAAAGGCCATGTCCGCCGTCTATCACGTCGGGCAGGCGTTCGGAAGCTTGCTGGTTTGATCTTCCGCCGCCGTTCCAGCGGCAAACCGATCGACCGGCGAACCTATAAACTAGGAAGTATGGATATGAAGGAACCCACTGTCGACGCCAGTGAGAGTGCAGCTGCCCCTGGCGGAAACGGAGCGGCGGATCCTCCCGCCGAGGGAAATGCTTCCGCCTCCCTGGAAGCGGTAACCGCCGAACGCGACCGCTTAATCGACGAAAACCGGGAATTGCTGGATCGTCTTTTGCGCCGACAGGCGGAGTTCGATAATTTTCGCCGCAGGGCTGAACGGGAAAAGTCGGAAGTGCTGGAATTCGCTCATTCGGACAGCGTGCGTGCTATCCTGCCAATTCTGGACGATTTTGAGCGGGCTCTGAAAACTCACACCGCCGATAAAGTGTATGCCCGCGGCATGGAACTGATTTACCAGCGTCTTGCGGACTCTCTAAAGAAGTTGGGATTAGAGTCGATTACCACGAAGGGGCAGAAATTTGATCCCCACGTCCACCACGCCGTCGACATGGTGGAGACCGCGGACGTCGAAGAGCAAACCATTCTCGACGAGTACCAGCCGGGGTACAATTTTCGAGGACGCCTTCTGCGGCCGGCCATGGTGAAGGTAGCGGTAAACAAGAAATGAACGCCACTAAGCGCGACTACTACGAAATCTTGAGTGTCAGCCGCGATTGTGACGACGCTGGTCTGAAGGGCGCCTATCGGAAACTTGCGCTCAAATACCACCCCGACCGTAACCCCAACGATCTGGATGCCGAAGAGCGGTTCAAGGAAGCTGCGGAGGCATATAGCGTTCTGAGCGATCCTCAGAAGCGTGCCGCGTATGACCGTTATGGCCACCAAGGCCTGCAGGGCATGGGATCGCAAGGCTTCGATCCCAACACGTTCACCGATTTCGGCGATATTCTTGGCGATCTGTTCGGCTTTGGCGATCTGTTCGGTGGAGCTGGCCGGCGCGGAGGCGCACGCACTCGTGCCCAACGGGGCGAAGATCTGCGCTATGACCTGGAAATGTCGTTGGAAGACGCCATTCGCGGGTTAAGCGTCGAGATTCAAGTGCCGCGCATGGATCTGTGCTCGCGCTGCCAGGGGACCGGTGCCGAGAAAGTAGATGGCCTGGTGTCTTGCCCTATGTGCCATGGGCGGGGCGAAGTTGTTTATCAGCAGAGCTTCTTGCAGATTCGCAGGACGTGTTCGCAATGCGGCGGCCGCGGCCAAATCGTGCGCCGGCCTTGCACGCAATGCAAAGGGGAGCGGCAAGTTCGCACTGAGCGCAAGCTGAAGGTCACCATCCCGGCGGGCGTGGATTCGGGCACCCATCTGAAGCTGGCCAACGAAGGACAGTCGGGTTTCAACGGCGGCCCGGCGGGCGATCTCTACGTCGTGATCAAGGTGAAGGAACATCCCATCTTTGAGCGGCAGGGAGACGATCTGCTGTGCACGGTTCCCATTAACGTGGCGCAAGCGGTGCTGGGAACGCAGATCAATCTGTTGACCTTCGACGGGCTGGAGCAGGTAAAATTCCCGGAGGGAATTCAGACCGGTTCGCGCATCCGTCTTAAGAATCTGGGAGTGCCGCGCTTGCAGGGTAGCGGCCGGGGCGACCTGTTTGTGCAGGTGGACGTAAAAGTCCCCAGCAAACTGACGCGCGAGCAGCGCAAGCTTTTCGAGCAGCTGCGCGAGACGCTTCCCGAAGAGAACGACCCGCATGAAAAAGGTTTGCTCGACAAAGTAAAAGACTACTTCGCCTGATCCGGATCTGGCACATTCAGCCGCCCTGTCCGGTCTAGCCATAAACGGAACATGCGGGCGAAATCCTGGATCTCTCCCGATGTCCACAGCTCTTCAACGGTGCATTTCATCTTATGGCGCCAGTTGGGATACTCGGCGGTGCTTCCGGGCAGATTCTGTTGCTCCACCTGCTTGAGCAGGTCCTCCTGATTCAGCACCATCAGTTTCGAGGGCGTCGAGGTGAGAAAGCCGACGATAGCATTATGCAACTCGCCCACCAGTTCGGGCACTTGCGATGCGTCGCGCGGAAACCAATCGGGCAGCAGTTTCAGACCGGCCAATAGATCCAGCAGCTTCTGTTTTTGGCTTGCCCGGTCGGCGCGCATGCTCTGATAAGTGGCGTCGTCGGTCAACAACCCGGCCTCGCGCCGCGCCTCAATATCCTTGCCGATCCAGAAGCCGGCGAGCGTGGGCAGATCGTGCGTGGTAGCTGAAACCAGCGCATCGCGAGGATATTCCTGCGGCGGGCGGAAACGGCCGTTGTTGTCCTGTTCGAAATACAGCAGGCGATAGCTCAAGATACCGAAGCGATGCAGCACCGCGCGCGCCTCATCGGGCACCGTTCCCAAGTCTTCGCCGATCACGATCACGCGATTGCGCACGCTCTCTAGCGCCAGAATCGAAAGCAGCGCCTCAAAGCGATCGCGGACGTATGTGCCCTCGGTTGCTTCCATGCCGTCTGGAATCCAATACAAGCGGAAGAAGCGCATGACGTGATCGATACGCAGCGCGCCGCCGTGCCGGCAGTTCTTCCGGATGGATTCGGCAAACAGGCAGTAGCCGTCTTCTACGTGGCGATCGGAATTAGGCGGTGGAAAGCCCCAGTCCTGGCCTTTGGGTGAAAAGCCATCGGGCGGCGCGCCTACCCGGCAACCGGCGACGAAAAAATCCCGATGCGCCCACAGATCCGAACCGAACCGGTCGGTGGCCAAAGCCAGGTCGTGATACAGACCGACGCTCAGGCCCCGATCGATGGCATGCTTGTGAGCGGAAGCGAGCTGCAGATCGAGCTGCCATTGGATGTATTTGTAGAACAGAACGCTACGCCAGTGTTTTCGCGCGAATTTGCGCGTGGCGTCCGATTCCGGGTCCTGATAATGCCGGGGCCAGCCGGTCCAGTTCCATACTTCGGGGCAGCGCTTGTGTATCGCAGTGTCCAGAGCGGAATAGATCGCAAAGCGATGCAGCAGATTGCCTTCGCTGGCGATATATTTCTTGAGCTCAAGAGCGCGTGGCGTATTACCGCTCCATTCCTTGAGGAAGCCTTGAAACAGCACTTTCAGGAAACGCAGCTTCAGTGCGTATACGCGTTCATATTCCACCAGCTCGGCCGCGCGCAGAGTGGCGATCTCTTTTTGCACCGCCGGCGAATCGAACAACTCCCGGGCTCGAGCCGAGAAGTTGAACTCGGGAATGGCTTCTATGTCGAGATAAATTGCATTGCGATAGAAGATGGAGTTGGGAAGATAGGGGCTGGTGTTGTAGGGCTGGCGATTAGCAATGGCGTGCAGCGGGTTGAGTGCGATGAAGCTGGATCCGGTGCGCTCGGCCACCCAATCGGTGAGCGCTTTGAGATCGGTAGCGTCGCCGCAGCCCCAGTTCCGCTGGGAGCGCAGTCCGTAGAGGCTGATGGCAATTCCGGCGGCGCGCCGGGTCTCGAGCCAGGCTGGTTCATAGGCCCGGCTCGGGCACACAATCAAGCGCGACGCAGGCCAGGTTTCACCCGCCATTTCCAACGTGACCTGGTGATATCCGAGCGGAAGATCGTCAGGCAGACGAAGGTGCTTTGCGGCCTGGATCTCACCCAACGAAGTTTTTATCTCGGTTTTGGTTCCGTCTTCCAGTTGGATTCGAATTGTTGCCAGTGAATCGGCTGGGTCGGCCTGGTGGTTGCCCGGCAGTGAGAGCGCGACTTCGTGCGGGGTTGTTCCGGCGGTGAGAAAAATGGTGGGCGCCAGTGGCGAACGTGCCTGACGCTGGCGACGCACTTCAATGGCCTCCTGAAGTGAGGCCTTGGATTGCATGGGGACTCCCAACGATCCTAGGATGGCTGCCTCTAACGCTGCGGAGGCGTGATGTTGTTTACCCCAGATATCCCAATAATCGGTCTCGATGCCCCAGGCGCGGGCGGCTTGCTCGAGTAGACCTTGGTCCGGTAGATCTGGTTGGTCCTGAACCGTGCCGTCCTGTTGCTCCATGTGATAATAGGATCGTGGATCGTGAGCCCAAGTTTCAACCCAGTCTTCCGAGCGAGCTTTTTGCCCGCATCGATAACGAGGACGCTGCCAGCGTTCCTGAGGGCATCATCACCACTACGATCGGCAAGGCGATCAACTGGGGCCGGAAGAATTCCATCTGGCCGATGTCCTTTGGTCTGGCGTGCTGCGCCATCGAAATGATGTCGATGATCGGATCTCGATTCGATATTTCCCGCTTTGGCGCTGAGGTGATGCGGGGGTCGCCACGGCAATCCGATTTGATGATCATCGCCGGACGCGTTTCAAATAAAATGGCGCCGGTGATCCGCAGATTGTATGAACAGATGCCCGAACCGAAGTGGGTGATTTCGATGGGCGCATGTGCGACTTCGACCGGCGTTTTCAGCAATTACGCGTTGATCCCAGTAAACCAGGTGATACCGGTGGATGTGTATGTTCCCGGATGCCCCCCTCGCCCTGAACAACTGATCTACGCGATCATGTTGCTGCAAAAGAAGATCGAAGCTGATAAAGGCACTACTCTCAAGGTTCTGAACCTGGCATAGAGCCTCGTTTTTCGACATTCCTGAAGTCCTCCTCAAACTTTTTTCGCTGATGCCGATGAGCATCAACAGATAGTTCCTGACATTTGGGAAGGTTTGGGATGAATATCACTTCTGTCCAACTCGCCGGGTCTTCACCGCCGGCCTCTTCACAGGTCTCCGCGCAGGAGGCTGGTCAACGCAGACAGCTGCTGCAAGCTACCAAATCGGTGAACGAAAGCGGGGTCCTGGGTCCAAACCAACTGGAGTTTATTTTGGACCGACAGACCCATCGTGCCGTCATCCGCGTGGTTGACCGGACCACGCAACAAGTTGTCTCACAAATACCGCCCGAATACGTCTTGCGCCTGGCCCAAGACTTGGGAAGTTCGGCAGAAGTAATGGCGTCGGAAGACGATATGTAGATGAATGCGCAATCACCGTTACCAAAACTACTTCGATGAGGAAGTTCTCGCAGCCAGCCCTTTGAAGCTGATTCAAATGCTGTATGGCGCGGTGTTGGATTCGATTGCCGCCGCGCGCCGTCATGTTCGGCAGAAAAACATCTCTGCTCGCACTCGTTCCATTAACAAGGCGATCGGCCTGGTGACCGAGCTTTCTGGCTGTTTGAACCACGAAGCAGACATCCTTCTATGCCGCAATCTGGCGGGCTTGTATGGATATGTCGTCCGGTTGTTGATTGAAGCGAATGTAAAGCAGACTGAATCGCCGTTGGCCGAAGCCGAAGCTCTCCTGTCCCCTCTCGCGGAGGCTTGGAAAGCCTGCGCTCCACCTGTTCCTGACCGTGACATCCCCAATGGCGAGCTACTCTTGCAAGAAACTTCTATCGGTGGGTCAGCAGATTTGTCACTCCGTTAAGTGGGCATCAATAAGGGCATTCGCCACCGCCTGGGGCGAAACTTCGTAACTTCCCGACTCCACTTGCCGCCGAAGTTCCTCAATGCGTCCTGGCTCAGGAGCGGAAAGCGATTGGGCCAAGTGAGATACCTCGGCCTGGTCCGCCCCCCCGACGGCATTCTTCTCTACCGTGTCTTTCTGAGCAGTTTGCCCGGGCTTCTCCGTCACCTGCGTGACGGGCGTGCGATTCAGATCATCGATTCGCATGATTCGTAAGTCCTGCGATCACCATTTTAGCGATTCCCAGCCCTCCGCTGTTTGATAACGCCTGCGCGAACTGCTGTTCTCCTAGTTCCAGCATGGGCGAGTTTGTCTCATCTTGCTCGTCGGCATCCCCCGTCATACCCCCGTCCGATTCACGAACCGACTTGAGCATCTGAGCGATGAGCAGAGCTTCAAAGTCCGTTGCGGCCTTACCGATCTTCTCGGGGGTATCTTTCGAGCTTGACGCTGGAGAGCCTGGCGCCGGAAGCGCACCATTCCCCGAGAGCCCCGAAGCCATCTGAATCGGCATGCGTTAGAGTACCTCCACTTCGGCCTCGAGGGCGCCAGCAGCCTTGAGATTTTGCAATATCGCGATGATATCCCTGGCAGTCGCCCCAATTGCTGTTAGCGCTCGAACCAGTTCCTCGACGCTAGCACCTTGCTGCAACACAATGTTCTTTGCGACAGCGTCTGCGGCAGTAACGGTGACCGCCGGAGTTACGGCCGTCTGACCGGGGGAAAGTGGAGGTGGTTGCGATACGTTCAGGTCGGTTTGAATCTGGACCGTCAATGCGCCATGCAGAATCGCCACAGGCGCGATGCGGACTTCCTTGCCCATGACGATAGTTCCGGTGCGTTCGTCGATGACGATCCTCGCCGGGCGGTCTGCTTCAACCATCACGTCTTCGAGTACACCTAAGAACTCCACGGTCTTTGAACTATAGGCCGCCGGAGTGTCCACCGAAACGAGCGCGGAGTTGTCGGCGTGTGCTGGCTGCACCGTTGGGCTTCCAAATTTTTCGTTGATCGCGGTCATGATTCGGGAAGCCGTGATGAAATCTGCCCGGCGCAATTGCAATTTGATGTGACCCAGAGGAGCGATCGAAGGCGCCAGCCTTTCGACAATGGCCCCGTTTGGGATACGCCCCGCGGTTGGATGATTCAGACCCTTGGTGTTGCCGCCCTTTCCGGCGGCGAAACCACCAGTGATCACTGAGCCCTGCCCAACCGCAAACACCTGGCCGTCCGAGCTCTTCAACGGCGTCAACACCAGGATGCCGCCTTGCAAGTTTGTGCTGTCGCCTACCGCGCCCACGGAGATGTCGATCCGTGTGCCCGGTTGTGCAAAAGGCGGCAGATCCGCTGTCACGATTGTGGCTGCCGTATTCCGAACCAAGATGAGTGTCGGCGAAACTACCACGCCCATGCGCTGTAGGAGGTTGGTCAGACTTTGGGCGGAGAATACGGTTTGGCGCGAGTCGCCTGTTCCGTTCAAGCCGACTACAATGCCGTATCCCACCAGTTGATTGTCTCTGATCCCTTCGATCGATACCAGATCTTTGAGCCGCGTTCGCTCATTAGCGGCGCCGAGCGGGATCAGAGCAAGAAGATATATGACTTTACTGAAATTCATGGCGTTAAAATGGGATCAACCCCAACAGCAGCCGATACAATACGAACGGCCGCTTGACGGCATCGTTCACGACGCCCTTTCCGTTCACCTGGATCTCAATTCTCGCTACGCGGTCGGAAACTACTTCATTCACCGGGCTGAGGTCCTCGGGACGCACAATGCCCTGAATGGTGATAACCTGTTTTTCTCCGTTGACGGAGATGTCCTTCTGACCCTTCACGACCAAGTTGCCGTTAGGCAGGACAGCCGTGACTTCGGCCGTCACGTTGGTGGAGATGGTAGTTCCACGGCTGGTGGTACCTTGCCCCTGTAGTTGGGTGTTGTTGGAAGCGTTAGCGAGATTCGCAAGCGCGCCGGTTGCCTTTGTTGGACCCGCTAGGGACGTGATCGCCGCGGCTACAGTCGACTTTCGCGCTGTATTGGTAACGCCGGTTGAAACCGCGGAAGTTTTGTCCAAAACGACAATTGTGACCAGATCATAGACCTGACTGGCACGCACGTCGCGAACCCCGTCGCCCAAGCGTCCAGTCGGAAAAAACAGAGAACCGGGCGTCGCGCTGGAGAGTTGGCGCGACCGTTCGTTCACCTCCTGAACGTGTTGATCGAGGGTGGGAGGTGCGACGGGCGGTGGCTTCTTGGCTAAGGCTAAGGGCATTGTTAGGGAAGCCATCGCCATTACGATGAACATTACTTCTGCCGCAGTGCGTCTCACAGCTCTCCTCGTACTAGCACGTGTTCGCGGCCTTCAATCAGGGCTCGGAAGTTTTTCCCGCTCCAAGGATTGTGAACCAGAATGACGTCGCCTTTTTGGCCGGATGACTGAGCGATGGCGTCAAAACGAATGCTCGCTCCGCCGTCAATCGCTCGGACATGGACCCTCTCGCCCCGGAAGACATCTTTGAGGTCGTCGAGCGCGTCTGCAACGATCGGCTGTCCGGCAGCAAGCGTGCGCCGCGCAATTTTACCCACAATCGTGAGAGGCGCGTTCGCAGATGGTTCGATCGATGGAAATTGCCGGATGTGGTCAGTAGCGACCTGGTCTGCGCGAATCACCGTTCCCTTCGGGATGGTTTCCGTGGCAAGGAATATTTCGCGGTCCACCGAAATTCTAGCCTTAGCCCACACCATTAGACTGCGCTGATCGTCGTAGATAAGTTTCCCTCGCCAAATCACGGGCGTTTGCGGGGCGTTTACAGGTGGTTTGCTCAAGAACGTGCGCTGGAACTCCAGCCGGCCTGGAGGAACGGGCTGATTGCTCATTTCCAGGATCTCAACGGTCGCACCTTCTATATCAAGTGCGGTACGGAGGGCCGACATCATTTCTTGTTCGGAAAGATGACGCACTATCCTCTCGACACACGCACTAGGAACGGTTTCTCCGGGAGGGAAAACCAAACCGAAGCGGTGGCCAATCAGGACGACATCATGCGAGGACAACACCCGAACTGTTCCAGGAAATGGCGCGAATCCGATGGAAGTCTCCGGATCGAGCGCTCGAAACAACGGTATCGCAGGCGCCAGATTGCGCGCCAATATTTGGCTGGATGGTACGGTCAAACAAGCGGCTCGCGACAGACCGGGTTCACCGGCCAGGCCGGCGATAACACCTAAGATTGCAAGGATTCTCATTGGGTGACGTTGTTGATCTGCTGATACATCTCGTCAGCGGCCTTGACCACCTTGGAGTTCGCTTCATAGGCGCGCTGGCTGACGATCATATTGATGAATTCTTCGACCACGCTTACGTTCGATCCTTCAACGTATCCCTGCATTAAGCTGCCCAGACCCTCCTGTCCGCCGGGATTACCGACCGTCGGATTTCCGGATGCGTCAGTAGGCTCGAACAGGTTCTGACCGACGCTGTTCAGGCCAGCCGGGTTTGGAAACAATGCCAACTGAATCTGCCCGGCCACCGAAGAGGCAGTCTGTCCAGGCTGCGTGTAAGTTACCGTTCCGTCGCCGGCGATTGTGATGCTTTGCGCCTGCGACGGTATTGTGATCTGTGGCTGGACCAGGTTCCCGCTGGAGGTCACCAGATTGCCGTTGTTGTCGAGTTGGAAGCCGCCATCGCGGGTGTAGGCCGTCTGGCCGCTTGGTAGAAGCACTTGAAAGAAGCCATTGCCTTGGATGGTGAGATCTAACGGATTGTCGGTCTCCTGAAAGTTGCCTTGGGAAAATATGATTTCGTTGGATGCCGTCCTGGTTCCCAGTCCGATCTGCAGACCGCTTGGAACGATGGTCTGGGCTCCGGCGGCGGCACCAGGTTGTACCAGGCTTTGGTAAATCAGATCTTGGAACTGCGCTCGGCGCATTTTGAAGCCGTTGGTACTAGAATTCGCCAAATTGTTAGCGATGTTGTCGATATTCGTTTGCTGCGCGTTCATTCCGCTGGCCGCGCTGTACAGGGCTCGAATCATTTCCTTAACTCCTCTGGTTCTTATTTCCCGGCCGACGACTTGAATGGGCTTGACACGTCAAGCGCTGACTTTGGCGACATCTTCCACTGCGCGCCGATTCATGTCCGCTCCTATGGCCATGGCCTTTTGTAGAGACTCGAACTGGCGCAAGATCGTCACGATGCTGGACGCTGCGTGAGTTGAATCCCCGTTGCCCTTCTCCAATTGCCCCTGGCGGATCTCGCTCTGCGTCGTCGACGCCACGGGCGTGCCCGGCGCAGTGCTTTTGAAATAGTTGCCGCCACGCTTGACTAGTGCCTTGGGATCGTCGAAATCCACAATCGCGATGCGCGAGATTTCCTGACCGTCTTGTCGTACCGTTCCGTCCGGCAACACTTCGATAGTCTTGGAACTGTCTGCTGCTACGGGCTTACCTTCAATGTTTTGCAGATCATAGCCATCCTCGGTCTGCAGATGGCCCAGCGGCGAAAATCGAAAACTTCCTCCTCTTGTGTACAGAGGACCAGATGGCGTGCTCGCCACAAAAAACCCCTTGCTGCTCAAAGCTAAATCCATCGAACTGCCGGTCGGTATTAGAGCGCCCTGCGCGAAGTCCGTCCAACGATTTTGTATTAAGGGGAGGATAGTTGGATTGGTGCCTTCTGGGGAGTCGGCAGCTTCCGGAGAGACATACAGTGCATACGACTCTTGATCCGATTTGAAACCGGCCGCCGACGCGTTGGCAAGGTTGTTGGCCAATATATCCAGGCTCTCGATCCTGGCTCGGATTCCGCTGGCCGCGGCTGCCATCAGTGCATCCATGTTGAGTTCTTCGTCGACAAAACAAATGCAATTGACTGGCCGCTTGGAAATTGGTTGCATCATTTCGAAAATCCGGGCGATAAGTCCCTTAGAGCGGTGTTCCAAAAGGCAAGAATGTGTCAAAAGGGGATTGATGCCAAATTCTTATCAGGCGCGCTCGTTGCAAACCGTTGAAGGCGCGTTCGCGCAAATTGGCCAGAGGCATGCATTCCGCTAATGCGTGAATGTCGCCGGGATCGAGCTAGTTCAACCAGTCATCAATTCAAAAGTTCTCACGCGGGTTGGTGCGGCTTCTCTCCCCGCGCTTCCTCTTCAGAGGCGTGCGGGCTTCTTGTCTTTGTTGAATGGCCTTCTCGATCAAATTGTATCGGCGACACGCGACGTAGCCACGCCCCGGCCGGTGAAGCGGCCGGGTGCGACGCTGCCTGTCCCAGCGATTGCGACAAAACAAAAGGAAGAGAAACGTCAAAGCCCAAAAGGCCCCGCGATCGCAACTAGACTCAATCAACTCGCGGCGCAGGGAGTCACAACTGGCACGTCTTTTCTGCCTACTCCCACTGAGATTTCAGCCGGTGGTGCGACTATTGGGGGGCTTCCGGTTGCACCGGTCCGCGAACCTAAGGAAACGAATTCCCACACACAATCAACGTCGCTCGCTCTAGGGTATCTGGATGCAACCAGTAGCGCCTCCGCGACTTTGGGCTCAGAGGACAGTCCCCTTCAGCCGATGCATGAAATCGCCTTTGCTCTGCGACTGACTTGGCGGCCCACTGGAAACGTGGATGCGCTGATACCAAACGGTCCACCGCCGCACGCGACTTTGCAAGGGCAGGCCGGTCCGAGAAATCCGTTGAGTTTTGACACTCCAAAGCGCGAATCTGCTGCGCCCGGCGCAGGTACTTCTAGTGCCAATCGATCTGAAACAGCCCCGAACGCGGTTCTCAAGACAGTCTCTCAATCGGCTGAGTCGCAGCATTCCGAGCCCGGTGATCAGCTGGGACATTCGAGCTTTTTATCGCTGCCTTCGCTTCCAAGCGGTTCTGTAGGCAATCTTTCGTTTCGAGAAACGACAGGACCCTCCTTCTCAAAGATTTCGGCAGAGATGCGCCAAGATAACGTGAACGCAGCGTCCGCGCCGTCTAAAGAAGCTCCACGCGCAGAAGCAAGCGACAATCTGGCGGAAATCGCTTCTCAGCTGCAGGTGTCTAGAAACGCGTTAGCTTCATTCAGGCCGAGCTCTGGTTCACCTCCGCGGAACATCGCCGGCCGAGACGCGTCGATCGCCGATAGCGAAGTGGGGTCGAAGGTTCCGGCATCGACTGCAAGCAGTAAACGAGCAGCCGGGATGCCGACGGAGACCCCGGAGCGCCCGCCGTCCTCGCGGATGATTTCCGGAAGGCAAGCAACGCCCGCAGGGGATTCAGGGAGTGTGACCGATCGTGACACGGCTCCTTCTGAGTCCGAAGGGAAGGCACCAAATAAGGAGAATTTAGAACAATCTCCGCCAATCCAAGTTGGCAATCAGCCGGCGGATCACGCAGTCGCGGGAGGATCGCCGGCTGGAGTCGCAGTACTGGGCGTGGTCCTCCAGACCCCGACAAAAGCATCGGTTGCGCCGCAGCTACCTGCGACAATTTCAGCAGAATTGCAGACCGCGACTCCCGTGCAGTCACAACCGATTCGTGAGATTTCTTTCCGGCTCGGAGCAGACTCGTCTCAAGTGGACGTGCAAGTGGCCCAGCGGGCTGGGAAGATCCAGGTGGCGGTGCTCACGGCTGATCCCGAATTGACCAAATCTCTTCAGACCAACTTGGGCGACGTGGTGGGGCGTTTGGAAGATAAGGGATTCCGAACTGAGACTTGGACTCCCGTGGTTGGACACGGAGGTTCAGCCCTAAGAGAGTCGAACTCCGCTAACAGCCACAGCCAATCGGGCGATTCCAATTCCCAGAACAGCCAGCAAGACCGGGGGCAGGGGCAACAGGAATCGAACCAGCGCCAACAACGCCGTTGGAAAGCTCAACTCGAAGATATGTTCTTGGCTCCGAGCGCACCAACCTACGAGGGTAGCAAATATGATTCCTACATTAAGCAATGAAACCAGCCGGGCGGCAGCCGCGCCCAGCACTCAATCTTCAGCGCCATCCAGCAGTGCTGGGCTTGGCTCGCTAGTAAGTGAGCAAACCTTTCTGCAGTTGCTGGTGGCGCAGCTACAGAACCAAGATCCGACAGCGCCACAAGACGGCACTCAGTTCGTTTCCCAATTGGCGCAGTTCAGTTCGCTTGAACAGGAGATCCAAATGCGAACAGACTTGGACAGTATAAATAGCACTTTGGCCAGCGAGGCCCCGTCAACACAGAAGCCTGCGTAGGGCACTACGCAATCGTAAGGAGCACGCATGTCTATATCATTCTCGACGGCACTTTCGGCGCTCTCCGCCTTTTCGACTGCCATCTCGGTGACGGGCAATAACCTCGCGAACCTAAACACGATAGGGTTCAAAAGTAGCGAGGTCTCGTTCCATGATTTGGTAACCCAATCCATCAGTGCGGGTCTTGGAAACACACAAGTTGGATTTGGAGTTGGAACGCCGACTACTGAGGCGCTGTACACCCAGGGCGCAGTTCAGACCACCGGAGGTACGCTTGATGCGGCCATCCAAGGTGCCGGTTTCTTTGTAATTCAAGGACCGGGCGGATCAACGGAATACACACGCGCCGGCAACTTCCAGACCGATCAGCAGGGAGATCTGCAAACGGCCACTGGTCAGACGGTGCAAGGTTGGACCCAGGTTAACGGGGTCTTGAATACCAACGCGCCTCCGGGAAACATCACCATTCCGACCGGAACCGTGCAGCCACCAGTAGTGACCAGTAATTTTTCGTTCGACCTAAACCTAAACGCTGCAGCCGTACCTGGAAGTCCGACCGGAACATTTGCGACTTCCGTCACTGTTTACGATTCCCTCGGCGTTTCGCACGTCGTCACAGCCACTTTTACGCAGGACCCTACCACCGCCGGCCAGTGGAACTATTCCATTAGCATTCCCGATGCCGACGTTGCTACTCCGCCCGCGACAGTGCTAACCGGAAGTATCAATTTCAATTCCAGTGGCATTTTGACTGTACCCGCTGCGACCGATCCGGCGCCCCAATTGGCGATTACCGGCCTTGCGGATGGCGCCGCGGACATGACGATCAATTGGGACTTATATAACGGCACGGCGCCGCGCCTCACACAATTTGCCCAACCCTCATCCGTTTCAGCGGTTGCGCAGGATGGTGCGTCGGCTGCTCAATTAACTACCGTTGCCATTGCTGCCGGCGGAGCGGTTCTGGCCCAATTCTCGAACGGACAGCAGACCGTGGTGGGCCAACTGGCCATGGCCACCGTTCGCAATCCAGACTCTTTGCTCGCCGTAGGCAACAACAACTACCAGCTCAGTGCGCTGTCCGCGCTTCCAGCCGTGGGTCTGCCAGGCACCGGAGGACGTGGAACCGTACAAGGCGGGGCGGTGGAATCTTCCACCGTTGACGTAGCTACGGAATTTACCAACCTGATCGTCTACCAGCGCGGCTACGAGGCCAATTCCAAAGTGATCAGCGCTGTGGATGAGCTGAGCCAGACTACGATCAATCTGATCAAGTGAGATTCAAATCATGACACCGCTGGAGCAGATCGCCGACCTTGCCGATGTCCCTGTCGACGTCGAGGTGGAGCTAGGCCGCCGCATCTTGACCATCGCGCAGATCCTCGAACTGGGCGCAGAGAGCGTTATTCGTATTGCCCGGTCGGCTGGAGACAACATCGACATCCTGGTCGGCGCGACGCTCATTGGTTTTGGCGAAATCGTGATTATCGAGGACGCAGTGGGCGTTCGCATTACCGACTTCCGGCAGGAGGAATAGTCGGCCGTCACTATGGACATCGCTCGACAGTCGCTTGCCATCGCGCTCGTCCTCGGACTGCTGTGGATGGCCCTATGGTTTCTGCGCAAGAAAGGTTGGTCGGCCTTGAAACGTTCTAAGCCCGGGCACAACCTGTTGGAATCGCGTGGCAAACTGGCGCTGAGCGCGCACCACTCGCTTCACCTTGTCCGAATCGGCGACCGGAGCTTGATATTGGCCCTCCATCCGGATGGCATTACTTTCCTCGGCGATGCCACGGGCGCAGATGACTGCCGACCGAAGGAAGCGGCTGCAAAATGAAATGCTTGCTTCGCTATTCCGTTGGCGCGCTGGCACTTACTGGCGCCCTGGCCGCCCAGGATAAAGGCTCGCTGTTGGGGCTTTCATTTTCACCTTCCAAAGGATCGGTGTCTTTGAGCGCGCCAATGCAGATCATCGTGCTGCTCACGCTGCTAGCCGTCATGCCCGCCGTGATTATGTCCGTTACTCCTTTTCTTCGTATCACCGTGGTACTGCATTTCCTCCGGCAAGCCTTGAGTACCCAGGGAACGCCTTCCAATCAAGTTCTGATCGGATTGTCTCTTTTTCTGACGTTGGTCATCATGCAGCCGGTGGTGACGGAAATGTACCAAAAAGGTTGGGAGCCGCTCGAAGCGGGACAGGTAACCTGGGAACAGGCCTGGAGCAATGGTTCGCAGCCACTACAGACTTTCTTACTCCGGTACGTCCGGGAAAAAGACGTTCGCCTCATTCTAGACATTTCCCACACTCCTGCCCCGAAAGATCGATCCGGGCTCGGGCTGGGAATACTGATGCCGGCCTACGTGCTCTCCGAGCTGAAGACGGGCTTCCAGATTGGCGCCATCCTTTTCCTGCCGTTCTTAGTCATCGATTTGGTGGTGGCTTCGGTGACTCTCTCCATTGGAATGGTGCAGTTGCCGCCGATCATGCTGTCTGCCCCCTTCAAGATCCTTCTGTTTGTGCTGGTCGATGGGTGGAACCTGGTAATTGGATCGCTGATGCGGAGCTTTTATTCGGCATGACTCCGGAATTGGCGATTCAAACCTTCCGGCACATGCTGATAGAGACTTTTTGGCTCAGCCTTCCTCTGCTCGCTATTGGATTCGTAATAGGAATTGCGGTCAGCCTCTTGCAAGTGCTGACTTCTATTCAGGACACCAGCTTCAGCGCCGTGCCTCGTCTCACAGCATTCCTGCTGGGAGTATTGCTGATGCTGCCCTGGATGACCTCTCGTCTTATGGCGTACACCACTGCGCTACTGGGCGATTTTGGCCGTTATGCACGCTGAGTTCACGCTTCAACTCGCGACGATTTACGGGTTCCTGCTGGCCTTGGCCCGCGTGTCCGGCGTCGTGGTCTTCGTGCCGATCCCCGGTTTTTCCACTGGTCCGGATGCCAGCCGCGTCGTTCTGGTTCTGGCATTGACCATCGCGTTGTTTCCAGCCTGGCCAGTGCTCGGTGTAGCAGAGGGAGCCAGTTTAAGCGGCGGTCGGCTAGTCGGCGCGATCGCCCGAGAAAGCGCTTTCGGAATTACGGTAGGGCTCGCGGTGGCATTTCTTCTGGAAGGCGTGCAATTGGCCGCCCAGGTGCTTGGGTTGCAAGCTGGATATTCCTACGCCTCGACGGTCGATCCCACCACGCAGGCCGACACTACTACGCTCCAGCTTATGTCGCAGCTTTTGGCGGGCATGCTATTCTTCGCCTTTGGATTCGATCGTACGGTACTCGAGGCCCTGGCGAGGAGTCTGCAATTAGCGCCGGATCGGGCTTTATTGCTCGACGGTCATGCCGTGGAGGCCGTCGTTGGCTTAGGTGCAGCGATCTTCACCACCGGAATCCAACTCGCGATCCCGGTACTCGCGCTCCTGGTGTTATTTGATATAGCGTTCGCGGTTCTCGGCAGGCTGCACGCCCAATTGCAACTCCTCTCCCTTTCCTTTGCGATCAAGATGTTGACGGCGCTGGCCTTTCTTGCCACGGTGCTCTCAGCGTATCCGGCCGTATTTGACCGAAGTGGCGCCATCACCTTCCGGGTAGTGGACCGTGTACTGAATCGATAAGTGGCACACATAGATGGCGGACCAGGGCCAGCGCACCGAAAAAGCAAGCAAACGAAAGGTCGAAAAGAGCCGGCGCGAGGGGCAGTTTCCCGCCAGCCGGGAGCTGCTCGCCGCCTTGCAGTTCCTCACGTTTGTGGTTCTGCTGATCACCACAGGTGGGGCCTTCTTCCAGCGCGCGCGCGACATGGTCCGCTATTTTCTTGCCGCCGCTTTTCAACTTCCCCTGACGCCTCGCGCGGTGCTACGGATGTATCGCGAAGTGCTCGGGCACATATTCACACCATTACTCTGGATGGGTGCCTGCCTCACTGCCGTTGCACTCGCCACCCAACTCGGGAGTACCAGGCTGGGATTCTCGCCGCACAATCTGGTGCCCGATCCAAAACGCCTGAACCCCCTTGAAAAGCTGCGCAACGTGCCGCGGCAGAACGCGGCGGCATTTTTTCAAGCTCTGCTGTTTCTGCCGCTGATCGCGCTGGCAGTTTACAAAATAGCCGACGCCAATCTGGGTGCGTATGCCAGCTTGGCTCGCGAGAGCCTTCAGCCGGCCTTGCGGCTGGTCAGTGATTCATTTCGCGATTTTCTCTGGAAAGCGGCCGCCATGTTCTGCGCGGTCGGGATTCTGGACTTCGCCCGCATCTATCGCCATCACTTCAAAACGCTGCGTATGACCAAGCTGGAGGTACGCGACGAATTAAAGGAAACCGAAGGCAATCCGCAGATGAAACAACGTGTGCGGCGAATTCAGCGCGATATGGCGCGGCGCAACATGATGAGGGAAATCCCCAACGCCACCGCGGTGATTGTCAATCCCACCCATTTCGCCGTGGCGATCCGTTACGAGATGGAAGGCATGACCGCTCCGCGCGTACTGGCGAAGGGTAAGAACTATCTGGCCTTGCGGATTCGCCAGATCGCCATCGATCACCAGGTGCCGATCGTGGAGAATGAGCCGCTGGCCCAGGCTCTCTACAAATCCGCGGACGTCGGCCAGGAGATCCCGCCCAACCTTTACCGCGCTGTAGCCGAAGTGCTGGCTTACATCTATAAGCTGATGCATCCCGGGAAGAGCCGATGACGCCGGGAAGACCAGGACTTAGAAAATGACGCCCAAAGTCCGTGTGTCGCCCAAAGCAGCCCCGCGCGCCATCGCAAAGCCCACTGCCCCTGCCCGCCCGCCCGCATCCAAGGGTCTGGGAGTAAACTGGCGTGAGTTCGCGATTCCAATCGCCGTGCTCGGCATCGTGTTCGCGATGATCACGCCGCTGCCCTCGTTTCTGCTGGACATCTTGCTCAGCGCGAATATAACGTTCTCGGTCATCGTGCTGTTAGTTTCTCTCTACATCACCAAGCCAGTCGAATTTAGCGTTTTCCCGACCACGCTTCTGTTGCTGACCCTCTTCCGGCTCTCCCTGAATATTTCATCGGCGCGCCTTATCTTGCTCAACGGCAACACCGGAACTGGGGCGGCCGGCGCCGTGATTCAAGCTTTCGGGGCATTTGTGGTGGGCGGCAACTACGTAATCGGCGTCGTGATCTTTCTGGTCCTGATCGCAATTCAATATGTCGTCATCAATCACGGCGCAGTCCGCATTTCAGAGGTCACCGCGCGCTTCACCTTGGACGCCCTGCCTGGTAAACAGATGTCCATCGATTCGGACTTGAATTCCGGTCTCATCGATGAGCACGAAGCCCGCACCCGGCGGCGTATGCTAGCCACCGAAGCCGAGTTTTATGGCGCCATGGACGGCGCATCGCGCTTTACGCAGCGCGACGCTGTAGCTTCCATCATCATCACGGTAATCAACATCCTGGCCGGTTTCCTGATCGGCGTATTCCAGCACGGGCTGGACTTCCAGCGGGCGCTGGAAACCTACACGGTTCTGACCATTGGCGACGGGCTGGTGACCGTGATTCCCGCACTCATGATTTCCATTTCGGGCGGCTTGATTGTCACCCGTGCCAGTTCGGATACCAATTTGGGCTTGGAGCTCCAGAAACAGGTGTTCGGAAATCCGCGCCCCTTATTCTTGGCAGCTGGAGTTCTTATCGCCATGGCTGCCTTCCCAGGCCTGCCCAAAATTCCGTTTCTGGTCCTGGGTGGTGGAGTAGGGGTGATGGCGTGGCGCTTGCGGCAAAAAACTGCCACTGCCGAAAAGGTGAAGCCTGCCGCGACCGCGCCGGTGCGCGAGAATCTGGAATCTTTGCTGCGCATCGAACCGCTGGCGGTGGAAGTAGGATTGGGCCTGGTACATCTGGTGGAAGGCGGCCAGAATTCGCCGCTTCTGAAACGAATCGCCAGCATACGAAGGCAGCTGACCACCGAACTCGGATATATTTTTCCGCCCATCCGCGTAACCGACAATTTGACCCTGAAGGCCCGCGAATATGTGTTTTTGCTGAAAGGCACCGAGGTCTCGCGCTATGAATTAGCCCATGGATGTGAGCTAGCGCTGCAATCCGACGACAAGGGCGAAAAAATCGATGGCATAGCCACACGCGAGCCGGCCTTTGGAATACCGGCAGTCTGGATCTCGCCAGACCGGGTTGAGGAAGCGCGGCGCGCCGGATATACGGTGGTAGACACCATAAGTATTTTGGGGACCCACTTAGGCGAAATCGTTCGCCGGCACGCGCACGAATTGTTCTCACGCCAAGAGGCGAAGAAGGTGCTCGATCGAGCCAATGAAGACAATTCTAAAGCAGTAGAAGACTTGGTGCCAAAATTGCTCTCCCTGGCAGTGGTGCAAAAAGTTCTGCAGAATCTGTTGCGAGAACGGGTCTCGATCCGCGATGCGGTGGGTATTCTTGAAGCTCTGGGTGAAGCTGCCCCCATCACAAAGAATACCGTTCTTCTCACTGAGTATGTGCGGCAGGCTATTCGCCGTCAGGTAGTAAAGCCCTTGCTTGAGCCCTCCGGTGATCTCTCGGCGTTTTTCCTCGATCCGGTTTTGGAACAGTCCATCGAGTCCGCAGTGGAACACACGGAGAATTCCAGTCATGTGAATCTCTCTCCGCAACGGATCCGCGAAATCCAGGAACGGCTGAAGAAATGCTGCACTCCACAAGACGCCCCCGGCATACTGGTCACCGGTTCGGCGGCACGCTTTTTTGTGCGCCAGATCATGGAAAGTATAACCCCCAATCTGTCGGTACTATCCCACAACGAAATACCCCCAGGGAATAGAGTCATCTCACTCGGGACGGCGGCTTAGGAAAAGAACGGCGGCTTAAGGAAAAGAGCGGCGAATTAGAAAGCGCTAGAGCAGCCATGCGGCCATGAAACTGAAATCGTTTTTCGCAAACACTATTGAAGAAGCTATCCGGCTGGCGCGCCGCGAGTTGGGTCCAGACGCCATCTTGGTAAATTCCAAGACCACCAACGTAGAGGCGCGGCACTTGGGATGCTATGAGGTCGTGGTCTGTGGAGAAGCTCAGGACGCCGGGTCAAACGAGCAGAGGCACGGATCGGAAAAAAGCCAAGACAATTCCTCAGAGCGCGCGGCCGGCTCGTCCCGGGCTTGGCGTACGTCCCTGCCTGTCGACAAGCTGTCGCAGGATGTTTCCGAATTAAAGTACCGAATGGAAAAGCTCGCGCTCACCCTGGCCCGCGCTGGAAAGGGCATGGCGAGCATTGCTTTCGATCCCGAACTAACCCGGGTTTTTGCCCAACTGACCGACGCGGAACTCGACACCGAGCTGGCTTATGACGTGATTGGCCGGTTGACTTCTCCCATTCCCGAAGGGACGTTGCGAATGGAGCTTGCACGCTTGGTCCGCGTCAATGCCGAACTCGGTTCACGCGACGCACCTTCCCGCGTAGTGGCTCTGGTTGGGCCTCCCGGCGCGGGTAAAACGTCGGCCCTGGTCAAGGTGGCCGTGCAATACGGCCTTACCGCACGCAAGCGCGTACAAATCCTGACCACTGACACGTACCGTATCGGCGCAGCCGAAGAACTGCGGTCTTATGCCGCCATTCTGGGTATCGGTTGCCAGGTTCTGGAAACCGCTGACGCGCTAGGGCAAGCGCTGGTGGAATACCGCCAGAAAGATCTCATCCTCATCGACACGCCCGGTTTGTGCGGCTCTGAAATGGAAGCCTCCGAAGACTTAGCAAGAGTACTGGTAACTCATCCGGGAATCGATACGCATTTGGTCCTCTCGGCCTCCATGCGGGCGTCCGACCTGCGGCGGATCTCGGAACAATATAGCGTCTTTCAACCTTCCAAACTGCTCTTCACGCGTCTGGACGAAACGGAAACGTTTGGCCCCATTTTGGCAAGCAGCATCCGGATGAAAAAACCGGTTTCCTTCCTTTCGCGAGGCCAGCGTATTCCGGAGGATCTGGAGCCGGCTACCGTGGATCTGCTGCTCGATTTGATTCTGAATTCGCCGGCCGCCGGCGATTCGAAATTTGAGGTGGTAGCAGCATGAGGACACAGGGGACGGTCAAAACTCCCATCTCCGCGATAAAGAAATATCAAGCGCCCGACCCCGCGTCCGAAGAGCGGGAACGCCTGATTCTCGAGCATTTGCCTCAAGTTAGACTTATCGCGCGACGCATTCACGAACGATTACCAGAGAGCGTGAACCTGGAAGACCTCATTTCCACAGGCACCATCGGCTTGATCGCCGCCATCGATCGCTTCGACCCGCGTCACAACGTCAAGCTGAAGACCTATGCCGAATACAAAATTCGCGGCGCCATCCTGGACAGCTTACGGGGTCTGGATTGGGCGCCCCGCCAGCAGCGCAGACGTTCGAAACAGATTGAAGCCGCCATCGCCACCGCCGAACAGCGCCTGCACCGCGCGCCCAGCGAAGACGAAATCGCTCTCGAGCTAAAACTGTCGCTCGAGGAATATCACGAGTGGCTGGTGGATATCCGTGGCGTCAACCTGGGCAGTCTCGAGACCTCGGCTCCGGAAGACGACAGCCGCAACCTTCTAAAGTACATTTCCGACGACGAGGAGAACTGGCCCTCGCGCCTGCTCGAGCGAAGCGAATTGCAGCGCCTGCTGGCAGAAGCGATCGAGAAAATGCCCCGAACCGAGCGGATCGTGATCAGCCTCTACTATCATGAAGAACTGACCCTGCGCGAAATCGCCAAGGTGGTGAATCTCCACGAATCGCGGATCTCCCAACTGAAGTCGCAGGCCATCTTGCGCTTGCGCTCTTACCTGGAGAAACGCTGGCCTCTTGAACGAGGCGCATAATTCATGCCGCAGGATCCTGTGCCAGGCGACGCCGTCTCTCCGGAGTCCCCGCGCGATGCCGCTGTATGGCTCGCCGAAGAATGGAGTCGCCAGTTCGCCCGCGCCATGGAGTCGATGACGGGTGAACCGGCTCAAATCAGTTTTGCCCCGCGCAAGCTCACGCTTGCCGAGATCGAACCTTCCCAACCAGAACTGCTGTGGTGGGAGCAGCCGCTTAGCTTGGCGCCGGATGCCATCATTTGGATCGGCTCTGAAACCCGCAGTTGGCAAGCCATCGGCAATCGGGTACTGCTGAGCGCCGGTGTGGACGACGCCACGCTGGAAGACATTCGCAGCACTTATCTGGAGATCGTCAACCAAAGCCTCTCCGGGGTGGCGAGCGTGGTCTCCATGCGAGCACGCAAAGAAATCTCCTGTGTGGAAGGCCGTTCTACTGCTCCCCCGGCTGCTCCAGACGCTGGCGTTTACGCCTTCGAGATCACACTGGGCGGCCAACCCTTTCCACTGTTGGCCGTTTTTGCCGCTACTGTAGCGAATCTTTCCGACGCCCCGCCGCCAGCCCCCGCCAAAAGCGCGCCCGAAGACCGCGCCCAAGCCGCTCGCCCAGCGGCTAAAGGGGCCGCCGTGGGCTCCATGGACCTACTGTTGGATGTCGAGCTTCCGGTGATCGTATCGTTCGGCCGCGCCCAACTGATGCTAAAGGACGTCATCAAGCTCACCACCGGTTCAATCGTAGAGTTGAATCGCGCCCTCAGTGAGCCGGTCGAGGTGATCGTGAATAATTGCGTGATCGCGCGCGGCGAAGTAGTGGTGGTGGAAGGTAACTACGGCATTCGCATCAAACAGGTCATCAGCCGGCAGGAGCGACTCAGAACGCTCTATTAAGATGATTGGCCGTTATCTCATTCCGCTCGCGCCCTTTTTGTTGATCGGCATTAATAGCGTGCTGTGTCTGTTCTTCTTTCTTTGTCTGGAGCACGAGATGCGCATCATGAAGCTGCGCTTGAACCGGCGTCAGAACGCGCAGCAGACGGCCGCTGAGGAACTGAAGGCACAGGTGGCGGAACTAACCGCGCGCGTGCTTGATACCGAGGAGCGCACCGGAGTTCTGGTTGCGCCCACGCCGCCCAAGTCCGGTTTGAACCTCAACAAACGCAGCCAGGTAATCCGCATGTCGCGGCGCGGAGAACAAGCCGAGAAGATTGCCGCGTCCTTGAACTTGCCGCAGCGCGAGGTTGAGTTGCTGCTGAAAATCTATAGCCGCGTGGTCTACAGCTCGAGCGAAGTCAGTTCGTGACGCTGTTTTGAACCGTGCGTCCGCGCGGAATCCAGCGTTCGGACCGATCCTCCACGTTCACGCTCAGGGTCACCGGCTTGCGATCCCGCACCAGTTCGATCGCGTACGTCTTCTTGGCATTCGCCGCTCTAACCGCATTCGATAATTCACTCGGTGCACTCACTGCCATTCCGTCCACTTTCGTGATCACATCCCCTGCTTTAATGCCAGCTTTCTGCGCGGGAGTGTTCTCGAGTACCGAACGAACCAGCACGCCTTCTTTTACTCCGAAGTAAACCGCCAGCTGTGTCCCCAGCGATTCCGCTTCCACACCCAGCATCGGGCTGCGTATGGTGGTAAAAATCTGCGGGATATCGGGCATATGAAATTCCGGCACCTCAAATCCCGGAGGAAAGTTTCCCGAGAAAGGAAATTTGCGGAGGCCAAGCACAGCCGTTAGGGTTTGCACGGCGCCGTTGCGGCTGATCGTAAGCTTCGCCTCGCGTCCTGGCGGCGTTTCCCGTACCATCCGGCCAAACTGCTCCATCCCTTCCACGCGCTGACCGTTGTATTCCAAAACCACGTCGCCCGTCTTCACGCCGGCCTTCTCGGCAGGACTGTTCTCTTCCACCCGTGAGATCTCCACGCCGTAATCTTCCTTGAGCTTTAATTCCTTCGCGCGGTTGGCGTCGATCTCCGCCAGGTTCACACCCAGATACGTGCCTCCCACAAACGGACGATTCAATTCGTGCACTTGGACAGCGCCCGGCGCTTGGAAGAAATCCGGGCCTTGCGCCACGGCCCCCGCGGAGAAAACAATCATAAGACCAAAAAGCTTCTTCATAAACAACACCCCGCTACTTCTTCCGAAGATAAATCGTGCCGCCCATCACATTCACTCGCAGCACTGGACCGCCCCCGTTCAGCGTGCCCGCAGCCGTTAACGGACCGCCCGGCGCGCCCCCCGTCTGAGTATGAACCTGCGGGAAGTCGGAATGAATGCGTCCCGATCCACCTGACTCATTGATTGCCTGCACGGTCAACGCAAGATTGGACGGAATCAGAACCGTTATGTCACCAGCGTTAGTGCTTAATATCGAATCCGCCATGCCGGCTCCTGAAACCAGCTCCGCCAGAATGCTTCCCGAATTGGCGAACGCATGCACTGCGCCGGCGACGTTGCGCAACCGGATGGCCCCGCCTCCCGATTCGCATCGCACACCATTGGCAGAGTTCACCTGAATGGCACCGCCCGAGCTTTCCGCAGTCACCGGACCGTCCGCCTGTTCCACTTGGATGAGGCCGCCCGCGGTTCGCGCCACTACCGTGCTCGCAGCCCCTTCCACGCGAATATCCCCGCCGCC
>Ga0210383_10000633_pt1 | contig 32062 bp, 28 predicted proteins | sample IncBWC14OmetaG_FD_160072 | JGI IMG/M metagenome (GOLD analysis project Ga0210383, IMG submission 160072) | Forest soil microbial communities from Barre Woods Harvard Forest LTER site, Petersham, Massachusetts, United States - Inc-BW-C-14-O ... | reverse complement strand
TACATCATCCCAGCAAGACTCGTCGTAAATGGGAAAATGAGCGCAATTCGTCTCTACACCTCAGACCCCGCCAGTAAGTACGCACCGTATAAAGAGGCTTGGCATCTGCTGCGCTGAACCCACGGGAGCGAGAGCGCGACACCAGCCACGACCCTTTGAGCGGAAGCCCACCCGTTCGAGCGGCTGCTGGAAGAGCAATTCTCCATATACAATAATCAGACCTACAGAAATTCTGATCGGGACAAACTTGACACAAGGAAAGTCTTCGCAGAAACTCGGCGGCCCGGCCGTGGATCCATCCCCTGCCGCGTCCGCCATTCAACGCACAGATCGCCGGGCAAAGATCATCTGCACGGTCGGTCCCGCATGCAACTCGGAAGAGATTTTGCGCGACCTCATGCGTCTGGGCATGGACGTGGCCCGGCTGAACTTCTCTCACGGAACGCACGAGGAGCACGCGCGCATCATCGAGCGCTTGCGCCGCGCGGCTGACAAGGAAAATCGAACCATCTGCATTCTGCAGGACCTGCAAGGTCCCAAGATTCGTACCGGCCGCCTCAAGGACGGAACTCCCGTCACCATCAAGGCTGGCTCGCAGGTCACGATCACGCCGCGCGACGTTGAAGGGACATCGAACCTGATTTCAACCACGTTTCCGGGGTTGGCTCGCGAAGTCGGAGCCGGCGCTCGCATTCTGCTTTCAGACGGGCTGATCGAACTGCGCGTCATTCGCGCCCGCGGCGAAGACGTGGAATGCAAAGTAATCAACGGCGGCCAACTCGGACAGCATCAGGGCATCAATCTTCCCGGTGTCGCACTCTCCATTCCTGCCCTCACCGACAAGGATCGTGCGGACCTGCAGTTCGGCCTCAAGCACGCCGTGGATATGCTCGCAATATCGTTCGTGCGCTCCGCCGCCGATGTCCACGAGGTGAAAGAAATCATTGCCGACCATGGCAACGGTCAGCCCATAATCGCGAAGCTGGAGAAACCGCAGGCGCTCGAAAAGCTGGAAGAGATTCTGGAAGCGTCCGATAGCGTGATGGTGGCTCGCGGCGATCTCGGCGTAGAAATGGCGCCGGAGAAAGTTCCGGTCATCCAGAAGCATGTGATCCGCAGATCCGCTGCGTGGCGCAAGCCGGTGATTATCGCCACCCAAATGCTGGAGTCGATGATCGAGAACCCGCGCCCCACCAGGGCCGAAGCCAGCGACGTCGCGAATGCGATTTTCGACGGCACCGACGCGGTTATGCTGTCCGCCGAAACCGCCAACGGCCTCTATCCGCGCGAAGCTGTTTCAATGATGGCTCGGATCGTGGTTGAGGCGGAGGGCAATTCAGGAGATTTTACCCCGTCCCGGCGGCGGCGGGAGAGACATTCGATCACCGTCGCCGAAGCCATTTGTGAATCGATTTCTCATACCGCTGAAGATCTGTGCATGGGAGCAATCGCGGTGTTCACCGAGACTGGAAATACGGCGCGGATGATTTCGAAGTATCGCCCCAAAGCCGCGATCTACGCCTTCAGTCAGGTGTTACCCGTGTGCAATCGGATGAATCTTTTCTGGGGAGTAACCCCGGTGCGCACGAAGCAGGCGCGCAGCGCCGAAGACATGGTCGTGACCGCCGAGCGGGAGCTCTTGCGGCAGGGCAGTATCAAAGTTGGCGACGTGCTGGGCGTTGTGGCCGGGACGCAGATGGCTTCGGGTTCGACCAATCTTATACGGCTTCACGTAGTAGAAGATGTGGGTGCGCGCCTCCCCGCACGTGCGAGCGAACAAAAAAACAAGCCGGGCTTGACGCGACGGGGAAAATAGTTCTCATGCCGCAGGAAATACTTTCGATCGCCATCTTCGAGCCGTTGCCCGGACACGAAGAAGCATCTCTCGCGACCATGCGTGCTCTGATCGCCGCGCTCTCAGCGGGAGGTTATAGTCGAGATGTTCTCTACCGGGATGCCAAATCGCGCGACCACGTATTGCTGCGTCACTGGAAATCCGAAGAGTCCCGCCGCGCCGCCTTGGAAGATCCCGAAGTATTGCGCTGCTGGGCGAAACTCTCACATGAGATTCGCACCGTGAAGATTTACGAAACCCTCGAAGAAGCTCTAAATCGCTAGCCTGGCGAATTCATCGGGAGCCGACGAAGTCAGGCCCGGACTTGCGCCCGGGCCCAACCGCTCAGTTCACTCATTTGTTAACCGTCTGCTCCAGTGTGCGGATGTACTCGACGACCGCCTCGCTCCAGCCGTCGATGTGCGTCCACTTGCCATAGCCGACGCCGTTCTTGTAGTTAGCCACGTTGATGACGTAGCCGTTGGCCTTCGGTCCGGGGACCGAGTCGTGCGCCTGCTCGTCGGAAATCACGATCAGACGATCGTACTGCTCCTTCTGGTTCAGGCTTTCAACGGCCTTTCCCAGTTGCGTGCTGTTGTGGCGCTGGCTGGCGCCGATGGCATCGCGCAAAGCGAATCCACGGCGGGCCGGCACCTCGACGAGATCATCCGAGAAAGAAAAGACGCTGACCTTTTCTCCAATCTCGCGCAGCAACACCGCGAGCCCGTAGGCTGCATCGGTGCGTTGCATCTCGGAGCGGCGCGAGAGCGGCGCGGTCATCGAGCCGGAGACGTCCACCAGCACGATAGTCTTTCCCGCGAGCTTCTCCTGCCCAGCAACGCACTTCAGCATCGCCTGCTCGAGCGTCTCCTCCCACTGCGACGCGTAACGAGCCGCAGCGAGAAAGCGAAATGGCAGCACGCGCGCCGTGCTCATGGAGCGCAGAGCCGACAGCACCAACTCTTCCTCCACACCAGCTTCCCGCATGTTGCGCAGATTGCGGAGTAGAGCCAGCGCGCCCAGCTTGTTCTCTGCAAGCAGACGCTGCCAGGCCTCGCGCTTGTCGGCACCCGATGAGAGTGCGACCTCCCAGGTTTCTGGCGCGTTGAGGCGTCCCCAGATCAGCTTCTTCCACACGCCGGCCTGGGCTGCATCACGCGGCTTAGCGTGGCAGAGGAACAGGACGTCGCGCAGCTTGACGGGTCCGCCGTGGTCGTACTTCGCCAGAGCGTACTCATCAAACTTGGGGAAAGCCGCCGCCAGCCCCTTCTTGACCTGGCCGGAGAGCGGGACGCGTCCGCCCTTCCAGTAGATGGCGATGAACTCGGACAGTTCATCGGCACGCTGGATGACCTGTGCGAGCGTGTCGCTGACGAGACGGCGATGCGTCTTGTGCCGCGCCATCTCGCGCACCAGCAACAGCGGCGCGTGACGCAGCTTCATCCGTTCGCGAGCTTCGATGGCAAGACCCGCGACCTTCTCGGCTGCAACCGTCGGCACCAGTTCCGCAATGCGGCCGGCGATCTCGATCCCGTCCTCGTAAAACTGCTTTTCCCAAAGCAGGCAGGCGAGGACCGATCGCCGCAACTGCAATTCGGGCGAGATGTGGCGAGCCGGCGCGCCCTCGTGGGTGCGCGGGGTGAAGTTGAAATTCAGTGTGTTGAGTCGAGCCATAAAGATCTCCTTTTGAGCCGTCAGCTGTTAGGCAGGAGTACTAGCTTCCAGCCAGGTCAAACTTGTCACTCCCGACCGCTTCAGCGGTGAGGAATCGGTTGTGTTTTCAATCGCCGGGGAACGAGTCGACGACGGCATTGGTTCGGATGCTCTGCCACTGAGCTATGTGACCTCGCGGCCACAGCAGGAATCGGACCTGCGACTTACCGATTAACGAAGTAACCCTTGTCTTCGCCACCGGCCGAAATTGTTGCTCCGCGGGCGGGGGCGCCCGCGCCACACGAGCAAAGCCACACGAGCAAACTACTGGTCAGGGAACATGCGGACACGGTTTTGAGGAGTCGAACCTCCCAGCCCGAAGGCTGTTTCGCCAAGAGAAGTAACCGTGGCCTTCACCACTGACCCTGTGAAGTTGGGGCTGGGGGAACGAGCGGCAGCGGTGGTTTTTCGATTACCAGTCGAAGGAACCGCGGCCTGCGCCACCCAGCGCAGTTATGGTTTTAGTTGGGATTGCGTGGAAAGGCGCCGCAGATCAGTTGGCGCGATCGACGACGCCCGTAAAGCAACCGAAGCCGCATAGGGGCCGCAGTCGCATGCTTGGCGATTTGGTTATCTGTTTTGCCAATCGAGCGTCCTTTCGTAAGAAGATATTTCAAGATGCCATGACTTTGAAATTTGTGCAAGAAAAAAAGTGTAAGAAAATGCTAACGCGGACGCGCAGTACGGATGGTCGGCCCATGTCATACTGCCCATTGAACATCTCTTCTCTACTATGACTACCGACTCCAGCTTCGAGTCTTTCGCCGATAGATCGCTTGATCCCCATGTCCGCGGATTTCTTCATCAGCCTGCCACGCCTTCGGGAGATGGTCTTGTGCTTGCCCATGGTGCCGGATCGAACTGCCGGGCTCCGCTGCTAGCTTCGCTAGCTGAAGCTTTCGCGGAAGGCGGCATCACCGTTTTGCGCTGCGATTTGCCTTTTCGCCAGAGTCGGCCCTTCGGTCCTCCTCGGCCGGGAGACGCGGCACACGACCGCGAAGGGTTGAAGAATGCTGTTGCTGCCCTGCGTGCGCTGGCTCCGAGCCGCATGTTTCTTGGAGGGCATTCCTATGGAGGCCGCCAATCCACGATGCTGTGCGCGGATGAGCCCGGCTTAGTCGAGGGCTTGCTGTTGCTCTCGTATCCGCTGCATCCGCCGCGCAAGCCCGAACAGCTTCGCGTACAGCATCTGCCGAAGTTGCAGACGCCTGCGTTGTTCGTGCATGGCACGCGCGATCCGTTTGGTTCGCCGGGGGAGATGGAGTCGGCGTTGAGTTTGATTCCGGCGATGAAACGTATGCTGCGGATCGAGGGTGCAGCGCACGACCTTGGATTCAAGGGCAAGGCAACGCAAGAGGAATTGCCGGCAGCCGTGTTGGGGGAGTTTCAAAAGTTCTTTGGCTAAGCTTGTTGGGGGATTGATGACGGTCGAAATCCCTCGCCCCGGGGGCTGAAATCCCGGATATGTTTTGGGTCTTTGCAGCACGAGTGAACTCGTGCGCTCCCATTCGATTTTCGCTCGACCCACCCGGACGAGGCGTCCGGAAATACGTATGCTCTTAATTCACCCAGCCGGATTTCGAGCCGCCGTTCTTTTTGTCCACGTCATCGGGTGGGATGTAGTTGCCGTGTTCGTCGAAGGTTCCACTCAAGGGACGATTCTGCTTGCGCATGAATACTTCGAACTTGCGCGCGGCCCGGCGCCGCTTCCAACGGTAATAGGAATTCCGCACACTGAAGTATTGTTCGGAGGCTCCGTACGCGAGGCCGCGCTTGGGGAGAAACTTTACGTACAGGAACCCGAACAATAGTCCGCCGAGGTGGGCGAAGTAAGCGACGTTCGAGCCCCGGCCTGTTCCTGAGGCGCTGATCGCTTCTACCAGAGTGATGAACGCGACCCCGGCGACGAAATACTTGGCGCGAATGCTGAATGGAATTGGAAAAAGCATGATCTCCTGGTTGCCGTAAAGCATCCCGAACGCCATCAAAATGCCCAGCACTCCTCCGGATGCACCCACCGTTGGGGTTTGCGGTTGTACGCCGCCCACGCCGGTGTAGGAGATTGCAATCGTTGTTAGCGCCGCTCCGATCACACAGAAGAAATAAAATTCGAGAAAGCGCTTTTGCCCCCAGTCAGATTCCAACTGCGCGCCGAACATCCACAGACCCAGCATATTGAAAAGAATGTGGAGAACACCGGCATGTACGAACGAATACGTCACCAACTGAAATATCCAGCCATGCATGACGTAAGCTGGAATCAGAGCCAGACCGAGGGTCAATGCTCCACCCAGGTCAGGAACCACAGCTTTGAGTAATTCGAGGAGCAGGTAGACCGCGGCATTGGTCAGAATGAGCCACTTCACGGCCTTGGTGAACGGCGGGAAACTCAGCGAGAGGGTTCGTCCGCGATACATAAATGCAGTTGTCAGTTCTCAGTTGCCGGTTGCCAGTTGAGGGCTGACAACCTATGCCTCAAGATAAAGCAGCGGTTTGGATATCTTATCAGGTTTAGCACCTACCGCTCGGAGCAGGGGCTTGGTGATTCCGTGGGCCATAGCGTTGGAGTTTCATCACCTCTCGTGCAATAGCTGCCAGCCAAGGGTTTCCGGGACGGTCGGACGAGTACAGGAAAGCGGGGACTTGACCTTCGGCTCAAGAGACACTAAATATTATCAGGGGGGTTTAAAAGAATGGAGGCTATTGTGGTTCATTGCCCGGAATGCGAAACCAACCTCGACATCACAGAAGACGAAGTCGATGAGGGAGAAATCGTCTCCTGTCCGGAGTGCGGCACGGATTTCGAGGTGGTTACCGTGAGTCCCATTGAGTTGAAGCCAGTGGACGAGGAGAAATACGAGGAGGACGACGAAGAGGAAGTCGAAGACGGTGATTTCTCGTAGATCGCGACCGGCTGTGACTCGCCGGTTCAGGCTCCGCTTCCGCTTGGCCTCGCGAATAGCGCTGCTTTGCCTGTGCCTGTCAGTGGTGTTGTGTCTGGCCAAGGCAGCCGTTGGTGCGAGTGGCGTCTCCTCGGCAGGAGACAAGGGTGAGCAACCCTACGCGCTGATCTTTGGCACGGTCTGGGGTCCGAACGACTATCCACTTTATGGAGTAAGGATCAAGATTCGCCGTGAGAATGAAAAGAAGGCGCGCTGGGAACTGTACTCCGATCATCACGGTGAGTTTGCCCAACGAGTTCCGGCGGGCAAGCAGGATTACGTGATCTGGGCGGATGTGAAAGATCGCAAGTCGGAGAATGGCAATCCGTTACAGGGGGAAGAGGTCAAGGTACACGTGGAAGCGGACGAGCGCGTCGACACCGGATTGCATCTGAAGTAAGAGATCGCCTCAACCTGATAGTCAGGTAAGCTGGGGACATGAGAAAGTGTCGAGTTGCGGTTCTGATGCTGCTGGTTGGCCTGATCGCCGTTACCACCGCTTACGCCAAAGACAAAGAGAAGGAAACCCCGGGCCGGATGCTGACCGGCAAGGTGCTCGACCGGGGCGATAATCCTCTGGTCGATTCGGTAGTCTACCTCGCCAATACGCGCACCAGGGCGGTGAAGAGTTACATCGTCGGCGCCGACGGCGCGTACCACTTCCCTGAACTTTCCCCGAACATCGATTACGAGGTCTACGCTCAATACAAGGGCCAAAAGAGCGATACCAAAACAGTGAGCCAGTTCGATGACCGGAAGCAGGTGAACATCATCCTGCGGATTGACGCGAAGTAGAGTATCTTCGATCTTCAGCGGCTCGCCAGGCCACCCGCGATTTCGGCGCCATCGATCGTATACACGTGGCCGGTCATATACGCAGCGTCGTCCGATGCCAGGAATGCAAACAGGGCCGCGATCTCTTCCGGTTGGGCGTGACGCCGCAGCGGGATCTTCCGATTGACTTCCTCCAGCATCGCATCGGTGTATTCGGCCCGTTGCATTGGAGTCAGCACGTACCCCGGCGCCACCGCGCACACCCGTACCTTGGGTGCCAGTTCCAAAGCCATGGTTCGAGTTAGTTCGATTACGCCCGCCTTGGTCGCGTTGTAATCCGCATAGAAGGGCTGCCCTACGATTCCGTTCGTCGAAGCGGTTTGTAAAATGACTCCGCCATCGCGCTCCCACATATGCCGCGCCGCCGTCTGGGCGACATAGAACACGCCCGTCAAGTTCACCGCGATGACCTTGTCCCACTCTTCCGGAGTGATTTTAAGGAAATCATGGCGAATGCTGATGCCGGCGTTATTGATCAGCACATCGACGCCAGCCATGATGCGCACGGCGTCGTTAAACGCGGCCTGCACTTGTTTGAGATCGGAGACATCCGCAACGAGCGCTCCGGCTAAACCGGGCAGACGCCGGCGAATTTCATCATTTGCGTTGGCGTCGCGATCAAGGACGCATACGGCTGCGCCTTCCTCAAGAAAGCGCGCGGCCGTGGCTGCGCCGATGCCGCTAGCGCCGCCGGTGATTAAGACGCGCTTACCTTTTAGGCCTCGCATCGTTCTTCAGGATAGTGCGGGTGATCGAAAATCAGTTCTCAGATTCTGGTTCTCAGTTCTCAGATAGGTTTTCCGCGGAAGAAGTAGACCAGTTCGATAATCAGAATAATTACAACCATGAGTTCCAGCACGAAGGCACGGCTCTGATTGAACTGGTCGACCATGAAACGGTAAAGCTCTTCGGCGGTTTGCACTTTTTGAGTCACCAGGTCTTTGTAATCGGGAACGCCGACCTTCAAGGCTGCAAGCTTGTACAGACGCGCGGAGAACATGTCGCTGAGAAATTTGATGGCGTTGTCAGCGTGCTCGGTGAGTTCGTTTACGTCGAGCAAGACAGTGTGCAGTTTGGTCGCCGCTCGCGCCAGGCGCCAGCGCGCCAGCATCCCAGTGCCTTCGTCAAAAGAGGCGTAAACGCTCTCGAGTTCGCGCGTGAGGAATTCATCGTAATGGCGGAACTCGAGCAACTGCGAGTTGGCATACTCGAGTAGCTGAATGGCGGTCTCTGCTCCCGCCTCGCTGTCATACAAAAATGCGGCGTTCCAGCCGATGACCGCGAGGTCGTTGGGGTAATAAGAAATGCCGGACTGCAGAATCTCATTTCGTTCCCCATCGGAAAGCTGGGCAGTTTCTCCTCGTACGATCTGGGCGATTCGCGCTCCCTCAGCAGCAATGAGATCGGCGACCGACGGGGAACTGCTGATTTCGCGCACATGAAAAATAAAGTAGTCTTCGCTCAGCCAATCCGCGTAAGGCTTCACCAATGCCGGAGCCGCCCGCTCCAGTTTGCGGTGGGCAATGCGCGAAGCATGGCCAGCGAAATCCACATCCCACACCCAGCGGCTGCCCAGCCGGACCAGGGTGTCCCAGTCGCCTGAGAATGGCAACTCCAGCACTACGCTTAGCACGCCGTAATCGTAAAACTTGATCTGGCCTTCGAGGCGCTCGCCACTCTCGAGGACCAGTGGTTCGATCGGTTCGACCACGGGTGGCCGCTGATAGCGGACATACCCCGGAGTCGGATGCTTGAGGGTGGGTTGTTCCAAGGTGCGAGCTCCGAAAATCTCGCGCAGCTTGTCGAGGCGGATCTCCTCGCACACATCGAATTGAATCAGCACCAGAACCGAGCCGTGGATGGATGGGTCAGACGGCGAAGCGGTCTTGGTCTGCCCCGAGGTGTCGGCGATGGTGAGTGCGGATTCACTATCCCGGATCATAGTTGGCATCGTCTGGGGAGGCTGACCGAGCCCCAACAGGATATTGTTATTCTCCCAGAATCTGAACGGTCTGGCGAGGCATAGAGGCGACAAAGCTTTACCATCAATAACTTAGCGGCTAGCGATGTCGATTGAGCAGCCACAGAGCTCCGCCCACCGCGGCGATTCCAGCCATGGCCAGCCCGGTTCGCTTCATCGATTGTGCCACCTGCGCCTGTCTGGTTTCGACGTGCGCCTGCTCTGGGTAGAGCCCTTCGCCAACAAACCCGTTCCGCGCTGCCATCTGAATTACCTCCGCGAGGTGCAGAGCGTGGCGATCGGTGCATTGCGCGATCTGCTCGCGGCAACTGAAGCCATCCGCGATAATCAGACAATCTGGCGAAGCTTTCCGAACTGCCGGCAAGAGCTCCAGTTCGCCAATCGCAACCGAGATTTCGTACTTGTCTGATTCAAAGCCGAACGCCCCGGCCATCCCGCAGCAACCGGGCGCGGGAGCTTGAAAATCGATTTCCATTCTTCGGAGGACAGCTTCTTCATCCGTCATTCTCATCACTGACTTATGGTGACAATGCCCATGAACTAAGGCCTTGCGCGACAATTTCGGCAACGGGAAGTGCTTTGCCTTTTGTTCGAGAAACTCACTTAGCAAAAATGTTTGCCGTGAGAGCCGGTGGGCTCGCTCCTCTTTGGGAAACAGATTCAGCAGTTCATCGCGAAACACCGTGGCACAACTTGGCTCCAGTACGACGATCGGAATTCCCTGTTCGATTTCGGACTGAAGCGCGTCAAGAATCTCAAGGAGAAGATGCTTGGCGCGATCCAACATGCCCCAATCGTAGAGCGGACGTCCGCAACACAGCTTGGCTTTTGGCAGTATCACGCAATAGCCCGCCGATTCAAGAACGTCCACAGCAGCTTTTGCCGTATCCGGCAGGAAGTAATTGTTGAATGTGTCCGGCCACAGCAAAACCGGCGTTCCCTCCACATTGCGACGCCGACCCCGGCTGAACCAATGACGGAACGTCTGTGGCGCAAAAGCAGGAATGCTACGCTCTTGGGGAATACCTGCCACCAGTTTTGAAATATCACGGAGGAAAGGTAGTTGCGTAGTCAGATTGACCAATCCCGGCACTCGCGAGGCCAGTCGAGACCAGATGTCGATATTCCCGAAGGCGTATGCACCAAGCGGACGCCGTCGTCCTTCGTAATAATGCGACAGGAACTCCGCCTTGTAGGTGGCCACATCGACACCGACCGGGCAATCGCTCTTGCAGCCTTTGCAGGCCAGACACAAATCGAGCGAGTCCTTCACGTGCTGGTCGCGCCATCCGTCCCGAATGACATCGCCGTTCGTCATCTCCCAGAGGAGATGGGCCCGCCCTCTGGTTGAATGTTCCTCTTCGCGAGTCGCGCGAAAGCTGGGACACATGACTCCGCCTTCATCGTGACGGCATTTCCCCACGCCCACGCAGCGTAACGTGGCATATGCCAGACTGCCCTGATCATCGGGAAACTGGAAATGAGTCTTTGGCTCCCATGGCTTGTAGTCTGCGCCCAGACGCAGATTCTCATCCAACTTGTAGGGTTCAATTACCTTACCCGGATTCATTTTCCAATCCGGATCCCACAACGCTTTGAACTCGCGAAAAGCCTGTATCAACTCCGGACCAAACATTTTCGGCAACAATTCAGCGCGCGATTGACCGTCGCCGTGTTCGCCAGAGAACGATCCGCCAAAGCTCACGACTAAATCGGCAGCCTCTTCTACAAACTTGCGATAGTTGGCGATACCTTGCGTAGACTGCAGATCGAAGTTGATCCGCATGTGAACGCAGGCATGCCCGAAGTGTCCGTAGAGAGCGCTGCGGTAGCCGTAGCCCTTCATCATCTGGAAGAGACTTCGAAGGTAGCTGCCCAGGTTTTCGGGATTGACGGCGGCATCTTCCCAACCCTCCCAGCCGGGCGGCTCGCCCTGCACGTGAGAAGTGGCTCCCAGGGCCGCCTCCCGCACTTCCCAGACCCGCTTCGCCTGAGCCTTATCGGTGAACAGGTGCATCTGGGGCGGAATGGGACTCTGGCTCAGGGTCCGCATGAGTTCGCGCGCCTGGGATTCGGCTTCCGCAACCGTCGCCGCGCCGAACTCGGCGAGGAGCCAACCACCTCCAGGAGGAAGAAGAGCGAGTCCTTCCGGACTCAGTCGCTTGCGGCGGGTGAATTCGACGAGCAGGTCGTCGATGCCCTCGAGGCCGATCGGGTGGTGAGCCATCACCTCCGGCACGCGATCGGCGCACTGGAAGACGTCCGGATACGCGATGACGAGGAGTACGCGTTCGGGCGGGCTTTCCACCAGCCGGCACGAGGCTTCGAGCACGGTGACGCACGTGCCCTCCGATCCCACCAACGCACGCGCCACATTGAAACCGTTTTCGGGGAGCAGGAAATTGAGGTTGTAGCCCGACACTCGGCGCGGAATATTTGGGTAACGTTTCCGGATGAGATCGGAGTAGGTGTCGCGCAGCTTCTTCAATCCGGCGTAGATCTCGCCACGACGACCGCCTTCGGCAATGATCTTCTCGAGGTCTGCGTCACTGGTTTGGCCCACTTTCATGCGGAGGCCGTCGTAGGTAACGATTTGCAGTTCTTCGATGTTGTCATCCGTCTTGCCTGACATAACCGAGTGCACGCCGCAGGAGTTGTTTCCAATCATGCCGCCCAGCGTGCATCGATCATGGGTTGCAGGGTCGGGACCGAACGTCAGATGGTGTTTTTCTGCCGCGTTACGCAGGCGATCGAGGACGACTCCGGGCTGAACTCGGGCAATCCGTCGCACCGGATCGACCTCGAGAATCTCCGCCATGTACTTGCTGAAATCGAGCACCACTGCGACGTTGCAACATTGTCCGGCAAGCGAAGTTCCAGCCCCCCGGCAAAGAATGGGCGCGCCATATTCACGACCCAGTGAGATGGTCGCGAGAACATCGTCGACGTCGCGAGGAACAACTACCCCGATGGGGACCTGCCGATAGTTCGATGCATCGGTGGCATAGAGAGCGCGGCTGCCGTTGTCGAAGCGCACGTCCCCGCGCACAGAACGGCTCAGAGCGGATGCAAGTCCGCTTGCATCCACTGTCGCGGACTTGGCAGCGTGCGCGAGTTCGGCGAAGTTCCTTTGCATATAAATGAGCGCTAGTCTGAGGAATTATCGCCAGCCACGTTCTTGCCACTCACACTTGCGATCGTAATTCGGGTCTTGCCGTCTTCAGGATCGATGTGGATCGTGATCAGGTTTCTCTTATCCGTGGATGCGACTGTGTAGTGATTCGTATCTTTCGTGGTGACATTGGCATTTGTGAATTTCGAGCCGTAGAACGCCAAGACTTGTTCTGCTGAATCGTCGCTTTCAAATATGGCTTCGACGGTATGCATTCCCCCGAACGTCGCGGTATTGCCCTTCAAGACCCGCGCCCCGGGATACAGATCGATGCCGAGGTCGCGAGCGGCTTCCTGTGGGTCGGTTGTGGTTTGGGCCGTACCGAAAGGAGTTTGCACTCGAACATTGCCGGCCTTGTTCTCGACGCGGGTGTGGCGGGCGATGCGCAGCCCGATGTAAGTTGCTGCGCCCACACCAATCATGCCTAGAGCCACGACCGCCGCCACCACAATAAGCACAATTTTAATGGTGTTATTACTTTGAGCTTGCGACGCGGGAACCGGAGTGGCCACCGGACTACCTGCGACGGCTGGCGAGGCCGCCCCACACTTAGGGCAGAATCTTGCGCTTGCATCCTGAGTTGCTCCGCAAGAATTGCAGAATGCCACAGAACACCTCGCCTCATTTACGATGATGTCAAACGCCAGGACAGCGGAGTATATCTCAAATCAAGCTTCGGCCGCAGCCTGAACTAAGCAAGAAGACGCGTGGTGTAGTCGGCCATGCTGAGCAGCAGCAGGAGCAATAGCCAGAAGATCGCAGCAACGATTACCGTCTTGGTCAGTTTCTCGCTCGTGTACTTTACGTGCATGAAGAACAGAACCACGAGCAGGGCTTTGAAAGTGGCAATGACCAGCGCGATGACCGTGTTAAATCTTCCCAGATCGACGAATGAAACCGCGGCAGTGATCACCGTCAGGCACAGCAGTGCAATCCAGATCGTGTAGTAAAACTTGCTCGACATTATGTGTTCAGACATAGCAGCTCACCTTAGCGGCTTCCGGTCGATCAAGTACAGCAGCGGGAAAAGATAAATCCAGATGATATCTACGAAGTGCCAGTAGAGGCCACCCATCTCAATTGGCGTGTAATACTTGGGCGTGTAACGTCCCTTCCACGCGTAGTACGTTAGAAAAGCGAAAATTCCCACGCCGATAATCATGTGCAGGGCGTGCAAGCCCGTCATGGCGAAATACAGTGAGAAGTAAATTTGCTCGTGCTGCTGGTCGATGTGAATCTGAGGGTAGGCTTTCACCAGATCGTCTACGTTGAACGATGGCCCTGGGATGTGATGCTCTTTATATTTGTCGTACCACTCGACGCCCTTGATTCCAAGGAAGGCAAACCCGAATACGATGGTCAACAGCAACAGAATGACCAGCAATTTGCGCTTGCCCATCTGAGCCGCGCGAACGCCCAGCGCGACCGTCAAGCTGCTGCAAATGAGGACTGCGGTGTTGATCGTGCCCAGCCAGATGTCCAAGCTGCGGCTCCCAGCGGCAAACTCGTTGTAGTACCAGAAGCGATAGATCAGGTAGGCGCAAAACATGCCGCCGAAGAACATGATCTCAGTCGCCAGGAACAGCCACATGCCGAGAGAGGCGGCATCCCGCTGCTGCTCCGCATCGACAAAATGATGGAGCAGTTCCGGGCCGTGTTGCTCCACCGCGACCGGGCTATCGCTCAACGGGCACCTCCGCGGGAGCGGGAATCTGTTCGTAGTTGTAAGCTTCCCACGTCACTTCTGGTTCCTCATCAAAATTGAAGGTGGGCGGCGGGGAAGACGTCTTCCACTCCAGCCCGGCCGCGCCCCAAGGGTTATCCTCGGCAATCTTTCCGTAACGCATGGACCACAGAAAATAAACCATGGGCAGGACGTATCCGACCGCTAATACGGTTGATCCCGCAGTCGAGAGCACATTCAACACCTGGAATTCCGGAGGATACTGCCAGTACCGGCGAGGCATTCCCATGTAGCCGAGAATGAACTGCGGGAAGAACGTCAGATTGAAACCAACGAATACGAGCATCGCCGCCAGCCTGCCCCACGCTTCCGGATACATGCGCCCGGAAATTTTCGGCCACCAGAAATGCAGCCCGCCCAGATATCCCATCACCGCGCCGCCGACCATGATGTAGTGGAAGTGGGCGATGATGAAATAAGTGTCGTGCACATGCACATCGATTCCCAGGCAAGCCAGGAACAGTCCCGTGAGTCCACCCATCGTAAACAGGCCGATGAAGCCAAAGGCATACAGCATCGGAGTGGTAAACGAAATCGAGCCTTTGTACATGGTTGCTGTCCAGTTGAAAACTTTGATTGCCGAAGGCACCGCAACCAGATAGCTGAGAATCGAGAACACCAGAGCCGCATAGAGCGAAATTCCTGCGACAAACATGTGGTGGGCCCAAACCAGAAATCCGAACACCGCAATCGCAATGCTCGACATGGCTACAAAGTTGTAGCCAAAAATGCGTTTGCGGGTGAAGCACGCGACCACTTCGCTCTCCACAGCCATCGCCGGGAGAATCATGATGTAAACCGCGGGATGCGAGTAGAACCAAAACAAATGTTGGAACAATAAAGGATCGCCGCCACGCGTCGGATCGAAAATGCCCAGATTGAAAGCACGCTCAAACACAACTAGCAGAAGCGTTATCGCCAGCACCGGCGTTCCTAGCAACTGGATAATGCTGGTGGCGTAGTGGGCCCAGATAAACAGCGGCAGGCGAGACCACGTCATGCCAGGGGCTCGCATGCGATGGATGGTTACCACAAAGTTGAGGCCGGTGAGAATGGACGAGAATCCTGCAACGAAGATTGCAATCCCCGCTTCAATTACTCTGGTATTGCTGAAAGCCGTGCTGAAAGGTGTGTAGAAAGTCCATCCCGTATCCACGCCACCGGTAACGATGCAGTGGATGTAAATCAGGCCGGCTATCATATAGAGATACCAGCTCAGAAGATTGATCCGAGGAAATGCCAGGTCTTTGGCGCCGATCATCAAGGGGACGAGAAAATTTCCCAACACGGCGGGGATGGATGGAATCAGGAAGAAGAAAATCATCACCTGGCCGTGCATGGAAAAGAGCTTGTTGTACGTATCCGCTTGTACCAGATCGCCGGCCGGAGTCAACAGTTCCAGGCGGATCAGCAAGGCAAAGAAGCCTCCGACAAAAAAGAAGAATGTGATCGAGATCAGATACAACAGCGCGATTCGCTTATGGTCCGTGGTCAACAGCCACGAACGAATGCCGTACTCTTTGTTCAAGTAATGTTCGCGTTCGGCGACAACTGCTGCGGTAGCCATTGCTATTCCTTAACGTTCTGCAATCTCGTACCAGCTGGACCGGAACCGGGTTTTCCTGCAGCTCCGGAGGGCGCCGGACTCAACGACTTGATGTACGCCACCAACGCATTCAACTGCTCTTCACCGACAAGCCCCTGGAAAACCGGCATGATGGGCTTGAATCCGCTAACGATTTTAGCGCTCGGACTCAAAATCGATTCGCGGATGTAGTTTTCGTCGGCCATCACCGTTCGTCCATCCTCCAGTTGTACGGGCTTGCCAAAGACTCCCACCAGATTCGGTCCGCGGCCTTGCGTATCGGAGCGGTGACACGTGGGGCACCCCAGTTGCTGAAAAAGGCTTTCGCCGCTGGCCGCGAGCGATCCGGTAGTGCTTCCACCCGAAAGCCAGGCTTCGTACTGCGCGGGCTCCATGACCGTTACTTGTCCGATCATGCCGGAGTGCATGGTGCCGCAATACTGCGAACAAAACAGGTGATAGACGCCCGGCTTCGTCGCCCGGAACCACGCGGTTGAATAACGTCCCGGCAACACGTCCTGCTTGATGCGGAAAGCCGGAACGTAGAAGCTGTGGATCACGTCCTGCGAGGTCATGATCAGCTTTACGTCGCGGCCTACCGGCACATGCAATTCGTTGATCTCGCGCGGACCCTCCTGATGCTGGAGTTTCCACATCCATTGCTTAGCTACGACGTAAACCTCGGACGCACCACGGGGAGGAGTCCGCTCGTGGAAGTAGATGACCGCGCCCCAGAGGAAAATGACCATGAAAATTCCCAGCGGAATTATCGACCATGTGATCTCCAGCGCGGACGAGCCCTCGATTTGTTCGGCTTCGACCCCTCGGCGTCGCCGATACTTCGTCGCAAACACCAGAATCATGGTGAAGATGGCCGCGCACATGAACGCGGAGAGCGCCAGCAGAAAAATGTAGAGCGCGTCTACGTTGCCCGCCCCGCTGGAGGCGCGTACCGGCCAAAGTGGAAGGTTCTCGAACATAAGTTAGTCGTTGATCGTCGGTCGTCCGCCGCTAAGCATTTCTCGCCGCCGCATTTCGGTTGCAGGCCCCATGCGGAACATCACCACGAGGAAGGTTCCGAGGATCAGCACGGTCGCGCCTGCGGCCAGTTGCAGAACTCTGCTAATGATCGCTCCGTATTTCCCCGTATCCGGATCGTAGTGATAGCAATATAGCAATACCTGATCGACCACCGTACCGATCTTGTTCTCCGACGCCTGAATCAATCCCAGACGCAAATCCTTGGGAGCAAACTCGACTCCGTAATAGTACTGCGCGATTTTTCCTTCGGGGGTCAGGATCATGATCGCAGTCGCGTGCGCGAATTGGCCGCTCTTGGGATCGTACTGATACTGGAAACCAGCGGCTTTCGTGAGCGCTTCAATCGACGCCTGTGGTCCCGTCAGAAAATGCCAGCCCTGAACTGCGCCGGGCCGTCCGTAACGCTTCAGGTATTCCGCCTTCTTTGCGGATGCCATTTCCGGAGTTTCTTTGGGATCAAAGCTTATCGTGAGAACGTCAAACTCCCTTCCCACATCAAACTTCAAAACCCGGAGCGCACTTTCGAGTCCGGTCAGCACTTCACCGCACAGCATCGGACATTGGTAGTACACAAGGTTCAGAATCATCGGCTTCTTGCCGAAATAGTCTGCCAACCGAACCGCTTTGCCGGTTTCGTCGCGAAAGGTGAGACTAGACGGAATCTGTTCGTTCAGGCGCTGCTCGATACCTACATTCTTTAGTCCCGGTGGACGAACATTCGCAGGCGGCGACAGGATGCCCTGCGTCATTCCCTGGCCCCACACGGGCAAAGTGAGAAGGCACACGGTCAATACGACCACAGCAGGCGCCAGCCTCGAAAGTCTCGATCTCATCGCGCTGCTCACCACTACTTTCCTTTTCATCATTTTGGTGCCTGCGTCTTCGCCGGAGCCGATTCGCCGCTTGTATCGGAACGCCGAGCCGCTTGAGTGGCCGTGTTCACGTCAGACGCGGGAGCCGTTCCCGCCTTCGGCGTAGTCGGCAATCCGCGCTGCGCGAGCAACTGCATCGCGCGTTCAATCGGTATATGTACCGCCCCAGTCTTTTCGTCGACCCAACCGTAGCTGTTCAACGTTTGCTCTTCCTTCAAGCGGAAATCCCTGATCTCAACTCGTTCGTTCCGTTCCAGTCGCGGTTGGGGAAACTGCGCGACTTCCTCGGGCGAGACGATGCGCTGATCGGCATCCGATTGCTTCACAAGCGGACTTTGCTGAGGTTGATGCGATCGCTGACGTGCATCCAGGAAGTCATACAACCCCCAGACAACGAAATAGACCAGCAACCCACCAACAGCCAGACTGATCAGAAATGCGAACACTCCACGCGAGCTTAGATCTTGCCGCTCGAAGCCTTCTTCGCCGGGGCCGAATTTCGTCTCTTCACTCATGTACCGGTTCCAGTACTTCGTTCGCGGACACGTCATACGCAGGCAGCAGTGGCAGCGAATTCAGATTACGGAAGAAATAAGCCAGCCAAATACCGCCAATGGCAACGGGGACCACTACATCCGCGAGCGTGAAGTTCAACGTTCTTGAAAAATTGGGTTCGATGATCCAGAAAAGATCCAGGTAGCGCATCACCATGATCCAAGCCGCTAACCAGACCAGTCGTCGAATGTCCCGTTTAAACGGGCGCGACAGCAGAAGCACGAAGGGCACGGCGAACTGAAACACTACCAGAATCAATCCAACGAATCCCCACCCGCCGTTCAACCGCCGCATGTACCAGGTGATTTCTTCCGGCAAGTTTCCCGCCCAGATGATCAGCCACTGCGAGAACGAGAAATAGGCCCACACCATGATGAAGGTGAGCATCCACTTGCCGTGATCATGCACAAAATCAGGTTTTAACAGCTCCGACATCGGTTTGTAGTTGACCAGAATCCGCTCAACGACAACGGCGAAGCACATCGCCGACAGCAACTCGCCGATCAGGATCAACAGTCCGTAGATCGTGGAAATCCAGCTGGGATCGATGGACATGATCCAGTCGATGGCGGCAAAGGAAATCGTAAAAGCGTAAAGAATCAGTCCAGGGCCGCTCACCGCCTTGAAGCGGTCGCTGTTGTCTCGCGAAGGGGGAGTGTCTTGCTCCTTCGACCACTTGGTGAGCAGAAACGACAACAAATTCCAGATTGCCAGATAAACCGCGGCCCGGATGATGAACCCGTGGATGTTGAGGTAGGAACTGGTCAGCTCCTGCAGGTGTTCCCGAAGATTTTTGTCTGCGATGGAATCCAGGGGGCGCGCCCAGACGTAGAGCTTGGGAAGTCCGAACAGGATCGGAACAAACAGCACTGCCATCAGCGGAAGGCATCGCATAGCCGCGCCCAGAATTCTGCGGATTACCATGCCCCACCCACCGCCGGTCAGATGCCGAATCATAAGAATCGCCATCGATCCGAGAGTCACTCCCAGCCAGGCCATGTAGCCGAGGAGGTAAGCGCGGAAAAATTCTTCTGGGCGCAGAAACGCGAGAGCTAACGAAATTGCGGCGAAAATCAAGCCGATGACCAGCGATCGCTTTTCGATGGTCTTGACCACCGGCGGCGCCGTCAGGTTGAGATCGTTCGCAGGCGCCGCGCTCATTCCGTTTTCTCACCCTTCTCGTCACCCGTCTGGAGTTCGGGTAGAGTTGCACCCGAACCGGGGTCACCGCGGAATACCGGCGCCTCTGACGGCATCTTTTGTCCCGCGGGAACATCGCCCGTGGTCGCACCTTGGCTCAACTGCAAAGCTCGGATATAAGCCACGATGGCCCAACGATCGCGCGGCGGAATTTGCGATGCGTACTCCGGCATCGCGCCGAATCCGTTGGTCATTACATCGAAGAAATATCCCAGAGGCGCTTTACGCAAGCGCTCCGTGTGATAAGACGGCGGAGCGCGGAAGCCGCGCTGCACGATCATTCCGTTGCCGTCGCCGAGGCGGGAGTGGCAAGGTGCGCAGTAAATGTTGAAACGCTCACGGCCGCGGGCCAGCACATCTTCGGTCACGGGGAAGGGCATATAGTCGCCGGGATTGTTGCCGAACTTCCCGGTATAAAAATACGAATCTTCATGCAGTTGCCCGCGCGCTACAGTCCCGTCGACCGGAGCGCGCGCGGAGCGCAGGTCGGCATAAAAATCGCTCTTGGCCAGAGGTTTGAAACGGGGCTGGTCTTGCATATCCTGGCGGCATCCGGCCAGAGCAAGGACCGCGAACAATCCCAACGGCGAAATGTTGCGAAGGAGCAACATGGCTTTAGCTGGGCACCTCCGAAATCGATCGCGGCCCCAGACTTTCCAGAAAGCGGCGAGTTTCGCTCGGGCTGTATTTGGCGTCGGTAGAAAACACGATCAGGAAGAAACGATCTTTGGTCGCGAAGGCGAAGCGCGGCACGTTGAACACGGGATGGTAAGGCATGGGCAGGCCGTTCAAAGCCAGCATACCGAAGACCGCAGAAATTCCGCCGAACAGAATCGTCATTTCGAACGTTACCACGATGAACGCGGGCCACGAATGATATGGCTTGCCGCCTACGTTGATGGGATAGCTCACGGCGGAAATCCAGTACTGCAGAAGGTAGCCGGACAAACCTCCAATCAATCCGCCAATCAAGACGACGAGCGGAACGCTGTTCTTGTGGAAGCCTATCGCCTCTGCCAACCCTTCCACTGGAAATGGGCTGTAGGCGTCGATCTTCAGATAGCCGGCTGCATGCGTGCGATGAGCCGCGTCCACTAGGGTTTGGGCGGAATCGAACTCGGCCATCATTCCGTAAATCGGAGTGCGCTTCATTCTTTCACCTCCGCCTCCGGCAGCAGAGTGCGCATTTCAAAAATCGAAATCATGGGTAGGATGCGCACAAAGAGGAACATCGCAGCCAGGAACATGCCAATGGTGCCAATGTAAGTCATCCAGTCCCAGCGCGTCGGATAGTACATGCCCCACGAGGAGGTGAGAAAATCGCGATGCAGACTGACCACGACAATGATGAATCGCTCCAGCCACATGCCGACGAGAATGACTCCCGAAATCACAAACAAGGCAGCCGGACTGGTTCGTAATTTGCGGATCCACAGCACTTGCGGAACAAATATATTGCACGCCAGCAGCGCGAAATACCAAGGGGCATAAGGCCCGTGCAAGCGGTTCCAAAGAAGAAAACCGTCATAGCGGTTGCCGCTGTACCATCCCATGAACGCTTCAATGCCGTAGCCATAGGCCACAATCAGGCCGGTCGCCAACATGACTTTTGCAGAGTTTTGCAGGTGGCGTTCGGTGATGAAGTCTTCGAGGCCATAGAATTTGCGGATGGGAATCGCCAGCATCAGCACCATCGCGAAGCCGGAATAGATCGCACCCGCGACGAAGTACGGCGGGAAGATCGTGGTATGCCAGCCGGGCACGATAGCGACGGCGAAGTCGAAGCTGACCACAGTGTGAACCGACAACACCAGCGGAGTCGCGAGTCCGGCGAGCAGCAGGTAGGCCGTCTCATAGCGATGCCAGTGCCGCGCTGAACCACGCCAACCCATGGCCAACATTCCGTAAATCATTTGCGCCGCCCGATTGGTGGAGCGGTCCCGCAGCGTCGCCAGATCTGGAATCAGGCCGATGAACCAGAACAATAGGGAGATGGTTGCGTAGGTGGATACGGCAAAAACATCCCACACCAATGGGCTGCGGAACTGCGGCCAGTAATTCATGGTGTTGGGATACGGAAACAGCCAATAGGCCAGCCAGGGGCGGCCCACGTGAATCAGCGGAAACAGACCAGCGGCAGACACCGCGAACAGCGTCATGGCTTCGGCAAACCGGTTGATTGAGTTACGCCAGGATTGCCGTAACAGCAGCAAGATGGCGGATATCAGGGTGCCCGCGTGGCCGATTCCAATCCACCACACGAAGTTCACGATGGCGAAGCCCCAACCAATCGGGATGGTTACGCCCCAGATGCCAACGCCACGGGCAAACAAATATCCGACGGCGAACAACATCATCATGGTGAGCAGGAAAGCGATGCCAAAGCCAAGGAACCAACCGTTGGAAGTGGGGCGTGTCAGGACGATTGAGCTGATCTTGTCGGTGACCGTGCCAAAAGTGTATCCGGGCTCGATGACCGGCGCACCTTGGCCGAGTACGACTGGTTGTTTTGAATCTGCCATTTCTCGATCTGCTCCGCTTATCTTTCCAACAAACTTTCCTACTCAGGATTCGGGTTGCGAATCTCAGCCAGATACGTCGTCCGGGGCCGCGTGTTCAGATCGGCCAGCAAACTGTAGTTGCGCGCACCCGCCTTGAGTTTTGAAACCCGGCTGTTGGGATCGTTGATATTGCCGAACGTAATCGCGTTGGCGGGGCAAGACTGCTGGCAGGCTGTCTGCAACTCGCCGTCCTGAATTTTGCGATCTTCGCGCTCGGAATCAATTCGGTGCTGGGTGATGCGTTGGATGCAATAAGTGCATTTTTCCATCACGCCGCGGCTGCGCACGGTCACATCCGGATTGCGCATCATCTTAAGCTGCGGCGTCTCCCAATCCTGAAACAGCAGGAAATTGAAGCGCCGCACCTTGTAAGGACAATTATTGGAACAGTAGCGCGTGCCCACGCAGCGGTTGTAGACCATGTCATTCAGGCCTTCGCTGCTGTGCACGGTCGCACCCACCGGACACACCACTTCGCAAGGCGCATTCTCACATTGCATGCAAGGGACGGGCTGGAAATACGCCTTTGGATTATCGCGGTCGCCTTGATAGTAAGCATCCACACGGAGCCAGTGCATGTGGCGGCCGATCACGACTTGCTCTTTGCCGACCACGGGGATGTTATTTTCTGACTGGCAAGCAACGATGCAGTTGTTGCAACCCACGCAGGCATTCAAATCGATGGTCATGCCCCACGCGTAGGGTTCCTTCTCGTACGGATAGGGCTTGTATAACGTCAACTCCGCGGGAGGCTCTTCTTCTTTCGCGAAGTCTGGTTCCTTGTGATACTCGTCGAGGCTTGCGTGTCGCACCTGCGGCCGCGATCCCACTGGCGTGTCCATCGTCTGGTAGCCCTGAGTGGATGCAAGCTTGTAAGTTCCGCCGGCCTTGGTGATATTCACGCCGCTTGTGAACCACGGCGTCGCACTGTAGCGGAGTGGATACATGTCGAAGCCCGCGCCCGTCCCGGCTCGGCCGGCGCGCCTGCGCCCGTAACCTAAGAACACCGTGATGGAGTTGTCGGGATGGCCGGCTTGAACCCAGACCGGAGCGGTGACTTTCTTGCCATTGAGTTCAAGTTCGATCAGATCTTCGGTCTTCAGCCCCAACCGCGCTGCCATGGCCGGGCCGATGAGCACTGGGTTATCCCAAGTTATCTTCGACATCGGCTTGGGCAGTTCCTGCAGCCAGCCGTTGTTGGAGAAACGGCCATCGTAAATCGAAGGATCACTGCGAAAGTTGATCTCGATGGCTTTTTCATCCTGCTTGGAGGCCAAATCGAGGGCAGTGCCGATGGCAGCCCCCCACTTCACTTCTTTAGGCGCCAGCGCAGTACCTGCGATCCATCCGTCGTGCAGTGATTTCCGCCAGAAGGCGTCAAAGTCCGCGCCAGGATGCTGTTTTTTCCAGTAGCCTTGAACGACCTCGTGGCCCGTAGCTTCAGCTTGACCAGCAAGCAGCGCAGTGAGTTCATAAGCGCTCTTGCCGCCATAGAGCGGAGCAATCAGCGGTTGCACGATGCTCACGGTACCATCGTAGGCGCGCGCATCGCCCCATGACTCGAGATAGTGCGCCTCGTTCACGTGCCATTGGCAGAGCTCCGCGGTCTCGTCCTGATAAAGGCCGAGATGCACGCGCAATGGAACATTTGTGTTCTTGAGCGCATCGGCGAAACCCAGGTCCGCGGGCGCATCGTAGGCGGGGTTCCCGCCGAGAATGAAAAGCATGTCCACCTTGCCGGCGCGCATGTCGGCCACTAGGTCTTTGATCGAGTCGGTCTGATTCACTGGGTTGGCGTCGACGGGATCGGTATAGAAGATTGTTTTGCCAACGTTGCCCAGGTTAGCGTTAATGGCGTGCGCGGCCAAATGGGTGGTTGGACCCTGGTGATTGCCGGCAATCACAATGCTCGCTCCGCGATGAGCCTTTAGTTCTTCCGTAACCGCAGCGGCAAACTTGTCCAAATCTTCGGGCGAATTGCCAAGGGAGAACAGAATCTTGCGCGCAAAAAGGTCAACATCGCTCGCTCGCATCTGCAGTCGGTGATCTGCTTTCGCCCCGGTCGAACTGGGCGCACTCTCGACCACATAAAGCCGGCTCATACTGCCTGCATCCGGATTGCGCCGCTTGGCAAAATCGTGGATATAACGGGTGCTTCCCGGAAATCCCGCGTAAAGGAAATCCGCGTCAAGCGAAAGAATCACGTCGGCGTTTTCCAGCCGGTACTGCGTTTCCACCGGTTGGCCGAAAGCCATTTTCGCGCCCTCGAGCACATTGTCGCGGTTCACCGGTTCATACACGTGCCACTTCGCTTGGGGATACAGCTTGAGCACTGATCGCAACTGATCGGCAAGCGCGGGCGAAGAAACCGTCTGCGTCAGAATGCGGATCCCCGCTCCCTGCACGGCTTTCTGCGCGCTGAGCGGTCCGCGGATTGCTTCCAGAAAATTCCCCCAAGTGCGCACGTCGCCCAAATATGCTATCGTCTGCGACCGGTCGGGGTCGTACATTCCGAGGATTGAAGCCTGCGCAAAAATATCCGTTCCGCCGAGGCTGGCGGGATGCTGCTCGTTGCCTTCAATCTTGGTCGGACGATAGAGATGACTTTCAACCAGGATCGGACTGGCGTATCCGCCGAGGGTGAAAGCGGTGGCGTAGAACAGCGGACGGCCCGGAATCACTTCTTCCGGTTGCTTTACGTAGGGGACGATGGGTTCTAGCGGCTGCTTGGTGCAGGCAGTCATCCCCGCCATTGCAAGCGAAGCTCCCATCAGCTTCAGAAAGCCGCGTCGCGAAACCGCATCCAGCCACTCCGACGCGCCTTTGGGGAACTCGCGATGGAGCATCTCTTGAAACTCGGAGCTGCCTGCTAGTTCTTCCAGGCTTCGCCAATATTCCGGGCCTTTCGTCTCGGCGATCTGGGCGCGAGCCGTTTTCAGGTCGAGCTTGTCCTTCTTACCAGGGCAACCGTCCTCGCGTTTATTTTTTTGCTCTTCCATCTCGTTTTAGAACTTCCAGAATCTCACCGATGACACGTCGAGCAACTCGTAATGTCGGTCACTGTGCGTAAATTGTATTTCCGCACTAAATCCATGCCCAGCGAATGCTGGTCCGTGTAAACCTTACCATCCAGCACAACAGGCTTGTCGCTGCTAGGCTGCTCGTAGCGCATGTTGAACACCTGATCGCGAGGCCGCAGATTCTTCTCGGGTGCACGATGGCACTCCAGGCACCACTCCATTTGCAGAGAAGCGTAATTGAACATGAGCGGCATACGATCAACCGGGCCGTGGCAGGTGTTGCAGCCAACTCCTTTGTTGATGTGAATGCTGTGATCGAAGTAAACGAAATCGGGCAAATCGTTGACCCGAGTCCAGACCAGGGACTTGCCGGTGCGGAAGCTTTCGCGTACGGGTTCGAGCAGCGCCGCTCCCGTCCAAATCTGCGAGTGGCAGTTCATGCAGGTTTTGGTCGGAGGAATCCCGGCAAATGCAGAATTTTCAACCGAAGTGTGACAGTACCGGCAATCAATCCCCAACCCCGCGACGTGATGCTGATGGCTGAAGGGCACAGGCTGCGGACGCGCCACTTTGGCGTAGGTGATGTAAGGCGAGCGCTGCAACTCGAGCACAGCCCAGAGCAATGCAGCCACCAGGAACGCCGCCCCGTAAATCGTGGCGCGTGAGATTGTGTTGGTACTGCGATGAAAAATCTGCATCGATCAGACTTTCAATGCCGCGGAGACGCCCCATGAAGTCTCCGGCTCGTTGCGGTTGCTCTGTCAGACGCTCACAGACACAAGTGATCCTATTTACGAAAACTGGTGATTATAACAGTTCGTACTACTTTGTGATTGGCCGCGCAATTCAATCTTCAAAAAACTCACGCAAGATTTATCGTTTCCGGAAACAATTCAATTAAGGTTTCTTACAAAATCGACGAAAGCCCTTTGTTTGAGGCGCTCGACTTCGTCCGCTATTTACTGCACCGTGATCCGCGCGCCGCTCTGTCCACAACAGCCTTGGTTTATCGCAGGTTCATAACCAACATCTTCGGTTCAGTCATCTCCTCGATCGCGTAGCGCAACCCTTCGCGGCCTAACCCCGAGTCCTTAATGCCGCCATAGGGCATGTGATCGATGCGAAATGTCGGTACATCGCCAGCCATTAGGGCTCCCACCTCAAGCTCTTCATATGCGTCAAAAAGCAGCTTGGCGTCGCGCGTGAAGATTCCCGCCTGCAAGCCGTACGGAGAGTTGTTGATTTGTTTCAGGGCATCGTAAAAGTCATGATAGGCCTCCAGGGTCACCACCGGGGCGAAAATTTCCTGGCAGTTTACCTTCATCTCCAAGCGCGTTCCGGTCAGAACAGCCGGCTCAAGCAGGGACCCGTTGCGCTGTCCGCCACACAGCAATCGGGCGCCGCCGCGCACCGCCTCCTGAATCCAATCGCTGGCACGGATGGCATCGCTTTCTCGAATCAGCGGGCCAACATCGGTCGATTCCTCCAGCGGATCTCCGGTCCTCAGCTTCCTTACACCCGCCACGAAAATGTCTCGGAATTTTTCCAGTACCGACTGCTCCACCAGAATGCGCTGCACAGAGATGCAAGATTGCCCAGCGTAAGCAAACCCTCCAGTCACGCAGCGCCCGGCAGCGTAGGTCAGATCAGCGTCGCTGTGAACAATGACCCCTGCGTTGCCACCTAGTTCCAAGGCGACCTTCTTTTTGCCCGCCTTCCGCTTGATCTCCCAGCCGACCGCGGCGCTGCCCGTGAAACTAATAAGTTTCAGACGATCGTCGCTCACCAGCAGTCCCGCATCCTCGTTAGAGAGTGGAATCACGTTCAGGGCGCCGTCCGGCCAACCGGCTTGTTGGACTGCTTCCGCCATCAGCAATGCAGTCAGCGGCGTTTCCGGAGCAGGCTTCAACACCATAGTGCAGCCGCTGGCGATCGCCGGGGCAACTTTGTGCGCTACCAGGTTGAGAGGAAAATTGAAAGGCGTAATTCCCGCAATTGGTCCCAGAGGGAAACGGCGGACAATCCCCCACCGCCCCGCTGTGAATTCCTGCCAATCCAGCGGCAGATACTCGCCGTAGATTCGCGTACTCTCTTCCGCGGCTACGGTGAAAGTGAAAATCGATCGTTCGACTTCACTCCGCGCCGCCTTGATCGGCTTCCCCGCTTCCTGGGCTAGAGTGTGGGCGAACTCGTCTTTGCGCAGGGTAATGCTTTCCGCGACGCGGCGCAGCACGCGCTGTCGTTCAAACGCAGGCAGGCGTCGTGTGGTACCAAAAGCCTTGATTGCGGCTTTGATGGCGGCATCGACATGCTCACGCCTTCCCTGAAACACGCTGCCGACAACGGAACCGTCGTACGGGGATCGAATCTCGATGGGGTCGCCTTCCTCAATCCATTTACCATCGAGGAGAAACGCCCGGGTTGCGACGGGAGTGGCAGTCATCTGGGCCATGGCGTAATTGTTGCACCTCCGCCCGAAGTAGAGTAAAGATTATAGACTTTTCTCGCCGAGCAAAGCACGCCGTTAGACGATATTTGATTCGAACGATATCGGGTTTGTATGGGGAAGGCACAAACGTGAACTCATCCATTGTGAAGATCGGCGAATTGTTGCGTAGAAGGGAACTGTCGCCGGTGGAGTTGACGCAGAACTGCCTTGCGCAGATCGAAAAGCTCAACCCTACACTGAATGCGTTCATCACGGTAACCGCCGACTTGGCTCTGGAGCAAGCTCGCTGCGCCGAAGCAGAAATCCTACGGGGGCATTGGCGCGGGCCACTGCATGGGATTCCGCTCGCACTTAAAGATCTAATCGATATTTCCGGCATCCGCACCACCGCCGCCAGCGCCTTGTTCCAAGATCGTGTCCCGACAGAGGATGCTGAAGTCGTCCGGCGTTTGAAAGATGCTGGCGCTGTTCTATTGGGGAAACAGAACCTGCATGAATTCGCCTATGGCGGCAGTTCGATGATCAGCTACTACGGAGAGGTTCGTAATCCTTGGAATCCCGCCTGCATCGCGGGGGGATCGTCGGGAGGTTCGGCTGCTGCCGTGGCAGCCGACCTTTGTTACGGCGCCATTGGAACGGATACTGCCGGTTCGGTTCGCGAACCTGCGGCGCTGTGCGGAATTGTAGGTCTTAAGCCGACGTATGGATGCGTCAGCGCTCGTGGGGTTATCCCGCTCTCGCCGTCGCTCGATCATGTGGGGCCGATTACGCGCACGGTTTCAGATGCCGCTGTGATTTTGTGGGCGATCGCAGGCTACGACGCGAGGGATATGAACGGTGTCGAGAGACCGGTCGCTGACTATCTCGTGAGTATCCGCGATGAATTGAGGCCGACGAGAATTGGTGTGCCGCGAAAATTCTTCTACGAAGATCTCGATCCGGAAATTGCGTCCGCGATGGAACAGGCGCTTAGCGTATTAAGAACCCTTGCCAGCAGCGTGTCCGAGATAGAGGTTGACATTCCCACAGACCGCACTCTGCAAACTGCGGAGTCGTACGCTTATCACGCCGAATTCATTTTACGAAGTCCGGAACTGTACCAGCCGGAAACACTGCGACGCATCCGCAAGGGCGAGGGTATTAGCGGCGCGGAAGTTGAGCAACGGCGCCATGAGCAGGAACAAATTCGGCGCGAGATTCGGAAGGTGTTTGAGGATTTCGACGTGCTTGTAACTCCGACGACGCCGGTTCCCGCGCCCGTCATCGATGAACTGAAGGAGAACCCAGATCTTCTCCGTCCGCGCGAAATCCTGTTACTTCGCAACACCCGCCCGGTAAATGTGTGGGGACTGCCAGCGATCTCGGTTCCTTGCGGATTTACGGCCGCTGGTCTTCCCGTCGGGCTGCAAATCATCGGCCCGCCTTGGCGAGAGGATAGAGTCTTACAGTTGGCGTTCGCCTACGAGCAGGCGACTGACTGGCACAAACGAACCCCGAAGTTGGCCGCAGCGTGAATGCGATTACTGGCCGTCGCGCTGTCCAGCGTGGAATAGCGTCCACGGACCGGACTTCATATCACGCAACGCAGGCGCTTCCCAAGAGTACTCGGGGTGCGCATTCAAGAAATCTTTTGCGATAAAATCCTGCCCACAGGGATGCCCCGCGCGCGCCTGAAAACTCATATGTTCAGCGAGACCGCTGTCCATTGCCTTTCCTTGGACCGCGCCTCCGGGATAGTAAGCGCCCCAGTTCCAAAGTTTCACACCTCTCGACGAGTTGTCTACGTGACCGCAAAGGCTGCGCTCGCTCGGCTGCTCTTTCTTTTCGAAGCTATCCACATGGTCGGCCATAAAACTCTCTGCCATGCCGACATCGATTTGTCCTTTGGACTGCTTAACGAGTTGCTCCCAGCGGACATGGCGCGCATTAGGCGAAATAGACGCGTCCCTGGGATCGAAGCCAGAGGTTTCATCTCTGATCACGGCGGGATCGCGAGCAAAATTTGAGCTCACAAAATATCCATCTTTCGTCCGCCACATCGGTGTATGTTTCAGGCCCAGCTCAAGATATCCAATCTCGCCCGTCTTGCGATCTCCGATCAGCCAGTCGTTGGCATAGCCGCCGTTGTTCCCCTCCCGAATGATGCGGGCGTAGTCGTCAATGGAATTCGCATACTGCAGAGCCTTGCGCGAGCGAACAAACTCCGGCTTGCCCTGCGGATCCCAGCCGACAAACCCGGAGATCGTAGTTTCCGCGACCATGATTCCAGCGGAGTTCACGCCGAAGTCATCGTCGCTGGTAATAACCCCGGGAAACCCATCCATCAAAATTCGGTTGCCATGCTCAGGCACAATGTCGAAGACAATCACCCATCGCGAGCCCACGAGATAGCTGGTCCAATTGTTGTGCGCAATCACGATCTGGTGGTCGCGGGTGTAGCTCCCGGTAGCAATGAACGCGCTGCAATTGCCCGGACTCGACAGGTGCGGCGCCCCCGCGACGTGTTGCTGCTGGTCGAACCATGGCACGTAGTAACCGGGGAGTTCCTCAAACGCGTTGAGCGCGACCAGATCGTAAAGATCCATGGTCATGCCCTGGGCTTTTAATCCTTCTACGATCCCTATGAGCTCCTTTTGATATTCCGCATCGATTTTCGGCCAAAGCATTTCATGCGCGGCTTTTGTGAAAAACTCCCAGTCGCGTTTTGTAGCGTGGGTGTCCTCGAGTTTAATCGCCTCGAAAGCGTCTGCAATCTCGTGCGCCAGCAGGTACCCGTGCTGAAAGCCAATTTGCTCGGGAGAACCTTCCAGGTGGACATAAGTCCATCCGCCCTGCTGAAACCGGTAAGCATTTTGCAAACGCGGGTCCGAGGGGGCTGCGCTCTGTGGCTGCGGCGCAGCCGCCGAAGTCGCGAGGAACAACCCTGCGCACAAAGCAGTAAGACCGCAAATCATTCGGCTTGCAGTTCGCGTAGTGCAATTCATATCGGTCCTCCGGATTCAGGCGGTACGCGTGTTGGCATGAGATTATACGCGCAAAGACTGTAGCGCCGGCATCTTGCCGGCTGTAGCGAGGGGCATCTTGCCCTTGCTGGTGGGGACAAGGACGCACCCACGACAGGCACCGGGACGGCGGCGCTACCCGGGAGCTACTATGTTCAAGTGCCCATCAAGAGTGCCAACAAAGCTCGACCGATCGTTCTTCGCTCCGAAACACTCACTCGCATTCCTTGGCTGATTCACGGATTCAGTACCAGAGTCGGCGGAGTTTCGCGTGTTTACGGGGGAAAAGCGCTCAATCTCGGATTCACGAAACAGGACTCGCGCAGTGCAGTCGAACGGAACCGAACAGCTTTCTTATCACAGCTTCGTGCCACCAGCGGCAAGAAGCAGTGGCCTCTTGTCACTCTGCGCCAGATTCACTCCGATCTCATCCACCGTGTTGCCGACCTGCCGAAGGAACCGCTCGTTGGCGATGGCCTCATTACTTGCATGCCCGGCATTCTACTCGCTATCCAGACAGCTGATTGCTTACCGGTCATTCTCGTCGACACCAAACTGAGAGCCGTGGGAGTGTTCCACGCGGGCTGGCGCGGCACGGTCAAACGCATCGTCGAAAAAGGAGTGGGAGAAATGCGTCGGTGTTTCGGCACGCTGCCCAGAGATGTCAAAGCGGCCATCGGCCCCGGCGTCCACAGCTGTTGCTACGAGGTTGGCGAGGAAGTGCGCCGGCAGTTCGAATCGCAGTTCGCCTACGCCGGGGATTTGTTCCACGAGACCAAAGAATCGGACCCTGTCCGCGAAAAATACCCGCTGCTATTCCTGACCGCCAGGGCTCCGGGCCACAGCGAGCTGCCAACAAAAATCGTCCTGGATCTGGTCGAAGCCAACCGCCGTCAACTGATTGACGCCGGGGTCTTACCGAAAAACATCAGGGCCTCGACACTGTGTACAGCGTGCCGCCCCGACCTGTTGTTTTCGTATCGAGCAGAGGAAGGAGTAACAGGACGAATGATGGGCGCAGTGGGAATCCGAAAAGTGCCTGCCAGGAGTCTGAGGACCTAGCCTTTGGCCGACTTGAGCCGTTGTTCTAGCCCCGCGACCTCGTCTTGCAACCCTTTTGGCAAGTGGTCGCCAAACTTGGCGAAGTGTTCTTTGATCAATGGCACTTCCGCCTGCCAGCCTTCAACGTCGACGCTGAGCAGTTCATCCACGTTGGCGCCTTTGATGTCCAGGCCCTTGGTGTCTAGATCGGCTGCGTCGGGAATTCGGCCGATGGCGGTGTCTTTGGCGCGGGCCTTGCCGTCGCAGCGCTCGAAAATCCACTTCAGCACCCGGCTGTTTTCCCCGTATCCGGGCCACCGAAATTTGTGGTTCTGGTCCTGGCGAAACCAGTTCACGTAGTAAATCTTCGGCAGCTTGGACGCGTCCGCACCCGCCCCGATCTTCAGCCAGTGCGCAAAGTAGTCGCCCATGTGGTAGCCGCAAAACGGAAGCATCGCCATGGGATCGCGCCGCAGCTGGCCCACCCTTCCAGTAATCGCCGCCGTTGTCTCACTG
>Ga0210383_10000631_pt1 | contig 32066 bp, 35 predicted proteins | sample IncBWC14OmetaG_FD_160072 | JGI IMG/M metagenome (GOLD analysis project Ga0210383, IMG submission 160072) | Forest soil microbial communities from Barre Woods Harvard Forest LTER site, Petersham, Massachusetts, United States - Inc-BW-C-14-O ... | reverse complement strand
CGGAAAAACATGATGGAAGCCTGGAAACTGAACCGCGACGAGAGTGACGATCCTCGTCAGAAGCTCCAGCAGGCCCACACTAACAGTGGCCAAAATGGCGGTAACAACGGCGGCAGCTCGCGAGTCGGAATCGGTGGCTGGCCCGGTGGCGGAATGGGTGGTGGGGGCATGGGTGGTGGGGGCGGACACCGGCCTCAAGGCGGCGAGAGCGACGCCGACCGTGCAGCTCTGCAGGATCTCTTCACTCCGGATCAGCGGCTGAGCGTTTCTCAGCACATGGACAAAGATCCAGAGGTCGACATCACTGGCGATCAGGACCGCAAGCGCGCGCTCTTCACCGATGGCCGCAAGCTCGATAAGCCGAAAGACACCGGCAGCAGCTACCAGGAAATTGCCGCGCGTTGGGATGGCAACAAACTGGTCACCGATGAGGTGGGTCCTAAGAAGGGCAAGGTCAGCCGCACTTACGAGCTTTCTCCCGACGGCCTGCAGTTGTGGGAAACCATCCACAGCACCGACAGCAAGGGCAACAAACCCATGACCGTGCGCTTCGTCTACGATATCGCCCAAGAAAACGCGAGAATGTAGCAGAAGAAGGCGAAGGGTGCGGCACCTGGGCTGAGCTTCATCCCGCCAATTTCCCTAAACCCTGCTGCAAATCCGCAATCAAATCTTCCGTCGCTTCCAACCCAATACTGAATCGCACGATCCGGTGATCATACGCGGGTCTCTGCGGCAACTTCCCAATGTTGTACGCCACCGCCAGGCTGGTCACTCCCGCCCAACTATATCCGACCTTGAACAGCTTCAGTGCGTCCACAAACGCAAACACCTGTGCCTGCGAAGGCCCGGGCTTGAACACAATTGAAAACACGCCCGATGATCCCAGAAAATCGCGCTTCCAGAATTCGTGCCCCGGACAAGATTCGAACGCCGGATGCAACACCTTTTCGATCTCCGGCCGGTCCGCCAGCCATTTCGCAATTGCCAGCGCTGATTTCTCGATGGCCTCCAGCCGCACGCCGAGCGTTTTCAATCCACGCAACGCCAGGCTGCAATCGTCCGGCGAAACTGCGCACCCGATCATCTGCTGCGCGGCGCCCAACCTTAGGTGCAGGCCATCGTCCCGCACGCTTACGGATCCCAGCAGGAGATCGCTGTGCCCGCCGATATATTTCGTAAGCGCCTGCATGGTCACATCGACGCCAAGCGCAAACGCGTCCAGCAGCACTCCCGCCGACCAGGTGTTGTCCAGCACCACGCGCACATCTTGCGCATGAGCTGCGTCCACGATGGCGGGCAAATCCTGTACCTCCATCGTCAACGAACCCGGGCTCTCGCACCACACCAGCCGCGTGTTCTCCTGAATAAGTTTGCCGATGTCGCTGCCGATCAGCGGATCGTAAAACGTGCTGGTCACGCCGAATTTCGAAAGCAGTTGCGTCGTTAATTTGCGATTTGGGTAGTACACGCTGGCAGGCACCAAAGTGTGATCGCCGGCCTGCAGCAGCGCAAAATTGATCAGTGAGATCGCCGCCTGCCCTCCTGGCGTAATAATCGTGTGCTTCGCGCCTTCCAGTTCGCCCACCCGTGCCGCCAGATCCAACACCGTCGGCGTTCCATACAATCCGTACGTGTAGCCGACGCGGTGCTGGTCCCAGGTATCCCGCACCGCCGCCGCAGATGGAAATACTGTCGTTGATCCGCGGTACACCGGCGTGTTCAGCGACGCGTATCCCTGTGGCACCGTCGTATCCGTATGAATCAGCTTCGTCTTCCAACTTTTTTTCATAAACAAGTTCTCGGCGTTGCAAGAATCCGTCTTCATTCTTCTCGTTGAACGGACCAAGTCTATCGCACGGCTTCCCGAAATCCTCCTATTTGTGGCTTGGCTTGGGATAGTCGCTTATGATGATTTAATTGGGTTGTGATGAGACTGTCTTTGGACATTTGTTTATAATTCCGCCAAATCATCGAGAGAGTGTCGCGATCGGAGGACGTCATAAGGAACTACAGCCCGAAGCTACTCCTGCTTTTCTTCACTCTCCTGTTGCTCGTTGCCAGCGATATCACGGATGCACGGGAGCCGCCGGCGAACGTCGCTGGGAATTGGATAATTCACTCGAAAGGACCAGATGGCAAGGACCGCACGCAGTTTATGCAGCTCATGCAACAAGGCGTCGCTATAACCGGCCATTACCAAGGACCGGGCCAGGAGGGAGAATTGGAAGGGTCTATCAACCAGCAACACATTCTCTTTCGCACGAAGACTCACACCGTGCTGACCTTTCGAGGTAGGGTGGACGGTCCCCGCGTCGAAGGCACGGTCCAAGGCAGGACCATAAGCGGGACATACCGCGACGAGCATGGACTGGGGCAATGGCACGCAGTGCGTTCTGAATAATCGACCGGACAAAAGGCCACCGCTATGATTTGTGACCCAGAAAAATAGTGTGGCGTGGACCGCCTTTTTTCAGCCGGCCACGCACGGGCTGTATCTCGACATCGAACCCGCCATCGCGCAAACGTTGCTCGAATTTTCGATCCTCTCGAGCCGCCCAGACCGCCAGCACTCCATCCTTCGCTAGAGCCGCGCGAGCGGCGGCTATTCCGCGGTCGTCGTAGAGCCCGGCGTTGTTCGAGGTGATAAAGGCAGCAGGGCCGTTGTCCACGTCGAGCAGCACGGCATCGAATTGGCCGCGACCTGAATTGATCGTGACGGCGACATCCCCTGTCTCGACCCGGACGCGCTTATCCTCTAGCGGATGCCCCGCCAACGGCCCGAGCGGCCCACGATTCCATTCGACCACCGCCGGCACCAATTCCGCGACAACAACTGTCGCATCCGGTGGGAACAGATCCAGCGTCGCGCGTAGCGTGAAACCCATTCCGAGACCCCCAACAAGCACGCTAGGCTGCTTCAGGGTTCGCGCCCGTTGACAAGCAAGACTAGCCAGCTCTTGCTCTGACCCGTGCATGCGACTGGACATAAGCACCGCGCCATCGGCGAGTATGAGGTACTCGTCGCTGCGACGAACCAGCTTCAGAACGGTACCGTCTGGAGAAAGCGTCTGCCCTAGCAGCTCGAAAGATTTCACGGCTGCCATATTACAGCAGAGAAAAACTAAAGTAGAACGCACCGCTCGCCGCTACGCCCGGTTGCGTACACAAAGGGCGTGCGGGAGTTCTGCCGGCGCTTTAAAAACCGCGTGTTGTTGGAAATTGACCTCAACAAGCGAGTGCTCGTTTCGTTGACGGCCCCTCTCACCGAATGTTATAACTAAATATTCTGCGAGGCAGCATTTAGCCCACTGTATCCTCCTTCCGGGTCGGGGATAGGCGTGGCTGCTCTCCTGAGATTTTAGGCGACACATTCAAATGTCAGAATTGGTTCACCAAATAGGCGAACTGTTCCTCAGGGCTGTGCCTGTAGCCTTGATCGTCCTCATTTTCTATTTTGTCCTTCGCTTTCTTTTCTTTAAGCCCCTCCTCAAAGTCATGGCCGAACGAGAAGCGCGCACCATCGGCGCCAAAAAGGCCGCCGAGGCCGCGCAGGCTGCCGCCGCTGAAAAGATCAAGCAGTACCAAGAGGCTTTGAGGCAAGCGCACGCCAAGGTCTACGCCGAACAGGAAGTGGAGCGCAAGAAGATCCTCGACGAACGCGCAGCCCTCCTGAAACAAGCGCGAGCGAAGGCCGCCACGGAAGTTGCCACCGCCAAAGAGCGCATCGCCGCGGAAGCTGCCGCCGCGAAAAAAGACCTAGAAGCCGCCGTCGCCCAGATCGCCGGGGAAATCGCACAGCGCGTCCTGCAAGCCCCTCCTTCTCCCGGCAGCCCCTCGGGTAGCTCATCCAGGGGCGCGCGATGACCCGCCTCCGCACATTCATCCGCCTGGCATCCGTACCCGCGCTTTTTCTTCTCATCGCGATTGCCACCCGCGCCGCTGAAGAAGCTGGCAACGCTGCCGAAGAACCCGTCGGCGTGACCTTCAAGTGGATCCACTTCGTCATCATCGCCATCATTCTCGTGTGGCTGTTCGGCAAGGCATTGCCGCCGGTATTTCGCGGTAAGGCAGAAGCCATCAGCTCCGCTATCGGTTCCGCCACCGCCGCCAAGGCTGAAGCGGACCGCAAGCTGAATGAAGCGGTCAGGAAGTTGGCCCACCTCGAAAAAGAAATCGCCGAATTTCGCGTCGTTGCCGCCCTTGACGCTGCTGCGGAAGCGGAGCGTCTTCGGAACGCCGCCGTGACGGACGCCGAAAAGGTCGCTGCCGCGGCACGCGAAGAAGTTCAAGCTGCGGAACGCGCTGCGCTCAACGAACTAAAGGTCATCGGCGCCAATTCCGCCGTGGATCGCGCCGAGGCTCTCGTGGCGAAGCAAATGACTCCCGCCACGCAGGAATCCTTGTTCAACAGCTTTGTGAAGACGCTGCAAGGGAGGCTGAATTGAAATCCGCCAGCCACCAGTACGCCAACGCGCTTGCGGATATTGCTCTTCAGCAAGGCGCGGCCGAACCCGTGTTGAAGCAACTGGCGGACATCGGCGCGGCGTATCAGGAATCCCCGGAGTTGCGCAATTTCTTCAGCAGCCCGGCAGTTTCGCGGGAAGCTAAGCATGGCGTGGTCGAAACACTTGTCGCGCGTCTGGGCGCCTCCAAAATTCTTCGCAATTTTCTGTTCGTCATCATCGATCACCGCCGCACCCAGGCGATCCCGGAAATAGTGACAGCGTTTCAAGAGGTTATTCAGCAGCGTCAAGGTCTCGCGCAGGCGCACGTGCTTTCCGCGACTCCGTTGAGCGACCAGCAAAAGGCCGGGCTGGTGCAAACTCTGGAGCGCCTTACCGGCAAAAAGATTCAGCCGGAATATTCTTTGCAAAGTGATCTTCTTGGCGGAGCGGTCGTTCGCATTGGAGACACTATTTACGATGGTTCCGTGAAAAACCGTCTGGATCAGATGCGGCACCATTTGGCGGCGGAATAGTATTTCGGTATTGGAGCAGGCATGGCAAATATCAAGGCAGACGAAATAAGCAAAATACTTCGCGAACAAATCGCGAACTACGAACAAACGGTATCCGTCGACGAAGTCGGCTCGATCATCAGCGTCGGTGACGGTATCGCGCGCATCCACGGCCTGGAAAAAGCCATGGCCGGAGAGATGCTGGCGTTTCCGCACAACGTTTTCGGAATCGCGCTGAACCTCGAAGAAGAGCAAGTTGGCGCCGTGCTTCTGGGTGAATCTTCCGAACTCAAGGAAGGCGACACCGTTCGCCGAACCAACACCATTATGTCCGTGCCCGCGGGTCAGGAACTCGTTGGCCGCGTAGTAAACCCTCTCGGCGAACCGGTGGACGACAAAGGCCCCATCGCCACCAAGCTGCGCAATCCGTTGGAGCGACTGGCTCCCGGGGTTCTCGATCGGCAGCCCGTTCGTGAACCGCTGCAGACCGGCATCAAGGCCATCGACGCTATGATTCCCATTGGCCGTGGTCAGCGCGAACTCATCATTGGCGATCGCCAGACCGGCAAAACGGCCGTTATTCTGGACACCATCATCAACCAGAAAAACAGCGGCGTGATTTGCATCTACTGCGCCATCGGGCAAAAGCGCTCGACCATCGCGCAAGTGGTCAAGATTCTCACCGACGCCGGCGCCATGGAGTACACCATCATCGTGGCGTCGTCCGCGGCGGAACCTGCGTCGCTCCAATACATCGCTCCGTACGCGGCCTGCGCCATGGGCGAATACTTCCGCGACAACAAAATGCACGCGGTCGCTTTCTATGACGATCTTTCGAAGCACGCGCAGGCTTACCGCGAAATCTCGTTGCTTCTCCGCCGTCCACCGGGACGCGAAGCCTTCCCTGGCGACGTTTTTTATCTGCACTCCCGTCTTTTGGAGCGCGCCGCAAAGCTGAACGACAAGTTGGGCGGAGGCTCGCTGACTGCTCTGCCCGTTATCGAAACTCAGGCCGGTGACGTTTCCGCATACATTCCCACCAACGTCATCTCCATCACCGACGGCCAGATTTATCTAGAAGCCGACCTCTTCAACGCCGGTATTCGTCCCGCCATCAACGTCGGCATTTCCGTCAGCCGCGTCGGCGGCAACGCGCAGATTAAAGCCATGCGCCAGGTTGCCGGAACTCTTCGTCTGGACATGGCGCAATTCCGCGAACTCGCGGCGTTCGCGCAGTTCGGCGCCGATCAGCTCGATAAAGTCACGCAGGGCCAATTGGGGCGTGGCCAGCGGCTCACCGAGGTTCTCAAACAGGATCAGTTCGCGCCGCTCACCGTCGAAAAACAAGTGGTCTCGCTGTACATAGCCACGAGTGGTTTTCTGGATGCCATCCCCGTCAGCGAAATTCGACGCTTCGAGCGTGAGTTCCTGCAATTCGTCGAAACCAACAACGCCAAGATTCTGCAAGACATCGCCGACAAAAAAGCTCTCGATGATGGAATCCGCAGCAGTATCAAGACCGCGTTCGATTCCTTCAAGGAACGCTTTACGACCCAGCTTGCCGCCACCGCGGCGAACTGACCGGAGCTACTGACCAGCGAACATGGCCACACTTCTCGATTTTCGGCGACGCATCCGCTCGGTGAAGAACACCCAGCAGATTACTCGCGCGATGAAGTTCGTCGCGGCCGCCCGCTTGCGCCGCGCGCAGGAAGCCGCGCTGGCGGCACGCCCCTACGCAACGGAACTGGCTCGCGTGCTGCGCTCCACCATGGCGCGCATCGAATCTCCGGAGCATCCGCTGCTCGCCAAACGCCCCGAGGAACGCATCCTCGTCATCGTTCTGGCTGGTGAGCGTGGATTGGCGGGCGCTTTCAATTCGAATATCTTGAAAAAAGCGTACGAATTCATTCGCTCCAAGCCCGGCAAGAAATTTGTCACCGTGCCGGTTGGCAAAAAAGGCCGCGACTCCCTGCGCAAAGCAGGCTTCGAATTTGCCGCCGAATATACCAACGTCCTTGCTCGAGTCGATTACGGAACTGCGCGCGAAATTTCCAAACTGGTCAGCGAGCTGTATTCGAAGGAAGACATCGACGCCGTCTATATCGTCTTCAGCGAATTTAAGAGTGTCATGACCTCGAATCTTACCGTGGAGAAGCTTCTTCCCATCGAGAAGATCGAAGGCGAATCGGAAAAGCGGTCGGCCGCCGAGGACGATAAAAAGTCCGACAGCGTGCCCACGGTTGGTGGCGAAATCGATTACATCTACGAGCAACCCGAAACGCAGATACTCAGCCGCCTTCTGCCACGCTACGTGGAAACGCAAATCCTTCGCGCCATGCTGGAATCGTCCGCCGCCGAACACGCCGCTCGCATGACCGCCATGGAAGCCGCCACCAGAAACGCGGGCGAAGTGATCGAAGCGCTTACGCTTCACATGAACAAGGTTCGTCAGGCAGCCATCACCAAAGAAATTATCGAAATTGTCAGCGGTGCTTCGTACACCGCGTAGCGAGTAGTGAATAGTGACTAGTGAAAATTAGCAACACTTCAGGAACTAGAGGAGTTCGAAATGGCAGAGCAGCAACAAGGCGCAATGGGGCACGTCGTACAGGTCATCGGTCCTGTGCTCGACATTCAGTTCGAGTCCGGGCATCTTCCGGCCATTTACAACGCGGTCCACATCACCAGCCAAGGCTTCAACGTTCCCACTCCGATTGACGTAACCGCTGAAGTGCAGCAGCACCTCGGCGAAGGCCGTGTCCGCGCCGTCGCCATGGAGCCTACGGAAGGTCTGGTGCGCGGTATGAAAGCGCAGGACCTGGGCAAGCCCATCGAAGTTCCCGTCGGCCGCGCCACTCTTGGTCGCGTGATGAACGTGCTCGGCAAGCCTGTGGATCAACTCGGTCCGCTCACCAGTCCCACGAACTATTCCATTCACCGCCCAGCGCCGAAGCTCGAAGATCAATCCACAAGTCTCGAAATGTTCGAAACCGGCATCAAGGTCATCGACCTTATCCAACCATTTTTGAAGGGCGGAAAAATAGGCCTCTTCGGTGGCGCGGGCGTCGGTAAGACCGTGCTTATTCAGGAGTTAATAAACAACGTCGCGATGAAGCACGGCGGCGTCTCGGTCTTCACCGGCGTTGGCGAGCGCACCCGTGAAGGCAACGACCTGTGGCTTGAGTTCCAGGAAGCTGGCGTCATCGTTCCCGGCAACTCCGAAAAATCCCGCGCGGCCCTCATTTACGGCCAGATGACCGAACCCCCCGGCGCACGTCTCCGCGTCGGGCTGACTGGCCTCACCGTTGCCGAATATTTCCGCGACGAAGAACATCTCGACGTACTGCTCTTCATCGACAATATTTTCCGTTTTGTGCAAGCCGGTTCGGAAGTTTCCGCGCTGCTCGGACGCATGCCTTCCGCCGTGGGTTATCAGCCGAACCTTAACACCGAAATCGGCGAGCTCCAGGAGCGCATCACCTCCACGAAGTGGGGTTCCATCACCTCGGTGCAAGCCATCTACGTGCCCGCTGACGATTACACCGACCCTGCTCCTGCCGCTACCTTCACGCACTTGGACGCCACCACCAACCTCAGCCGTCAGATCGTCGAGCGCGGCATTTATCCGGCGGTCGATCCGCTGGCCAGTTTCTCGCGCATTCTCGATCCTCGCGTCGTCGGTCAGGAGCATTACGCTGTGGCGCGCTCGGTGAAGTCGGTTCTTCAGCGCTACAAGGACCTGCAGGACATCATCGCCATTCTCGGTATCGAAGAACTTTCCGACGAAGACAAGCGCACCGTCGCCCGCGCACGCCGTATCGAAAAATTCCTTTCGCAACCCATGTTCGTTGCCGCGCAGTTCACCGGCCTCGAAGGCAAATACGTCAAGATCGAAGACACCGTGCGCAGCTTCAAGGAAATCGTCGAGGGCAAGTACGATGATATTCCAGAGCAGGCGTTCTACATGGTGGGCACTATCGACGAAGTTCTCAAGAAAGCCGAAACGATGAAGGCGGGCGCGTCCAAGTAAAAAAATGCTTCCCGATTCCATTGAATTGATAGTGGTCACTCCCGAACGCCAGATCATTCGGGAGAAGGTCGTTGAGGTTGTCGTTCCCGGCCTGGACGGCGAACTGGGTATTTTGCCTGGCCACGCGCCACTCATCACCGAACTTGGCATCGGAGAGTTGCGCTATCGCTCCAGCGCATCCGCAAACCCGGTTCCGCTCGCCATCATCAGCGGCTTTGCGGAGGTGTTGCCCGATCGCGTGACTGTCCTTGCGGAAACCGCGGAGCGCGCCGAAGAAATTGATATCGCCCGCGCGGAAGCTGCTTTGGCCCGCGCACAAAAACGCATTTCCGTTCCGAACGACCCCAACATTGATTGGGACCGCGCCTCCATCGCACTCCGGCGCGCCCTCATCCGTATCCAGGTCGCCCGCAAATATCGCGGCGTGCCCGTGGACTCTCACTGACCGTGTCCCGGAAATTCACCTGTGGGCACCGGGGGTCGGACCTTCAGGTCCGACATTACTCGCGCATTTGCTTTATAGCTTTAGCCGCTGAGGAAGTGTTTTGCTCTTACTCCTAAAGCAATTCGCAATCTGCCAGGCTGGGTTCCAACAATTTCTCGCTGTAACCTTATGACATTCTCTTGATCCCATAGTCGAGGCCGCCCATCCCATGGAACTCATCACTATCTACAGCACCGGCTGGTGCCCCGATTGCCGCCGCGTCAAAAATTTCCTTTTGCAACGCGCCATCGCTTTCAATGAGATAAATATAGAAGAAGACGAAACCGCCGAAGGCATCGTCCTCCGCGCCAACAACGGCAAACGCAAAGTACCCACGCTCAAAGTGGGTGACCGCTATTTCGCCTGCAGCCCCTTCAACCCTTACGCCCTCGCCAAAGAACTGAACATTCCCCTCAACAAATAAGTGCTCGCTGATTGCATTCCAGGGTGATACGGAAAAACCGATCTGGAACTGGAAGTCGGGAATGCATAGTGGCTCCCGACGTATTTGAGTTTCTTTATTTCCCTCTAAGCCTATATGTAATTCTTTAACTCCAATCTCTGCTTAGACTTTTCTAAGATTTTCGTTCGCCCTCGAAACACATTCGCCGAAGAAGTGTCTGGCAACCTACCTGCATTCCTCCCGTCCGACGGACGCGAAACCACGGAACGCTCGCGAGGACCCAAAAAATGCGAATGCGAATCTTGGTCGTTTCCCTGCTTCTGCTCGGATCGACCCAGCAGCACGCTTTCTCCCAGGCAACGCAAAGTGAACAAAACGAAACGTCCACCCCGCCGCACTTCGTGGTTGTCCCGTTATCATCCGCCAATGCGGACGCCGTGCCCGCCGCGCTGACACCGGAACAACTCACCAAACTCATCTTTCCGCGCGAGAAGGAAGTGCAAGCGGAGACTCTCCGCAGTAAACCCATCGTCGAAACCTACATCCGGCGCACCAAGAAGGATGAATCCCTGGGGCTGGCCACCACGCACGATTTCTATTTCCTCGGGCAAGCCGACTTCAGCAAGCACATCCGTTTGCTGCCCATCGTTCAACATCCAAAATCTGGCAATCTCCTGTGGTCCTTCGAACCGCGGGGATTTCTCTTCATGGCCTTCCCCGACCTCGGTGGTTTCAACCAAGCGAACTACTAGCTCGCCTATCGCGGCCGCGAATTCCTGGGTGAGATTCGCTGTTACGTTTTCGACGTGATCCCAAAGCGGAACCACGGCCGTCATTTCCTCGGCCACATTTATGTCGAAGACCAGGAATTCACCATCGTGCGTTTCAACGACATCTACGCGCCGGAACACGGCCTGTCGCCCACGCTGGTCGAAAGCCATTGGTTCCACTTCGATACCTGGCGCACCAACGTCCGTCCCGGCCTGTGGATGCCCAGCTACGTTTTTTGTCAGGAAATCAGCAAGGTAGAAGACTTCATCGTGCCGGAATTCAAAGCCCAAAGACGCTTCTGGGGCTATGGCCACAATGTCAATTCACAACAGGAAGAATTCAGCCGCATGCTTCTGGAAACCGATTCTGTCGCTGATGAATCGGCTCGCAAGGACAATTCGCCCATCGAGGCTCAGCGAGCCTTCAATCACGAAGCCGAACAAAACGTTCTGGAGCTGCTCGAGCGAAACAGCCTGGTTGCTCCTCTAGGCCCGGTCGAAAAAATTCTGGACACTATCGTCAACAATATCGTGGTCACCAACAATCTGGAACTTCCCATGGGCTTGCATTGCCGCGTGATGCTCACCGCCAATCTCGATCTCTTTTCCATCGAAAACACCATCGTCATCACGCGCGGTTTGCTGGATGTGGTCCCCGACGAAGCTACCCTCGCCGCCCTGCTAAGCCAGGAAGTCGCGGACGCGTTGCTCTCCAAGCCCTACCAAAGCCGCTACGCATTCAGCGATCAGACCACGATAGACATAGCGGAAATTATGAAAAAACTCTGCTTCCGCGATACCAAGGAAGAGGCTGCGGCAATCCAGGCCAAATCCTTCGAGTTGCTTCAGAAATCTCCCTGCGCTGGAAAGCTTGCAACCGCCGACCTCTTCCTCGAAGAGCTTAATCGCCAGGCAAAAGTTCTGTCGCAACTGATCAGCCCCCACGTCGGCAACCGCATCTCGCTTGCGGATCAGATCCGCGCCTCCGCTCCAAAGCTGGAACCCGCCAACAAAACGCAGCTCGCCGCATTACCCATCGGCGCACGCATCCGGATGGACGCCTGGACCAATCAAATTGTTTTCATGAAAACCGCGAGCGTGCCACTCATCTCTGCCGGCGAAAAGCTCCCGCTCGAAATCGCGCCATTCCGCCCGTACCTGACGCGCTTCCAGCAAACTGACGGTTCCGCCGGAGAAGAAGCGAGAAGTAAGGAAGTGAGGAAGTAAAGAAGTAAGGAAAAGAAACGGCCAACCCAAGACTCACACGTAAAGTCAACGTGTGGGGTAGCCGTACTTTCTACTTCCGCCCCATTAGACCACTTCTCCCCGCGCCCACACCTGCGTCACGTTCAATCCCTCGTCCATCACCACAATGTCCGCATCCGCTCCCACGCGCAGCGAACCCTTTTTAAACTCAATCCCCAGCAGTGTCGCTGGATTCAGCGTCAGCATCCGCAATGCATCCGCTACCGGCACGCCAAGCGCCACGATATTCCGCAAGGCGCGGTCCAGCGTCAACGCACTCCCCGCCAACTTTCCTTCTGGATTTCGCACCACGCCGCCGCGCACCGCGACTTCCAATGTTCCCAACATGTATTTCCCGTCCGGCATTCCTGTCGCTGCCGTGCCATCGCTGATCAAAATCATTCCACTTGCGCCTTTGGCTTGCACCAGCAGCCGCATCGCGGTTTCATCCACGTGCACGCCATCTGCGATCAGTTCCGCAGTCACTTCCGGCGTAGTCAGCACCGCACCGATGACGCCGGAATCCCGGTGCGAGAATGGCCGCATGGCGTTGTACACGTGAATCGCGTGATGCGCCCCTCGCGCAAATGCTGCACGGGCCTGTTCATACGTGGCGTCCGTGTGTCCGACGCCCACCACCATCCCGGCCTTCCGCGCAGCATCGATGCAGGGCATCGCCCCCAACAGTTCAGGCGCAATCGTAATAATCTGCGCGTACCCTCCAGCCGCTGCCACAAATTTTTCCAGCAACTCCGCCGACGGCAGCTTCAAGCAATCCACCGGATGCACACCCGGCCGTACGGGACTCAAGAACGGCCCTTCAAAATGAATCCCGATTACCTCCGCGCGCGGTTCACCGGAACCGTGTTGTTCGCAAATGTATTTCGAAATCCCTTCGGCGCTTCGGCAGATTTCTTCCGTTTTGGCGGTGATCGTCGTAGCCACGAACGAGGTCGTGCCATGCGTCGCCAGCATTTTGCAAACGGTGCCCAGCGCTTCCGCAGTGCCTTCCATCACGTCGCGTCCGCCGGCTCCGTGAATGTGCACGTCCACAAAACCTGGCGCGGCGAACCTGCCGCTGGTTTGCACCTCCCGTGCGCCGGCGGGGAGCATCATGTCCGCGCGCAAGGCAATCGCATCGATTACGCCGTCGCGCATCAGAATCCCGGCGCCCTCTATTTCGTTTGTGGGAGTGAAAGCTTTGCGAACATGCAGAAGAGTCGTAGCCATCACGGAAATTTTATACTAAGCGTCTCGCAACTGCCTGTAAAAACGCTGTAAAGACAAAAAGGGCGGGACCGGAATCTCGTTCCTGGTCCCGCCCCGAAAGCATTCCCTCTTGGGGAAGCTTTACATGGCCTTTGCCATATCGATGCTCTTCAACTTCAGGTTGTCGCCGTCCACCGAGCCCTTCACCGTTACGTGGTGCCCGGCATGAGCAGCAACCTTGTCCTGATCATCGATCATGTACACTTTCTTGTCGGCGTCATTCACAAAAACATACTTGGCGCCTTTTTCTTTCACGCATTTTGTCGCGCAGGCCGCATGCTTTTCGCTGGTGCCCTTCGCGCCACAGTCGCTGTCCGAAATATATCCCGTCCAGCTGCCATCAGCGCCAAAAGTGATGCCTGCCGTCAGAATTGCGAATACGAAACCAGCTGCGAATTTTGCCTTCATGGTGTTTCCCCTCCTGAGATTTTCGAAAATTATCTCCGCCTAGGTGAGCCTTAGATTGGCACAGAGCCATTCTCGTGTCCACTCATAAACTACGCCTGCGGTTGGGATTTCAGATGTATAGGCCACAAAACAAAAAGGGAGGATTCTCTGGATCCTCCCTTTCCTTTTTTCTCTCAAACGGGACGCTTAAGCGGTCTCTGCATGAACTCCAGATCGTTACTGCGCCGCCGGAGTGTTGCTTGCGGAAGTTGCCGCCCCCGCCGACTTCGGCGTGGACAGGTAACCGCTCACCTGGTTCTTGCTTACTTCAAAGACGACCAGTTCGTAAGGAGCATAGCGTGCGGTGCCCTTCACGTAGAACTGCACTGGCTCGCCTGCGGTCTTGTCCTTCTTTTCGATCGACTTGTCATCCGCAAGAACAGTCATCGTGTATTTGGACTTTTTCGTATCTACTTTGCTCAGCGAAATCTGTACCGGACCGACGCGCTGTGGGGTCTTGGACTTTTGAATTGTGAATTCGAAGTAATTGCGATCGCCCTTGCGCTTCAGTTCTTCCACGTCGTCATGGTTGCGCGCAATCAATCCGCTCATTACCCCCATGTCGCCGGTGGCGCGATCCAACTTCTGATTGGTGGCGTCCAGTTCGTTCTTTACGCCGCTCACGTCGCCATTAAGCTTGGTGACGTCTTCGGTGCTCGCCTTGGTCGCCAGTTGCGTGTTCACGTTTGATTCCAAGCCGGTCAGCTTCTTGTTGTAAGTTGCCACCGCGATCTTGGATTGTTTCCGCGCGTTGATGAGTTCGTCTTGCGTGACGTTCAGCTTGTCCGTCACAACTTTCAAATCGCTCTGCAATTGCTGGTTCTGCTCGTCTGACTTCGAAAGCCGCTGCGTAAGCGCGTCGTTCTGTTGCTTCATCGAAGCTTGCGTGCTCTGCTCGACGCTTTTCGCCTGATTCAGTGCACTGACCCCAATGCCGATGCCGAGAAGTGAAACTGCCCCAAGCGCGCCGATAGCCAGGCCCACCCAACGGGGCGTTGAGGTAGTGGTCACGTTCGTGTCTTGAAACTCACTCATGGACATGATCTCCTTCGGGCTCTAGGCCCTGTGCAAAAGAAGAGGGCATCGGAGGTGCCAAAGCACGTCCAAGCCCCCTCGTGGGTCCTAAAGTACTGATATGGGGAGATTTGACTCTCAATCAAACGGCGGCTGAAGGCAATAATATAAGTACTAGTACCAGTAAAGATTACCTCATCCATCTCTCTAAAGTAAATTTTTCAGAAATTTACCAACATCTCCGGACGTCATTGTATGGAACGGCGGAGTGAGTCGGTAGCGGTGGCCAGGCTATCCTATGGGATTGATAAGAAGAGAATTACACGCAGAGAACTAGGCTGCTCGTGAGTTATCGGCAACTTTCCCGGGCCCAAAGTAACGATCAAGGGTGGTGGTTGCTGCGTCCAATACGATGCGGCAATCGCGGCATCCTTCGAGATGACGTTCAATTTCAAGCTGCACGCTTTCGGAGAGTTTGCCTTCTAAATACATGCAAATTAAATGGATAGTGTCCCGACAGCTCATAAAAAACGCCCCCAGCGTTGCCCGCCCGATACCTCATAACTCGTTGATAAGTAAGTGCATTTCTTGCGCCAAACTTATGCCGAAATGGAATTGCGCGGAAATGTATCGAAAGGAACGGGTTAATTGCTATTCAAAAGCCTGAGTTCGTGCGCCATCGCTCTCTTCCGGCGAAATCTTTACCCTCGGCAAGCCGTGTGATGCTGCAGACTGCATGGCCAGTTCTCTTAACGCATCGGAGTGCTGACCATCTGCTTCAGTGCCGCGATTCGATCTTCCAACGGAGGGTGCGTGCTAAATAGTGAACTCAGTGTCCCACTCCCGAACATCGGTTTAACGATGCACAATGCCGCCGTGCTCGGTTGAATTGCGGACGTCGGAATCCGCTTGTTGTAAGCGCCCAGTTTTTCCAAAGCGCTAATCAATCCGTATGGTTGGCCAACCATACGTGCTCCTGTCTCGTCCGCCGCGTATTCCCGCGTCCTGGACAAAAACAGTTGCAGCAACAGCGCCGCAAAGGGCGCCAGAAACAACATCAGCAATGCCGAAAGCCCGCCTCCTCCGCGATCATCGTCACGCCCGCCATATCCGCCTCCGAGAATCATTCCCCAACGGCCCAGTTGCGCCATATACGTGATTGCGCCTGCGATGGTCGCCGCGACCGAACTGGTCAGTATGTCGTAATTCCTCACATGCGAAAGCTCGTGCGCGATCACTCCCTCGAGCTCATCGTCATTCATCACTTGCAGCAATCCTTGCGTCACTGCCACCGACGCATGCTTCGGGCTTCTTCCGGTGGCAAACGCATTGGGCGCCATATCCGGCACCACATATAATTTCGGCACCGGGATAGTCGCCTTCGCCGCAAGCCTCTCCATCACGTCATAGAGTCGTGGCAACTGTTCTCGCGTAACCGGCTGCGCTCCGCTCGATCGCAGTGCAATCTTGTCGGAAAAGAAATAAGAAACGCCATTGATCAACACGGCGATCGCCAGGGCGATCGCCATGCCACCGCGGCCGCCCAGCGCTCCCCCAACAACTACCAGGAACACCGTCAGAACAATCAGAATTGCGCCAGTCCGTAGTACTTTCATGACCTAACCCTTCTTTCGGCACAACGTCAAAAATACGCGAATCAATCTTCTCCCTTTGTAGGCGCGGGGACACGTCTTCTTGGGCTGTTTTTAATCCCGCACCAACACCATTTTACCCCTTCGCCGCAGCGGCCGGTTGTTTCGGCGCCACGCGTTCGAAGCGCATCGCATCCTTCTTCGCGTCGCGATGAACCTTCAGGTGATCGCCCGGCAAAATCGCGCCCTCCAGGATCTGCAGTGCCAGCGGATCCTGAATCAGCCGCTGAATCGTTCGCCGCAGCGGTCGAGCGCCGTACGCGGGATCGTAGCCCTCGCGCAGCAGCAGTTCTTTCGCTGCCGGGGTCAGCTCCAGTGTAATTTTGCGTTCCGCCAAAAGCTGTTCCACGCTCTTCAGCATCAGGTCCACGATGTGTTGCAGTTGTTCCTTGCCCAACGGATTGAAGATCACAATCTCGTCAATGCGGTTGATGAACTCCGGCCGGAACACCGCACGCAGCGCTTCCATCGCCTGCGTTCGCGCTCGCTCCGGATTCTGTTGTGCAAGCTCGAAGATCGCCGTTGATCCCACGTTGCTGGTCATCACAAGAACAGTGTTACGGAAATCCACCGTTCGGCCTTTCCCATCCGTCAGTCGTCCGTCTTCCAGAATCTGCAGCAGCACGTTGAACACATCCGGATGCGCTTTCTCGATTTCATCCAGCAACACCACCGAGTACGGATGCCGCCGCACTTGTTCAGTGAGTTGTCCACCCTCTTCGTAGCCTACGTATCCCGGCGGAGCGCCGATCAATCGCGACACAGTGTGCTTCTCCATGTACTCGGACATGTCGATACGGATCATCAACTTTTCATCGTCGAACAAGAATTCCGCCAGCGCGCGCGCCAGTTCCGTTTTTCCCACGCCGGTCGGCCCAAGGAACAGGAATGATCCGATCGGTCTCTTGGTGTCCGACAAACCGGCACGGCTTCGCCGCACCGCATTCGCCACCCGCGCCAGCGCATCGTCCTGTCCCACAACCCGCTGCCGCAGCCGTTCCTCCATATGCACCAGTTTTTGCGCTTCACCCTCCAGCAAACGCCCCACCGGTATTCCGGTCCACTTGCTTACCAGTTTCGCGATATCCTCCTCATCCACCTCTTCCTTCAGCATCCGCGCGCCTTTCTGCATCTCCGCAAAACGGTCCTGCGCTTCCTTCAACTCCCGCTCCGTTTGCGCAATCTTTCCGTAACGAATTTCCGCCACCTTCGCGAGCTCCCCGGCGCGCTCATAGCGCTGTTCTTCCGTCTTCAGTTGCTCGATCTGCTCCTTCAACTTGCGAATTTTCATGATGGCCGCTTTTTCCGCTTGCCACCGCGCCTTCCGCGCGTTCGAATCTTCGCGAAGCTTCGCCAGTTCTTTTTCGATCTGCGCCCGGCGCTCCACGGAATGCGCATCGGTTTCTTTCAAAAGGGCCTGCCGTTCGATCTCCAATTGCATGATTCTCCGCTCGATCTCGTCGATCTCGGTTGGCAGAGAATCGATCTGCATACGCAGGCTGGCGGCCGCTTCATCGATCAGATCGATAGCCTTGTCCGGCAAAAATCTGTCGGAAATGTAGCGATGCGAAAGTGTAGCCGCGGCTAGGATCGCCGCGTCCTTTATGCGCACGCCGTGATGCACCTCGTACCGCTCTTTCAACCCGCGCAAAATGGCGATGGTATCCTCAACGCTGGGCTCTTCCACCATCACCGGCTGAAAGCGGCGCTCCAGCGCCGGATCCTTCTCGATATATTTCTTGTATTCGTTCAGCGTGGTCGCGCCAATCGCTCGCAACTCACCGCGAGCCAGCGCCGGCTTCAGCATGTTCGACGCGTCCATGGCGCCTTCCGCAGCTCCCGCGCCCACCAAAGTGTGCAGCTCATCGATGAACAGGATGATCTGCCCGTCGGCTTCGGTAATCTCTTTCAGCACCGCTTTCAGACGATCCTCAAATTCGCCGCGGTATTTTGCTCCCGCCACCAGCGCCGCCAGGTCCAGCGCCACCAGACGCTTCGTCTTCAGCACGTCCGGAACGTCACCGGACACAATTCTCTGTGCCAATCCCTCCACAATCGCCGTTTTCCCTACGCCCGGCTCGCCGATCAGCACCGGATTATTCTTCGTGCGCCGCGCCAATATCTGCATCACCCGCCGAATTTCTTCATCGCGTCCGATGACGGGATCAAGTTTCGAACGTCTCGCCAGATCCGTAAGATCCCGCGCATACTTCTCCAGCGACGCATACGTCGCCTCCGGAGTTTGCGACGTTACCCTCTGGCTGCCGCGTACTCCCGCCAATGCCTGCAATATCGCTTCGTACGACGCGCCGCTTCTCTTCAACAGCTGTCCTGCGGGATCGCGATCTGCTCCCGCAATCGCCAGGAACATGTGTTCGGTGGATACGTACTCGTCCTTGAATTTTGCCGCTTCGTCGAAGGCCTTTTCCAAAACATCGTTCAGCGCGCGTCCCAGGTTTTGTTGCCCGAATCCCTGCACCTTAGGCAACCGCCCGATTTCGCGCTCTAGTTCCTGCGAAAGTTGCTCCGGCCGGATTCCCAGCCGTGCCAGCAGCGGCGGTACTACGCCATCCGCTTGCTGCGTTAAGGCCGCCAGCAAATGCAGTGGTTCAACCGACTGGTTCTGGTGGCTCGCGGCGATCTCCTGTGCTTCCTGCAGCGCTTCCTGCGCCTTTACCGTCATCTTTTCAAAACGCAACATGATTTCTTCACCTCTACTTTTTGCAAATACTCCCCATTGAAAAAGGGGCTGGCACGCCGGCCAGCCCCTCATGCTATCTCACACCGACTTGCGTTGGACGCAAGTTTTCTTCTACTTATCTGCCGGTTCCCGCAGCTGCTGCTGTTGCCGTTGCTGGGGCCTGCGCCGGTGTTTCCACGTTCACCTTGATCTGCTTCGGCTTGGCTTCCTCGCGCTTCGGAATCGTCAGCGTCAATACGACGTTTTGGTACTCGGCCTTGATCGCGTCGGCGTTCACCGTATTCGACAACGCAAAGCTCCGGCTAAACGTTCCGTATGCCCGCTCGACGCGCAAATAGTTCTTGTCTTCCATTTTCTTTTCGAACTTGCGCTCGCCGCGAATCGTCAAGATGTTGTTCTCCACGCGAATATCTAGCGCTTGCGGATCAATGTCCGGTAAATCGGTCTTCACGACCAGTTCGTGCTCCGTTTCGTGGATGTCCACTGGCGGCGCCCAGGTGGTGAGGTTGCCTTCTTCCATCCGGCCAAAAGAATCGTTGAAGAGGCGGTTGATCTGTTCCTGCAAAGTGGAGGTGGCCCGGTAGGGCCCGAAAGTTCCCAAAGTAGCTTTCATTTTGATCTCCTCCATAAAGTTATGGTAGCAGAATCATAAAATATGAGTGTAACAATGTCAAGTCACTTCCAATCACAATGTCGAGGTAAAGTGCCTAATATTAATGGTTTATGTTCGTCCTGTTTTTTACAGGTTTACGGCCAATGCAGCCAGCCGTGACTGCGCTCCTTGGTTTAGCCTAGACCTCTTATTGCCCTGGTTTGCTATCCTTACCCGCCATGCGCGTGAAAGACCTTTCCTTCGCCCTCCCAGCCGAGCTCATCGCCCAGCGTCCTCTTGAGAGCCGGGAAGCCTCTCGGCTTCTGCGACTCAACCGGTTCACAGGCACCATCGATGACTCTTTGTTTTTCCAGCTGCCGCAGCTCCTGCGCGGAGACGAATTACTCGTCTTCAACAACGCGAGGGTTCTCCCAGCAAGATTATTTGGACGTCGCCTGGACACCCGTTCGCAAAAGAAATCCATCGAGAGGGTGCCGCGACCTCTTGCGGGTCACGTCGAAGTCTTTCTCACCCGTCAACTTGAACCGCAAATGTGGGAAGCATTGGTGAAGCCAGGAAGAAAACTGCCAGTAGGGGAACGCATTCTATTCGGCGCGGGAGAACTAGAAGCGGAAATTGTGGAGCGTGGTGAACTCGGCCTGCGTACCCTCCATTTTCAATCCAATAGCGAGAAGTCAGTCGTTCGGCTCATCGACGAACTCGGCCATGTGCCTCTCCCGCCGTACATTCAGCGTCTCGATGAAACTTCCGATCGCGAACGCTACCAGACCGTCTTCGCGCGTTCACCGGTCGCTGTTGCCGCGCCGACTGCCGGCCTGCATTTTACAAACGAACTCATCGACGGGATTCGCACCCGCGGCTGCGATACCTGCGAACTCACCCTCAACGTGGGGCTGGGCACCTTTCAATCGGTGCACACCGAAACCTTCGAAGAACACAAAATTCACGCCGAACGTTACGACATTCCCGAACTCACCGTGGGGAAAATACTTCAGGCCAAAAAAGAAAAGCGTCCGATCTTCGCCGTGGGCACTACGGTAGTTCGCGCTCTAGAATCCGCGGCTGCGGAGACTGCAAGCTCCCAAGGGGACGGCCCACTTCTTCACGCCGGCACTGCCGAGGCCAAAATCCTCTTGTTACCCGGTTCACCTTTTCGCTTAGTCGATCAATTGCTTACCAACTTCCATCTGCCACAATCCACGCTGCTGGCTCTGGTAGCCGCATTCGCGGGCACACAAAATATCCTGCGTGCCTACCGCCATGCGGTGAACGCTCGCTATCGTTTCTACAGTTACGGCGATTGTATGTTGATTCGCTAGAGGGAAGGGCACTGCTCGTGCGCTCCGCCGTGCCAGCGCAAGATCGGCGCGAGAAATCGTAATCTCTCTCCCGCTGCCACCACCGGGAAAAACTGCCACTTTAGTATCTCCGTTGAAACAAAAAGGACGAGGGAAGCTGCCATTGCCGCCAGCTCCCCTCGTAAGACCCGCTCGAGATTCACGTTTTTTTTCCTTACTGGTTCAGAACGAATACGCTCTTCTGTCCGGAGAAGCGCAGTTCCAACACTTTGCCGTTAGCGTCCGAAAGAATTTCCGTGTATTCGGATTTTGTGTTGCGATCTTCCCAGCGGCCATCCGCTTCGGCGACGGTTTTCTTCCCATTGGTGAGAACGAGATGGTTTCCGTCGATGTTGGCGCGGTAATCACCGGCCTTCACGTCGACTTGCCCTACCTTCACCGGATGGGTGATCGCAAGGCTCTTGGCTACTGGTTTTGCAAATGTGCCCACGGAAACCGCCAGGGCCGAGGCAAGCACCAAACTGCGGACCAACGTAGAGTTTCTCATTGCGTGTCGTTTCCTTTCGAAAATTCAAGTCAGCCGAATTCGCGGCCCCGGGAAGGAAAAGTTGACACGCTGCCGAGAGAAGAGTAGCCTCCACAAGCGAGACACCTCTTTTTCCTGGTTTAAGAGCCGGACGAACCGCGTGTCATACGGCCTTGCGGCTGCAACCGCAGGGCCTTTTTTTTAATCTCTTACTTACCCGAATCAGCCTTATTACCGGCCGCACTGGTATAGACGAATCCCCATCGACGAATGTTTCGCGGCGTTCTGTAAATTTTTGTGCGTCTTTTTTACATCCTCCGTTGTCTCAATATCGCTCTCTCACCGTTCACATTCTGCACAGTTTGATTTGGGGATACTCCCCTCCTTCATCTATACTCACTTGCGCGATTTAAATAGCCGGATGCGACTCCTAGTTCTCAGCGATCTCCATGCCAATTTGACCGCTTTGGAAGCCTCTCTCTCCGCTGCAGAGGGCAAATGGGACCGCGTTGTGTGCCTGGGCGATGTGGTCGGCTACGGCCCTGATCCCAACGAAGTTGTCTCCCTCATTCGGGAACTTGGCGCCAACACCATCCGCGGAAATCACGATAAAGCTGTGGCTGGAATTATGGCCACCGACGATTTCAATCCGGTAGCCAAAATGGCTGTTCATTGGACTCGAGCGCAGCTCAAACCCGAGAATCTCGAATGGGTTGCTCTGCTTCCGCAAGGTCCGATGGAAGCCGAAGGGGTTGTTCTCGTCCATGGCGCTTTTCAGGATGAGGACGAGTATGTGTTCACTCCCTCGCAAGCGTTGGAAGGGCTGCTGGATTCATCCCTTCCGATAACTTTTTACGGCCACACGCACCACCAAGGTGGTTTTTCTTATATGGATCCGCAGCTAGATGTCTTACAACTCCACCCTCGCCAGAACGAAAAGCTGACCGCGCTACGTATCGAACCCAACAAGCGCTATCTCTTGAATCCAGGTTCCATTGGCCAGCCCCGCGATGGGGATCCTCGCGCCGGGTTCGCCATCGCTGACTTTTCCAATGACACGGTTGAATTCTGGCGCGTACCCTACGACATCGAAAAGGTGCAAGAACGCATGCGCGGCGCCCGTCTCCCCGAACCCCTCTCTCAAAGACTCTCCGTAGGCCGCTAACCCCCGCCTCGTCTAGATGGGGCAGCTTCGTGCCAGCCTGGAAACTTTCCTCGTCTCCGGCTCCATCGAAATCCGCGAGAATGGCGGCCGCGTCAATTCATCCCAACCGCTTTCTTGGGAAGTGCGCGGCTCGCTGGAGAAGCCGCTCCTGCATCTCTGGTCGGACAACTGCAATCTCACGCGTCGCGTACTTTCCATTGCCGGAGAGTCCGACGACCGTCTTGCCCTTGCCGTCGAACAGTTCGGTCGCTCCAAACCTGCGCGCATGGAAATCGTGCGTATGGGATTGTCGGAGAACTGGCGCCGGGGCATCCGAGTCAAGCTGCGCCAAAAAGTTACAAAATAGATCCACCCCGTTTACCTTGCCTTCTGTTCATTTAGGGGTAGAATCGCATCGTCCCTTGGGCTCGAGGTCCCTCCCGTGAATTTCGTAATCAAGATCCGGCAGGCTGATGCTGTCTCTCTAGTCGATATCAGTGGCCGCCTGACATTTTTCGAAACCAAGGCTTTGCGGGAAGCCATTCACGGGTTGCTCAAGCAGGGCCACAAGAATATTCTTTTGAATCTTACCAAGCTGGACTATCTCGATAGCTCCGGCATCGGGGAACTGGCTCGCAACTATTTAGATGTTGTGAAAAAAGGTGGCGCGATGAAAGTGGTTGGCATGGCGCCCAAGGTGGAAGAAATTCTGAAGGTCACGCAGCTCCATCAAGTCTTTCCCGAATTTCCGGACGAAGCCTCGGCGCTCCAAAGCTTTCCCGGTTCCGAGCAAAAACCCCAACTCTAATTCCTGCGACGTTCGCGGGTTTGTGTAGCGGCCTTCCGAGGCGGGCGCATTTTGTTCCACGCTGTGTGTTCACACGAATCGTAAGCCTGATTAATTGCGTTGGAAGGTCCTTTCCTCGTCGCAGATCGAAACGAAAAAATCGCCCGTAAAAGGAGAGAAGCAGTTAGGGTTTGGACCCTAACTGCCTCCCGGGGTGTGTCCTCGAAGTGGTATTGATAAGTTAGATGCAGTGCGGCGCAAAAGGTTTCTTAAATCTTCGAATAATCGATTTATTAAAGGAATTTGTGTACGAGCGGGGGGCTAAGTATCAGTAAAATAAATACTTCCGCCAGCGTTCATCCCGGTGCCCGATCAACCGCATCAGCTGCCGCGAAGTGTGCAGCGTAAACGGCCTCGGCTTCCGAGCCAGCTTCAACCCAGCCTCTTCCGGTGTCCGGTCGCCCTTGGTGTTATTGCACCGGTAGCAGCACGCCACCAGGTTCTCCCACGAAGACCGCCCGCCGCGCGACCTCGGCATTACGTGATCCAGCGTCAACTCAGAACTAGGAAACAGCTTCCCGCAGAACTGGCAGGTGTTGCGGTCTCGCAGCAGAATATTCTTCCGGGAAAGCGCCCGGCTCTGCTGGGGAATATGCCGGTAAGCCAGCAAACGAATCACCGATGGCACTTTGTGGGAATGCGCTGCGGAATGCACTTCCGCCAAGTGCATTTCTTCCGCCTGCGCCACTCCCTTCAGGAGCAGCACCATCGCTCGCCGCACTGCCGTCACATTGATGGGTTCGTAGGTTGCGTTCAGGACCAATACTGGCTCTTGCATCAGCGATCCGCGTCGCGGTGACAGGGGAACGATATGTCGGCTACCAATATTCCCCGAAGCGTTGGGCACGTGTGCGCCGCTCACTTCGGGGGTATATCGCCCCCGGGGGTCGGCCGCCTCTGGTCGTCTGGCGCTCATCGCGCGTTCTCTACGTACTCAAACCGAAAGTGTCTCGCCGGCGGGACGCCCAGGTCCTGGCAACCCTGGCAATGGTCACGGCCAGAACCGATTTCGCGCCAGCCTCGCGCAGCACCCGTGTGCACGCATCTAACGTGGCTCCCGTCGTCATTACATCATCTAGCAGCAAGATTCGGGAATTGTCAACTCGACCGCCATTTTCCATGGCAAAAGCGCCACGTACCGCTTCCCAGCGTTCCTCCTGTCGAAGTAAATGTTTCTCCGGCCTGGGCCTAGCGCGTTTCAGCAGCACTGGCCGGTACGCTAGTCCCAACCTCCGTGCCAGCGACCTGCCGAAAAGGTCCACCTGGTTGTAACCCGCTCTTTTTCTCTCTGGCGGTGCAAAGGCACGGGACAACAATGTCTGCTTCCAGACGCTTTCCTTCCGCCCTCACCACTTCATCCAGCCTTTTCCCAAACCACGTCCGGAGCGGTTCGATCTTCTCGTATTTCATCAGCACAATCGCTCGCGCCAGCGCACCCTCATAAATCCCGTAACTTCTCGCCGCGTCAAACGCAAACTTCTGCGCTCTGCACTCGCGGCAAATTTGTTCGCGGCCTTGCGCCTCGCCTGCTGCCAGCCATGGCTGCCCGCATCCCACGCAATGCTCGGCGGTGACTTTCTGGAACGCAGTCAGGCACTCCGCGCAAATAGGAATGCGGCTCGCCCGCGTCAACAAGCGCTTGCACAAGCGGCAATCCGCCGGGAACACTACGCTGACCAGCGCTCCGCCGCAACTCTCCCCCCAACGCACCAGCGTGCTCGCTTTAGATACACTAAGCATGTTACGCCTCAACTCCAGCGCCACCTAGTATATCTGAAATAAGTGCTAAATGAGTTAGCTCGAAGCTTCTTGCGGTGGCCAACTACAGCAGCCCTTGTTCCTGTTTTTCCTGGCAAGTTATGCAGTTCCTCGCCCACGGCACTGCTTCCAGCCGCTTCTGCTGCATTTCTTCCTGGCAATTCGCGCACGTTCCGTACTCTTCGCTCCGGATCCTCTTCAACGCCTCGTCGATCATGTTCAGGATCGTCCGGTCCGTATTGGTCTGGCCGAACAGGAATTCCTTTGTGTACGAATTCGCGGCCTTGTCTGCAAGGTCCACGGTCGGATCGTCGTCCGCTTGCCGGCCCTCTTCTTCGGTTCGCGTTATAGTCTTCACCAGCTCGTCGCGCCGGTTCAACAGCTTTTTCTTGTAATACTCCAATCGCTTCTTATCCATGTCACCCTCCCCCAGTAGCTTTCAGGGGCCATCTAAAAACTCTAGACTCTACGCCGCTCCACTCTCGCTGTCAAGGCAACCGCCTTCTCATCGTTTCCAAAACGTGTCGCAAGCGTACCGTTGGATTTCCGGTTGAAGTTACGAAATCCGCTGGTGTTGGATTCAACTTGCCCTTATCAGGTTGCGTCGCGCAATAACAAGCGCAAGTCGGATCAAACATAGGGCGGTGGCCGATCCCTTCGCCTTCGAAAAAGGTCTGCCTTCCTCTCTTTCTCTGTGAGCGCCCCGTGGTCATTTCCATTCCTCCTTGCCCACCCCCTTCCCATTTCGACCAATCCAAATTTTTTCCGCGCCTTCCCGTGCCTCGTCACGGTACACTTGGCAGACTCAAGTTCTCGCCCATACTTCAGGCCAAGGCGCAATCATCGCGCCGGCTGGACAGGCAGAGGGAAGCGTATGCGAAGGCCACTGATGGGATTGGCGGTAATGCTGGCGGCGACTTGTGCCGTTTCGGGACAGGAGAGCGTCCCCTCCACGAGTTCCTCGAAAGACTCAGTCAACACTGCTCAGGCGTTTGAAGACACTTCCGCCGCGAGCGTAAATCTACTTTCCGCATCGGCATTTCCCTCCGCTTCCGTCGCTCCGCTCAGTTCGCTGGATAGCGCTGCCGAGCCTCTTCCGGGAAGTCCTGCCGCCCTTCCAGCTACTCCGGCAGCGAAGCCCAAGTTTGTCTTTGGAGATCGCGACGACTATCGCTGGCAACTGGGATTTGGAGTGGAGTTGTTCCGTTTTCAATCCAATCTGATCAACGCGACCTTGGTGGGCACCAACACCACACTCACCTACTTCACAAATTCCTGGTTGGGGCTGGAAGGAAGCCTCGTTACCGGATTCGCTCCACAGATTTACGATCGCGAGCACGTCAAGCTCTTCACCGGGTCGGGTGGAGTCCGCATTGGCACCCGCCGCGCACGTTTTGAGCCTTGGGGACACTTCCAAGTCGGTGGGGCGCATTTGCAGCCGCAAACCGCGGGCAACAGCAGAGGTGCGTTCATGCTTGTGGCAGGCATTGGTCTCGATTTCCGCGTAAATTCACGACTGTCGTTGCGTGGCAGCGCCGACTACGTGCGCACCCTGTTCTTCAGCCAAGATCAGAACAACGTTCAAGGCACGCTCGGAGCCGTCATCCACTTTTAAGCCTTGGCTGGCTTGCGTTTAGCGGGCTGCCCGTCTCTCGTGAAGCACCAACGAACCTCCGTCTGAGATTTGTGCTCATTGCCCGTTCGCGACCTGCTTTCGCCTTAATCCATTCCGTCGAGCGCAATCAAACAAGAAGTGTCCTGACCGCTGCCCGCTGCTTTTCGATCAGAAAAACTCGCATCAGCCAAGCACCCGTCTTGCGTTTGCTCCGTCTAAATCACAGCCGGGATCCCCGGGGCTGTCTCTTTGGTCAAATGTGGTGGAAGAACGCAGAAGCGGGAATTTCGTTTAACGCAACGACTTTGAGAGGAGATAGCAATGAGAAATGTTCTCTTGGTGGGCATAGCAGCAGCGGTACTTTGGGGGGCTTCCGCAGTCAGTGCCAGCCAGCAGGCCGCCTCGGCCACAACCGCGTCCGCGGCTTCGCCGGCGGCCATGGCGCCAGCAGACAAAACTACGCCGAGTTATGACATGAAGGCGCAAGCCGCGCTGGATCTGCAGCAACTGCAGGAAAGATTCGTCAGTCTTGCGCAAGCGATTCCTGCGGACAAGTACACCTGGCGGCCGAGCGAAGGAGTGCGCTCCATCTCGGAAATGTTTTTGCACGTGTCCGGTGCGAATTATGGAATTCCAACTATGGTTACGGGAGTGGCGCCAGCAGCCGGTTATCAAAAAGATGGCTTCGAGAAATCCACCACGGACAAAGCGAAAATCATCGAGCAGTTGAACAAGTCGTTTGCATATGCGATCTCCGTTGTGCAGGGCATGAGCAACGCCAATTTCGCGCGGCCCGAAAAAAAGCTGGGACCCGAAGCGAACAGCGGCGACGTGGTGTATCTGCTGGTGACTCATGCGCATGAGCATCTCGGCCAGGCCATTGCCGATGCGCGCATGAACGGGATTGTTCCACCGTGGACCGCAGAAGCCATGAAGAAAAATCCCAAGGCGCAAGCGGAATAATTGTAAGAATAATTTTACAACCGCGATAAGTGTCGCCCCAAGAACAACATGGAAGCGTGCCGGCGGCGCGGTTCCATGCAAAGATTCGCTTTACAAAATCGATTTATCAAAGGCATTTTATGTATCTTCGCAAGTTCTTCCTGCGTCTAAGTAAGTGACATGACGATTCCTTTCCGCAGCCGGACGGCGGTTCATCCGCGTCTCCGTTGCTGGAAGAACAAAGGAGAACTAAATGAAACTCACAAAGCTAGGTACGTTCGCCATTGGCGCTTCTCTCTTGCTTGCCTCGAGTGCTTTTGCGGCCGACGAGAGCAAGGGAAAGCTTCACCTCATTGACCCAGTCACGATTGAAGGCAAGCAGGTCAAGGCCGGTGAATACAGTGTGCAGCGCGAAGGATCCGGCGCGGACGTGAAGCTGGTCATCAGCAAAGGCAAGCAAACGATTGCGACCGTGCCTGCCCGTCAGGTTGAAGAGAAAACCTCGGGCAATCAGGAGGCTTACGGAAGCCGTACCGAAGCCGACGGCAGCAAGACGCTGACGACCATTTTCTTCGGCGGCAACAAGTACGACCTGCAAGCCGGAGAAAACCAGGCGGCACAGACTCCGAACGGCAGCACCGCAGGCAACAAGTAAACACTCTGGAGCAACCGATGTTGTTCCGATGGAGCCTCGCAAGAGGCTCCATCTTTTTTTGCGCCATTAGCTCGCGCGCACTCTCGTCTCCAAACCTGACAAACTCTCAAAACTGTCATCCTGAACGCACCCGGCGAGGGTGTGCAGAGGATCTCAAAGAATCGCGTCCTCGCAATTCACACTGCACGCCCCTATCCGCCCGTGCCGTCGATGCCCGCAACGCGCTATACTCTCCCGCGAACTACTCTCCTGCGAACTAGGTGCAGATTCATGCAAACCGAAACGAGGCACATATTCATGGAAACCATAAAACCGGAACATGGGGCATTTCTATTGCAGTTTCTTTTGCCGGCGCTGAAAAGCGAACATCGCACCACCCGCGCGGTAATCGAAGCGATACCCAGCGATAAAGGTGACTACCGTCCGGACCCCGCGGCGAAAACAGCAATGGAGCTCGCCTGGCATATTGTCGCCGCCGACCGGCGGTTTCTCGAAGGAGTGGCGGCCGGCCAGTTTAACTTCAACCCGATTCACCGGCCGGAAACCGTGAAAACGTCGGCCGGGATTGCCACCTGGTACGACGAATCGTTTGCACAATGTCTTGAGCGGCTGGAAAAAATGACCGGAGAGCAATTGGTGAAGTCGCTGGATTTTCGTGGGGTGTTCCAAATGCCGGCGGTAGCGTTTCTGGAAGTCGCGTTGAGGCACGCCGTCCACCATCGTGGACAACTATCGACGTATTTGCGTCCGATGGGCGGCAAGGTCCCGGCGATCTATGGCGAGAGTTACGATTCCGCCGAAGCGAAAAAAGCCGCGCAAGCCTGAGGGGGAAGAGCAGTTATTAGTTTTAAGTTGTTAGTTCCGAGAGGGAAGGGGTACCAGTGCCTGGCTTGCGGCGCGCTAGTTGCTACGGAGTTCGCGCGATTGCGGAAACCTCTTTGCCTAATCTCGAGAAGTGCTTGGTGTTCCAGGTGTACAGAACGGTTGCATGGGTTTTGAGCGCACAGCGTGCTTGAATGAAGTCGTAGGCCATACCTCCGGTAATTCCTCGTGTTGCGGCGTCCTCGAGCAATTTCCAAGTTTCTTCCGCAGTCAGCGATTCGACCGTCAAGCGCTGGCGAATGTCCCCCAGGAAAAGCAGAACCTGCTCGCCGCTCAAGCGGTGAGAACCTGGTAGTCGTGTGAGCGTGGAATAGAATTCGACCAATCCGTGAGACGAACAAAAAGCTTTGGGTGGTTCGGCCTTCAGGAAAACGCGGAGGCTCAATGCGTGATGCTCGTGAGCCTCGAGAAAGACCGGAATAAGCACCGAAGTGTCAAAGAAGGTGATCATCTGCGCTTGTGTTTGCCAAGCGAAACAGCCTCTCGTTCACCGCGCAAATCCTTCCGGACGCGCTCCACCTCCGCATGGGTAAGCGGCTCTTCGGCGCGAAAAACCCACACGCCATTCTTTCTTCGCAGGGGAGCAGATCCCCGCAAAGGACGCAGCGTGATTTCTTCTCCAGTGCTCTCGATTTCCAGCATATCTCCCGGAACCAATTGGAGTTCGTCGCGCAAAGGTTTGGGAAGGACGATGCGCCCAGCCTTGTCCAGAGTGAGGGTCGAGTTCATAATGGCATTGTGACCTGGGAAATGCCATTTGTAAATGGCATTCTAAGGCACATACGGACGAAACCGAGCAGGAAACCCAAGACCCACTCTCATAACTCGAGAATGAGGCACCCTCCGTGTTTGCATCGGCCGTGGGAAGCGGTTGAAGTAGCAACTTCCGTCGATCCGACAAGAAAAGTCAGGACGGAATTTTTGGACCGGGGCACTCGGCACGACCTGCTGGGTTCCATCCATCTGGCCGAAGTGGGAATGATCGGAAATGAGTCCGGGCAGCACGGTTTTGCCAGCGTAGTCGATCACGCGAGCAGATTTCGGCAATTTCAATTTGCCTGCGGGACCAACGGAGACGATGCGGCCGCCTTCTATCACACGATGGCGACGTGCTCCATGGGCGATGCGCCGCTTCCGTCGATAACATGCACGTCCTTCAGAACGATCGTCTCGTTCGTAGATGCAGATTGCGGAGCGGCGAAGCTTACGAGAAGAGGAGCCGCGATCGCGATGAGGATGAGAATTACCAAAAGATTTCGGTAGCTCTTGTTATTCGCCAGGTTCCACATTTTCAGCTCCCATTTCTATGCGCGAGTTCATCTAAGCCGCACCCTGTCTTAATGCAGCTTCTCAATTTGTTGCTGGACCTGGTTGCGAAATTCGAGCGGATGCGCGACGTTGTGAAATGGTTCGGACGTTCCACCGGTGCCGATGATCACAATGGTTCCATAGCCGAGCATCCTGCCGAAGGTTGTCTCGCTCACTTCGATGCTCTCTACTTTGTTGAGCAGCATTTCGATGGTCTTGCGGCCGGCCAAGCCGGTCTTGATTACCACTCGCCGGTTCGTCACGGCCATTTCCGTGGCGTTGCGCCGCACCGATCCCACCGCGATCATAACGAGAGCGCAAACGAGCAATGCAGCGCCTCCGGCTTCCATGAGGCGAACTGAATTGGCCTCCAGTTCGGCGTGGCTGAACGCAAAATAAAGCAAAAATCAGGCCCGAGACGCCGAACAACAAACAGCCCAGAATGATCTGCCAGAGCATCACGATCCAATGGAGCCGGGTCTGATAAATTACCGTTTCTCCGGGAACCAGGTTCGATTCTACGTAGCTCATCCGCGCGTTCCCCCGAATCGTTTTGGCAGCGTCATGGGATCGACCTGAAAATGGGTTTCGATTGGGAGGAAGTGTCGCATAGAATTGTTGGTGAAAGTCAAAATCCGCACCCTTCGTAGCGAAGGATGCGGCACCCAAAGAACTGAAAAGAACGCGGAAAAGCGCGATTTGCACAGGGTTCACAGGGGTGTGGATATTGGGCAAAAAATTTTATTAGAGAGACTTGACATATACGGTGAGCATGGTAGGATTGCAAATGGTTCGGCGCTTCCAAAAAGCGCTGCGCCGTGCAGGGGATTCACAGTCGGGTCTGAGTTACTCCAAAGAGTAGATCCTATAGTGAGGAGCCTTATCAGCACAGGATAAATTTACGTTGAGCTTCGCGTGGAGCCGCCAGAAAGAAGAGGCGGCTGTGCCCGGCGCTCGGCGCCGGGTTTTTGCATTTTATGGGGAGTTTTTGGTGCGGTAGTGGCCAGAGATGACCCGGGTCTTCCGGAAGGAAGACGTCCCGACTTGTTCGGGACCCCTGATGGGATCAGGGCTCACGTTCTTTGACAACAGTAAGGCTGGCAAGTTCACGCCGATAACTTTGGAGAGATTACGGTCTCCCGGAGGATTGATGGTGTGGATTACATACAAGTTTTGCTCGAGATGTCGAGCATGACTGTGGATTTACAAGGCGAGCTCATTTCAAGTGCCTGAGGATCCGCAGGGTCGAAAGTCCCGGCGCCGCGCAAGCGGACCACGGAATAATGGACCTGCGGGAAACGGGGCGCACGAACTGAGGAAAGTCGGAGTTTAGCCACTCCGATGAGCAACGAAACGCGCAAGCGAGTCGAGGCACCTTAGGAAACGACGTATTGAGTGAGTTTTATGATTAAGCTACTAAGAGCGTACGGTGGATGCCTTGGCGCTAGAAGGCGAAGAAGGACGTGGCAAGCTGCGATAAGCCTCGGGGAGCCGCAAGCA
>Ga0210383_10000630_pt1 | contig 32130 bp, 31 predicted proteins | sample IncBWC14OmetaG_FD_160072 | JGI IMG/M metagenome (GOLD analysis project Ga0210383, IMG submission 160072) | Forest soil microbial communities from Barre Woods Harvard Forest LTER site, Petersham, Massachusetts, United States - Inc-BW-C-14-O ... | reverse complement strand
GCTCATCTTCGCCGCCATCGCGCTGTCGGTCGCCTTCCCTTGCACGGCGCCGCCGGGATTGTAAGCAGCCCACTCCCACTCCTTCACGCCGCGCGGAGAGTTGTCAACGTGACCACACAGCGAGCGCTCATCGGCCTGCTCCTTCTTCTCGAAGCTGTCGAAATGATCGGAAAGAAATTGCTCCGCCAGCGCCACGTCGACCTTGCCCTTAGCCTGCTGCATGATCTCTTCCGCGCGGCTGTGACGCGCGTTGGGCGAAGACGAAGCATCGTCGGGATTGAAGCCGCTGGTCTCGTCGTGAATCAGCTTCGGATCGCGGGCAAAATTCGAGCTGACAAAATATCCATCCTTCGTGCGCCAGAGCGGAGTGTTCTTCAGCCCCAGTTCGAGATAAGCGATCTCACCGGTCTTGCGGTCGCCGATCAGCCAGTCGTTGGCGTAACCGCCGTTGTTACCTTCTTTGATAATGCGCACGTAGTCATCAATGCTGTTCGCATACTGCAGCGCCTTGCGCGCCCGCATAAACTCCGGCTTACCCTCCGGATCCCATCCTTCAAACTGCGTGATAGTCGTCTCCGTGATCATGATCCCGGCAGAGTTCACGCCAAAATCATCGTCGCTCGTAATCACCCCCGGAAAACCGTCCATCAAGATACGATTGCCGTGTTCGGGCTGAATGTCAAAGACAATCACCCAGCGCTCGCCGGCCAGATAGCTCGTCCAATTATTGTGCGCAATCACGATCTGGTGATCTTTGGTCATGCCGCCAGTAGCGATAAACGCGCTGCAGTTGCCGGGAGCCGCGAGTTTCGGATTTTTCGCCGACTTGTTCTGCTTGTTCGCCGATTGTTCATTCAGCCAGGGCACATAATAGTCCGGCACCTCCTCAAACGCGTTGAGCGCGACAATGTCATACACGTCCAGATTCACGCCATGCGCCTTCAACCCGTCGGCAATTCCCTGCAGTTCCTGCTGATATTCATGGTCGAGGTGCGGCCAAAGCATCTGCTGCGCCGTCGTGCGGAAGAATTCCCAATCGCGCTGCGTCTCGCGCGTGTCGAATAACTTGATCGCCTCAAACGCATCAGCAATTTCCGGCGCGAGCAGATAACCGTGTTGAAATCCAATGTCCGCCGCAGATCCTTCAAGGTGGACATACGTCCATCCCCCCTGCTGAAAGCGATACGCCTTCTGCAAGCGAGGATCGGATTGGCTGCCAGCAGCAAACGCGGCGCAGGTCAGGAAAAGCAGCATTGCGACCGCAGAAACAGGGCGCCCCAAATTGTTTCGCATGAAATCCTCACGGTGGTATTTGTGCGGGAACATTCTAACCCATGTCCCGCTACTGTCACGGAGTCAGAGTGTAATCGCTGTCACTTGGAAATGGCGTCAGTCGGCTGCACGGCGGATCGCCGACTCCTATGAAGCCGCACGTTTCCAATCAGCGACGGTGCGGTTCATCGCGTCCTGAATGCCAGGGTCTGCCCCAAGGTATAAGAGATATTGATAGTTTTCGTCGTAACCGAACGCCGCGGCGACCATGAGTGGGGTCGTTCCGAATCCAGGCTGGTAATTCGAACCGAGAAATTTCTGGTTCACGTCTGCCCCCTTCTCGACCAACATTTGGATCAGGATCCGGTATTCGTCTCTTGGTGGTTTCGTCGGCTTTGGTCGTTTCTTTATCGGATCTAGAAGAAACGCCGTTAAGTCAGTACTGCCCCCGCACACCGCAAAAAAAAGAGCGGGCACTCCGTAACTATCTTTCGCTGTAGCCTCCGCCCCATGTGCGAGGAGTTTCTGCACGATCCTTACGTCTCCTTTTTGGACGGCCCACTGCAACGCCTGATTGGTCGCGATTGCACCACGACTCATCAGCAACTCAACCAGCGCAAAGTTGCCGTTGGACGACGCCAACTCCAGTGCAGACGCTCGGATCGAGCCGCGTGAATTGGCGCTTACCCCTTCGTCGAGAAGCCTTCGAACCTCTGCGAGGTCGCCTTTTTCCACCGCTTCACAGATTTCCGTCGAGCCCGTAAGACCATCTAATTCATAGTGAATACTCTTCAGAAGGTCGCTGAGTTTTTGCACTTCAGGACGCGAATCGTCGTCCAGTTCCCTCACCGCGATCATCCCAAGATTGATGCGCTGTTCCTCCTCTGCTGTTGGACGGCGGCCGTTAGCGGTCCACTGGGTTAGCGCCTCCAGTTGGAGTCTGACGCTTTCATAGACCGCGAAGCCACCGCTCCAGACCTCGAGTTCCTTGACGATCGCAAGGGCATCCACGAGCATCTTCTGGAAATCAGCGGCGGATACGATCTTCCGTTTGGGCGCACTGTCCATGGCATTCCCTCGATTCCAGCAGACTCAAAGGCCGGCCTGAGTTCCCACATGAGTTCGGCCAACGGATGTTTGACACCGTCAACACCCACGAGGACCCCCACTAGTGATGAAAGAGCGTCTTGACCCAACTCCCAGCGATCGGCAAGAAAAACGCGAGCCCAATAATCGTGCAATAGAGTGCAGCGGAAATATACGGCTCCGCCTCGGCGTGAGGATCGCTCTCCAGCACGTACGCTGGCTTGCCCAGCTTGACGCCATGTTTCTTGCACAGGAACAAGGCCGGACCCGACAGGCCGTCACGGATCAGCACGCCGGTTTGTTCAGTCATCACCGGCTCGATGTTTCCAAAAGTATCGTGAGCCGGGTGCAGGAAATAAGTCACTGGATCACCCGGCTTCCAACCGGGCACCACTATGGGAATGTACGTTTCCACGTAAGAAGCGGATCGAACCTGAAAACTATATTGTGACTTCAGTGAGGTAATCGCCAGGCCCGTCAGCTTGACATATTTTGAGCTTGGCGGCGCACCCTCGGCAAGGTTCAACGCCTCAAATGTGACCGCGGTCGATGATTCGCGGTAAGCAATCACTCCCGCAACCACACCCACGATGATCAACGCCACGCTGCCGGCCAGAAAATAAATAAAAAGTGGATTATCCACCAGGCTGCCGGCAGCGGGCGCCGGAGCAGGCGCATCGGCCGCGGGTGCAGGCGCGGTCCGCTTTTCATTGAGTGCGACCGCAGGGGCCAACATCCGGTCGACCATCGACGTCGCGGGCAGGTAGACCGCCAGACCCAATACCCACGAAATAACCAGCGTCGGAATCATGAGCCAACTCGCATGCACGAAGTAAGGGCCCTTACCCTGCAGCGCCAGTTCGGCATCGACAAGCCAGCTATAAATCCCCGCCTGCGCAGTCCAGCAATAAAGCGGATAGCCCATTCCAAAACAGACGAACATCGCAATGAGGATTCGGTTTGCGACCAGTTGATTCATTGTGGCTTGTCCTCTCCGGCAAATCGAGAACCACGGGAGACCATCGCATCTGTCCCGCTCACTGCGCCGCTAAATATTCGTCCGCTGATCAGGATGCTTGCTCAAGTACCAGCAGGGCAACGATCCCGCGTGCGGAAACAGCGAGTGCACGCAAGTCCAAGGCTGCGGAGGGTCGAACGTTAAGGTGGTCTTCCCGTTCTTCTGCAGCACCGCAGTGTAATGATTCACCACGACCGAGCCATAAGCATTCCCGTTGGTCGCCACCCGAATCCGAAAAACGACACAGTCCAGGCCGTACGCCACAGCCGCTACCGCAGCCACAGTCACAACGGCGGCGACAAACATCCGTCGCAGCCGCACTCGCAGGTTGGGCGTTGATGCCAAAGTCACGCGCCAGATTATAACCTTCCTGTTTCGCGACCGCCGGATATCCCTAACTTCCGCCGGCTCTTGCCCGCAATCCCTCGCCCCGAACATTGACAACTCGCCCATCCGACAGGCAAACTACCGCATTCGCTGGGAATCGCCTCTAGCGAGCGCCTGCTGCGGCCGCGAAGCCGGAGTGGCTGTGCAGGCCGTATAATCGCTCTGACTCTTCGTCCCATGGCCATGACCGAGCAACGGGTTTCGTACACGCTCGACTCCTCGTTGGAGACGATCGACAATGCGGAGGCGAAGGCCACGACGGTCGCCACCGAACTCGGCTTTGCCGACGATGAGATCATGCAGATTTCCATGGCCGTGCGCGAGGCTGCGGTCAACGCGGTGTTGCACGGCAATGCATATGCCCCGGACAAGAAAGTAATTCTGGTTTTTGAGCGCGCGGGAAACGACCTGATCATCACCATTCGCGACCAGGGCCAAGGAATGGATCTGAGCAAGATCCCGAATCCGCTGGCGCCGGAGAATCTGCTCAAAACCTCGGGCCGCGGAATTTTTCTTATGCGCTCGTTTATGGATGCGGTCGAAATTCGCCCCTCCGCAACGGGCACCGAACTTAAATTAATCAAGCACGTCCACGGACCAACCGCGGGCGGCAAGGAGGCTTCCCAGTGAGCATGAAGGTTGCTGTTCGGCAGGTGGATGGAGTTACGATTGTGGACTGCAGCGGTCGCATTACCCTTGGCGAAGGCAGCGTCATTCTCCGCGACACAGTGCGCGACCTCCTCGGCAAGGGCAACAAGAAAATTGTCCTGAACCTCCAGGACGTCAATTACATTGACAGCTCTGGCATCGGCGAACTGGTCAGCGCCTTCACCACCACCAAGAATCAGGGCGGCGAACTCAAGCTGCTGAATCTGACCAAGAAGGTCAACGACCTGCTTCAGATCACCAAGCTCTATACCGTGTTCGACGTGAAAGACGACGAAGCCTCGGCCGTTAAGTCGTTCAAGTAAGAACTTCCCTTCTCAACTCTGGGTGCCCCACTTCTCGCGTTCTTTGCGGGAAGTGGGGGCCAGCGTTCTCCCTCTATTTTGTCTTGCCTTTGCAGCCCCTCCCGGATCATCCTAGCTAGGAGCGCGGGCAACTCCCTGCTCAAGGCGCGGCTCTAAGCGCCCAGGAGGTTCGCTATGAAACTCAACCGGCCTTTACCTCTTCTGCTTCTTGCTATGGCGTGGCTGACACTAGGATGTGGCGCCGGCGGTCGTCATCTTCAGTCCATCAGCCTCACCCAGACCGTGACCAGCAATGGTGAGCAGATTCAGTTCGTTGCAACCGGCACTTTTTCCGCGCCGCCGACCACTGTGAGTCCACTGCCCGTGGATTGGACCAACGGCCTGATGGCGCCTCCGCCACCGATCTACAACTACACACTGACCACTCAGCCGTACGTGGTCAACTGCACCCTGACGGGACCGGAAATTCCTCAAGTTGTGGCCTTTGCGCCCCCGAATCCGAACGCCCCGAAGACCGGGACCAGCAAAATAGTGGTCAGTGCGGTGGGTATGGCCACCAGTTGCTTCACGGTCGCGCAGTCCAGGCCTTAGGAGGTGTGAGCCGGACGTCTACCCGGTCGCTAGTCCGTCAAGTCCAGGAGCATCCTGCGCATTACCGCCCGCCAGCCGCGAATAGACGGCCGGAAATAAACTGACAAGAGGTTGCCATGAACAAAGCCACCGTTCTTCTTCTCCTCGTAGCCGTCGCCTTCCTTGCCATTTCTTGCGGAAGCGGAAGCGGTCGACAGCTCCAATCCATTGCGATCACTCAAACCCTGAATGGCCAGCAGATTGAATTCGTAGCGACGGGCACATTTTCCAAAATGCCGACCACAGTGACTCCGCTGCCAGTCGATTGGGGCGGTGGGTTTTTAGCGCCGCCTCCCGGCATTTTGGATTATCGGCTGACGACTGAGCCCTTGGTTGTAAACTGCACCAGTTCTGGCCCCAATCCTCCCGTCGCCGCTTGGGCCCCCTCCAACCCAAACGCCCCGAGCGCCGGATCGTGGCCATTTAAAAAGATGGTTATCGCTACAGCATCGGTCACCTGCCCCTAAGCGAAATCGCAGTCTCGGTATCGCCTCGGGCCAGTTTCATTCTGGAACGACTCGACGATTTATTTTCCGTGATCGCAGATTTCCTCCCGCATCCTTCCTAAGATCGAAGCATGCGATTCGATTCATTCCCACCATCGACACATGTAGGGACGGACGCCCTCGTCCGTACATTCGGGCAACGCCCGGCAGCGCGCTCCACGTCCCGAGCCAGAAAACGGGCTCCGGCCGCGATACTGATCCTCCTGTTCGCAACTCCATTCCTCTCCGCCTCCGACTGCATCGCCATCCACGAGGCCAGCCAGCACGTCGGTGAAACCAAATGCGTAGCCGGAAAAGTGCTCCGCGTGAAAGTCGGATCGAGCGGCGTCCATTTCCTGGACTTCTGCGAAGAACAAGCAGCCTGCCCCTTCACGGTAGTGGTCTTCTCCCGCGATTTAAAAGACGTCGGCGACGTCCGCCGCCTCACCGGCCGCATGATCGAAATCAAAGGCCCGGTCAAACTCTACGACGGCCGCGCGGAAATCATACTCAACCGTATCAGCCAGATCACCGGCGGTGCCGCCATGATCCCACCCCTGCCCAAAAACTACGACGTCGAAAACCGCGGCCACTACAGCGCCGGCCACCTCCGCCCCACCAAGAAACCCGCCAAGACCAAAGCCACGCCCAACTCCACCGCAACCTACGGCTACGACGTAGAAGGCGACGACCCACAGTAGGATTAAGTCGGCTATGTCTGAAGAAAGTTTTCGGTCAGTTCGGAATTTCTGACTGAACCCGCGCCTGCGTCATCCCGAACGGAGCCGTCCTTCAGGCGAAGTGAGGGATCTCCCGCGCCACGGGGCCGGAATGCCCGTGCGAGCACATCCCGCGGATGGCATGCCGGCAGACGCGGGAAAAGTTGCGCAGGAACAATTCGACAGCGTATACATCTGACCTATGTCGAATTCCGGATTCAGCCGCATAGCGCCGGCCATCGGACTTTTTTTCATCGCCCCGCTCGTCGCGGAATATCTGCTGGGCGACATCCCCATCAAAATGCTGTGGGCTCTCGTCATCCTGGCGCCCATGTACGGCGGCGGCGCGTTGCTCATCCGCGAAGTCGCGCGCCGAACCGGCCGAGGATGGCCCACGATTTTCGTTCTCGCCTTCGCCTACGCCGTTTTCGAAGAAGCCTTCACCACGCAAACTCTATTCAATCCCGACTACCTGCATCTGAACATGCATCTGCTGCAACCGGCCTACATCCCCGCACTCGGAATCGGCGCCTGGTGGACAATCTTCGTGCTCACGCTGCACACCGTGTGGAGCATCTCGGTTTCCATCGCGCTGGTCGAAGCGCTGGTCCCTGATCGAGCCACCACTTCGTGGCTGAAAGGAATCGGCCTGACCGTCGTCAGCATTTTATTTGTCCTGGCCGCCATTGCATCGACGCGCCATGAGATCAAGCAAGATCATTTTCTAGCTTCGAAAGCGCAATTCGCATGGTCGGCCGTTGTGTGCGTACTTGCGATTTTCGCCGCTTTCCGCCTGCCCGCCAGACCGCCGCAGCACGCTTCCGGTTGGACCCCCAGCCCATGGCTCGTGGGCGCGGCGGCCCTGGTCGCAGGCTCGATCTTCATGGTCGTCCCCAACGTGTGGGGATGGCTTGCCGTCGCCATCTACGTGTTCTTAGATCTGACGATCCTCGCAGCAGTCTCGGTGCTAAGCCACCGCGAAGGCTGGAACTCTCAGCATCGGCTGGCGCTAGCCGGAGGCGCCGCGTTGGCCTACGCCTGGCACGCATTCATTCAGCAGCCCGCCGTCGGCAAGGGATTATCCGGCGTTCGCATTGGCAACGCTATATTCGCCGCAGCGTTAATCATTCTTCTCGTAATCGCGGCACGCCGCACGGCATCTCAGCCCAATCCCGCGCCTCCGATCGTGGTCGCAGCCTAAACCATCCCTTTGCGCAATTCTTCCAGCGAATACTTTGTCCCCCGCCATGTAATCCCGTCGTTCCACAGCGTAAGAATCATCGACCGCAACAGCGTGTAGATAAACAACGCCGTGCTCACTGGATGCAGCAAAAAGTAATACGGTGGCACATCCGACCGCCACGACATGCCCACATAAATCGCAAACATCGACGCCAGTGCCACGGCATACGGTAAGCGAGCCCAGCCATGCGCCAGAAATATCCCCAGAAACGGACCGAAGTTCAGAAACGCCAGCCCAAACGCCGAGATCACCGTCCGCCACCACTGAAACGACAGCACTGCAAAAAAATTCTTCGTCAAATTATTGACGACACCCATCGCCCCTTTGGCCCAGCGAATAGAAATCAAGTCTCCGCCAAAAGCGTTGCGCTGTGCGAACCCCGCCTTCTTTACAACCTTCCCCAGTTTCATGTCGTCGAGCACTTCCATGCGCAGCGCCTCATACGTTCCCACCGCGTCATACACCCGCCGCCGCACCAGGTTGAACGCGCCCACGCCCATGTGATCGTCAGTCCTAGGGTCGGCCACTTTCCACGGCCGATGCCCAAACATAAACATAGTCTGAAAAAAAGCGATCATCATATATTCGCCCGGCTGCCTCATGATCATCCGCGGAAACAGCACCATATGATCCGCCGGCACTGACTCAGCATAAACCAGCGCCCGTCGCAGCGAATCAGGCTTGAACAGCACGTCAGCATCAGTAAACAGCAGCCACTCCCCCGTAGCCAGATTGGCTGCAGTCCACATAGCATGCGTTTTTCCAAGCCATCCGGCAGGCAGTTCGCGATGATGAATCACCCGAAAGCCATGAAAATCCGGGTGCCCCATTTCTCGCGTCCTTTGCGAGAAAGCTTGCCCTGAGCTTGTCGAAGGGTGGAGATTTTGACTTTGACTCGCGGCAACCCGCTCCATGATCTCCCCAGTCGAATCGTTAGACCGGTCGTTCACGGCGATCACTTCGTAGTTGTCATAGTCAAGCGCCAGCAGAGTATGCAACGCCTGCTCAATGGTCTCTTCCTCATCGCGCGCGGGCACAATAATCGAAACCCGCGGATTTCCCGCCGCCGAAACCGGATTCCGATCCCACTCCGGAAGAGAAACATCGGCGACGCTGGGCATGCCAAGCGCAGCATCCACGATGCGGGAAAACCAAGCCAGCGCCAGAATTATTCCCGCAACCCAATAAAAATAAATCATTCGCGGTGTGTCTCAGAATCTCCTTCGTGCTCCTTCGTGCCCTTAGTGGTTCACGCTTTTTCCACCAGCCGCAACCGCCGGCGCAAACTTCATCCCATAGAACAGTATGGCAGAGGAAATCCCCATCGCGATGACAGGCAAAATGAAGCCAGCCTGCAGCGATCGTCGGTCCGCCACCCATCCCATCATCGTCGGCGACGGAATGTCCCCCAAAAGGTGAATGATGAAAATGTTCACCGCGATCGCCGTGACGCGAATGTGGGCGCCAACAGAATTGATGACAGCCGCGTTCAGCGGAGCAGTATTGAGCAGAAGAAAAAAGGCCGCGACCGCAATCGCCGGTATCATCAGCGGACCTTTCACAAACAGCGCCACAATCATGACCGGAACACCGAGCAACATGCTCGCCGCCGATATTAGATAATAAGAACTCTTCATTCGCGGCAGCAGATAATCTCCCAGCCACCCGCCCGCCAGCGACGCGACAATGCCGTCCACCACGATGATGATGCCGAAGGCGAAGTTGGCCTGTGCCAGGGTGTATCCACGGTCGCTATAAAGAAACTTCGGCATCCACACCTGAATACCGCCCAGAGAGAACGTCATGGCCGCCATGCCCAGCGTCGAAGTCAGAAATGCCGGGTTCCGCAACAACCCGAATAACGTCCCGCGCTCTGGAGTTTCGGTCAGCGAATCGAACTGTCCGCGTTCCGGCTCCTTCAGAAAAAGAACCCCCAATGCCAGCAAAAAACCAGGGGCCGCCGCAATGTAAAACGGAAATCGCCAGCCGTAGTGCGGAGCCAGATTCCCTCCCAGCAAATACCCGGCCGCCGATCCCACCGGAATCGCCAGATAGAACACGCCCAGAATCCGTCCGCGCCTCTCCTCCGCAAACAGATCCGCCACAAACGTCGGCGCAATCGTGACAAAGGTCGCTTCACCCACGCCCACCAGCGTATGCCGGATTAGCAATTCGGTATAAGTGTGCGTGACCGCCGTCAGCAGCGTGAGCCCGCTCCAAAAGATTCCTCCCAACGCGATGATCGCTTTGCGCGAATAGCGGTCTGCCAATGGCCCGACAAAAGGCGCCGCCAGCGTGTAGAAACCCAGAAAGGCGCTGGTCAAATATCCGATCTGCACATTGGTCAGGTGAAATTCGTCCTGCACCAGCGGCTGCACCGCAAACAGCACGTTGCGATCCACATAATTGAGCAGATTGAGCGCCGTCAGGACGATCAGCGCAGTGCGAGGCTGAAGATCAGTCTGAGCCACAAGTGCAGCGAATATAGCATGACGGGAAGGTTTACCCTCGCCGCCCCTTCGGCCGCGGCCAGCGCGCCACAATCGTGGTCGAAATTCCCCCGCGCGGCCGGAACTCTCCACGCACTTCCGCCCACACCGGCTTCGCCCACTTCACCACATCTTCCAGAACCTGGTTGACCACGTTCTCCTGAAAAATTCCGAGATTCCGGTAGCACTGCAAATATTCTTTCAGCGACTTCAACTCCAGGCAGCTCTTATCCGGCATGTACCGGATCGCCAACACGCCAAAATCCGGCAGCCCGGTCTTCGGACACACCGATGTAAACTCCGGATCGTCTACCACAATCTCGTATCCCGGAAATTGATTGGGCCAGGTCTCAATCTCAGGAAACTTCGCGTCGAGACCCGCAGCCGCGTGCTCGGGTGTATAACGGGGCGATTTAGCCATACAAGTATTGTAGCGTCTACCTCGATTCGCTCGATTCTGCACCCGAAGCCACACCGCCCGCATCCAACCTGATACGGTGCTTGGGGAGCGCAGTGTATCTGCTGCCGCCTTCGGGATGGTAAATTACTACCTGCTATTCGCGCCGCACCCTGAAAGAACAACTGGTTGGCATTGACAAATAATTCGCACACGCCGCCTCGACCGCGGTGGATCTGGCCCACGATCGCTGCCCTGGTAGTACTGGCTGTCCTGTATTCATATCTTCACCAGACTCCCTTAAAAGTGCGAGCCGTTGCCGTTGAGCGTGGCCCCATCCGCAGCGTCGTCTCCACCAACGGCAAAGTCGAGCCCATTCAGAATTTTGAAGCCCACGCGCCGATCTCCACCACAGTAAAGCAGTTGCTGGTGAAAGAAGGCGACCATGTGCGTAAAGGCCAACTGCTCCTGCAACTGGACGACGCCGATATTCGCACCCAGGCCGCACGCGCCCAGGCTCAGGTAAAAACCGCGCAGGCCGACGAATCCAACCTCAAAGCCGAAGGCACGCAGGAAGAAGTGCTCACCCTGCACGCGCAACTCATCAAAGCCCGCGATGCGCACGACGCGGCCCAGCGCAATCTCGATGCCCTGCGCCGCCTTCAAAAAGACGGTGCTGCCTCCCCGGGTGAAGTCCGCCAGGCCGAAGATGCCCTGCGCAGTGCGCAGGCCGACCTCACCTTGATCGAGCAGAAACAGAAAGATCGCTACTCCAAATCGGAAGCCGCCCGCATCGAGGCGCAAGCCGCCGAAGCGCAAGCCGCCTATGATGCCGCGGAAGACGCTCTGCGAAAATCCAGCGTCCGCGCCCCTTTCGATGGAATCGTCTATTCCCTTCCCGTTAAGCAGGGAGCATTCGTCCCATCGGGCGACTTGCTTTTGCAGGAAGCCGATCTCTCCAAAGTGCTGGTGCGAGCCTTCGTTGACGAGCCCGACATCGGCCGCCTCCAGCCCGGACAACGCGTCGAGATCACATGGGACGCCATGCCCGGCCGCACCTGGATCGGAGCCGTTAGCACAATTCCATCGACCGTGAAACTGCGCCTTTCCAGGCAAGTCGGCGAGACCACCTGCATTCTCGACAATAAAGATCTCCGGCTTCTGCCCAACGTCAACGTGGGTGTCACCATTGTGGTTGCCGAACACAGCAACGTGCTCACACTCGAGCGCGACGCCCTCCGCATTGATGAGGCCAAGCCCTACGTCTACCGAGTGGTCGACAATCACCTGAAGCGCCAGACGATTGAGGTTTCGTTGCAGAATCTGACTCGAGTCGAGATCACCTCCGGCTTGTCCGAAGGCGACTCGGTGGCCCTACCCGCAGAGGACAAACCGTTGGTCGACGGTGCCTCCGTGAAGATTGTTCCCTAAATTCGGGGCGCTTGCGGAAAGAATTTGTTCAGCGGAACTATTTCCAGGAAGGTCCAGCATTCCACATGAGACTCACCCATCGATGAAATTACGCTCCCTGTCGTTGCTCCTACTTTTTTCCGTCCCTCCGCTCGCCGCGCAGGCGGCCAAGTCTCCCAAGGAACTTCTCGCCTCCGGCCATGCCGACGAAGCGATTCAGACTCTAGAGCAACAAGTCGCAGGCCCCGCGCCCAGTGCCGAATCGTACAACCTGCTCTGCCGCTCCTACTTCATGATTGACGAGTGGGACCGCGGCATCCCCGACTGTGAACGCGCCATCGCCCTCGATCCCAAAAACAGTCTCTACCATCTCTGGATGGGACGAATCGACGGCGAAAAAGCCGACCGCGCCGGATTCGTTTCCGCCGCAGGCCTGGCGAAAAAAGTCCGCACCGAGTTCGAGCGCGCCGTCGAACTCGATCCCAAAAACTCCGAGGCCCGCGCCGATCTTGCCGAGTTCTACCTCGAAGCTCCCGGCGTCGTTGGCGGAGGCAAAGACAAAGCCCGCGCCCAGGCCCAGGCGCTGGCCGCCTTCAATCCTCCGCTAGCCGATTATGTAACCGGAAGGATCGCCGAGCGAGAGAAAGATAAAGCCACCGCCGAGCGCGCCTACCGTGCCGCGATCGACACCAGTCACGGAGCCGCGCAAGCCTGGCTGCACCTGGCGCAATTTCTGGCTCACTCCAAGCGTCTCGACGAAATGGAGCAAGCCCTCCACTTCATGGAGTCCGCCCCGATCGACCGTCCCGAGGCGCTCATGGACGCCGCCAGTCTTCTCCTCCGTACTGGTCGCGACAATGCCTTGGCCATGAGCTTCCTTCACCACTATCTTTCGTCTCCGGTCGAAGAAGGTCCCGCTTTCAAAGCGCACGACCTTCTCGGCCAGGCGCTGGAGAAACAAGGAGACCACCACGCCGCCGCCGAAGAGTACCGCGCCGCGCTCGCACTCTCCCACACCTATGCCCGCGCTCGCGAAGACTTGAAGCGAGTCGACCATTGAATTTTCTGGACACTTTGGGGATCTCAGAACCCGCGCGCGAGAAGCGCGGTCTTTCGCCCCATCCCTTCCGGAACCGCCCGTTCAATTCCCGGGACATTTAAAATCTCGCTGGCATCCAATGCTCCATGAAATCATTTCCAGATCACGCCGAAAGGGACGCAATGAAGACCCTTAGCCGCGGTACGCGCACCGTAAAGTGCATTCTCGCAGTCCTTCTAATTCCAACCTCGCTCGCAGCCGAACCCGTATCGCTCAAACGCGTCGTCGAGCTCGCACTGACTCACGCGACAGGAGCGGCGATTGCCGCAGCCGACGAAGCGCACGCCTCCGCCGCATATCAGGAACTGCGCGACAACTACATTCCGCAGGTTTCCACCGGAGCGGGCCTGGGATACTCCTACGGATTTCCGCTCGGCCTTGAGGGTTCCGCGCCTTCCCTGTTCAACGTAAACACACAATCGGCGCTGTTCAATCCGGCCTTGCGCGACAACGTGCGAGCCGCCAAAGCCGAATCCGCCGTCGCCTCCTTAAGAACGAAAGACCAGCGCAACCAGATCATTCAAGACGCAGCCCTGAGCTATGCCGAACTCGCCAAATGGGAGCTGCGCCTCACGCGGCTCCAGGAAACCGAAGCCGCCGCCAACAAAATGCAGGCTGCAGTCGCCGAACGGGTGAAAGAAGGCGTCGACAGCGAAGTCGAAGGCGACCGCGCTCGCCTGTCCGCCGCCCGCGTCCGTCTCCGCATCACCGAAGCCCAAGGCGCAGCCGCCGTGCTCCGCGATCACCTTTCCAAACTCACTGGACTTCCCGCCGCAAGCATTCAAACCGACCCCGACTCCATCCCCGCGCCTCCCGCGCTTCCTCCAACTGATGATGCAGAAAAAGATGCGGGGACAAATGCAGGAAAGGATGCCTCGAAGGACGCCGCCGCTTCCAATCCGTCCGTGCAAGCAGCCGTCGAACACGCCCGTGCCCAATATCTGCGGGCCCAGGGCGAACACCGGGCGCTGTGGCCCACGCTCGACTTTGCCGCGCAATATGCGCTGCTCTCGCGCTTCAACAACTTTCAGAACTACTACATCCCCTCCCGCCCCTGCACAACGTCATTGGGCGAATTTCTTTGCGTCGCCAGCAGCTTCCAACAGAACAACGCGACGATCGGCGTCAACATTCGATTCCCTCTGTTCAACCTTTCGCAGCGTTCTCGCGCCCAGGCTGCCGATGCCGATGCCTTGAAAGCGACCAAACAAGCCGAAGCCGCCCGCAACCAGGTCTCCGAAGAAATCTTGCGCCTGCAGCGTTCCGTCGCGCAGATGCAGGCCGCGCACGAAGTCGCCCAACTTGAATACGAAATTGCCCAGAAGAATCTCTCCGCCGTCCAAACTCGCATGGATGCCGGCACGGCCACGCTGCACGATCTCGACGACGCCCACTCCCAAGCCAGCGAACGCTTCATCACTCTGCAGGACGTCACCTTCGAACTCGAACGCAGCCAACTCGGCCTCCTCCGTTCCACCGGAGACCTGGAGCACTGGGCCCTGGGCCCGCACTAAATGTGTTGGAAGCCAACAGACGAGTTGAAGCACACCAAAAGACTGTTTCGATCGGTAGATGAAGAGGGTGCCCCACCCTGACATCGCGCCCTTTGCGATGTTAGGGTGGGAATTAGTTGAACAGAAAGCATAGCGGGAACCCCGACCGCATTCGGTCCCTGAGGCTGACCGACGCCTACAGTTCCCCCCGCAACGTCTTCACCAACATCCGAATCGCCTTCTCATTCCGCCGGTACCACCGCCACTGCCCCCGCTTCACCGCATCCACGAGCCCAGCCTTCGTCAAAATCGCCATGTGATGAGAAATCGTCGGCTGCGAAAGTTCCACACGTTCCTCAATGTCCCCCGCGCATAAGCGAGGTTCGGTGGCGCTGCCTTTCTGCCTCGCCTCCGCTTCGCCCTCCTTCAGCGCCCGCAGAATCCGCCGCCGCGTCGGGTCGGCAATGGCGTGCAGCGCGCGATCCACAGAGCTCTCAGAGGATGACATGAGTGAACCCGAAATGACGAAGCGAGAAGTGTTCCCCTAGGAATATCGCGAGAATCCACGAGTGTCAATCTAAGAAAACACCGATGTCGAATCTCGTAGAGTCAAACGGGAACCGTCTTCTCCGTCCTGGTGTCCAATCATCACATGCGGAGCGTGTGCCTTGACGGATGTGTAGCTAGCGGATGCGGAGCTGCGAGGCATCATCCGGTTCGGTCTAAAATGAGTGAGGTAGCACAGAGTTTCCTTGTCCGGACTCTGAAGTGAGCAAAACATGAACGCCTTCCACCTGGCCGGAGCGTCCGCGCCGCGACCACCTCTCAAGTGGCTGCCGCAGGTTGCCGCGCTGCTGGCTGCGGGGGCCGTTGCTTTATTCGTGTGCCGCTTGCCGCTACTGCACACGGTCTCGTGGGGCGAGCTAATCGGCTCGGCAGTCGCCTGTGTCCTTGAAGTCTTTCTAGCCAGCGTCGTAACGGTGTGGGGAATTTGCACGATCTCATCACAAACGGTCGTCCTCGATACACGCCGTCTCATCCTCCAGACCTCGCTCACGGCTCTCTGGATCGCTCCCCTCACGCTTCTCCTCCGTGAGAATTCTCCCTGGGCAATCATCGTTACCGCGGTACTTGTCGCCAGCGTTGTGAAATCAATCCGGCTCCCACGAGACTTCGGGCTGGCCGATTTTCACACCGATTTTCAGGCCGACGCTCCGCAATCGACCGTCCCCGCCCCCAGCCGCAACCCGTTCCGCCTGTTGGAATCCGCACCGTCCTTCCGTCGCCAGGCCTTCGGAGGCGGCGCCGCCCTCTGCGCCGAAGCCGGCATAGGCGTTGCCCTCGCTGGATATGCCTTCCCGGCTGCGCTACTGGTGGGCAGTGCGTCCGCAATCTGGACGTGGTCTCAGACAACGCACGCGTCGCCGCATCACCCACCCCGCTCCGCTTCGTCCCCTTCTACAGCGCGCGTTCTCTGGATCATCGCTCTAGTAATCACGATCACAGCAGGCACCCTACTCCCCTACCTGCCCCATTCATTCGGCATGAGTGGCTTCGGTGCTCCATCCCGGTCTCATGCGCATCGAGGATCTCCGCATGGCGAGCCCGGCGGCCAGCGAAGTCGCGAGAAGACCTTCGAAGCTTCCACGGGTCGTACAACTGAAGGAGACTCCGGCATCGTCCTTTCGCCAGATAAACTCACGCGCACCAAGCTGGTCGCACCCGCCCCCATCATCGCCAACGCCCCTCTAGCAGGTCGCCGCATCGCAATCCCTCTAGTGATTCCATTCGATGGAGTGTATTGGTTCTTCAAGGCGCCCGATCTTCATCCGCCGCAGCGCTCGCGTCAGGCGCACGGCAGCCCCGAGATGCTGAACATCCACTCCACCGACCGCCGTCCCCTATCCATGGAGGCGCATGACCATCTCGGCACCTTGATCGATCTCAACTGCTGCAACCGAGTTCAGGTCGCGATTCGAAACGCAGACCCGTACTCAGAGACCGTGTCTCTGGAACTCGTCCTGATCAATAGCAGTCTGCCCGGCCAACCCTCACAGTCGCTCGGCCGGGTCGTCGTCAAATCGAAGCGCAGTTGGAATGTCGATGAAGAGCAAACGTACACTCAAGAGACGCTGAACTTCGCGATTCCGGCGAATCCAACCATCCGTCGTTTCGACGAAGTAAAGATCGTGTTTCGGCTCGATGCTTTCCGGGCCGACGACGGCGCCAAGATCGCAATCGACCACCTCGTATTGGTTCCCCGTGGTTTGTGAAGAACTGATCGGATGGGAGACGTGAACGGGCGAGGCGAACAGCTTGCTTGAAGCGATTAGACCAGTAAGCGATGTCACAACCAATTCCGCGGTCGCCGATGTGGCTCCTCGGCGAAGAGAATAATTCCAGAACGCAGCCCTACTTCTTCAGTATCGGGCTATAGCCATCGGCAATCAACCGCGTCCGCATCGCCTCGGCGTCTTTGATCTCAGAGAACGGCCCCAATTGCACGCGCAGCAGCTTGTCGGTTGCAACCGGAGCCGCCACAAATGCCGGGTACTCTTTTTTCTTCAGCGCGTCGACCAACGAATCCGCATCTTCCTGTTTGCTCACCGCCGCCACCTGCACGAAATAACCCGCCGTCGGAAGCGTAGTGGTTGGGTCAGACCCGCCAGCGGCAGGCGCCTGCGCCGGGGCCGCATTTGTACCCGCGCTCGCATTGCCCGCAGCAGCGGCCGTCGTATCGGTTTTAGCATCGGCCGGCGGGGTCAACTCCGGGGTCGGGTCCTTCTGCTCCACCGACTTATAGAACGACATGGCGGGCGCCGCCGCCGCACCGCTGCTGGCCTTGCTCGAGCCCGGCGCTGTCTGCGGGACAACCGCCGCGCTGGTCGGCGGAATCATCGGTTCCGACTTCCGTCCCAGCGAATACCCGAGCGCAAAGAAAAGCGCGCACACTCCCACCAGGCCAAAGAACATCACCAGCAGCTTGCCAGTTCCCAGTGTAATTTCCGTGTCTTGTGACGAAGCCATAAATCCATTCCAGGCAACTTGCGGCGCGCGACTTGCCCGGCTCCTTTTCTACGCGGTCTTGTTTCTATGCAGTGTTTCCCGGCGCCGCGTTGTCGTCTTTTCCCAACAACTTCTGCAGGCCAGAGAAAAAGTCCACCGGCACGGGGAAGATCACAGTCGTATTCTTTTCCACACCAATCTCAGTCAAAGTCTGCAAATAGCGCAACTGCACGCTGACCGGCTCAGTGGCCAGCAGATGAGCTGCATCCACCAGCCTCTGCGCCGCCGAGAACTCGCCCTCGGCATGAATAATCTTCGACCGCTTCTCGCGCTCGGCCTCGGCCTGTTTGGCCATGGCACGCAGCATCGACTCCGGCATGTCGACCTGCTTCACCTCGACGTTGGTCACTTTCACTCCCCAAGGCGAGGTGTGCGTGTCGAGAATGCTTTGTAGCCTCAGATTGATTTTTTCCCGGTGCGACAGCAGCTCGTCCAGTTCCTGCTCGCCCAGCACCGACCGCAGCGTAGTCTGCGCAAATTGCGAAGTCTGATAAACGTAGTTCGAAACTTCCACCACCGCCTTGTTCGGATCAATCACCCGCAAGAAGATAACGGCGTTCACCTTCAAGGTGACGTTATCGCGCGTAATGATGTCCTGCGGCGGAACTTCCAGCGCCTCCTGCCGCAGCGACACCCGCACAATGCGGTCAATGGGAGCGAAAACCAAAGCGATGCCCGGCCCCTTGGCCGTAGACAGCAGCCGGCCCAGGCGGAAGATCACGCCCCGCTCATACTCAGCAAGAATCTTGATGGAGCTGAGAAGGTAAATACCGACGATAACGATGAGGAGAGTTAAAAAGCCGAAACTGATACCGAAAGCTTCCACAAGAACCTCCACGATCGGAGCACGAAAACACTCCTACCGCGGATTGTATAGCAGCCAGAAGCAGCCAGCGCGCAAATCGCGACTCACACGGTTGCTTGCCTTGATGCATCCTTGGTTTGATGCGTGGATCGGCGAGAAATCCGCAGCGCGCAGCCGCGAAGCGGCGAAAGAGTGCAGCCCACGGCGTAAGCCGTGGGTCGCGAGCCGCGAGAGAACCTCAGTCCCGAAGGGGCGAAAGAAAACTCTCAAGCCTGCGAAACTCAACTCCGGTCCGGATCGATCCCCTGGTCCAAATAAATCCACAACACCCGCGCCATCCACGTCAACACCGGTGCCAACGGCAGAAACAACACAATCCCCGACCACACGCTCTTCATCAACGGCCACTTCGTCACGTCCCACACCAGCGCCGAAAGCGCCGTAATGGCGCCCAATCCCAGTCCGTAACTGATATACATCGCCCCCAGGAAATATCCGTCCTCGCGCTCAAACTTCAACCCGCATTCCGGACATCGTTCATGCATCCCCGGAAACAACCACACCGATCTGCGAAAGATTCTCCCCGCGCGGCATCGCGGACAAAGCGCCCGCAAGATTCCCCGCATCGCCGACACATCAGCCCGTTGCATGCACGAAGTCTAACAGTCAGCAAATGGAGCCGCGAAGCGGCGAAAGAGTGCAGCCCACAGCGCAAGCTGTGGGACTACGAAAGACAGGAAGAGAAAGCCCCGGACAGGGCGGAAGAAGCCTAACCGGTGGGTTACCGCCGTTGTCGCCGCCACCCAACATTCCTGGCTGGCTTCAGCGATAATATCTCTTCTCAAGCTCCGCGGCATCTGATAGCGATGAAGAGAAGATTACAAAAAAGTTCTCGTTATTTGTCCACATTATCGCCGAGGATGCACGTGCGAGCTTGACCACGACCTCTGCACGCACTCCAATAACCCTGCCGGTTTTGTCTAGCTTTGAGCCTTGGTTCAAGATATCGGTCGCGCGCTTCTCAATCATCCAGTGAAAAAACCGGCTCGCTTCGTCTGAAGACCTGAATATGCCATGCTGAACAGTTAGCCCCTCGCCATCGGACGCTTTGAAGGCTGTAAAAGCTAACTTTGCCTCCCCAGCATCCAAGGACTCAAAGCCCGCATCAGTCGCTTCATTATCGATGATTTCGCCCATTGCAACGTTTTTGAACGTCAGATCGCGATGCTCACGGGCCGCCTCAACCGGCTTCCCGTTGCTCGCTGCACTGGACTGAAACGCGTGCAAACCTATTCCCAACGGCCCGATTAGAAGCACTAAGGAAAATGTCGCTGTAGCAAAGTTCCTCACGATCAACCTCGCTCCGCGGTTCATACGATGCGGTCGAAAAAGTTTGGGGCCCGCGCGGCTGACAGATCGTCTGACTATTATCGTTACTGAATCTACTGGGTAGCCCGCGCCACCTGAATCCGGCTGGCGTCCACCGGAATCGACCGCTGAATCTCCATCTCCAGCGAAGTCCCCACATCCAGCTTCACATCCGGACCATGCTTCAGCAGCGCCCACGCCACTCCGCCCGCAATTCCGATGAGACCGCCGTACCGCGCCCCGTTCAACCCTCCGGCGGCGACGCCCGCAACGCTCCCGACCGTGCCACCAACCGCAGCGCCCTTCGCAGCGTCTTCAATCCGCTTGCCCGTATCCTTGTCCGCCTGGATCGTCCCTTCTTTATCCTTCACGCTGTTGCTGTCGGCCCCCGGCGTATTCTCGACCGACGCCGGCAGCATCACCGTATACCCGCTGGGATAAATCATCGACGTGAAGTGGATCAGAATTTCCGCCCGCTTCACCGACCGCCCCGCATGCTCCGTGTGCATGATCTTGCCCTGGATATAAGTTCCCGCCGGCACCAGGATGCGGTCATTCATCACAAACGGAAACGCCGTCTCCGCATACACCGCATCACCCTCGCGCGCATTCTTGGTCGAAATCGCCTGCTTCAGCAACAGCGGAATCTTCGTCCCCGCCGGAATCACCGCCGCATTCGGATCGGGAGCCTCCTGCATCGTGGCCCCAGCCGGAGCCGCGCTAAGCTCCTTCGCCTGCGCCGCATCACTCGTCGACGCGGAAGCCGGAGTGCCGGCCGAAGGTGGGGCCGTAGCGTCAGCCGGCTTCGCCGTCTCCGTCGACTGTCCCCAAGCCATCCCGGAAACCAACAACAGGGTGAATAGAACACGCATCTCACACCTCCCGATCCAAACCATCGCCAGAACTCAGGTTGAGGTTACCACGGATCGATAACGGCTAAGATGCGAAGTTACTTCCCGGCGCTGCTCTCGGCAAGCTCTCTCCGGCTGGTTCTGAATCAACGATTCCGCCCGTTGCCTAGAAGGTGTGCAGCGGTAAATCCCAGATCAGATTGATGTTCCCTTCGAACGGAACAATCAAGGTCGGGGTCGTGGCCGAGTCATTGCCCGGCCCAGGAGTCTGCACTCCGGAGCTCACGTCCGCCTCCAGCTTCAACCCCTTATACGCTTTGTCAAGCTTGAAAGTTTTTTGCAGATCTACGTCTAACTCCACCCCCGCCTTGAACGCGTTCGATTCCTTCCAGCCGCCGTCCGCGCTTCTCTGGAACTGCGGCGAGTACTTCAGGAACGGAGAGAGCGATACATAATCATTCTTCACCAGGTCATCGGCCTGCACCTGGAAGTTACCCGCAAGAGTGGCTTTTCCGAGATGATTGTTGTCGACGGGAGTATCGTACTCGGCCCCGATCGTGAACTTGAGCTTTCCCATCCCCAGCGCCCACGACGTAGGCAGGGAAAGATCGAACTCAGTTTTCTGATCCACCTCCAGCGTGTCCGACTTCAACTTCGCGCCAGTGCCCGACCTTCCCGTCCACAGTGGTCCGGACCCTCCGAACCCCCAGTTCGGTGTGAGCGTCAGAGTCCAAGGCTTATCATCTTCATCTTTCTTCCCGGTCGTCGCGCCTCCCGGCCCCGGGGGCGCGGGTGCGTTGTCAGAATCATCAGTCGCTTGTTTGGATGGAGAGCCCAATCCGCAAGAGCCAATACGAGTCCCGGCTCCCCGCGTGCTGTACTTCGGCGGCCAACGAAGCTGCGGGACTTTCAAGCGCTTTCGCAGCAGAGAACCGCGAAAGCGCAACAACGGTGGCAGCAGCGCCCTGGTCTTAGGGCAGAGACAGCCGCGCACCGGCACATCTAAACCCTGCTGAAACTGCTTCAGCGCCAACTCCGTATCCAGGTTGAGCAGCCCATCCTCCAGAAGAAGAGGCCAGCGGTAGCCATCGCTTCCCAGCCATTCCGGTCCAAAATGCCCGCCAATGTAGCGGTTCAGAAGGCATTGCGCACGATAGACCTGCAAATGATTGTCTCCGCGCTTGAACCAGCACAACCCTTCCGGATCCAGTTCAGCTTGGGAGGAGAAAACCATTCCGGAAGGATAGGTTCGGCAAACCGACATCGGCTGCGGGAAGCACCATGAGTTGTCGCAAAACGAAGGGTCGAGAGATAAATCGAGGCTGTCCATCGCTGACCTCCTCTGTCTGCTGGATAGTGACCTGACGAGGCGCAGCGTTTCATCCAAAAGCTAGTTTTCATACCTGGGGCGGCAGAAATCGAGGTCACTTATAAATCAGATATTTCTCCCTAATCTTCCCAAACGCCGCCAGCCCCTCCTGCCACTCCTGCGCAATCCGCCGCGGATCCTGCCCCGCCACCAGCGCGTCATACGCACTCTGATTCACCAGTAACTGATTCATGCGCTCAATCTTGAAGTAGGCAGCGTAGAGTTTCTGCAGCGCCGCCGCAAGCTCAAGCCCCAACTCCGGCGCATCAAACCCATTCCGATCCGTCAGCAGAATGTTCACCCCCGAGCACGCCTGCCCGTTATACACGCTCGCCGTCGGCGTGAACGTCACCGGAACAAAGCGCACGCCCGCAATCCCGCGCCCATTCAAATAAGCCGCCAGTTCCTTACTCTTAATCCACGGCGCGCCCACCAGTTCAAACGGAGTATCCGTCCCGCGCCCCACCGAAACATTTGTGCCCTCAATCAGCGCCACGCCCGGATACAGCGCCGCCTCCGTCACACTCCGCAAATTCGGCGAAGGGTTAACCCACGCGAGCCCCGTCGAATCGAACCAGTCCCCGCGCTGCCACCCCTCCATCGGCACCACGGTAAGCTTCGCGTTGATCCCGCGCTCGGCGTTGAACATTTTCGCCAACTCGCCCACGGTCATCCCATGCCGCACCGGCACCGTCCAGTAATTCGTAAAACTGTCCCGCCCTGCATCCGCCACCGGACCCTGCACAAACGACCCCGTAATCGGATCCGGCCGGTCCAGCACAATCAACTCAATCCCCGCCTTGGCCGCCGCCTCCAGAAAATATCCCAGCGTCGTCTCATAGGTATAAAACCGCGTCCCCGCATCCTGAATGTCGAACACAACCGCATCCAGATTCTTCATCACATCGTCCGGAGGACGCCGCGCCGCATCCGTCCCCCCATACACGCTGTAAACCGGCACGCCCGTCGCCGCGTCCTTGGAATTATTAATGTCGGTAGTATCAAGCGTTCCGGTCACGCCGTGCTCCGGACTAAAAATCGCATCCAGAGAAATCCCCGGCGCCTTGGCCAGCACATCAATCGTCCGCACCCCCGCCCCATCGACTCCCGTCTGATTAGTCACCAGCCCGATGCGCCGCTTCGTCTCCGGACTTTTCGCATCCGGATTCTTCGCATTCTCCAAGCTCTGATTCTGCGCTTCGCCGCTTTGCGCATCGGGGTGCTGCGCGGCCACGTGCTGCGCTGCCACGGTCGTCGCATCGGCGCTTTTCGCATCAACGTTCTGTGCATCGACGCTCGGCGCCGGCCTCAGCACATCAAAACCATGCTCCTCCAGCACATCGAGCCCGGTCTTCACCGTCCCGTTCCGTACGTTCATACGCCGAGCCGCACTGAACGCCTCGTTGTACCCAGTAACACTCTTCTCCCGCAGCGCCTCTTTCTCGCTGACCGTCAGATTCAGCGCCCCCGCCACTTCGGTCGCCACCTTCGACCGCAGGGCAATCGCAGTCCCCTTCCCCCGCGGATGTACGGAATTAGTCAGCAAAATAATGTAGGTCTGAGTCGTCGGATCGATCCACACCGATGTCCCCGTAAACCCCGTATGCCCGAACGACCCCACCGGCAACAGATCGCCACGATTCGACGAAAACGGAGAGTCGATATCCCACCCAAACCCGCGCAGCACCGACGACGCCGGCGGTGTCTCCGGCGAAGTCATCTTCTCGACCGTAATGGCTGACAAAATCCCATCCCCGCCGTTCAGCAGCGCCTGGGCGAATTTCGCCAGATCATCTCCAGTCGAAAACAACCCCGCATGCCCCGCCACGCCGCCCATCCGCCTTGCCGTCGGATCATGCACCACCCCCCAAAGCATTTTTTCGTTCTCGTCATACTGCGTCGGCGCAATCTTCGTCCTCCAAATCGCCGGAGGCACAAATCGCGTGCGCGCCATCTTCAGCGGAGCAAAAATATGCTGCGCCGTATACGCATCTAGCGTCTCCCCCGAAACCCGCTCCACCAGCGCGCCCAGCACGATAAAATTAATGTCGCTGTACACAAACCCCGACCCCGGCGTCGTTTCAGGCGGCTCGACGAATGCCAGTTGGTACGCCGTATTCTTACCTTCCCACGGTGTCGTCAAATCCAAGTCCGGCGCCAGCCCCGAATAGTGCGTCAGCAACTGCCGCACCGTAATATCCTCTTTCCCATTCTGCGCAAACTCCGGCAAATACTTCGCCACCGGATCATTCAGCCGCACCTTGCCCTGCTCGACAAGCTGCATCACCGAAGTCGTAGTCGCAATCACCTTGGTCAGCGACGCCAAATCAAACACCGTATCCAGCGTCATCGGGAGGCGCCGCGGTTCCAGCGCGCGCTCTCCATAAGCCTTCCGATAAATCACCTCCCCATTGTGCCCCACCACCAGCACTGCTCCAGGAATGTTCCCATCCGCAATCGCCTTCTCGATGACAGCGTCGACCCCACTCAGTCGCGTAGCCTTCGCCGGATTGTTCGAGGGATAGATCGCGTCGCCATGTGCCGAAACGCCGAGCAACGCAAGCGCCCCGACCAAAGAGCACGCTACGCGACAAAACTGCAATTTTGATTTCATTGTGAGTGTGAGGATGATCTCTTGACTGTACACAACAAGCCAGCAGCGCTCAAGAAACTCAAGTAAGGTATACCGCAGAAAATTCAAAATTCGCGCGGGGGCGTCATCCCGAACGGAGCCGCTTTTCAGGCGAAGTGAGGGATCTCCCGCGCCTCTGCCCCGCGACTTTACCCATCCCGCCAACTCTGCTATAACCCGCTCAGACCACGATTTTTATCGCGAGCCCAACGCCCTGAACTCAAAGCTTCCAACTCTAGTCCCAGCGTTCGACCATCAGGACGAACCATTTTCTTCCGCCTTCGCAGTTCTGAATCAAGCAATCTCGGCCCGCGCCTTCCCCAGCGCATCAATCGCCGTCACCCACCAGGATCGCTTGGTCGCCCTAAAATCCTTCGGACATTTCACGTATGACGCTGATGTAGAGGGTGCCCCGTCCTTGTCGCGCTCTTCGCGACAGGGCGGGGATTTTGACATTAGACGTGAAGTGAAGCCCTCGGCCCTATTCGACCTAGCGTCTCTCACCAAAGTAGTCGCAACCACCACCGCCGCCGCCATCCTCCACGACCGCGGTCTCCTCGATCTCGACGCCCCCGTAATCGGAATCGTCCCCGAATTCATGGCCGACTCCTGCGGCGAACCCGACCCCCGCCGCCGCGACGTCACCTTCCGCATGCTCCTGGCCCACTCCTCGGGCCTTCCCGCGTACGAAAAGTTATTCCTGAAAGCCCACTCGCGCGATGACCTTTTGCGAGCCGCCTTCACCACCTCCCTCTCAACCGCTCCCGGCACGCACGGCGAATACAGCGACATCGGGTTCATCGTTCTAGGCGCGGCTCTCGAACGCATCGCCCGAGAGCCGCTCAACACTTTCTCCCAGCGCGAAATCTTCGGCCCGCTGGCTATGACCCGCACTACATTCAACCCACCCGCCGAAACGCGCGGACAAATTCCACCCACGTCTGACGACCGCACTTTCCGCAACAGAACCATCCAAGGCGAAGTGCAAGACGAAAATGCCTACATCCTCGGTGGCGTCGCCCCTCACGCCGGTCTGTTCTCCACCGCCGAAGACCTAGCCCGCTTCGCCCACGCCCTACTCCACGGAGGCCGCCCCATCCTCCGCCCCGAAACCGTCGCCCTGTTCACCCGCCGCGAACCCGCGCCCCACGGCACAACCCGCGCCCTCGGCTGGGACACGCCCTCGGCCCCCTCGCAATCCGGAAAATATTTCGGCCCCCGCTCCTTCGGCCACCTCGGCTACACCGGCACGTCATTGTGGATCGATCCTGACCGCCAGCTTTCAATCACCCTGCTGACCAACCGCACCTGGCCCGATTGTTCCAATCAAGCCATCAAACAAATCCGCCCCATGTTCCACGACGCCATCATCGAAGCCCTTGAACCTAACCACGGATCGCACGGAGCCTTGTCGTCCTGAGCCGCGTTCTTCGCGGCGAGGGGCCAATGCACTCGCAACCAACTGTAGAGATCCTTCTCCAGAGATCCTTCGGCCTACACAGAACGCACGCCTCAGCATGACATCGCACCGCATCCGGTGCTCTAAAATAGTCCCGCCGTCGTTACGATCCCGAAAGGCGCGCCACTTGACCCGAACCCTCAAACAGAAGTCCGATCTCCGCCGCCTGCCCACCGAACAGATTCTCCCCGCCGCGGCCGACCTGGACCGCATGTCGTCCCTCGAAATCGTCCGCCTGATGAACCGCGAAGACGCGACCGTCGCCCCAGCCGTCGCCCGCGCACTTCCACAGATCGCTCGCGCCATCGACACAGTTGTCGCCGGCCTCCGCCACGGCGGCCGCCTCATCTACGTCGGCGCCGGCACCAGCGGCCGCATCGGCGCCCTCGACGCCTCCGAGATCCCGCCCACCTTCAACACCGACCCGCGCACCGTGCAGTTCATCATGGCCGGAGGCCCCAAAGCCCTCGGCGCCTCCACGGAAGCCAGCGAAGACGACACCGTTCTCGCCATCGCAGAAATAAAAAAGCGCAAGCCCGGCAAGCACGACATCGTTCTCGGCATCGCCACCAGCGGACGCACTCCCTTCACCATCGCCGCCGTCCAGTACGCCCGCGCCCACTCGGCCCGCACCATCGCCCTCACCTGCAACCGCAACTCCCCGCTCGAACGCGCCGCCGATTTCGCCATCGTCACCGAAGTCGGCCCCGAAGTTCTCGCCGGATCGTCTCGTATGAAGGCCGGCACCGCCCACAAGATGGTTCTGAATATGATTTCCACCGGAGCCATGACGCGCCTCGGCTACGTCTACGGCAACCTAATGGTCAGCGTCTGGACCAAGAACGAAAAACTAATCCAGCGCGCCATCCGCATCGTCGAACAAGCCACCGGAGCCGATCACGCAGCCGCCAGCAATGCACTCGAGGCCGCGGGCAATCGAACCCCCGTAGCCGTAGTAATGCTAGCCGCCGGCGCCACTCGCGCCCAAGCCGTTGCCGCCCTGAAAAAAACAAAAGGCCACGTCCGCCAAGCCATCAGCCTTGCGAGCTCAGGCTGAGACCTAGCGACTATCTTTACGCCCAGTCCTGCGCTCCATGGAAGATGCGCGAGATTTCGACGATGTTTTCTTTGATCTGATAGACGGCGATGTACGGCAGAGGAGGAAAAGCAAGCTCACGTCGTCCGTCCATGCGACGACTGGGCGGCCCAAGGTTGGGGAAATTCTTCAGCTGACCGCAGCCCTCATAGATTGTTCTCGCTACGCGTGCCGCGATCTGAGGACTGTCCCGCTCGATCCAGGCACAAATCTTCTCCAGATCTTCCGCTGCTGGCACCGACCAACGAACTTCCATCAAGGTTTCAGAAAACGCCGGAGCCGTTCACCCACCTGCTCATGCGTCAGGTATTCGCCACGTTCTAACGCGGCTTCGCCGCGTTTCACGGCCTCGACGAAGCGATCTTCTTCTTCGAAATAACGCGCCACAACGTCCTGCACAACCTCGTTCGGATTCAAGCCTTTTTTGGCTGCTCTTTCAGCCAGCCGGGTCTGCATATCGGGAGTAAATTCGACTTCCACTCCTTTTAAGATACGAGAAAAATAGGCCGCCCGCAATGCTCGCCCGAACATGCTCGGCTGAACGGCCACCCGTTGCCCGCAAGGCCGTGCCCTCTTGATTAACCATTCGGTCTCAATTTCCCCGCTAGAATAAAATCCACTTAAGGACTGACCATTTCATGGACAAGTTCGTAATCCGCGGCGGAGAGCCGCTGCTTGGCACCGTCCACATCAGCGGCGCAAAAAACGCCGCGCTTCCCTGCATGGCCGCCGCTCTGCTCACCGACCAACCCGTAATCCTCGAAAACATTCCGCAAGTCCGCGACATCCAAACCACGCGCAACCTACTAGCCGCCATGGGCGCCGAAGTCGAACTCGGCTACGGACGCGCCCATCACCGCACCACCATTCACTGCGCGAACCTCGTCGCGCCCGAAGCGTCCTACGATCTGGTCAAGACCATGCGCGCCTCTACGCTAGTCCTAGGCCCGCTCGTCGCCCGCTGCGGCCACGCCCGCGTCTCGCTCCCCGGCGGCTGCGCCATTGGAGCCCGCCCCATCGACCTCCACATCAAGGGCCTCGAAAGTCTCGGCGCAAAAATCACACAAGAGCACGGCTACGTCGAAGCCAGCACCACTCGCCTCAAAGGCGCAGAAATTGTTTTCGACAAAATCACCGTCACCGGCACCGAAGACCTTCTCATGGCCGCGACCCTCGCCGATGGCGAGACCGTCCTGCAGAACTGCGCGCGCGAACCCGAAGTCGCCGACCTCGCCGATCTCCTGAACAAAATGGGAGCGAAGATCACCGGTGCCGGCACGCCCACCATCCACGTAAAAGGCGTAAGCAAACTGAAAGGGGCCAAGCACCGCATCATTCCCGACCGCATCGAGGCCGGCACCTTCATCATCGCCGCCGCCATGACCGGAGGCGATCTCAACATCGCCGGCTGTGATCCCTCGCACCTAAGCTCCTTGCTCTCGAAGCTTCACGAAGTCGGAGTCAAAACCCGAGCCACCGCCGATTCCGTCCGCGTCATGGGCGACAATCCCTTCACCGCCGCCGACATGTCGACCGAAGAGCATCCCGGCTTCCCCACCGACTGCCAGGCGCAATTCATGGCCCTGGCCACGCAAGCCGAAGGTACCTCGATCATCACCGAAAACATTTTCGAGAACCGCTTCATGCACGCTCAGGAATTAGTTCGCATGGGCGCGAACATCAAAATCGAAGGCCGCCGCGCCGTAGTCCGCGGCAAAACTCCGCTGAGCGCCGCCGCCGTTCTCGCTAGCGATCTGCGCGCCTCCGCGTCACTAGTCCTCGCCGCCCTGGTAGCCGACGGCGAAACCATCATCGACCGCGTCTACCACATCGACCGCGGCTACGAAAATATCGAAGAAAAGTTAAAAGGCGTAGGCGCACAAATCAAACGCATCGGCGAAATGTTCCCCAAGAAAGCCGCCGCCGTGAAGTAATTCCGCGGGGCCAGCACGCTCCTCCATCGCTGCGCACTCGAAACTGTGCCCTCGTCGGCAAGCCAGGCTGGGGCATTCTCGCTAAATGCGAAGCAAACTCTGGCCGACTCCTTCTCTATTTGTCTGACAGCAAGCCCAGAACGCCGACCCCATTCGTCGTCCCCACATAGACTTTCCCATTGGCAATGGTAGGAGTGATGAATTTGTTCCCTGCGCCGAATTGATCCCGCCCGTTCGCAGCCTGGTTCGAGTTGTAAATCTCCACCAGAGTCTTCGCGTTGTAAGCGTGCAGCACCGCCGGATTGGCATTCTCCACAGCCCACACAATATTCTGGCTGCCGTTAGAAGACACGCTGGGAGTCGCGCCGGGGTACGGGAAGGAATTCGCAGTTTTCGCGACCGGAGTCGTTTCTAATTTCGCGTTCTGGAAATGAAACGCGAGAATGGGCGATCCCACCGGCCCGTAGTAGATGTTGTCGTTGAAAGAGGCGGGCATGGACCAGATTCCGCCAGGCAGAGCGCCCGAGATCTCCTGATATATCTTGTTGCTGCCGGAATTGAATTTGCCCATGTTCGTGCGGTCGACGACGTAGAGATTGCCATCTTTGCCGGCCCCGACGGCCAGTTCCCAGACTTTGCCAGTGGAATCCTTCGCGTTGACCAGCAGAGTCCCTCCGGAACCCAGGTCGGTGTCGCTGCCGTTTTCCTGCGACTCGTTATCCATCTCGAAGTAGTCCGCAACCGCCAGCCCGCCCTTGGTAGTCACGTGAAGAAATGCGTTGCCGTAGTCGCCCTGTTCCGGAAAGCCGGATGCATTCAGAGTGGAGTCGAACAGTCCGTTGGCATCGAGCAGAAAGACGTTGCCTTCGCCATCGGCGGCCATGCCCGCGCCCGCTCCCCAAATCGCACCCTCGTTTCCGTTCGGAGTCAGGTTGAGGACGGTAGTCTGGGCCAGAGTGGTCGCGTTATAGCCCATGATCCACCCCGTGTAGGGGCGGATGTCACAGTGCGAAGCCCACGCTAGATAAATGGTATTGCCCACCATGAGCAGGCCGGCGCGCTCTTTATATTGCGCAGGATCAAAGATCACGTCGCCCCCCGAACTGTTGTCTCCAGTCCCTGGATATTTCGCCGAAATGTCGACCGGCCCATTATGAAGTTCGGCGCCGGTAGTTGCGTCAAGAGCGTGCAGGCGCTGGTGGTAGTTGCCCGAACTGTCCTTAGACATGGCCACAACATAGATAACGGGGTCCCCGGTCTTGGGCCGGAGGATGACGGGAGTCGAAGTGATTCCGATTTCCGGCGAGACCTGGCTGCATCCGCGATCGTCGGAAGCGGTTTCGCCGGACTTGAGAGTTGTGATGTGCCAGAGGTTCGTGCCGGTATCGGCATCGTAGGCGTAGACGGTGCCGTTTTCAGTAACGACGATCAGGAGATTGTGCGCAACGCCGGAAATGGACACGGCCGAAACGTACAGCGGCTGCGCGTCAACCAGTCCATCCGCGGGAACCGTGAACAGCTTGCCGAACGTGGCCGAGTTGACGTTCGCGAGAGTCAGGATAGTTTCTTTGTTCACTCCGATCCGAGTGTTGCTGTTGTGGTAAGTGAGGACGTCCTGAGCATAGACGGTAGCGGCACCGGCACAGAACATCACGATCAGCAGATGGGCGGCGATAACAGATACGCGGCGGGACGACATGATCAACACCTCCGGGGTTTGTGGACAGCCAGGTCAGATGGCGGATTACAGCGAAGTGGGCGGCGTATGGTGAGTATCCCAGAAGTCCAGGAACGATCTCAAACTCGGTGGTACATACGGTCTATTTGGAGGGCTATCCCCGCGTCAGTCGCCGAATCAAATCGCGATGCTGGGGATACCGCGCAACCAATTCCTCCCGCTTCCCCATCTCAAAATCTTCGAAATCGAATCCCGGAGCAACCGTGCATCCCGCCACCGCAAACGACTTCCAATCCGCGACGTGCGAAGCAAACCAGCATCCCGCCCGCACCACGCCCTGCAAAACCTGCCCCGCCTCAGGATCGTGACCTAACAGAATCGAAGAATACTTCCCCTCCGGCTCGATCACATGCACAATCAGTGGATCGCCCGCGTAGAAGTGCCAAACCTCATCCGACAGCAGCCGATGAAACGCCGAGAAGTTCTCCCCCTCCAGCAGAAAGTAAATCGCCGTCGAGGCCGCCCGCGCCCCCGCAAACCCCGCCGGCAGCGCCTCGCGCGCAATCGAAACCTCCGACCGATAAGTCTGCCGGAAATACCCGCCCTCCGGATGCGCTTCGAGCCGCAGCTTCTCAATCCAGTATTTCGCGTCCTTTCCCTTCATCGATCGCTCTCCCGATTATCCTCTGAAACGTTTTGGCCTCTCGCAACACTATCTCAACGAGCAAGTGCAATATGACCCACGGAACCTTCTCACTGTGCCGACCACCCGACACCGCCAAATCGCAGCCTGAAAAGTGCGGTGAACTCCCACCTCCCAGGTATACCTGCCTCAATGCGGAAAGCCCGCCCTTGCATCCTCTGCAAGGGCGGGGATCGTTTTGGATCAAAGAATTGTGCAAAAGTATAAGGGCCGCAACTTTCGCCGCAGCCCTTTTCGTTCAGCCCTATCTCGTTCAGCTCTTCTGGTACAGCTCACGTTGATGGATCCGTATAGATCCATGAAAATCCGTGGCAACGAAGTTGTCGCAACGAACCTTAGTGTCTTCCTCCGCCGCCCCCGCCTCCAGGACGCCCGCCACGCCCACGATCTCCACCGCCGCCGCCCGGCCGTCCACCGCGCCCGCGACCACGTCCACCGCCGCCGCCCGAACGTCCGCCGCGCCCACGATC
>Ga0210383_10000628_pt1 | contig 32158 bp, 25 predicted proteins | sample IncBWC14OmetaG_FD_160072 | JGI IMG/M metagenome (GOLD analysis project Ga0210383, IMG submission 160072) | Forest soil microbial communities from Barre Woods Harvard Forest LTER site, Petersham, Massachusetts, United States - Inc-BW-C-14-O ... | reverse complement strand
CACGCTGAGCCAAAGCGCGACGTTGCAATCGCGAAGGCCCCCCGGAGTGTCCTTTACGTTCGGTTCGAGATGGAAGATTGTGTTGCCGAATTTCTCGTGCCGCGTGCGAGTTACGTCCGCCAGACTCTGCACCAGAGGCTGAGTGTCCCGCGTCATCAATTTCGGAATCACCTTGTCGTGCAAACGCGCAAATAGTTCCGGATCGCCCGAGAGGTAGCGGCAATCCAGCAGCGAGATGGCAAACTCAACATTGGCCGGATCGAAGCGTTCGCACTCTTGCAGGAGGCGGCTGGCTGGACTCACTTTCAGGCGCAGATCCCACAGGCCTTGCGAAAACTTTCGAATCGAATCTTTGCTGGCTTGCTCAGCTTCGCGGTCGGCGTAGAGAAAAAGCAGATCGATATCAGAATACGGGAATAACCAGCTGCGCCCGAATCCCCCGAGGGCGACCAGGCTGAAACTCCGTGGACCGCGTTCCTCGCCGCAGATGATTTTCGTCCACAGCTGGATGGCAATCTTTTCGACCAGGGCGGTCCGTTGCGCGATAGCGGCGCGGCCGTTTCCGGTCAGGGCAAATTCTTGGCCGATTCGCGCCGATTCTGCAGAGTAGAGGTCCCGTGGGTCGCTGCTCAATGAGCCTGCCGTGGTCATGCTCTTGGTCCTGGGTGAACCTCACGCACTTAGCAGCGTTCTTGGATTGGGGGTATTGATTGGATCTAGGGTCATCGCGTCTGCGGTTTCACAGAGCGTCCTCTCCTCGTTCATCATTGCGTATTCGTATGACTTCATCTACGTGCGAGAGAAAAATCTTTCCGTCCCCGATCTTGCCGGTGCGGGCCGCCCCGGAAATCGCCTGCACCGCCTTCTCAACCATCGTGTCGGCGATCACCAGTTCAATCTTGATCTTGGGAATGAGATCGACCGTGTACTCCCGGCCGCGATAGAACTCGGTGTGTCCTTTTTGCCTACCGTGGCCGCGCGCCTCAAGCACCGTCATGCCCTCGATGCCAATCTCATGCAATGAACTCTTCACGCTTTCCAGCTTGGAGACCTGGATGATCGCTTCGACTTTGGTCATCGTAGTTCGCGTCTTTCCTTACTTCAAATTCCACAGTCCGACGCTTTCAGCTTAGCAGTTTCTCCTTCTCTCTGAGAATCATTGACTCGAATTTCATCGCTCTGGTCTGCCGGATTGGGAATTCGACGACCCAATGCATTGTTTATCACAAGCATTTGAAATGTCTCTGCAGTTTAAATTTATGGAGGGTATAAGCCGAGCTTATCCGAGTCGTGCTAGGTGCCGGTATAGAGCTGGAAGGGCGCCCAGTAAAACGGTTTGTGGAAGGCATCCGAGTGGAGCAGGGAAAGCTTCGCCGAACGAAGAGCAGCCTCCGGGCTGCGTCCTTTCTTGAGCTCCTCATAGAGCTGGTCCATAAGGAGGGGAGTCGAAGCATCGCTGACTTCCCAAAGCGCTCCGATCACGTTGTGCGCGCCTGCGCGCAGAAATGCCCATGACAGGCCTACCAGTCCTTCACCAGTGTAGGCGCGTGCTCCCGCACCATAGCAGGTCGAAATTGTCACGAGATCGGCGCGTAAAGGGTGCTGAATGATGTCGCGGGCATAGAGCTTAAAGGAATCGTCTTCGCCTGGAACGTTCGATAATATGACGGCGGAATCCAACGGACTCAAGCGGCTTGCTGTACCATGCGCCACAAAATGGATGTATGTGAACTGTTCCGGCGCGCTTTTCACGTACGCAGGAGCAGTCGCCTGGGTTCTGGTGAGAACCTCGCGTCCGGCTGCAGCGAAATGCTTTTGAACATTTTCAATTTCAACTCCTGCTTTCGGCAAATCGCCGTAATCGGAATTGGGTGCGACAGCATCGCCAATAAGTAGAAGTTTGCCGGCACCGGTCTTCGAATCACGAGACGAGCTATGCGACGCTGCCAGCAACCGGAGCGAACTGGCGTCGGCGATGGTAACGTCCTCAATCCAATAGTGCAGCTTAGGCTCGGGCACTAACAACGTCTCGAAATTCAGGCTGTTCAAGCTGCCATCCGGAATGATGAAGACCTGAGCGTCTTTCGTCAGCAGACTTTGCGTGGGCGAGATAAGCATCCGGTACAGCGCGCTTCCGTCAGTACTTGCAGTTTCAAGAATATCCTGCGGACCAATCAACGCTTTTCGATACCGCTGCACAGCAGCATCAATTTCCGCCGCCGGCGGGAGCGTAAACAATCGAGTTTTCTGCGGCGTGATCGCCCACAGATAAGACTGCGTCTCGCCCAGCCAATAAAAAAGAATTGTACCGTTGGCTCGGTGGGTGACTTGCTGGGGGTTCAGTGGCACCGGACCCGTCGAAGCCTCTCTAGCTACCAATCCCAATCCCTCCGCGAGAGTGCGAGCGCGGCTGTAGTCAGCCCAGCGCAAGGCGCCATCCGTCTTACCGCGCGCCACCTGAAAATGAATGTAGTCGTCGTAAATGCGAGAGGCGTTCGTAAGGAAAGGAAGCTGCGAATCCTCGTGCCTCACGGTGTAGCGAGCCGCTTCGAAGGTGGCCAGCGCTGCGCGGTATTCACGATCTGCCGCGTCGGGACGACTCCCGTGTTCGTAGAGGCGTGCCAGGGAATGCTGCGCTTCCCACTTCAGAAATACCGGGCAAGTCTCATCTGTTTCAACCGCGTGAAACTTGTTCTCGGCCTCTGTTGGATCACCACGAAGGGCGGCCACCTGCCCCTGAACCAGTATGGGATAGAGTTCATCGACGTGGTTCCCGCTCTCTCGTGCAATATTCAAAGCTCTCTGCGCGTATTGACTCGCCTTCATCAAATCGCCGGTCTGTAAAGACAGCCGCGCCAATACACGGAGAACGTTGTAGATGTCTTCCTTGGCCTGAATCCTTTCGGCCAGGCTCAATGCCTGCTGAAAAGACTGCGCGGCCAAGTCGAACTTGCGCGAATCCATGTAGATGTACCCGATGTTTGTGAGTTCGTTTTCCTGGTCGGAGACATCTCCTAGTTGCGCCGCTAGCCCTTCCGTCTCCGCGGACAACAGCAACGCCTTCTCGGCATCGCCGAGCTTGTAGTACGCCCATCCCAGATTACCTTTTACCACCAGTTCAACGATCTTGGCGTCGATCGACTGGGCGGCTTCGTAGGCAGCTTCGGAGCGGTCAATTGCTTCGTCAAAGTGTCCCAGCGCAAGCGCCACGGCTCCCAAATTTAGGAGTGAGGTTGACTCAAGAAAGTGATCGTCGTGGCCCCGTGCAAATGACAAACTCTTTTCAAAGAACCGCTCAGCAGGAATAAATTGGGCTTGTTGACTTGCCAAGAGGCCCCGCGCCTGGATTACTTCTCCACACCGGGGACTGGTATCGTCAATGCAAAACTGCTCGGCGTTTCGTAGGTTTCGTTCCGCTTCAGGAAACTTGCGTAGATGGACGTTGGCTACCGCGAGGAGTGTGGATGCCGAGATGGCCAGATCTCGCTGGTCGTGAAGTACCGGTGGAGACCTGAGGAGCTCCGGAACCTCTTCGTAGAGACCTCGCCACAGGGAAGCCTCAGCCTCAAGAATTCTGAATTTCCAAGCCCATTCCGGCCGCGAACCAAGAAATTGCCGATAAGCCTGCTCAGCCTCGGCCTCGCTCAGTTTCAGATCACCGCGCAAAAAGATCTGATAATCGCGATCAAATTTTGCTTGCGGGTCTTCACCACGACCGCACGAACCCAGCATTAGCACGAGAAGCAAGCATGTTACGGTTTTGTATGCCCGTTGGCCATAACGCTCGCGCCAACCACCGTCCCCCCGCCAATGCAACCCAAGTGCATGCCGAGCATGTTCAAGTTGAAGTAGTTGCTGTCGCTCGGCCCCTGGGGAGAAGCAGCTCGCGCGTCGTCCGAAAAACCATCCTGGGCGGCTTCGATTCCGACCTCGACCTCGGCCAAGGTAACGGTTCCAAAGTCCGGGATGAAAATTATGTTCCCGAATGTTTTGACTCCCGGAATCGGTATCGGCCCGATGCTTTTGACCAGTGAACATTGCAGCTTAGAATATCCGTTCCGCTCACCTTTCGAGCGACCGTTGGCCCGTTTCTTGAGATCGTCGATGTAGGCGATCTTGGCATCGTACCGTTTCTCCAGTTCGCCAGGAAGCCCCTTTGTCCCGGCAATATCATTGAATTGACGTTGCACGCGATCGAGGAAACCACGGTCCTCCAAGTAGGGCCTGTCACCGTCCGGTTTGCTACCGCAAACTCCCAGATCAAGTTCGATCTGCACCGGATATCCGCCGATCCGGAAGTTTTCGAAGCGCGTGCCCAAGAATGTAACTCTGGGAACATGGCCGTTTGTAACCGGGTGCTCAGTCGAAACCTGCGCCACCACGCGATCGGCCGTAATCACCTCGAACACATTCAAGCCCTCAAGAACCGACGTTGACAGTGTCACCCAGCCGGAGTGATCGTTGCCCCAGAGATCTCTTTTTTCGATCTTGGTGCCGGACGCGCGAGTGTGGCCGGCCTTGAAGGTAATAAGACCTTCCAGGCTATCCTCCGCGACGGATTGGTTTACATGACCGTCGCGGCGAGTCTTCTGCAAAACAACCCGCGCCTTGTGTTCAATCGGCTGAGTGACAGGATGTTTCAAGTCGCCGCTCAGCACATGAGCTTCAGCGTGATAAACGTGATAACGTTCGGGGACAGACTTCGGCGTCACTTCTGATATCGGTTTTGCGGCCATATTGTTAGCCCCTCCCTTCAAGATCACTTCTGAATTTGCACTTCAATCGAATAACGACCAAGATCGGAACTCTCGCCGGCGGCTGTGCCGCCGCGAACAGCCAATGTGTACACACCCTGCTCTTGATTCGCTCCCGGAACGTAGATCGAGCGGGCCTCGTCGGACGAGGCCGCAGGAATCGTGCGTGACCATTCTAGTCTTCCTGAAGGGCTCGATAGATTGAAAGTGTAGGAGTTGTAATGCGCGTCCGGAGGAATGTTCACCAGCAGATGGAAGCCTTCGCCAGCTCGCGGGGAAATCTGGGTTGTGCTCGCTCCCCGTGTGCTGACGTTGATCGAGGCCCACGGCAGGATCTGCGGGTTGCTGGCCATCTGCTTTAACTGCGGATAGGTCACCAAATTCTGATACCCCACAACCACGAGCAATGCTGCCAAAACTGGCACGACCAAGGCGGGACGCAACCACGCGAACCACCCCGGCTTCGCGGTCACGCCTGCGGCCACTCTCACCGGGGACATCGCAGGAGATTCCGACAACACGACTTTGCTGTGTTCCACCAGCGCAGCCCCGGCGCGAACATCGAGAGCACATTCCTGGCAGTCGAAAAAATGCTCCTCAAACTGTTCACGGGATTCAGGCGTAAGCTCACCGAGCAAGTACTTCTCGGCAGCCATCAGTCGGATTGATTCGCTATGGTCCATGTCCGGGCAGGTGTCCTTCGTTTTAATAGTGAAGCAACAGGACAAATCGTTTCACAGTGTTAATCCGCCGCCGTACCCCTGATGTCGGGCGGCATGTTCTTCAAATACACCGCTTTGAAGGCCTGCTTGGCACGATGCAGCAGAACCCTGAGATAATCTCGGTCGACGCCAAAGTCCTGACACACCGCGTCTTTGTCACGCTCCTCGAGGAATATCTCCCGCAGCAGACGCCGGTCTCGCTCCGATAATTCTTCAAGAACCTGGCGAACTTTCAGCTCCATCTCCTTGTGCGACAAGATCGAAACCACATCGAGGGATGGGTCGGGAACGTTTGCGCTGTCCTCGTCCTCGATCGGTTTTTCCCGCGAAGAGGACCGATAGTGCTCCAGTAACACGTTATTGCAAACAGAATTCACAAAGGCTCCTAACCGTTCCGGTTGCCGCAATCTCCCCTGTCCGCGCAGAGCAACGAAGACGCGGGCAAAGGTTTCCTGCCGCAAATCTTCAATAGTTTGAGGGGAATTTACCCGGGAACGCAGTTTCAATTGAATCAACTCACTGAAGTAAGTGACAAAATGGCTCTCCGTCCGGAAATCTCCAGAACACAACCGTTCTAGGTAGGCCTCGTCAAAGTTGTGGAATTGCAAGCCAATAGCCTCACATCGCGCCCACGTGGCAGCTATTCTACACCCGCGACCGAAAGGAACAAGGCTAACAATTCTGCGCAGCCGGTAGAGGGTGGGTGAATTCGTTTCCCGATGAAACGAAATTCGCCCTCGATGCACCATCTGAATGAGCATCGAATCGGCCCACCGTAACCGGTGGAAGGGTAGGCTTGGTGTTCGCGGGTCCACCCAGGGAGCAAACCGCTTTCCGGGCACCAGCATCCCGAGGGAGAACGCTGCCGCCGGGGGGACAGGCATCGTTCTTCAGCTTCGCCGGAGCCGTCGTTACGACGGCTTCGGCGTTATTCGGGGCATTCCCGCCAACTGCAGCGGGATGCGTGTTTGTCCGTTATTCGCCTCTATATCGAGGCGACGAGATACTGGATGTCAAGATGTCAAGCTTGACTATGACCGAACCACTCCAGGTAAGGGGTATTTCACGCCGTCTGTCGGATAAGCAACCCATCCCTTCGGGAGTGATGCAGGCTGTGCTGATGCACGCCTTGCAGTTGCGCCCCAGTTGCCGCGAAGTATTTCTCCTCTGCGACATTCAACGACACAGTATTGCCGAGGCCGCAGCGATTCTCGGAATCAGCCGGAACGCGGCCAAGCGCAGGCTCGACCTGGCTCGCCGTCGCATGGATGAAGTGATTGAACGCTTGTGTGGAGAAAACGCCGCGCCGCCCAGCTAGAGCACAAGAAGAGAGTTGTGAATCTGGTGCGGAAGGGGGGATTTGAACCCCCACGCCTTTCGGCGCCACCCCCTCAAGATGGTGTGTCTGCCAGTTCCACCACTTCCGCACGCGGGGTAAAAAGCCGTTTAAATCGACTTTAATGTTATCACGGCTGCCTCTCCTCGAAACGCACACGACACTCTGTATTGGCACGCTTATGGCAGAACTTCATAGCTGACAAAGGCGAACTTCCTGGAATCAGTCGACCATGAGTTGACGTTAATCGTTCCCTGCCCGCCAAAAATCTGCGCCAGCGACTGGATAGACCCGGGATCGGCCGCGGCCGCATGCGGCGCGCTTTGAGGCATGGGCATCATGCGAAGCTGAACATTAGTTTTGACGTCGTGCCCTGGCGTGCCTTTCGGGAAGGATAAGAACACCAGCCATTTCCCGTCGGGCGAAGGATGCGGAAACCAATCTTCGAGTTCGTCGCTCGTGATGCGCTCTGCCTTGTTGTCGCCCGGGCCGGCGCCTTCGGCGGGAAATCGCCAGATGTCCCAGCCGTTGCGGTTGGAATTTATGTAGATCCACTTGCCATCCGGCGAATAGTCGGGGCCGTCGTCGTTGACCGGGCTCGAAGTAAGCCGCTCTTCATTTCCGCCGCCCACCGAAATGCGAAAGATGTTGAAGTGATCGCCACGCTTGCCAACAAAAGCCAGCCACTTTCCGTCAGGAGACCAGCCGTGGAAATAGCTTGGGCTGTTCGTGGTAAGCAAACGCGGGTTCGTGCCGTCCGAGGAAGCAACGTAAACTTGTGAATCCTTTGAAGCACTATGTCTCGCCGAAAACGCCAGCAGTTTGCCATCCAGCGTAAGGCCGTGGTCGTTATTGCATTCATATCCTGAGTCGAGGGCCAACTTCTCGGGCTGCGCTTTTCTGCTGGCATCGAGCACGAACTTGTAGAGCGCTCCGCCGGAATTAGCGAGTAAATACTTACCATCGGGAGACCAGTTCGGCGCCTCCCAAAGTTTGTCTGCGGTGTAGACGACGCGAATACTCTTGCTGTCCAGATCATAGATCGAGATTTTGCTGCGGACATTGGAGGGATTCCGATTCTGCTCCGCAGGTTTGTTGACGGTAGCGGGCGCCGTGGCGGCGGGACTCTGCCCCGGATGGTTGGCAACGCCTGCAATGATACGATATTCGCCAACGGCAGCGAACGGCGACTGCAAAGCCGGCGCCGATACGGCGACGAGAAACAATATCGCGAGCGACAGAAAGAAACTGCGAACCTGAGACGCTTTAGAGTTCATTGAGGTGGACCGGAACAATAAAAGATTTGCGCCATAGAATACTCGCGGAGAGCACCAGCAGTCTATCCTTTCCAGATTACGAAACCGCTATGAAAAAAAACACAGCCTGGGCCACGATTCGCAATCTATCGATAATTCTGGCCTTCGCGTCACTAGGCGGAACCCTCCTCGCGCAGGAAAGCAAGATCTCTTCGACTCTCGCGCCTACACCGCCCATGGGATGGAACAGTTGGAACAAGTTCGCGTGCAATGTCAGCGAAGATCTGATCCGCCAAACTGCCGACGCGATGGTGAAATCAGGTATGAAAGCAGCAGGCTACGAGTACGTCGTAATCGATGACTGCTGGCAGATCGCACGCGACAAAGTCGGCAACATCGTCGCTGATCCACAACGCTTCCCTTCCGGTATTAAGTCGCTGGCCGATTACATTCATTCTCTGGGCTTGAAATTTGGGATTTACTCCGACGCAGGCAGCCAGACTTGTGCCGGCCGGCCTGGCAGCCTCGGCCACGAATTTCAGGATGCTCACCAGTACGCTGCCTGGAACGTGGACTACCTGAAATATGATTGGTGCAACACGACTACGCAAGACGCCCCCGCGAGCTACGCGACCATCAGGCAAGCTCTCGATGCAACCGGCCGTCCCATCGTGCTGAGCATCTGCGAGTGGGGCACCCATAAGCCCTGGCTTTGGGGCAAAGACGCTGGTGGCAACCTGTGGCGCACTACCGGCGACATCCAGGACAGATGGGAAGGCCGAATCAAATGGCCGAATGGCGACTGTTGTTCGAACGGAATGGTCGACATCGTCGAAATGCAGAACGGCCTGGAGAGCTACGCTGGCCCTGGCCACTGGAACGATCCCGACATGCTCGAGGTCGGGAATGGCGGCATGACCGACACGGAATATCGTTCCCACTTCAGCTTGTGGGCCATCCTTGCCGCGCCATTGATCGCGGGCAACGACTTGCGCACGATGCGTTCCGAGATTCGCGACATCCTTACCAACCAGGAAGTAATCGCTGTCGATCAGGACTCGCTCGGCAGTGAAGGCAGGCGGGTGCAAAAGAATGGCGACCTCGAAGTCTGGGCCAAACAAATGAAAGATGGCGGCCGTGCCGTGGTTCTTTTTAATCGGGCCACGACAGATCGCGAGATTACCGTGGAGTGGGAAGATCTTGGATATCCCAGCCATCTGGAAGCGGCCGTGCGGGATTTGTGGCAGAAGAAAGATCTTGGCAAATTCACCGGGAAGTTCTCGGCTTCGGTGCTGCCCCATGGCGTTGTAATGATCACGGTCAATCCGTAGTCCAATATCTCTGTGAAACCAAGTGACAAACCGCCAAGCCCCGTCGCTCTGGGCAAACTACAAGCTTTATTCGGCGAATTGTATGGAGGGGTCTGCAGAGTTTATCGGGCGCCGGGAAGAGTGAACCTCATCGGCGAGCACACCGACTACAACGACGGCTTTGTGATGCCCGTCGCCCTCGACTTGTACACTTATGCCGCTGTGGGTCCGCGATCCGATCGCCGGCTTCGAGTTTATTCGCAGAACCTCGGAGAAACAATCGACCTCGACCTGGACTCGATTCGTCCCGGAAAAACGGGGTATTGGAGCGATTACGTCCGCGGTGTCGCTGGAGCGTTGGAGTCCTCGGGATACCGGCTGCGTGGCGCTGACCTGGCGATCGTAAGCGAAGTACCGTTGGGATCAGGTCTGAGTTCGTCGGCGGCTCTGGAGGTGTCCACTGCTTGGGCACTCCTCGCCAACTCCCAACTCGAGATCGATCGCACGACCGTCGCAAAACTGTGTCAGAAGGCCGAGCATCTCTACCCGGAAACGATGTGCGGAATCATGGACCAGTTCATCTCGTGCCACGGTAGCGCGGGCCACGCCCTGATGTTGGATTGCCGCTCGCTGGATTTCCAACTGCTTCCGATTCCAACTTCTGTGCGCCTCATGGTGTGCAATACCATGGTCACCCATCAGCATGCGAGGGGCGGATACAACGAACGGCGCCGCGAGTGCGAAGAGGGTCTCCGCGCGTTACGCGAAGTGTTGCCGGGAATCCAGGCTCTCCGCGATGTAACTCTCGATGAATTGAATCGGCATCGCAACCGCTTAAATCCGGTCACCTTTAAGCGCGTCCGTCATGTCGTGACGGAGAATGAACGCGTGAAGAGAGCAGCCAGCGCGCTCGAATCTGGAGACCTGCCACAGCTCGGCCGGCTTATGGCCGATTCTCATCAGAGCCTTCGCGACGATTACGAAGTCAGCACGCCAGAGCTTGATTTGATGGTGGAACTGGCGAAGGGTCAACGGGAAGTACTCGGTGCGCGGATGACGGGCGGCGGATTTGGCGGATGCACGATTAACCTCGTCGATGAAGCTCGAGCATTGGAAGTGCAGCGAGAGATTGAGCAGACTTACGAGACACGAACTGGAGTGAAGCCGACGATACTGATTTGTAAAGCTTCAGATGGCGCCGGAGCTGTTCCATCCACATCCGAGCCGATATCTCAACTGCAAAGTTCTTCGCATCGACGATTCAACCCACTCACGCGGGAGTGGGTTCTAGTTTCCCCTCATCGGACCGAGCGGCCGTGGCAAGGCCAGACTGAGCGTCAGGAACAAGAATCCACCGAGCCTTACGATCCGAATTGCTATCTCTGCCCAGGAAATGTTCGCGCCGGGGGCGAACGGAATCCGCACTATTCTCAAACCTTCGTGTTCGAAAACGATTTTGCTGCCCTAAAGTCCGATGTCCCGCCGGCGCAAATCGACGTAGAAGGACGCGGCCTTCTCGTAGCTCAGACCGAGAGCGGTATCTGCCGGGTCGTGTGCTTTTCTCCGAGACACGACCTCACGCTTTCGCGAATGTCTCTGCCAGAGATCCACAATGTGATCGACGTTTGGGTGGAAGAATTCCAAAAGCTGAGTCAGCAACCCGGCATCAACTACGTGCAAATCTTCGAGAACCGCGGACTCATGATGGGATGCAGCAATCCTCATCCCCATGGCCAAATCTGGGCGACCTCGACGCTTCCGAACGAACCTCGCAAAGAGCAAGAAGCATTCGCCGATCACAAAAGGCAAAACGGCTCTTGCCTTTTATGCGACTACATCAATTTGGAAGAAGCCTCTAGAGAGCGTCTCGTCGACGGCAACGATCATTTTCTCGCGGTCGTTCCCTTCTGGGCGACCTGGCCGTATGAAATCCTGCTGCTTTCCAAGCGCCACTTCGGCAACATGAGTGCTCTCGACGGCACTGAGCGATCCGCGCTCGCGGGTATCCTGAAGTGCGTCACCAGCCGGTACGACAACCTGTTTCAGGTGCCGTGCCCGTATTCGATGGGATTCCACCAACAGCCCACCGACGACAGGGATCACGCGGAGTGGCATTTCCATGCACACTTTTTCCCGCCTCTTCTCAGGTCTGCCACGGTTCGGAAGTTTATGGTTGGCTTTGAAATGCTGGGGTCGCCGCAGCGCGATATCACCCCGGAATACGCCGCGGAGAAACTGCGGGAGACCAACATTGGGCCGTCCCCGGACAATCAACTCTAAACTACGGATTACTCGGAGCCGTCTCCGATGCCGCGGCCGTCGTGGTCCCCGCGGAGAATCGATTCGGCTGAGGACGATATCCATTCCGCGTCCGAATGTGGTACTTCTTCAGATGCTCGCCCACGAGTTTCACCTGAACTCCGCGCCAACCCCGGTTCGGATTCGGCTGCGGATAGTAGCTTAGCGAATAAAGATGCGCCAGGTCATCGCGGATCGAGGCGAAGGCTCGCTGCTCGTCTTTCCAGTTCTTGGCAAAATAGGCTTTGCCTCCGGTAGCTGCAGTCATGCGTTCAAACACCGCCGTGGAAACAGGTTCCAACTTCGCCAACTGGGTGCTGATCATGTAAATCGCCGTGCCCGTCGACTGAGCTAATTCAGCAACGTCCTCGGGTGGCACCATGCTTGAGTTGTCGGGACCGTTCGAAAACACCACGACCACCTTCCGTCCGGTAAAGTGGGCCGCATCTTTGATAGTGAGCAGCAGGCAGTTATAAAGCGCGGCATCGTCTCCGGCAACGGTCGCACGGACTCCGCGCAAAACCTGTGCCCGGTCGGCGGTCAAAGGAGCAGGTCGGGAAAGGTCGCGGCTGTAAGAGTAGAAAGCCACCTTGTCAGCGGTCTCTAGAGACCGCACAAAATCAGCGATAGCATCCTGCGCAAACACAAATCCTCGATACATGTAGTTGCTGGTGTCAAAGAGAAGGAAAACGTTAGCGCCAGCCACCATTGAGCCCAGGCTTTGCGATCCGTCTCCGATCGACGACGTTTGAGTTTGATGCGCTTGTCCCGCGGCCTGAGCCGATGCCTTCCCATCCGGCGTCGTCGTGTCCACTACTCTGTAAGCGGGTTCGTTGCCTTCGCCAAAAGTGGCCAGCTTTTGCGGAATGTTGTCTTCGACAATCGCGAAGTCTGAAGGATGAAGGCCGGTAACGTAGTTCCCTTTGCTGTCGGTTACGGCCACGTTCAACTGGACCATGTCGACAACGACGCGAATGTTGGGTTCGCTTTCCTGCGCGGCCACTCCAGTTCCCGGAGTGGAGAAGACGGCCCACGCTAGCACGATAAACAGAACGAAATTCTTGTTCATATGCATTCCTGCTCGATTTGCCGGCCAGTTCTCGTTCCGGCGGAATCTAACGCCTTAAGCCTTTCTCCACGACAATGTTCAGGGCTGATTGACGCCACCGCTGAACGACAAAGTAGCAACTTTCCCTTGCCGAAATTCTTCCCCTGTTTCCTTCATCGCACGATTCATGGCGGGCCAATCTTCGAAGTCGCTGGCAAAAATCTTTTCGACCATGCGATGGGTCAGTTGGGGAACCAGGCTATTCAGCATCACAGGAGGGTATCCTTTTTCATCCGCCAAACGTGCCCAGTACAGATTGTTGGAATCCCAAGTCTCCGCCAGCAAGCGGCTGGAGTAGCCTTCGAACGCGGGAAACGGTTTCAGATTCAGCAGCTCGCGGGAATAGCTCTGCGCCAGGATAGGATGGGGCACCCCGAAATCCTGGGACAACCGATCCCAGTTGAGCTGTGCCGGATCGCGACGACTAATTGATTCCAATTCCTGACTTGCCGGTCCAGACGTTATAGTCTCCGTGGGAAACCGTCGGCGATACTCAACGGCCAGATAGAACGTGTCGGCCGGCGTGATTTGCGAATCGGCGTCGGACAGTCGTCCCGCAACCATCGCCTGCCCCACCCGAGACGAAACCTCCGGGTCCATGCGATCTGACAGAATTATCATGACCTTCGTCCGCAGTTGTTCGTCTCCCACGGAAGCCGTCAAAAGTTCTTCTCCTGATCGCTGATAGAGCGTCACCGCGTGGAGTTCGCCCTGGCTCACATCCCACCAGCGCGGCAAAGTTGCATTGATCAAAAGGCCTGGGACCAGTTCTCTCCAGATCAGAGCCTGGACATTTTCGGGAGCAATGAAGTCCTGCTCCACTTGCGCAAGCACATAGGGAAGATCGGCTAGCGAACCAACCAGGTGCGCACCGCCGCCTGCCGGAGAGCCTTCGCCAAATAATTGGGAAGCTTGCCAGACATGGTCCACGCCCGCCACCGTATCTCCCGAGAAATCATGGGAGCGGACAAACAGCGGATTGTTGTGCAGTATCTGCGCCCCGGGCGGCTCATAGTAGGCATAGTTCAAACCCACCAGCGTATCCCTGAAGAACGGACAGATCTGGCCGCGCGCGTCTGCCAACTGCTCTTTTGAACCGGGTGATTTGATCACCTTGGTCAAATCCGTACGCATCTGCAAATCGGTATGGCGGTTGTTATAGACGCCGGTCGCCCACTGCGTTCTCTCGCCACTGCTGAAGATCGGGCGAGGCATCTCAAATTCGCGAAGCTCCCCAGCCAGCGGGATCAACGTGTCACCCACCGCTGCCCCCCGCGACATCGCCTCCAAACCGTCGCCCAGCGCCAGGATCGTATCTAGAGAAACCAGGCGCTGTCCGTCCATCACCGATCGAATTCCGTTGGCCACTTCCTGGTGCATCCGCTGGCCGTCGGGACTCAGTTGCCTTGGCCCCGCCATCAAATCGATTATCTCGTCCTGCGAAGCGGCGCGCTTACCGGTCGCGGCCAGCAATATCGCGGCCAGCGAATCCTGTCCCGCGTCAAACAACTGCGGAGACGAGGCGATCTTGCCAAAGGGTTTGATCACGCTCTGCCACGACTCGTTCACCGCCGCCGTCTTGATCTGCCCCTGGCGCGCCAGGATCTGCCAAATCCCGACATTGGCCTGGAAAATCCCCATAGCGTTTCCTCGCAACGTGTGATTGGGAATTTTGCTCAGGCTCTCGGTCACGTTCATAAACTCGGTGATGGATGCATCGCTCAACTCAGGAAACTCGGAGAAAATCAGATACTGATTGCTGAAGTCGGCGAACCGGTTCGCGAGCAAAAGAACAGTTTGCGGACTCAGGCGATTCTGCGGAGACCGTTTGCTATCCAGTTCGCTCAACGCCAGATAGATTTGCAACGGCCCAGTCTCTGTTTCCACTCGGCAAAGCGCAAACATGGTTTCCGCCAACTGTTCGGGATGGTTCAAGTGACTGGCATGCTTCCCCGCTTCGCGAATAATCTTGGAGTCGCTTTTCTGGTGAAGGATTTCTTTCCACGCTTCGAGATTTCCCGGAACATAGGGGTCGCCGTTCGGCTCCCACTGCAGCCGCGTCACCAGAAGGAGCAGCGCCGGAGCCGGTCGAAACGCGGGCCTCGCGGCGTCCGGAGTAATCGATTGTCCCCGAAAAGCTTCGTAGAAGTGCCGCAGCCGGGCTTCGGTGAAGTGCACCTGCTGACTCTGGCTGGCCCGCGAAAGAGCGTCAAAATAAGCCGCCAGCCAACCGTTATCCTTTGCCAGCAACGGAACAACAAAGTCTTTCGGAGAATCCGGACTCTCCCCTACCAAACTCTTCCAGGCATCAGTCGCGCCCGGTCCGCCGGGCACAATCACGCGCCCTGAACGGACACAAAGGTGACTTCCATAAAAATCCAGAACAGCCGCGAACGGCAGCAGTCTGCCCAAACCCACCGAGCGTTGCAACGACATTCTGGTTTCGACGTCGGTTCGCGCTATCGCCCAATATAGGCGACACAAAACGGGATCGTGCAGAAGCGTCTCAATCAAATCCTTTGAACTTTTCCCGCTCAGCGACATCCAATCAGTTTCCGTAAAAATTACCGGCACGCGCGAGGCTGAATAGTCGTAAGTGAAAGGCTTACCGCCCTGGAGCGTCTGTTCGAGCTCCGGGAGAGGAAAACCCGAGTCCGTTGTAAGAAAAGCTCGTTCCGGATCGGCGGTCACCAGCGAAGTATTGCTTTGCCCGCAATCCTGCCGGACCCGGTAGCCAAGGATGTGCAGCACCGGCTGTGCCTCATCGCAATTCGAAACATGAATCGTCCCGTTGGGGCCGGCCAAAACCGTCAGCTCTTTTGCCTGATGGACATAGCGACTCAATAGGATGAGGAATTCTGTGGGACGGCCTCCGTCTCGAGCGCCCTCGTAGCCTTGCGCGAAAACATTGTGAGCCAGCAACGGGAGGACTTCTTCCGGCGCAACCTTCTGGCTGACGCCGGCCATCCGGAGGAACGAACGCAACGGACCCGGGATAATGACGCTTGCGGAAGACTGAGCACCGGGATCCGCCGACGGTGAAGGCGCTCCAGACGCAGCGCCCCGCGCGTTCGCATAGAAACACCCGGTGCACAAATACAGAGTCACAGCAAAGGTGGGCAGGCAACGAGGAAAATTCATGGCTGGAGTCCTTCTCCGACCTTTGAAACATCTACTACCAACTCGAAACCAGGAACCGAATGATCGTTGCCTTCCGTGAGCAGGTCGGCGCACGCCTCCGGTCTTTACATTCGTGTCGGCCACGATAAACCATCCTTCGCCGTAATCCAAGGTCTTTTCGTGGATTTCGCGCCAGAAAATATATCAGTCTGGTAATTCTGGGGAGGCTCTGTGGCTGAGTTTCTCCCTCACCAGCGCCCCTAGGGGATCATGCGTCATTGGTGAAGCGGGGCCGGAACAAGTTGCGCCGACCACCGGTTTAGTCCCGGCGCGGCTAGGGTTAAAGCTTCACTTTCAGAAGTTACGGCAGTCGTCGGCGGTAGGAAGGGTTGTAAGGCCCTTTTCGTGAAGCCTGCACCCCCTTTCAAGCAAGGGGCTTGGAGAAATCGAGAGCTGTCAGTAGATGCGTAGGAGATTATTGGCGATGAAACCGCCTTCGACGGCAATCATGGTTCGTGCTGCGATTCGCTCGGCTTTGTAGTGATGGGTCCGGTGCAGCAAATAGGCTGTTCCGACTCCGAAGCCAAGCCCGAGGGCTGAGGCCGCAGCCTCGCCCGCAACGCCTCGCGTGACCAAAGGTCGCATCACAGGATTGCTTTCCCTGAAACCCTCGCTCAAACCGTGCTGAGTTGTGATCGCGTCGACGGTGATTTGCCCGGCTAGGATCGAGAAGTCGACCTTATTTTCCAAGCTCCAGAATTTCGGCGCACTGGGAGCTGCGGGCACAGGGTTCGAAGGCAGAAAATTCTGTTGCGCTTGCGCCATGCTCACCAGCAGTACAACCGTCAAGAACGCTGTTTTCACTGTGCCTCCGAGGCGATGAGAAAGCCCGCGCTGAAATCCAGGTAGAACGCTGACTGGATTAAGACTAGCCTGCGCAGTCCCGAGAGTACATGGCCTAAAAGTGGCCCTCGAAGCTGCCTTTGGTAATGCGATGGTAACCGCGGAAACTGGTTACCCAGCCGCGCGGAGGCATTAGGGCGACGGCGGCGGCTTTAGCTTTTGTATAATTCGTGGCTCTGACGACCTGACCTGTCAAACTGTGGGGCGTCTCAGGCTGTACGTCGGTTCGGCGATGACGCATCCCGGCGGTGGTCGCCAAATGATGGTTGAATTTCCCGGGTCATAAATGGGCTATAGTCGACTGGAATTGAACGGAAAGGTCGCCGTCGTCATCGGTGGCAGCTCTGGTATCGGCAAGGCTCTCGCATGTGGCTTAGCTGAAGCCGGCGCGGACGTTGTCCCAAGCGCTCGTCGCCTGGAGGAAGTAAAGACCGCAGCCGACGAAATCGAATCTCTTGGCCGCAATTCCCTGCGCGTCACTTGCGATGTGACCGACCGAGAATCTTTAGAGCATCTGCTGAACGCCGCCATCCAAGCCTTCGGCAAAGTAGATATTCTGGTCAACTCCGCCGGCTTCAACCATCGCACTCCGACCTTGAAACTTTCCGAGGCCGAGTGGAACCGGCTTCTCGACACAAATCTCACGGGCACGTTGCGAGCCTGCCAGATTTTCGGCGCCCACATGGTCGAGCGTGGCTACGGACGCATTATTAATATTGCGTCCATGGGTTCGTTCCTCGCGTTATACGAGGTCGCAGCTTACTGCGCGAGCAAAGCGGGTGTGGCGTCGCTGACGAAATCGCTGGCCATTGAATGGGCCCGGCATGGAGTTTGCGTGAACGCCATCGCGCCGGGATACTTCCGCACTCTCCTGACGGAAAAACTCGTGATGGGCACGCCGCGTGGCCAGGAGATTCTGATGCGCACCCCGATGAAACGATTTGGTGAAGTGGAAGAACTGGTTGGGGCAACGGTTTTTCTCGCCTCCGAGGCAGCTAGCTTCGTCACTGGCACTTTGCTGGCGGTGGACGGCGGCTTTCTTGCGAGCGGTGTCAATCAGTGACTCATCGCGTTTGGTGAGCCTGGCCGGATCGTTCGGCTCTTGCTTCGCGCGCCGCGAAGACAGCGTCCACTAACTCACGAGCAGACTGCGAGATCTTTGCCAAATTTCCTTCTCGCAAAGCCGCCGCATTCACCAACTCCGCGCCCACTCCAAGAGCAAACGCACCAGCGGCAATGAACTCGGCGGCGTTGGAGACGTTTACTCCGCCTGTCGGAATCAGCGCAGCGTCAGGGAATGGAGCTTTGAGCGACTTCAGATATTTAGGGCCGCCCACATTTCCGCACGGGAAAATCTTGATCAGCCTGGCTCCGTTTTGTTGCGCATTCATGAGTTCAGTCGGTGTTAACGCTCCCGGAACCGCAAGTTTTCCGTGAGCTTGTGCCGCCGACAGCACCGGAAACGACAATCCCGGGCTCACCAGAAACTCCGCGCCAGCTGCAATGCACATCTCCGCCTGATGCGCCGTAGTGACCGTTCCAGCGCCAATCAAAACGTCACTAGAATATTGACGCGCAACTTGCCGAATGACCGTAATCGCATCCGGCACAGTCATAGTTATCTCGACGATCGGAATGCCGCCAGCGCAAATCGCCTCAACCGCCCGCGTAGCCTCGTCGACGGTCGCCGCCCGCACCACCGGCACAATCCCGATCTCCCCAATCCTGCGAATTACTTCATCGATAGTCATAGTCTCTTCAGCGTTCGATCCGCGCTGTCTGGGCTTTCATCACTTGCAGCACTTCGGGCAGGGTGGCCATGGATGTATCTCCGGGCGTAGTCATCGCCAGCGCACCGTGCGCCGCCCCGCATTCCACAGCCCACTGCGCGTCCTTCCCTGACAAGAATCCATACGCCAACCCGGAAGCAAACGAATCGCCTCCCCCGACGCGATCGAAGACCTCCAGGTTTTCGCGCACGGGCGCGCGATAAAATCGCCCGTCGTAGTAGCACATGGCTCCCCAGTCATTCACCGTCGCCGTTTTGGCGTGCCGCAGTGTAGTAGCCACGACGGCGAGCTTGGGAAATTGGTGAACTACTTTTTCAATCATTCGCTCGAAGCTCGCCGGATCGAGGTTGGAACGGCGCACATCCAGATCGGCGACTTCAAAACCAAGGGCGGCGGTGAAATCCTCTTCATTCCCAATCATCACGTCGACGAAGCCTGCCAGGCCACGGTTCACATCTTGAGCTTTCGCCTGCCCTCCGATCGTCTTCCACAGCGACGGACGATAATTGAGGTCGTAGGAAATAATTGTGCCGGCGCGCTTTGCCGCTTCCATGGCTTCCCGTGCGACCAGCGGCGTAGTCTCTGAAAGCCCACAGAAAATTCCACCGGTGTGAAACCAGCGGGCTCCATCCCTCGAAAAGACCTGGTCCCAGTCGATGTCTCCCGGCTTCAATTGCGAAATTGCAGTATGCCCTCGATCCGAACAACCAAGCGCTGCGCGAACACCAAAACCTCTTTCCGTAAAATTCAGCCCATTGCGAACGCTTCTTCCGATTCCGTCATAGGGCACCCAGCGAACATATTTCTGGCTCACTCCTCCCTGCAGCATCAGATCTTCGACCAACCGTCCTACGGGATTGTCGGCGAGTGCGGTCACGACCGCCGTTTCCATGCCAAAACATCGCCTGAGGCCGCGGGCAACGTTGTATTCGCCTCCACCTTCCCATACCTGGAATTGGCGCGCAGTCGAAACGCGCACATCTCCCGGATCGAGTCGCAGCATGACCTCGCCCAGGCTCACCAGGTCCCACGCACACTCGCCCTTCGGTCGGATGTTCAATTTCGCCATGCTTTCTCCCGACGCTCAGAAAAGCGCATCGCGAAATCCGCTTGGCAATTGTTGGCAATCTGAGGTTGTGATACTTTCGCGGTCACGAAGGAACACTTATGACCAGACCTTGCCGCTTTGTCGGAATCGTATGTTATTTGGCCTTCGTGCTTCTTCCGGCCCATGCGCAACTCGGCCTTTTCTCGAGAGAGCAGCGGATCGAATTCACTCAGGAATGGCATGGAGACCGTTTTCCCGACGGGCGTCCGAATGTTCCAGACTCGGTGGTGTCCCGCCTCAAAGACGTCACCGCCGACCAAGCCTGGGATGTTCTGCAAGATGCCGGCTATCGCAACCAATTCGAAGGCGGATGGAAGGTAATCAATCCCGGAGCGAGGCTCGTCGGCCGCGTTGTGACTGCCGTATTCATGCCCCAACGTCCCGACGTGGACTCCGTCATTCGTACCAACGGTAAAAAAGAAAACCGCATTGGTGACGAAAACTCCTGGATCATCGACATTCTGCAACCCGGCGACGTGCTGGTCGTCGATCTCTTCGGAAAGATCCGCTACGGCACAATAATCGGCGACAACCTTGCGACTGCGATCTATGCCAAAAGCCACAATGGCCTGATCGTCAACGGCGCAGTCCGCGACGTCACCGGCATTCAGGAGATTCCCGGATTCCAGTGCTACGTTCGCGGCGTCGATCCCTCCGCGTTGGAGAACGTCATGCTGACCGGAATCAACGTTGCCATTCGCATCGGAGAAGTAACAGTCATGCCGGGCGACATCGCCATCGGCGATCCCGAGGGAGTCACTTTCGTTCCTCCGCAACTGGCGCAGAAGGTAGCCGACGACACGGAAATGGATCACCTCGTCGACGAATGGGGCCACACGATGCTTCGCGAAGGCAAGTACACACCTGGGCAAATCGACGCGAAGTGGACAAAACAAATGGTCGACGAATTCAACGCGTGGCTGGAGAAAAAAGGATCGAAACTGCGCATGCCTGCACCATAGAACGGATTCCGATTTGTTGGTACGGCATTTCATTTGCTTAGGCCGAATGCGCCCGCAAAATGCGCGCAAGTTGATTGGCAACAATCTGGTCTTCTCCCGGCTGCAGCATGAACGAATTCATTGCCAGTCCCGGCTTCTCTTCCCCCGCTGACATCACAATCGAAGGTTTCGAATTCCTCAGCAGCTGCGAAACCTGCTGCGGAGTCAGCGAGATCTTCGAATCCCAAGTGATCTGCATATGCGGAACATGATTGGCAATGGCGGGCGTAAAGAACTTTGTGCTGACGCCCGGAACCTTGGTGATCTCGCGAGAAACCAACTCCAGGCGATCCTGCCATTCCTTATCTAAAGCGTCGTAATCCTCTTTAAGATGGAGTTCGAGCGCCTTGATCATTCCAATGATTTCTTCTTTCCCAACTTTCTGGCCCCGTCCCAGCGTGTCCTCATAAGGACTGTTGTTCAGCAACGCGTATCTCACCAGGTCAGCACGCCCGATTAACAATCCCGCGCACTGCGGACCACGAATCGCTTTGCCCCCGCTGAACGACACCAGGTCGTAACCCATGACCGTGTAATCCCAGAGATGCGAAATGGGCGGCGTGTCCGCAGCCGCATCGTTGAAACACGGCACCTTGTACTCTTTCGCGAGCTTGACCCATTCATCCACTTTGATCTGTCCGGCATCATTCGCGAAGTTCGTAAAGTGCATCATCGCCGTGCGTTCGTTGACCGCGGCCCGCAACTGATCGCGGGTCTCAATTTCGATCAGCTTGATTCCCGTGCCTCGCAGTTGATGGTCGAACGGATTGCGATGAGATTTCTGAATGATGACCTCGGACTTCATCCCGGTAAGATCAGGAAGTTGTTTGATGAGAGCCTCGTTGTCTCCAGTAAGAATGCCCGCCAGCCCGGATTGAATCGCCGCCGCCGCACCCGAAGTCACCAGCGCGCTGTATCCATCCGGCAACTTAAGCATCTGCGCAATGCGCTTCCCCGCGGCTTCTTCGAGCCCCGGCATGCTCACAAAATGCCGCGAAGCCTGAGCCATGATGACCTCAACTTCCGGACGGATTAACGAACCTCCCAGCGTTGTCATCGTTCCTTCCGCGTTGATGACGGTCGTCACTCCCAACTCTTCATAGGGATTGCCGGACTCTCCGAAGCCGGTGAGCGCGGCATTCTTTTTCTCGGGACCATTCCAGCCGAACGATCTTCGCGGCATCACGAACAAACTGGCAATAGCTCCCAAACCACCCAAAAATCCTCGACGATTCCACTTTAAGTTGAGGCTCATAATCGGCTCCTTTGACGTTCATACATCACGGCAATGAAAAACTAAAAATATCGCTGCCCGCAGCAATCGTCACATACTGTTTGCTTCCGATGGCATAGCTCATCGGCGATGCGCTCATCTCTTGCCCGGTATTGAAGTGCCACAAAGGCTTCCCATTTTGCGCATCGACGGCTTCAAAAGAATTGGCATCGTCTCCAAAGAAAACCAGACCGCCTGCGGTCGTCATCGTTCCGCCCGAAGAGCGCCCACCACCCCCCACTTGCGGATATTTCCACGCCATCGCACCCGTATCCAGGTTGTACGCAACCAAGACCTTCTGAGAACGTTCCTCCGCGATGTGCTTCACCCCAGTCGAATAGTACGTCTCACCCTCCTTGAAGCGCTCCGGTTGGGCTTTTGAAAAATAGGTTTCGCATTCTTCCAATGCCATGAAATAAACCGAGTGTGTCGATTCGTTGTAAGAGGGCGCAAACCAGTTGGTCGCTCCTGAATATCCCGGACAGACCCGCGTTCCTTCGGGTGTCGGCTTAACATCCGTGCGGATCGGTCTGCCCTGCGCGTCGATTCCCTTCGCCCAGTTCAGTTTTTCCACGAACGGTGTCGCGGAAAGAAATGTCCCATCGGTGCGGTCAAGCACGTAGACGTAGCCGTTGCGATTCGCCTCCACCAGCAATTTGCGGGCTTTGCCCTTGTAAGCCGCGTTAATCAGAACGGGCGTTTCCAAACTGTCGTAGTCAAACAAATCATGCGGCGTGAACTGAAAGTACCATTTCAATTTTCCAGTATCGGGATCCAGCGCCAGCACGCAGTCGGTGTACAGATCGTCGCCCGGACGCACACTGCCCTCAAAATCCGGCGAAGGATTACTCGTGCCCCAAAATAGCGTGCCGAGTTCGGGATCGTAAGTTCCCGGCATCCAGGTAGTGCCGCCGCCGTGCAAATACAAATTACCCGGCCAACTTGCGGAACCGAATTCGCCCGGCGCAGGTATCGTCCACACTCTCCACACCAACTTTCCTGTCGTCGCATCGTAAGCGGCCAGGAAACCTCGCACGCCGTCATCGCCACCCGAAGTTCCAACCAGCACTTTATCTTTAACCACGAGCGGCGCACTGGTCGCGCCATAATTCTTGTTCCAGTCGGCATACGCCACATCCCAGAGGACATTGCCCGAGCGCACGTCCAGACATAGAAGATGCGCGTTGTCCGTTTCCATATACACTCGGTTTTTCCAAACGCCCACGCCGCGAGTGATGTGCCGGGACGCATCGTCGATCAAGCCTCCACTGATTGGCCGCGAATGGTGCCAAACCAAGCGCCCCGTACTCGCGTCGAGCGCGAAAGCGTCGTTGGCGGCCGTGACCAGCATCAAGCCGTTCACCACCACCGGCGTAACCTCGAGCCGGCCTACGTCGTGCGAGTGGAACACCCAGGTTGCGCTCAACTGCCCGACATTTGTCGAATTAATCTGCGTAAGGCTGCTGTAGCGTCGTCCCGAGTAGTCCCCGTTGTAAGAAATCCAATTGGCAGCCGGCGGTTGAACCAAAAGATCCTGGGCGCTCACATCGATTGCCGCAGATATCGGAGCGCCCGGTGCTGCGTCATTCGCGGACGCGACCAGACACGTCAAAACCACGCAAATGTTCAGCACCATTCGCATCGCTTACGAACTCGTCTCCACCTTTGCGATCTTGGCTTCGCCCAGGCTGCCGCGATCCACTCCTTGTTGGTCATGCAGGTGGATCGAGACGCGATCCGCTCCATCAGCCACTTTCAGCGTCTGATTGAGTTCAACCGCGTTCAACGGATCCACTGCCTGCAAATCGACTACAGCAATCTCAATCCCGCGTAGGTCGAAAACGTGCGCCCGCAAGCTTCCCGCACAAAACACTCCAAAGATTCCGGAAACATGAAGTCCTTTCGCGCTCAACGAAGCGGCCAGCGGACGGCCAACCACTCCCGCCGGAGTAATCGCTTTCAACTCCCTGCCCGCACGAACCGGAAGCCAGACCGTGTCCATTGCATACGAAGCACCCGGGTCCAAACCGATCATCGGGCTGTTGATCTCCGCTTCCATGTAGTAAGGAGCGTCCTGCCAATTCGCGGAACGCAGCGTTGGCATGCCGGTTTCATCCAACTCCAGCGCAGCGCCGTTCTTGTAGAAGATCACCGAGGCCTTACCCGGATATTCCGCGCCAGAGGCATATTGAAATCGTTCGACCATCCCGTACTTGGTCACGTCGTCGATAACCGCAAGCCAGCCCGCATCGGAATCGAGCCAAACTTCGTTTTCCAGATAAAGCCAGTGCAGCGCGAACAATCCATCGTTCACTTCGAAGGAAGGATCGTCCGCGAGGCCGGCCCGCACGTGATAGCCATCGACATAAGCGCTTTTTGGATTTACCGGAGTAAACGCCCAGAAGTCGCGGTTGTACTTCGCTGGAATACGCGCATCGGCCGTGTCGTACTGAGTCACCGATTGCATCGACCAGCGGATTGGATGCCCGCTCGCATTCTTCATCACGGCATGAAACGAAATCTGCGGAGATTCGTTGCCAATGCTCATCTCGCGCGAATACTGCAAGCCCGTCGCCGGATCAGCCGGCCCTTCGAGACGCACTGTACAAGTTGCCTCCTGAGAAAGAACGCCGAATTTGTATTCACCATCATCCAGCACGTCCGAGACAGGACCAGCCCAGTGCTGATCGTCATCGCGCCCTTCGGGCAGCGGCCAAATCTTGTCGCCACCGTAGTTGATCCATTGCCCAGTTTTCGCGGCTTCGCTCGGCGGGACGTATTTGCCTTTGAACTTTGGATTCACAAAAAGGTAAGCATGGCCACCGAAAGCCGCTTGCATGACTCTGCCGCCAAGTTGCGGCACAATCGTAAGCCGTACCCACTCGTTGCTGAGTTCCTCGGCTTTCCATCCCTCAAATGTCGTGGATTGCACGCGGCACGGCGCATGGTTTGCCGCAGGAGCCGACCAAACTAAACCAGCAAGGCATCTGATACTCATGGCGATAAGCGCGATTCGAAAAGCGACCACCGCGAAGTTACGAAGCTTTGCTGGCAACTCGCGCCTCCGCCAATCCGTTCTTTGTCGCGGCCGACGGTTTCCCGTTTCTCGGATAACCCAACTCCGTCGAAATCTGCAGCCCAGCTCGTTGCACTAGTGGCGCAAGCTGCCGCAACCGGCTCACCGGCATCCGCACCATGGGCGCAGTCAGACTCACGCTGGCAGAAACCCCGCCCGTATGATCCCAGATGGGCGCGGCCACGCATCGAATATGTAGTTCGTGCTCTTCCATATCACAGGCGTATCCGTTTTTGCGGACCCGATACAGCTCCGTCTCCAATTCCTGCAGGCTTCCCACGGTATTCGGCGTAAGCCGCTTGAGTTCAAGTTGGCGGAGTACATCGTCTTGCTCATCTTTTGGCATGTAGGCCAACATGATTTTGCCAACCGCCGTGCAGTAGAGAGGAACACCTGCCCCGATCCGCGAGTGGATTCGTAGTTTTTCCGGTGAATCGAGTTTCTCGACATACACCGCCGACAGCCCATGCCGTACCGTCAGGTGGATGGTTTCACGCGTCTGACGATTCAGGTCCTGAAGATAAGGCGAGCTAAGACGCCGAATATCGAGTTGCCCAAGCGCAGCTTGTCCGATGGTAAAGCACGCAATTCCCAACTGGTACACGCCATCTCCGCCGCAGTTCAGAAATCCCGCGCGGTGCAGGTTCACCAGAAAGCGGTGTACTGTGCTCACCGGCAAGCGGGAGAGATTAGCAACCTGCTTTGCGGTCAGCCCGCGAGGCGATTCGCTGAACAGGTGAAGTAGGCGCAAGCCTCGTTGCAAGGCCGTGATGTTGTAACTTCGTCCCGAAAGATCAGCCATGATTTCGATAATATTTCAAAAATGAAAGTCCGAATTATCTGATGAAAATCGATTTCCCGCAATAGCCAGCCAACCGCTAAAGCCTGCCAGACTTCTTCACCGCTTCCTGAATCGATTTCATCTGCTCGATCTGCGGATACATCGAGTGTTCCTTGAAATCCAGCTGTTGTGCGAGTTTCAAGACCTCCGTGGCCTTCCCCGCCGGAACCACAACCACGCCGTCGCTATCCGCAACCACAATATCCCCCGGATTGACAGCAACCCCATCACATGTCACTGGGATCTGCGCCCCCGCAAACCGGTAGTGGCCCACCGACGTCGAGGGCACAATACCTGTAGCGAACACAGGAAACAAAATCTTGCGCAGATAAGCCACATCCCGCACGCCGCCATCGATCACAGCTCCCGCATAACCCCGCGCCGCCATCGCCGTTCCCATCAGCCCGCCCATGCCTGCGATGTCCGCGCCGTCTTCCACCGCCATGACGTAAACCGAATCTTCGGAGCCTTCATCGATCGCGGCCAGCATTCCACTCAACGCGTTCGGATCGTGATTGCCTTCGTCCTTCTTCAGTTGGACAGTGCGTGCAAACCCGGCAAACTTCGTAGTGAAGATCGGCTGCATACGATGCGTCATGTACATGCGCTTGCCGGTAAGCTGCTCAAGCGCATCCGACACCGAGGCCACTTCAACCCGCCGATAGTCGGCAATTAGCGCACTTCCGGAAGCTGATGCGGTTCCGACCGACTGTGCTCGCAGAAGCCCCTCCCGGCCGGCACTCGAAGCCAACCCGCACAGCACAATCAAAAACAAAATATTCCGGCCCAATTTCGCCGAACCACCAAGTTTGTTCACAAAACCCTCCCTGTTGTATATCTGTGCGCGGACTCTAACATTGTTTTTTATCGCATGGAAGAGCCAATACAATCTTCTCCAAAGAGGCAATATGACACGGAAACGAATTACGGATTCTTCCATCCTCGCTCTTGGGATCGCCCTCACAATTTTCTTCGCACAACCGGGATACTCCCAGGAACGTCGCGCAATAAATCTGTCCCCAGCCAGGGGCTTGCCCTTCAGCGATGCAGTCGTGGCCGGAAATACGCTCTATATCGCAGGGACAGAAGGCACCGATGATTCCGACAAACTCGTCGCAGGCGGCATAACCGCTGAGACCAAAGCAGCGTTAGAAAATATTCAGAAGGTTCTCAAGGCCGCCGGCTTCGATTTGAAGGACATTGTCTCGGTTACTGTCTACCTCGCAGACATTCACGAATTCGGAGACATGAACAAGGTTTACAAGAGCGTCCTGCCCGATCCAAAACCGGCGCGCGCCACTATCCAGGCGGCCGCTCTGGTCAATGACGCTCGTATTGAAATCTCGGCCATCGCGGTGAAACAGAAGTGAGCCGCGGCTTCGTTTGGCGAATCGAAATCGCCAGCTTTAGTTTCCAGGCTGCGACTTGCGCAAGTGGCAACTTACCGCTTGTAAAACGTTTTAACCCGTGCAAAACTGGTTGACATTTCCAGCGTAACTGAGATAAACCGTCGGTTCTATAGAAAGATTGTTCTCAAAACTAAACCATTGTTTTCACCAGATGGGAACCCGAGTCTGACATCTGGCGGGAGGTCGGTCATGCTTGTTGGTCAGCGCTCTAACGTCTCACTGCTTCTATTCCTGGCTTTAACGATCGGACTCACCTGGGCCAGCATCGCGGGCAGCATTTCCGGCCTCGTCACCGATCCCAGCGGCGCCGTTGTCTCGGGCGCCACCGTCGTAGCAACCGACACGCAGACGGGAGTCAAAACCACGGTCACCACCGATGCGAAAGGCTTTTACAGTCTCCCCGCCCTCCCCGTCGGCACCTACGACCTGCAAGTGAGTCAGATCGGATTCAAGAGCTTCGACCAGACTGGCCTTGTGATTAATGCCAACTCGGCCCTGCGCGTCGACGCAATTCTTTCCGTGGGTACCATCAACGAAAAAGTCGAGGTCAGAACCGACGCCGTCCACGTGGAAACAGAAAGCACTCAGATGGGCGAAGTGATTACCGGCAAGACCATGACCGCAGTCCCCTTGAACGGCAGATCCTACACCGACCTGCTGGCGCTGCAGCCTGGCGTTTCTCCGTACAACGCGGTCGACACCGGGACTGGGGGCATCAGCGATCGCGCCGTCGATGGCAGCTTGAACGCCGGCAACCAGTCGGTCAACGGCCAGCGCGAAACCGCCAACGGCTTCATGGTAAACGGATCGAACGTCGAGGAAGGCAAGAACAACGGAGCCGCAATTATTCCCAACCTCGATTCAATTTCAGAATTCCGCATCATCACCAACAACTTCGACGCAGAATACGGCAACTACAGCGGCGGACAAGTCAACGTCGTAACCAAATCCGGGACGAACCAGTTTCACGGAAGCGCATTCGAATTCCTGCGCAACACTGTCCTCGATGCCAAGAATTACTATTCTCTTCCCACCGACCCAACTCCCGTCTTTCAACAGAATCAGTTTGGAGGCACTTTCGGCGGCCCAATTAAGAAAGACAAAACTTTCATCTTCGTCGACTATCAGGGCTGGCGCCAGAATCAGGCGCCGACGATAAACGCCCAGATGCCTTCGCCTGCGAACTTTGCCGGCAACTTCTCCGATTCCGCGGATTCGCTTACCGGCGCCGTACAGAGCAACACCCCCTCCGCCGCTAGCCCCAACCCCTGGTCCTCGGTTCTTTCACAACGGCTAGGATACACAGTCATACCGAACGAACCCTACTATTTTCCTGGATGCACAACCAACGATCCCAACAGCGGCTGCGTATTTCCTAACGCCGTCATCCCGAAGAATGCGTGGTCGCCGGTGGCCGTGAACATGCTAAAACTGGGCCTGATTCCGGAGCCGAACGCGCCCAACAACTTCTATGAAACCTCCGCTTACGCGCAGAGACTCAGTGACGATAAGGGTGGAATTCGGATCGATCAAACCACCCGCTTCGGAAATCTTTTCGGCTATTACTTCATTGACAACTATCTACTGAACTCGCCGACTCCCAACGGCGGCGCAACCGTCCCAGCTTCCAACTTCGCCTACTACGCCACCACCGGTGGACGCGCCCAGTTAATAAATCTGGGCGATACCAAGAACTTCGGCGCTTTTGCGGTAAACGAATTTCGCTTCAGTTATGTGCGGAACACGATCTCGTTGGGACAGCCTTCAGGCGGAGTCGGGTCAGCCTATAGCCTCTCGAACTTAGGATTCGTCACGCCTTGGAACGGCACCACTGGCGGAATCAGCCCCATCGCGCCCGCTCTCGAAGGCGTGCCATATTTCGTCTTTAACAACTTTCAAATCGGCGTCCCACAAGTCAGCACCCGGCAATACAACAATTCTTTTCAATGGCTCGACAATTTCACTCGCGTGATGGGTACGCACTCGCTGAAATTCGGCGGGCAATTCCACTACGACCAAATCAATGAAAGAAATCTGGCTGCGGAAAACGGCCAGTACGGTTTCTCCGGCGCCGAGACTGGAATCGATTTTGCCGACTTTCTGATTGGCGCTCCCGACAGTTTGACCCAAGCCAGCCCGCAGATCCTCGATTCCCGCAGCAAGTATTACGCACTCTACGGACAAGACAGCTGGCGTGTGAAGTCCAACTTCGTTCTCAACTACGGCCTGCGCTGGGAAGCCAGCATGCCGTGGTATGACACGCAGAACAAGATCGAAACCATTATCCCCGGCATGCAGTCGGTGAAGTTTCCCGGCGCGCCTCCGGGATATGTGGTTGCGGGCGATCCCGGCGTTCCTCGTACGCTCGCGCCAACGCAGTGGCACAACTTTTCGCCGCGTCTCGGTTTCGCATACTCCCCGGACGCTAAAACCAGTATTCGAGCCGGCTTCGGCTTGTATTACAGCTCCGTCGAAGATCTCTCGCAATTCCTTGAAGTCGGCGATCCGCCCTACGGACTCTACTACGGCAGCGCAGCTCCACCTTTGCTTGAGGCTCCCTACCTAACTCGATCCAGCGGCGCCAGTGTAGGACAGCGCTTTCCGTTTCCTTATCCTCCGACCAACGTTTCGCCGTCGAACCCGGATACGACTTTCCCTTGGGCGCAAGTCGAACCTTTGTCCTATGACTTCTCTTTCGATCACCTGAACAAGCTGCCGTACTCCGAGAACTATGAACTCTCCATCCAACGCCAGTTTGGCGCGAACACTGTGCTCACCGCCAGCTATGTCGGAAACGAAGGCCACCGGTTGGTGACATCCATCGAAGCGAATCCCGCCAATCAAGCCGAATGCTTGTTCTTGAATAATCCGGCGAATCTCGCGCCCAACAGCGCCGGTCCTTGCGGACCGTTCAGCGAAACTCCACCGTTCCAGGTTACAGTCGGTCCGAATGGCGAAAGTATTGGAACCAGCACTCCGTGGGTTACCGCTTCCGGACAGACCATTAACGCGGTTCGGCCGCTCGGTCCGCTCTTTGACACCAACCCCTTCACATCTACCATCGCCAACTCGCACTACAACTCGTTCCAGGCCAGCCTCAGCCACACCAGCGCTTCGCTCAGCTTCCTCGCTGGCTACACCTACAGCAAGTGCATGGACAACGCATCTGGCCTGCAGGATTCCACCAACCCGTACAATCCGGCTCTCAGCATTTCGCTATGCAATTTCGACGTGATGCACAACTTCGTATTCAGCTACAACTGGGTTTTGCCATTCGACAAGTACGTCACCGCGGGCTGGGCGAAGAAAGTAGTCGGCGGATGGAGCTTGTCAGGGGTCACGAATTTCGCCACCGGGCTGCCGATCACGTTGACGGAAAACGACGACAACTCGCTGATCGGAGCCAACGCGATCCCGGTCGACGTTCCGAATTATTCCGGTGGACACGTGCTGGCCACCACCAATCCGCGCAAGGGCGGCACGTATTTCGACACTTCCCTGTTCAGCAATGAAGCGCTTGGGCAATTTGGAGATTCCTCGCGGCGTTTCTTCCATGGCCCCGGTCTCAATAACTGGAATATGGCTCTCTTGAAATCGACCAAGATCACTGAATCCAAAGAACTTCAATTGCGCTTTGAGGCATTCAATCTTTTCAACCACGCTCAGTTCATGAATCCGACGGGCGAGATCAACTCCTCCACCTTCGGGGTGGTGACCAGTGCACGCGACCCGCGCATTCTGCAAGTCGGAGCGAAGTTCTTTTTCTAAGGGGCAGTCAACATTCGCAAGCGACGATCTCTGTTCCTTTTAGCCGCGGTTAGTGTCAGCTTTGCTCTCGTCGGGCGGGCGACGGCGCAGCGACCCACCAACGCGAAACCTCAACTCAAATCCGCAGGACAACAAGTTTTCGCGTCCACCTGCGCCGGATGTCACGGTCTCGACGGTCGCGGAGGGGAACGCGCTCCCAACATCGCTCAGACTCCCGAAGCGCAGCGGCTTTCCGACACCGAACTCATGCACATTGTTCAGGCTGGCATCCCGGGAACTGGAATGCCTGCGTTTCACTCGTTGGCGAACTCTGACGTCAAAGCAGTCGTCACTTACCTCCGCGTTCTCCAGGGAGCCGACAAAGCCGTTGCCTCGCCCGGTAATCCGGCACACGGGAAAACTATTTTCTTCGGCGAGGCCGGATGTTCCAGATGCCACATGGCCGCAGGCGAAGGCGGATTCATCGCGTCCGATTTATCCAGCTACGGCAGCGCCCATTCTGCCCAGGAAATTCGAGGCGCAATCATACAATCCAATCCAGCTTCGGAAAACCAGGTACATAAGGCGCTCGTGGTCACCCGCGACGGCCAGCAATACACCGGCAGGGTTCGCAACGAAGACAACTTCTCTTTGCAATTACAATCTCTCGACGGCACCTTCCACTTCTTCACCAAATCAGAAATCGAGCGCATGGAATACAGCGAGCAAACATTCATGCCCGCAAATTACGGCACAAAGCTAAGCGCCCAGGATTTAAACGACCTCGTAAGTTTCCTAATCAGCGTCGCAAAGAGATCCGAACCAGCACCGAAGAAAGAAGATGAGTGACATTCGACTGGCACTGTCATTCGCGCGCACCAATGGGATGACATTCCTTTTCACATTGTCATTTCGAGCGCCGCAGGGTCGTCCGCGAAAGCGGATGATCCTGCGGAGTCGAGAAACCTGCTTTCCCTAACCCCGCGACAAGCATAGAAAGGATGCATTCGTGAAACAGAGCATATCCATAAGCTGCATCCTCGCCGCCGTATTGCTAATCGCAGGCGCCGCCCATCCCGCCCGCGAATTTCACCTACAACCCAACT